>Ga0315280_10006544_pt1 | contig 16040 bp, 11 predicted proteins | sample YL17G06_40_MG_FD_203697 | JGI IMG/M metagenome (GOLD analysis project Ga0315280, IMG submission 203697) | Sediment microbial communities from Yellowstone Lake, YNP, Wyoming, USA - YL17G06_40 | ecosystem: Environmental > Aquatic > Freshwater > Lake > Sediment | place: USA: Wyoming | collected... | reverse complement strand
GATGTGGCTGTAATTGAAGTTACAAGGTCGTGTCCGAAGGAGAATTGGGCGCCGGGAGCAACCACGGAACTTGACGCTCATGCTGGACAATGGGATGTCTACATCAATGTGACTGTCAAAAATATGGGAGATTTCACTGAGACCTTCACTGTTAAAGCCTACTATGTCACTACGCCAATACCTGGAACAATAGGGACAGCGACTGTGACCAGCCTAGCTCCAGGGGCCACAAAAAGGCTTGACTTCAAGTGGAGTCCGGGGACGGGATTGGTCCACTTCGACTGGGTTGGCAACAAATATAAAAGCATATATCCCATCATGGGTTCGGCTGTGCTTGCATCAGACGTGAATCCTGGAAACAACAACCTCACTAAGGGGAAGGTAGGCGTGATATTTACTGGCGACGTGAACATGGACGGCACAATATCCGGTGGAGACACCGGCCTCATAGGGAAAGCCTGGTTCAAGAGCGTCGGACAAACGGGATACAACGCAATGGCGGACGTAAACTTCGACACCCAAATATCCGGTGGAGACACCGGCCTCATAGGGAAAGCCTGGTTCAAGAACGCGCCCGCTTAGGAGATCACATAAAGCAAAATCTGCTAAGCCTTACACTTTCCCTCCTTTTTCTGTAAAATGCCCAAAAAGAGTAGTTTACTCTACTTAAGGGAAACATGATGAACCTAGGGGAGAGATAACATTGAAGGGAGAACGCAAACCTAGCCTTCCATCCTTTTTATAACAGAAAGACCTATGTAATGAAGTTAGTTAATCCAGCTTCTTTAGCGAGTTCCAAAGCCCGTTCCATCTCGCCTTTACTAAGCCTTCTACGGAGCTCCGGAATTTCATGGGCCCTCCACTCTGGGCGATATTGAAACATAACGTTGGTTCTAACCCATGTTCCAAGGTTTTGGGCAACCCAATTTAGAACAACTTTACTGCAGCATTCAAGGTGCTCAGGCAAAACCAAAACCCGAATTAGGAGTTCTCCGTATTTCTTTCCATAAAGGTGGTTTCTTGTGCAAGCTTCCCAATAGCTTGGAGCATCAGATATTCTCTCGGCGCACTCATTAGAGCCATACTTAAAGTCGAGGAGATAAACGTCTACGAACCCTGCCAAAAGTTTAGCTGTCTCCTCACTATAATAGGAATTGGAGTTCCAAACCACCGGAACGTTAACTTTAACATGCTTAAAGGTTTGAAGCCACTGCTCAACCCAAGGAGTAGGCTCCCCGCCAACCAGATTCGCATTACGGCATCCCCTTTCCCGCAGACGCTCAACCGCCTTAGCTAATTGTTGAGGCGAAAAAATCTCGCCAGTTTCGTACCACTGCGATATGGACCAATTCTGGCAGTGGAGACACCGTAGCGTGCAGCCCAGCGTGAATACTGTTCCTGACGGAACGAGTTCGGGCTCTTCCCCTGTGTGCTCAAACATTGTGGAAACAGTTATTTGGGTTCCGCACTTACAATGTCCAAGCTCTCCAGCAAGCCTATTGAAACCGCATCTTCGAGTGCAGAAGTGGCAACTTTCAAGGATGCGATTTGCAATTTCAATTTTCAAGTCAAGATAAGACATTTCAGCATTATCCATATCTTCTAGGCTTTTTTGATGTAAATCAACTTCCCTTTCAAGGCGATAAAACTCTTCAGTGAGCCCATCATGGATTTCCCAAAGCTTTTGTAGGGAATCATTTTTGTCAAAATCAGCTGACAACTTTTTGGCGACCATAAACTTAGCTGGCTTACTGTCCTCCATCACGTCAAAGTATCTGGCTAAGCTAGCCCGAGCCTTTTTGTCCTTCAAGACGGCTAAGGCGTCAGGTCTCCAAATCGCCCACATGGCTTGCATCCTAGAATATATGGCAAAACGGACACTTTTTAGTATTGCACTTGCACTTCGCGTCTTCTAGTTTTAACTTCGAAGGCTTGAGGCTCCATTAAAGAAATTGAAGATAAATGTGGTTACTTAAGAGCTTCTTTTAGCTTTCTTTTGAGGACTTCGCTGACCAGCTGGGCTTCCGCTTTCCCCCTTACTTTTTCCATGATTATACCCATGAGGGGGCCGAACACCTCATTCCCCTTTTTCTGTATAAGAGCCTTGTTTTTCTCAATGACATTTCCTATCATTGTTTCCAACTCTTCTCGCGAAATCATGGTTAAACCTAGGCTTTTAACGGCTTCTTTAACCGTTGCTCCCTCATGTTGAGCCAGCCAAGATAAAATATTAGGTATAGCCTCTTTAGTGGCTTCTCCAGAATCTATAAGGCGGAACATCTCTCTAATTTGTTCATCACTAATCATGTCGGTTTCGACTCCTTCTCGCCTCAGTGCCTTCATAGTTTCGGTTAAAGCAGCCGCTATGACTGTTGGTGAAACCTTGGTTTCTTTGGCTGTTACTTCAAAGAGATCGGCGTATTCTGAGTCGAGAATCTGTTTAGCCAACTTCATATTAAGCCCATACTGCTTCATTAGGCGTTTCATTTTTTCTTCAGGCATTTCCGGAAGGCGGGCACGCAGCTCACTAAGGTATTCTTCTGTGATTTGAATAGGCGGAACATCGGTCTCGGGGTACATTCTGGCGGCGCCTGGTCTAGGACGCATATACCGAGTGGTTCCGTCAGGATTAGCCGCACGGGTCTCCTCAGGAACACCCATTATTGCTTCCCTCGCCCTCTGCGCCACTGCCCTTAGGGCATCCGTCGCGTTTTCTTTAGTGTCTCCAACAAAAATGATGGCGTCTTGCGGCTCCGTTTTAATAAACCGCCTAAGCTCGTCAACCTCTTCTGCGGTTATTCCGTAGGCGGGCAACTCATCCGTGTGGAAGATGCCTCCGACCCTACCCCAAAAATGGGCGATGTCCGCTAGCTCCTTTCCGAACCTTACGCCGGGCATAAGCTCAGTTTTGAGGAGACCAGAGAATTTTGGCATTTTAACTGCCCACACTCGCTTGTTTTTTTTCAATGCCTCTTTAATAACGCGGCAACTTGTTTGGCTGAAAACTGAAGTGACGTCAACGATTTCATTTTTTGCGTCCTCCGCTCGCACTCCAATTTTCTTTAATGCATCCTGTATCTTCAGGAGGTTGAGTTGACGCTGAACCTCATACTCGACGACTTTAGAAACAAGCTCTAGCTCTTGAACACCCTTTATTTCAGTTAAGGCGCCGTCCCGAATGGATATGTTTATGTCCTGTCGAATGGTTCCTAGACCTCGCTTAACTTTTCCAGTAGCCCTTAAAACCCTGCCAATGGCAAGGGCTGTTTTTTCCGCTTCTTGAGGAGAATAAATAACTGGCGTCGTAGCAATTTCAATGAGGGGAATTCCGAGGCGATCAATGCGATACTTAATGATGGTGCCCTCCTCCCCCATCTTTCTTGCGGCGTCCTCCTCAACGCCAATGTGCTGAATAGGAATCCTTTTCCCTTCGACGTCTATTTCTCCTTCTAAAGCTACAATGCATGTCCTTTGGAAACCCGTCGTGTTCGAACCGTCTATAACAGTTTTGCGCATCACATGTATTTCATCCAACGGCTTCGCATCTATCATAAGAGCTACAGTGAGGGCGATTTCCACAGCCTCACGATTTAAATCATGGGGGGGCTCCTCATCCATTTCCACGAGGCAAGCCGTTTCTTCACTAGCCTCATAAAGTATCTCTACGCCCTTCCTAAACTCGAAGAAGGCTGCAGGATCGATTTGACCCAGCTCACTTTGTGTAGGTCTCAACCTTCGTAGGAAGGTGATTTCAGGCTCTTCCTTAAAGAGCTCTGGCTTGCAGGAACAAAAAAGCTTGGTGGCTGTGTTAAGCTGTTGATGTATTTCCAGTCCTGCTTTTAAGCCGATCTTCGAATAGTCAATGCTCATATTGTTTTTTCCGCTCCAGACTCTGCAGTGGTTCTCGGCGAGATTTCATAAGCCATGTTCGTCAGCAAAAGCTTCTTGGCTTCTTCCACATCCTTTGTCTGTCCAAAAATCCACATGAGCTTTACAAGGGCTGTTTCTGGCAGCATGTCTTCAAGGGGGATAACACCAATTTCTAGGAGGTCTCTGCCTCGATAGTAGACGTTCATGTTTACGCGTCCCCATATGCACTGTGAAGTCATAGCAACAACCACATTTTTTTCCACAGCCTTCCGTATTGCCGATAAGCAGTATTTGCCTATGTGGCCAAGTCCGCTTCCTTCAAGGATGATCCCCCTATAACCCTCGTGAGTATACCATTCTATGATTTTTGGATTAAGACCCGGATGAAACTTTATAAGAGCCACCTTCTCTTCAAAATTTTGCTTTAAAACGAGCTTTCGAGCAGAGTCTCTTCTTCTGTAATCCTCAGTCAACATTGCAATTTGTTCGTCTTCCATTTTGGCAAGAGGCATAGCATTAACGGATTTAAATGTGTCCCTGCGGCTCGTGTGGCACTTCCTAACTTTTGTTCCGCGATGTAAAATGATGGACTTGTCCGAAATTGTTCCATGCATAGCAACAGCTACTTCAGCAAAGGGGGCTTTAGCAGCTACTGAAACTGCCCCCACGAGATTGGTCGCTGCGTCTGAGCTAGGGCGATCAGCGGATCGCTGGGAGCCAACCAATATCACGGGAACAGGCAAGTTTTGTAACGCAAAACTTAATGCAGCGGATGTGTACGCCATAGTGTCGGTTCCGTGGGCAACTACCACTCCAGATGCGCCTCCTTCAATTTGTTTGGCAACAGCCTTCGCTGTTTCTGACCAGTGCCTCAAGGTCATGTCCTCGCTAAAAAGGCTGAAGAGAATTTCGGCGTCTATGGTGGCAACTTCTGAAAGTTCAGGAACAACGCTGTAGAGGTCGCTGGCTGAAAGGGCTGGGCGGACTCCTCCTGTTCTGTAGTCTACTCGGCTGGCTATGGTGCCGCCTGTGCTTATGATCGCAACTTTGGGCAAGTCTGGTTTTTGTTTCGGAAGCGGAGGAGGAACGAAGGCTGGTTTAACGCCGGCTCCAACTTTTTCGATGCGCGTTGTAGAGGTGATGCGAATTCCAACGTTGTAGCCGCTTTTTAGCTTCACGATTATGTGTTTGTCGTCGCCATACTCGGACCTTGGAATAAGGAGCCCCTCATAGGTGGTTCCTTCCTTTACAATGCGTACAATGTCGCCTATTTCGGCTCCAGCCTTTTTTAGGGCTTGTAGGGCTGTTCCTTTGTAGCCCGGGAATTCTTCACTCATTTTTATTCCTCAAGCCTTTTCGAAACATATGGTCCATCATAATCGTAGCCAAATCGCTTATAGTACTGTTTTGTTCCGAGGGCACTTATAATAACAACTTTTTTCCTGTCATAATCTTCACGAGATATTCGCTCCCCTTCAGATAAGAGGAGCCCCCCATAGCCTTTATGCTGCCAAGCTTTGGCTAAGTGCTTACCAACTGGAACGAGTGGACCATAAACGTGAAGCTCACGCACAACAGAAGTGATTTCGGGAACAATCTCGGGTCTATGCGCCCTTTCCGACGGAATGCGCAGCCTAAGGTATCCAACGAGAACATCGTTCACAGCATCTTCAACTGAAATGAAAATGTCTATTCCATCCGATGCTTTTTCCTTTGTGGCTCGTATTTGAATGTTATCGGGATCAGGCTTCACGCCGTCTTTTAGCCTTCGATGCCCAACTTCGCGGCACCTTATGCATCGGCACTTAACACCTTCTTCTTTTAGCCTCTGCAGAACAATTTGCCTAAGGTCGCTGCGGTTAACTCCAGCCTCAATGAGATTGGCGGGAATGTCCCGCTGAACCCGCATGATTCTAACCCAGGGCGGAACCATTTTCTTCATTTCTAGGATGAGCTTAGCTGCCTCTTCCGTGTTGTAGGGTCTATATTCTCCCTTCGTCCACCATTCATAGGCTTTGGTTCCCTTTATAACGAGGCAGGGATAAATCTTAAGCATGTCCGGTTTGAAGGCGGAATCCAAAAATATCTTTTTAAAGGCGTCGAGGTCCCGGTCGAAGCTTGAGCCCGGCAGTCCAGGCATAAGGTGATATGCAACTTTCATTCCAGCGTCTTTCAGTATGCGGGTTGCCTCGACAACGTCCTGAACACTATGTCCTCGGTTAACTCTCTCGTAAATGTCGTCGTATATGTTTTGGACGCCAAGCTCCACCCGTGTCACTCCCATGTCCAGCATGTGGTCTACGTGCCTTTCTTTCGCCCAATCAGGACGCGTCTCCACCGTTATGCCAACATTCTTTATCCTGCTTTTTTCCGCGTGGCTTTTCGCTTTTTCAAGGGAAACGGATTTCCTATTGGTTATGGCGTCTAAGCATCGTTGAACAAAAAACTCCTGATATTCAAGGGGCGTCGCAGGAAAAGTTCCCCCCATAATTATGATTTCAGCCTTATCCACCGTGTGCCCAATTGCCTGAAGCTGCTCAATTCTGCTTTTCACTTGGAGAAAAGGATCAAAATTGTGTTGGAGTCCACGCATTATGGCTGGTTCTCGACCCACGTACGCTGAAGGAACCTCGTATGGTGGGCCGCCTGGACAGTAGGCACACTTGCCATGGGGACAGGGATAGGGCTTAGTTACCACGGCTATTACAGAAACTCCCGAGATGGTGCGAACCGCCTTTCTACGCAGAATAGACAATAGCTTGCCCTTTTCCCAGGGCTTAAGGCAACGTATCAACTCAGAGTTAGAAGGAACCCTTTTCAAGGCGTGTTTGCCAGCGACCCGAATCTTAACTAAATTAACGTCTTCCTTTGTTGCGCCACGAATCTTCATTAGGCGTTCAATTATTTCTCTGCAGGCAGCTTCACTCATCGTGCTCAACCAGAAATAGCATTAGGCTTGTCCTTTAGATAAATGTTCTAAAATGTAGACTTAAATATCAATAGAAGATTAAACCTTCTAATGCTGATGCCCAATGCTCTCCTACGCCTTTAAGCGGGTTATCCGATCTTGGAAGCTTTTTGCAGCCCTACTCCTAGGCACAGTACTAGCCTCAACCTTCTTCGCAGGCATAAACATAGGCGCGGACACGGCGGCAAAACAGAATCTTGATCAACAGCTTAGCAGGGTTTCCGTGGACATCGTTGTGAGTGCAAGCGGAGGCTACTTTGAACCTAAACCAGGTCAGACGACGATTGTGACTGAGTGGCATCCGTTGTCTTCAGCTAACGTCACAAAGATAGCTGACATTGTCCGTAGCGTTGACGGCATTGAAAGTGTTGAGGCAGCCTCAAGTTTTTACAAGGATATTCAACTGCCCGACAGCAACGAAACAATGTTTTTTATGCTCACTGGAATATCAAACGCTTCCCATGTTCATGATGGATTAACAGTGATTAATGGCAATCATTCGCTTCGAGAAAATGAAACTTATGTGTGGGCTGGCTCCGCAGCCGCGGCAAAATTGAAAATAGGAGATACCCTACGAGTGAATTTTTCCATATGGATCAATGGGCGCGATGGGGGTCTCGGAAACGAGATCACATTGACCTTAAACCTTACTGTGGCCGGCTTTGTTCAGCTTGAAGATGAAGCGTTATCTATTGCCACGGGCCAATATTGCTACTATTACCCAGAGTTTGTAACCGGCTTGACAGTGTTTCCGCGTGAAGAGTATGCTTTTGAGGGCAACCTTCTAATTTTAAGCTGGGAAGAAACCTTTGCTAGGCTTATCGACGCTTTTTACAACTTGGCCTCACCATCTTATTTGAATACGTACGTCCTCGCATACCTCGATCGAGAACAGTTGATTAATCCCTGGGATATCAGCGGGTCCATGGATAGGGTTAGGACTGTTACGGCTCAGATCAATAATAAGATTTCAGTTTATGGGATATATGCAGAAAACAACTTGGAGAACATTTTAAGCAATTATCAATTCACGGTCTCAGCTATGAGGCTTAACTTCATAGTCATCGCCCTTCCAGTGTTTTTTGTAGCATGGTACATGGGGACGACGGTTTCTGATGTTTCCTTAAACCTGAGGCGCCGCGAAATTGGTCTCTTGCTAACCAAGGGATTCTCAAGAGGCCAACTCCTAAGGATGTTTTTAGGCGAAGCCGCTTTAATTGGACTGTTGGGAGGCATAATCGGAGTAGCGTTAAGCCTATTGCTGAACCCCTTATTCGTTAGGTTGAGTGGCGGCGAGTTTAGCGGCACGGCTGTAATTGGGCCCGACACCATAATTTTGGTGTTGGTCTTTAGCGTTGTCATAACCTTTCTCTCCGTTTTTCAGCCATCAAGGAAGGCTTCAGGGCTCAACGCCGTAGAAGCTCTGACGGAGTATAGGTATGTGGAGGAGGTCAAACCCTACAGGAAGAAGTTACCTTGGGTCGCCTTCATCCTCGGCGCCTACAAGATAATCATGTTCCTTCTTGGAATAAACTTGGCTGTGATCATGATGGGAGCTCCGCCTACAACAAACATCCTTGTCCTCATTTTGTTGGGAATCTGGATATTCTTTGATGTATACGTGTTAACTTATATAGGTCCATTGCTATTCTTCTGGGGCTTCACCAAAATCTTCATACGCGGGTCCCTAAAGTTTCAAGAGTTAACCACCAAGGCGGCCAAGTTTCTCGGCGATCTTGGTTCGCTGGCCACAAAGAACGTGAGCAGAAATCCTGCCCGCACCGCCTCCATAGCCTTTCTCATTGCCTTAATCATAGGCTACAGCTTCCAAGCAACTGGGGCTTATGCCAGCGAGCGGGACCAAGAAATTCGGGAAATCAGGTTCAATGTAGGCGCCGATATTAGTGTCCAATTGAATACTATAGTGAACGCTTCAAAGACAATGAGTGAAATAGAAGGGCTCGACGGGGTGGCATCCACGGTTTTAGAGTATACTTTTTATGGTGCGTCACCCGGGATGGGAGAAAGCATAACTCTAAAGGCGGTTGATCCTAAGAAATGGCTTGAAATTGCCTACCATGAGGATGAACTTTTCACAGGCGAAGGGGTTACTGCAGCTTTTCAGCGGATGACGACAGATAATGAAACCATAATATTGGATCGTTGGATAGCGGGCTATCTCAAATTAAATGTAGGGGAAGAAATCGCCGTGACCTTTGGAGAAAACTACTCCTACAATTTGGAAATAGTAGGTTTCTTCGGGCCTAAAACGGTTAGTGGGCCGATTCAAATTGAACTTTGGAGAGGATATTACTGGTCCTACGTCCCTGAGGGCCTTTATTATGCTGTGAATGGCACGGGCTCTGCAAGTGGTAGAATTTTGGTGAAGTTGGAACCGGGGGCTGATGGAAAGACTTTGGCGGAGAATATCAGGAACCTGAACTTCAACGATATTAGTGTAGTCTATTCGGTTGAGGAGCAACTCGAGGAGAGGGAAAGCGACCCTTTTTATAGCGGACAAATGAACATTCAGCGCATAAGCGTTATCTTCGCGGTCTTAGCGGCTTCGGTGGGAACGGCCCTCGTAACCCTAGTGAGTTTGAGGGAGAGAAGCAAAGAGGTGTCCATCATGAGCGTACGTGGTTTATCCTTCAAGCAATCCGCCATGATGCTCCTCGTTGAGAATTTGGCTGTGATCATATTTTCCATGCTACTTGGCACCTTTGTGGGCCTTATAATCGTGCGGGGAAACGTGGCCGCAGCAAATTTCGCGTCCATTTATTCCGCTCCTTCTATAATTCCCTATCGGATGGTGTTCCCCTTGGATACTCTATTAATCTTAACCACATGTTTCGCCTTGATTTTCGCTTCAACTATAATTCCAGTTATCCTAATGGCTAGAAGGTATGTTTCAAGGCTTGAGAGGATGGTGCGTTAAATTTGACGGGTATGGGAATAGCGGTTAAAGACTTGATTAAGGTTTACCGCCTAGGAAGCATCGAGGTCCAAGCCCTCAGAGGCCTAAACCTGAACGTCAAAGAGGGAGAAATAATCTCCATCATCGGTCCAAGCGGAAGCGGAAAGACCACGCTCCTCAACATAATGGGCGGATTGGACACAGCTACAGCGGGCTCAGTTCAAGTAGGCGACACTGAAGTTACCTCCTTATCTGTCCCTCAGTTGGTGGATTTCAGAAGGAAAACCGTGGGCCACATCTTCCAGACACTCAACCTCATCCCAACCTTAACCGCCGCTGAAAACATAGAGTTACCCATGATCGCCATGGGCGTCCCTCGCGGTAAGAGGGCTGAGCGAGTTAAGATGCTTCTAGAGGTTGTGGGTTTAACCCCTAGGGCTAATCATAAGCCTAGTGAAATGAGTGGTGGAGAGCAGCAGCGGGTGGCTATAGCGGCGGCTTTGGCTAATGACGCGCCTGTTGTCTTAGCTGACGAGCCTACTGGCGAGTTAGACACTGTAACTGCAAAAGTTGTTGTGGACTTTTTGGTGAAGGTTAACCGTGAACTTGGCAAGACAATAGTAATGGTGACGCATGATTCCAGCGTTGCTAGAGCGGCCCACCGAATACTACGGATTGAGGACGGAACCATTAAGGCTTCCCTTACGCCAGCCCAAATTTTAGAGGAGGCAGCAGCCGTCTCCTATGTGGATCAGCTTAGGGCGAGAATATCCGACATAGACACCCAGCTAAATAGGCTTGACGAAGCCTTTAAGGCTGGCAAAATCAGCGGCGACGAGTACGTGGAGCAGAGACAAAGCCTAAAACAAACTAAGGCTAGCCTTCAAGAGGAACTGCACAGAATGGGCATCGTGACTTAAAATTTAGAAGAGCTTTTCTCAAAATTAAGTGTAAGCACGGATTATAACTTTGAGGTGCCGCAATAAGGAATATTCTTATATATTTAGATGGACAAAAACGGTTGCGTGGTAAAAATGATAGGCGTTGTAATCTTTGTGATAGTTTTCATTTTTTTAACCTTGATTTCTATTGTTGTGCCTGGAGGACTTCCACCTGCAGAAATCATCACCAAGCAATTTATCACGGTATCCTTGGAACCACCATATGATGTCTATATAAACGGCATTGTAAACGGGATAATCTACGGGGTCATAGGATGGGTGGTGTTCAGCGTAGTGAACATGGTTGTTAAGAGAGGGAAGAAAGCGGAAGTGAAGCTTGCGACTTGTCCAAAATGTAAGTCTATTGTTCCTGCAAGTAAAACATGGACAATGGATGGGCGCCCAAACAAATTGGGTAGAAGAATGCGGCTTGAAATCGGCCTTTTCGACTGCCCCCAATGCAGTAGAACCTTCCGAAAGGTACTGAGCAAGAAGGAAATAACTTAGTATCTTGGTGCTGTAACTGCTCTGCTATGTTTTCTAGTCTCGTCAACTCCTTTTATAAGTTATTACTCGTGAAATGGGATTAGGTGCACCAAAATTGGGGGCAGTCATAGAAAGAGTAGATTTAAAAAGAGGTTGTGGTTCTGCATAAACTTGTGGTGGTATCGTTTATGGTTACGAGTTCCGATTCGACCGTGAAATTAATAGGCGTTGCTAAGCGATATGCCGACGTGGTGGCCGTGGACTACGTTGATTTAGATGTGAAGCATGGTGAAATATTCGGTCTATTGGGTCCAAACGGCTCGGGCAAGTCCACCTTACTGAAGATGATCTTGGGGTTAGTTAAGCCTGACTCGGGGTCTGTAAATGTGTTAGGCATAAAGGCTGAGGAAAATCCTGTTGCAATAAAGGCTCAAGTTGGATACGTGCCAGAGAGTCCGCGCCTATACGAATTTTTAACGGGCATAGAGTACCTCGACTTCACGGCTGACCTTTACGGTGTTAACGCCGCAGAGAAAAGGGAGCGGATCAACGAGTACCTGGAAGCCCTTGAGCTGGAAGGCAGAGAAGGCGACATGATAAGCGCCTATTCCCTAGGCATGAAGCAAAAGATCGCGCTCATATCGGCCTTCGTTCACAAACCGAAATTACTGCTTTTTGATGAGCCTTTAAACGCTCTCGACCCCAGATCGGCTAGAATTATTAAGGACCTCCTCCACGAACTAGCATCAAAAGGCGTAACTACGATCATGTCAACTCATATCCTTGAGATCGCGCAGGCTATGTGTGACCGCATTGCCATCATGTATGAAGGAAGGTTGCTCGCCGTAGGAAACATGGAAGAGCTCAGGGAAAAAGCTAGGCTTCCCGGATCAAACCTGGAGGAAATTTTCCTTTCACTCACAGGAACCACTGACGTTAGAAATGTTGTTGAGGCATTGATGAAATGAAATGGAAAAACGTCCTTAGGCTTATAAACATCGACATCAAATCGGGCAGGCTTATCCGAGGGCAAAGGTTTAGGAGATACCGGGAGAGCAGGGTTCTCCAGTACGTGATTTATGGTGGCAGCTGCCTCCTTGGGATAGCCATAGGATGGCTTGTAGGAACAGTTTACAATGGATTGCCAGACCCTAACGTGAGAGAAATGCTTCTTCTGGGCGCCAGGAGCCTCTTTATATCCGCTCCGACCTTAGTCCTCACATACAGCTTGATCTTCACAATGATGGGCCAGATTCAGCGCGCAGGGATAAAATCATCGATCCAACCGCCTTATTGGTTGCCCATCACCTGGGGGGAACATACGCTCGCGTCCATTCTGGCAAACCTTATCGGCGTCCAGCTTGCTATGTTGATTTTTATTGTTTCAGCGATATCCATAGTCTCCGTCTTCATTGGAGAGGTTTCCCTCGCTGCCTTAACTATTTTTGCTATGCTGACGATTGCGTTTTTGGCCAGCGCCACCACGGAAATATTTAGGGTTCTTCAGGTGAGGCTCACGGGAGCGGTTTACAAGTCCTCGGGGAGGGCGGCAATTTGGGTGAGGTTTTTCGGTTCAATCCTCCTCTTTGTCGTCTTTTACGTAGTTTATTTCTCTTTTACATCCGGAGCAAACTATGCCGCGATTCTGGAGGCGTTCGCTAGCGGGCAGAAGACGTTGTGGTTCATCCCTTACATTTGGCTTGGAATGGCCCTCTTTTCCTTTACAAACGGTCAAATCCTAGAAACCGTTGTCTTTTCCTTGGGGTCCGTGGCCTTTTTATCAGCCCTCTTCGTAGTAGCGGTTAAGCTGAACAGTATGTTTGGGCTTTATGAGCCACCTGCTATAAGAATTTCCCTCGGTGCCTACACGCCAAAGGCTGGCATATGGGGAAGACTCGGTTTTTCCTCGTCAGAGGCGGCTATCATGAGGAAGGACTTCAAGGCATTCACGAGGCGTCGGGAATTGATGTACTTCTTCGTGCTGCCCATAGTGATCATAGTTTCAATGATTATGCCTTTTATGCGGACGAGCCAGGCTGGGACTCTAGTTCCGCAGGAGCTTCTCTTTTTTTCCGCTTTGATTCTTCTGATGCCTGGAGCTATAATGGCCATCATGCTGGGCTCCATGATAATTGGGCAAGAGGGCTCGCCTGTTTGGCACCTTTACTCGTCGCCTATCACGGCGGAGAGTCTAGTCAAGTGCAAGTACGCTTTTGTAGTCATCTTTTCATGTGCGGTAACGTTGGCATGCGGTGCCGTTGGCATTCTAATCTTTCGTCCATCACTGAGAATCATTTTTGCTGCAGTAATCGAATCGATTTTCCTAATTTTTTCCATCAGCGCGGTTTCGCTTCGAGCAGGAATCAAAGGCGCAGACTTCGTTGAAATACCAAGACCAAGAATGATTAGGCCATTAGAGCTTATGATAAACTTTATCATGTGTTTAATCTTGGCTGGTGCGATCCTTGCCCCAATCATTCCTTACGCGGTTACAATGATAGGTCTCACTAACCTCTTACCGCAGTTCTACCTTTACGTTGCATTGGCGATAAGTGGAGCCATAGCGGCGATCGTGACCTACGGTTTCTATAGAATCGCCGTGAAAAAAGCTAAAGACTTCTTAGCCGAGGCGGAAATATGAGTGCAAATTTCATCGCTGATAGCATCATTATTTTTATAGGTTGTTGCAGTAAAATGGGATTGGGTGTACCAAATTGGAGTTTGCCATAGAAACCTCGGGTCTAACAAAAAGATATGGGAATCTAACCGCCGTGAATAAACTGAACCTAAAGGTAAAAGCAGACACAGTTCACGGTTTTCTCGGTCCCAACGGTGCCGGAAAAACCACAACCATAAAGATTCTAGTTGGGTTGCTGAAGCCCGACAGCGGTTCCGTAATGGTTCTTGGTAAAGAACTTGGTTGGGACAAGCCTGACATAAGGCTAAAGATAGGCTACATGCCTGAGCTCCCGAAATTCCCCAAACATCTGAAGGGGCGTGAGCTTCTTGAAATCTATGGAAAAATGTATGGTATGACTGAGCAAGATCGTAGGGAGCAGATACCTAGGCTCCTTGAGAAGGCTGGGCTGAAGGGACGTGAGAACGACCTCCTTGGAAAGTATAGTAAGGGAATGCAACAGCGCTTGGGCATGGCGCAGGCTTTGCTGAACGAACCTGAATTAATTATTTTGGATGAGCCAACAATAGGTTTGGATCCGGTTGGCATGGTGGAAGTGAGAGAGCTCGTTAAAGAAATTGTTAAAGAGGGTGTTACGGTCTTCCTTTCGTCACATCTCCTTAATGAGGTTCAGCAGGTCTGCAGTCACGTTACGATCATCAATAAGGGGGAGTCCATAGCCTCAGGTACGCTTGAGGAGATTTCAGCATTAGTCGCAGGACCCGTAATGATCGAGGTTGAAGTGGATAAGCTTTCAGACAAGGTTATCAAAAAGGTGGAAAGTCTTCCCTTCGTTGTGGGAGTCTCAAAAAAGGATAAGTGGCTTTATATAAAAATGAACACTAATGAAGACGTAAGATCAAAAGTCTCCCAAGCGATCACGGCTGGAGGGGGCAACGTTATCTCTATGAACTTGAAGGGACGCACTTTGGAGGATGCATTTATGCAGCTTATTACAGGACGCCTAGAAAAGGAGGCTGTAAAATGAGCGTTAGCCGAGAGGGTTCTAGAACCAAACCGAGCTGGATGAATGGGTTCCTTGCGATGGTGAAATATGAAATCCTCTGGAACATTCGGAAGAAGAAGTTCTTAGGAGTGCTCATAGTAGCTTTTGCCCTCGCCACCCTTTCGCTAGCAGGTGGTTACATCTTTAGCAGCATAACTGGTCAGCCCATGGAACCGAAACCAGATTTCGTAGTTAACTCCAACTTGGGTCTAATAGGATTTGCATTTTTACTGTTCGCCATAGTAACCGTGATGAACAGCATCTCCGGCGAGTTTGAAAGCGGCAGCATCGTTCCCTTGCTAGCCAAACCAATCTCCAGAACAACCGTGTTCATGGGCAAACTGTTCGCAGCCTTCCTGACGCTAGTGACAACATACGCCTTTCTGGCAATTTATTTGAGCATAGGAGGCGTGATCATCTACGGTCCCCAAAACAACCTGCACTTGGTTACACTCTCGCTTATCGGGGGCATACTCAGCACCCTAGTTTGGGTTGCTATCGTCCTATTTTTCGGCTCCGTTTTTAAGAGCTCCCTGATCGCCGCCCTCGGAACCTTCGGCATCTGGCTGGGGGCAAACATTATTGGCGGCATTCTAAGCGTCCTATCGGCTCAAGGCTGGATCCTCACCTACATTCCAGGTGGCGGAACCTCAGGGTCTGTTGAAGGCACGGCTACCACTCAACCCTTTTTAGGAGCAGTTGCAACAGGCACTGACAACATAGGTCCAAACTTCATAAATTATATACTGCATCCGTCATGGGAGGTTACCTTCTACAAGTTTAGCTTTGGCCAAGGAATGAATGGGCTCACTCGGGAGCCACTTTATTCAATGCCGCTGTCCGTTGTCCTCTTGCAGTCAATAATCGTGGCTTTAGCCTACTTCATCGTCTTTGCCCTCATTGCTTGGTACGCGTTTAAGCGGGCACAAATAACAGAATAACAGTAGCCTTATTCCCATAGGGGCTATGAAACCAAACTATCCTAGTCAACTATGAACATGTTTTGCGTGATTAGGCTAGTAAATGTTTTAACTGTGAAAGATTCTAAATAGTAACCATGTCAGAGGAAAAACTGAAAGAGGTTGGAACAATAACCCATTACTTCCCTAAAATCGGGGTAGCCATAGTTGAGGTAACTGCTCCCATCACTGTAGGCGACACAATCAGAATAAAGG
>Ga0315280_10006543_pt1 | contig 16041 bp, 17 predicted proteins | sample YL17G06_40_MG_FD_203697 | JGI IMG/M metagenome (GOLD analysis project Ga0315280, IMG submission 203697) | Sediment microbial communities from Yellowstone Lake, YNP, Wyoming, USA - YL17G06_40 | ecosystem: Environmental > Aquatic > Freshwater > Lake > Sediment | place: USA: Wyoming | collected... | reverse complement strand
GCCCATTTATGTACTCCCGGTCAGCTGGGAAGCCGCTTATCTTCAGCTTGAAATCGGGGTGTTTCTTCCTGACCTTGTGTATCGCCTCTATCGCGTACTCGAACCTCTTCCTTGGGTGTATTGACGAATGATAGAGGAAATAAGGTGCGTATTTCTTACAATAATATTTTTCAACATCACACCCTGGGTTAAGCACCTCTGATTTCTTCTTATAGTACTCCCAGAGCTTCTTCTGTATGAATTCCGAATCAGTGAACACAAAATCGATTTTGTCAATCACTTTCTTCTCGATGTACCTCATGCCAGGCAGGACAGGATAGTTCATCATCTCTTTCTTTATGTAAGGCGGAAAACAGCAGTACCACAGTGTAGGCTTGTTCCTTATGCTAGTCCACTGGGCAGGATGGCCGATTGGAGCCACCACGTCTGCATCGAGCTTCAGTTTGCCGAACGAATACCTATAACCTAGAAAAGTCGGCTTGAACGTCTTTATCGTATGCACATCAAGATTCTGGTATTCTGTCCAAAGCTTGTTCCTGTTGTAGCTGCACACGTAAATCGGCGCGTCGAACCGCTCTGCTATCTTTACAACTACCCTTTCGCCCCCTCCCTTGGAGACCAGATAAGGATGGCATAACATCATGCTATCAATCCCTTATTCCTATCACGCAAACTTCCTTTATCCCGATTCTGAACAGATTGCATAACCATATAATCGCATAATAAAGCCAATAGAACCCCAGAGAAGTCGCTACCCTTTGGACTATCGGCACAAAGGCGACTCTTACATAGCTTTTCTTTATTTTAAAACCCTCTGTCTTCAGCAGGTTCTCAACAGCTATCCTGTGGTACGGCCTCACGTGCGTCTGGTCCGCCCAGAAATTGGAGAATATTGAATAGCACTGGGATGGGTCGGGTGTTATTATGACTATCTCCCCGCCTTTTCTCAGAACTCTGCGGATTTCGGAGATTATCTCATCAGGGTTCCTAAGATGCTCAAGCACCGCGTTCATGAGCACGACATCAAAAGAGCCGCTCTTGTAAGGAAGTTTCTTCCCGTCATACAATTGAACATCAAAATTCTTCCCGACTTTCTGGACTGCGTTCTTGTCTATGTCGACGCCGTTTATCCTAGTGAAGCCCATCTCCTTCGCCACTCTGAGCTCATCCCCCCAGCCAAATCCTATAGCCAAGAAATCCCCGCGTTTGGCATCGTTCAGGCAGTGGGCTACGTTATGACGCATTATCCTCGAAATCCTCTCTATCGGTTTTATGTTCACTTCAGAATAGTGCATGGACTCACTTCACAATCTTTATCCCTTTCACTTTTTTAACCTTTACTAAGCAGAACAGTCTCCTGATGAGGCCATAATGGTTGCCCAGCACATTGGCTATGAACGCAGACAGCAGCAGGACAGTCCCTATGGCGCCGCCTCTAAGGTCTTTGAGAGTGCGCATCGACTTGGTGAACAGGCCAGCGATAAACGCTGCTAAAAGGAAAGCCAGCATCAGCGGGTCTATCAGATAAGCCAGGACAGCCGCAGCGACCATGCCCCAGAACGCGTAGAACATCCTGTTTTCCGGATATTTAGCCACAGCTAGCGCGGATTCGCCATTGCCTTTGGCATAAGTGAAGTACTGTTTCACGAATTTTCTGAAATTAGGGCGGGGCCTCCAGTAGCTTTTGGCGTTCCTTGCTGTCTTGTACTTCGCCCCTATAGCTTTAAGCCTATGGTTGAATACAGCATCTTCCGCAGTGTAAAGCTCTTCAGGATAGCCACCTGCTCTCTTCCAGATTTTCTTAGTGAAAGCGGCTGACCTGCTCGAAGGCGGCCAGTCGTCAGGCACCTTGCTCATATCCGGATAGAACAGCCTGCCTACTATTTCTTCGAATTCGGTCTTAGGCAGCGGGAAGAACAGGCCTGCTGACACATCATAGCCGTCCTCAATGTTCTTGACTATGTTCTTGAACCAGTTCCGGTCATGGATGGTCCCCCCGTCTGTAGAGACTATAACCGGCCATTTAGCGTTCTCAATCGCGATGTTCCTGCCTTGGGAGATATTGGCTCCATCGGCCACTATTATCTTGACTGGTATGGGAAAGCCTTTGGAATGCTCCTTCAGAACCTTCACTGTGCTGTCTCTCGACCCGCCATCAACTATCACAATCTCGTCAGGCTTTCTGGTTTGTTTCAGAATAGAGTCCAAAAGATTCCTGACGGTCTTCTCTTCGTTTATGACAGTACAGATTAGTGAGGTTTTCATTATGACTAGACCCGCTCTCTCCAGTAGTTAAGCGTGTCCTCAAGGGTCTTCTCGTAAGGAATTGTAGGCTTCCAGCCGGTCTTCTTTTTGAATTTCGAGCAGTCGCCCAATAGGACTTGGACATCGCTCGGTCTCATCCTTTTCGCATCCTGCTTTATCTCTATCTTGGCATCTGTTAGCTTTAGCAGCATATCCAGAACGTCCTGCATGGTCCTGGTTTTCTCCGAGCATATGTTGTAAACCTCGCCGAAATCGCACTTCTGCAGAGCAAGATTATAGGCCACGACCACGTCTCTCACGTCAGCAAAGTCCCTTTGTGCGGTCAGATTCCCGACATACATGACTGGTTTTGCCTTTTTCCTCTCTATCATGACTATCTGCTTTGCGAAATTGGAATCAACGAAGACTTCTCCTCTTCTTGGTCCGCTGTGGTTGAACGCGCGAGTGACCACTGTCTTTAGGCCGTAAGAATAGTGGTATTGGCATGCAAGCTTATCCGCAGCCACCTTAGAAACACCGTAAGGGCTAAGTGGTCTCAATGGGTTGCCCTCCTTTATAGGGAGCTCATCCGCTTTCACAAGCCCGTACTCTTCTGAAGAACCAGCAACCTGCATTTTAATATCCTTGTTCGCTGCCCTTATGCCCTCAAGGATGTTGACCGTACCTATTATGTTAGTGGTCAGAGTTTCCTGCGGCGCTTCCCATGAAGAGGGCACGAACGACTGCGATGCAAGATGGTAGATTTCATCGGGCTCGGCAGTCTTTATCGTCTTTTCAACGTTGCGAGCATCCCTTATATCAGTATCAATTAGCTTGATTTTGTCTTTTATGTGTAAGACATTCTCCATCGGGCTCCTCCATCTATAAGTTCCATAGACTTCGTACCCCTTGCTCAGCAATAAGTCTGCCAGGTGTGAGCCCGCAAATCCAGTTATTCCAGTTATAAGCGCTCTTGTCATTTCAATGCCTCCACAAATTTCTTCTCTATTTTTTTGCCTATTACGTTCCAATCAAATTTCTTAGCAAAAATCTTAGCTTTTTTACCCATCACATCTCTTTTTTGCTTGTCTTTGATGAGTATATTAGTTTTATTAGCAAACTCATTTAAATCTAACGGTTTTACGAGGAATCCCGTCTCATTTTTTCGTACTACTTCCGGATGGGAGCAGTGGTCAAATGCTATTACCGGCTTACCGCACGCCTGGGCTTCTAGCAATGGTAGGTTTAGTCCCTCCCACAGAGATGCAGTCGCGTACATAATGCAGTTCTGGAGCAAATCGTCAAGCTCGTCGTTCGGAATCCTGCCGGTGAATATGACACTACCATCCATCCTCCTAAGCTCCTTGGCATAATCCCCTATCGAATGCCCGCCGACTATCACTAGTGGAATTGGCCAGCCGGCTTTCTCAAACGCCTTTATCAGTAGGTGAGTTCCCTTGTGCGGAGAGACCCTGCCGATGAAAACAGCATAACTGTTCTTCTTCAGTTTCAGTCTTTTTAGCACCCTAGTATTTTTCTCTTTTTGAAATCTCTTGAAGTCAATTCCGCCATAGATAACTTCGCTTTTCAGGCCTAGCTTCTCGACATTTTTCTGCAAGAACTGGCTTATAGAAAAAATAGCGTCCGCTTCAGAATAATACTTTTTCATACTTTTTGTGCCGACGTAATGTGCCGTTCTCGCTCTTAAATTTTTGAAATGCTCTGCCTCCGCCACGCCATAATCTATTATTACATGGGGGATTTTCTGTTCTTTCGAAATCTTTGTGCCAGTCTTGACTGCAGCAATGGTAGGATAATTGCTCACCACTAAATCGTATTTGCTAAGCTTACCTGTCTTATAGGGTAGAAAGTATTTCAGACCGGGGAAGGAGCTACCATACTTGGCTATCTTGACAAATTTGTAATCAAAATCAGAGACTGGAGTAATGATTTCTATATTATTGTTTTTTTTCAAATAGCCGCATAACCCGTTCAGATATTCGGCTATGCCCATGCCGTGTACAAACTTATTAACGACGAAGCAGATTCTCATTTCAACGCACCCTTGTAGACGGACAGGACTTTCTCAGCGACCTTCTTCCAATCGAAGTCTTTCACTTTTGCCAGTCCCTTCCTGCTCATTTCCGAGGCAAGCTTCTTGTCGGTAAGCACTCTGACTATAGCGGTAGAGAGCTGTTCCTCGTCTTCTGGATCAACAGCTATCCCAGAGTCTTCAAGCACGAATTCAGTGCCGGAGACATTAGTGCCCACGCATGGCTTACCGCAGGCCATAGCCTCTAAAAGGACTATTCCGAAAGCCTCTGTTTTATAGATGGATGGCAGGACAAAAACATCACATTTCTGGTACTCTTTCAGCATTTCCTCGTCCGAGAGTCTGCCGAGCCATTCGATTTTGTCATCAACCTTCAGTCTCTTTGCAAGCGCTTTCCACTCACCCTTTAATGGGCCTTCCCCGACTATGGCTAGCTCCGCATCTGGCACTTTCTCCAGAATCTCGGGCATAGCTTTTATGAGATACTGAATCCCTTTGTAGTAAATCAGCCTGCCGACGAAAAGTATCCGCTTACCGGGATGTCTTATCTCCTTGGGTTTGAAGACAGCGAGGTCAACGCCATTGGGGACTATAGAACACTTGTGCCTGAAGTGGTGCAGTATGTCGGATATTTCGATATACTGCGGGCTCGTTGGCATTAGGGCCTTGGCCTTCCTAAACAAGAAGTAACGCTGGAAAAGATGGACATAGAAGTATTTCATGAGCTTTATCGAGAGGCTGTACGAAACTATGTCCGAATGATAGGTCACAACAAACGGCCTTCTCTTTAACACGAGTGCAAGATAGGCAAAGAAATTCTGAGCAGGATTTGGGTCGTGCAGGTTGACTATGTCGAACTTTTGCCTAAGTATTTCCACGAAAATGCCGGGCGATATAGGCGCTGGCCCTATTGTCAGCCAGGTCGGCAGTCTAATGACCTTAATACCTTGTATATTCTCTTTCGAGCGTTTTTCTCCGGACGCTAGGACAGTGACATCTACCCCTTTCTTGACCAGCTCTCTCGCTACGTAGAATGCGTTGCTCTCCACCCCGCCAACAATGGGATAGAAATACTTGGATACAATTAGGGCCTTCATGTCACTCAACTCTATATTGTCTTCTGGATTTATTAACTTACCACCCAATGCTAAATACTGCTAGAACGCCAAAAAAAGCCTGGAGCAGTATTAGGTAAGTAACGAGTCTTTTCTCAGTCGGCTGGAAGTATTTCATCAGCAGGTGCGTCAGAGAATATACCTTTCCATCGTAGTGGAGCCTGTTCCCGACAAGTTTCCCAAAGTTCTCTGCGCGGAATTTGGAGCGGGCTTTCAGGAAGAACTCGATTATCTGCGGCGTCAGGGCTATCACAGCTATCCTCTCTATATTCCCTATTATCGCGGCTGAGGCTATCGCGGCAGCTATCGCATAAGTGCCTATATTTTCCGGAAATATTTTCGCCGGATACCAGTTGAAGAACAAGAAAGCGATGCATGCAGCTGCCATCGCTAACATTATGAGCGGAGCGGCTATGCTGAACTCGGTTGGAGCCAGATAGAATAGTATCATTGAAGCGCTGAAAATCGAGAGGCAAGCCACGGCTCCAGTTCCCGCCTCAAGACCGTTGAAGCCGGCCAATAAGTTCATCAAATTAGAGCAAGCCACGACACCAAGAGGCACTAAGATGAGAGAGTAGTAGATGCCAAAGTCAATGTGGAAGAATATCAGATGTAAATCGCTCACACCAGCGGTTATGACCATGAGCGGCAGGGCGGCTATGACGGGCAGCAAAACTCTCCAGATTTCCCTGACTTTGAAGAGGTCATCCATCAGGCCTATGAACGAGATTATTAGTACCGTGTTCAGGGCAGCCAGCAACGGAACGGCTTCTTCCAGCCTGAGCAGCTTAAGCGCGATCAAGATGCCGAACACGAAGCCAGCGGTTATGGCCAGTCCGCCCATTTTAGGGACCAGAGAGCCTTTTGCCATGTCCTTGGAGTAGAAAACAGATTCACTGCCTTTCTTCTCCTTGGTGGTGAACTTGATTTTTCGTATCAAAACTTTCGTAAATAATAAAGTAGCGAAAAAGCTGAGCAGGAATGTGACTGTTAATATGACAATACTTGCGGTTGGATCGCCGGTGTGCATCTCAAGTCCCCCATTTTGCATTGAGTACTTTCAGGTTGTCCTTGAATCCGGGAAGAACGCTGTCTTTGGGGTCGGGTATCCCTGTCCAATTGACTTCGTATATCACGTTCCACTGGTCGTCATAGACAAGCTTAACGTGCTTCAGGTTAGGATCTCTAAAGAACAGTCTTTGCTCGAAAGCGAATAGCACAGGCGAGTTGGCATCGGGTTGGAACTGGCCGCAGCTCAGTGCGCTCATGTAGATGACTGGCCCTCCGCTGCTCTCCCGCGCGAAGGCCCGTGACGGCAGGCCCCTGCTAGTTAGAGTGGTGCCGGGCCAAGGCGTTGTCTTCAGGCTGGTCCATTCCTCTGCCGAGAAGGTCAGACCGACGTCCTGTCCCTGCTGGTTCTTGCCGAATAAGCAATAGGCGCTCCCGTCGTTGTTCTTGGTGCAGCCAACGGTCTGCATGCAGCCCACGTAGTTGTTGGCTATCGTCTCCAGCGCCCCGAACTTCCCGCCTGTGGAGCCCCCGACTATTTCTGTATCAATCAGTATATGAGTGGTGCCCATCGGCTTCAAGATAGTCAGAGCCTCTATCTCCGCTTTCTCTAACGCCTCTGGAGAAGAGTCGCAGTTGAATTTGTTGGTCGTCTTGTCGAGAGTGCATGGCACGGTGTGTGTGAACGCCAGGGCTGTGGTGTAAATCGATGGGGCATACTGCGCGTTGTCTGTTGTCACGCTTATATTATCCCCATCGAAATATGACAGCCAGTGCCCGTAGTCCCACCATGCGGTTATAACTGACCCTTTCGCCATGTTATTATTGACCCACCCGAACAGATTGACCCACTCAGGATAGACATCATAGCCGAAACTCTCGGAGCTGGGTATAACCATTGTATTGAAACCGAAGAAGATAAGGATGATGGTAATGAAAATGCCAGCCTTGACGTAGTTTTTATATTCCTTATAGTATTTTCCGAAATACTCCGCCAAATGCACCAGCTCGCCAGCGAAATATCCAGCTCCAAAGGCTATCGCACCGGCCAGGAAGAACATGGTCACTGCCTTGGAGGTGAGGGTATACATAGACATAAGGATGAACGCAACAGCGAGTATGTCCCACTGCCACGTGAAGTCTTTCCTTACAAAAGGCATTATGAACAGTTTTCCGAAAATGAATATTACGGCCATGAACGCCATCCAGATACTTATGCCGCCTCCACCCTGCGCCAGGGTCGCGAGCCTGTCAAGGAAATTAGCACCAGCGATAGGATTCTGTTCGGCAATTGTGGTCTGCATTCTCTGGTGGTAATCGGCGATGGATGCAGAGTCGCCAATGTTTATTCCCACATAGCTCAACGGCTCTAATACTATCCCTGATCCAAAGAGCAACCAGCCGACCAAAATAGCGAGAATACTGATAACGAGTAATATTAGTATGCAGTCTTTGAAGAAGTTTTCCCCGGATATCTTTATCTTTCTTGAGTATATCTCTATCGCTGAGCTGATCAAAATTCCGAACCCTGCGCTGCCGACTAAGAGCGCGGAATAGCCTCTTGCAAACGGGTAGTGGAGGAATTCTGCTGCTAATGTGAATGCTAGTGCGTAAATCATCCATTTTCTCTCCCTGTCCCTTTCCGGCGAGTTCTTGTAGTACCCTATCTGGTTCAAAGCATAATAGATCAGGAAGTACAGAATGACTGTTCCGGATACTAGCAGCACGGCAACTTCGAAAGACTGCCAGACATTCGACAGCCAGCCGAAGAAGAACGTTGTCAACAGCCCTATCCTCCAGTCCTTGCTTTTGACGGTCAGAATAAAGGCGAATAGAGCGAGGAAAAACAGGCTAAAACCAAGGGCATCATTTTCCGCATGGCCGAATATGGAATAGAAAAGATGGTTCCCCGATGTTGCCAAGAATAACGCTGAAGATAAGCCCACATATCTGTTCCAAGCAGTACGCCCGAAAAGGTATACTGCGGAAATAGCCAGCGATCCAACTATCGCATTGAGCCAAGAGGCCACCTGCCCAAATAGGTTGTAGTTAAAGCCAGAGATTCCGTTGAAAGCCGCTGCAACGCTGTAAGTTCCTGCCTCTAATCCCCACCAACCGAAATCACCTGAGTAGGGGGACCATCTGCCATATGGATAAAGAGTAGTAGTATCATTCAGCGGCCACGGATAGCCATTGTTCACTATGTTCTTGGCCATCTTTGCCGCCCAGAAAGAGTCGAAACCGTAGATGTTGGGGAACTTGTCGACTGTCATTGTCCTTATCCCGAAAGCTAGGAAGAACAGCGCCAGAACCAGCAGTACGTCTATCTTGTATTTCTTTAACAGATGGATTAAGTTCATTTCAACCACAGAACCCGCTTTAACTTTTTAGAGTGTCATAATATAAATAATTAAGCTTGATAGCGGAGGAATCACTATATTATCATCCACCGGGGATAGCAGTTCAGTCAAAGAGGCTACCAAGCATGCAACCACTGCTGCGTAGACGTTTAGATATGGGAGCACTATGAAAAGGCTTGCGAGAAAACCCCCGAAAAAACCTTCGAGTGTTTTGCCGTTGTATATTCTGATTACACCCATGCCTCTGCCGACTATGGTGGAGAAAGAATCAGCAAAAGCCAGTATAAGGACGGAAAGAAAGACGACACTGGGTTCGAAGAAGACAAGCGCTATGAAAGAACCCAAGACGAATGTTAGCGTCCCCTGTCCCGGCCTGACATTCTCCCTTTCCAGTCTCCGAATGAGCCAATGGAACGGCTGTACCCTTATCCCTTTATGCAGCAGCTCAGAGAGGAAAATTCCCGCGACAATCAGCGTTCCGAGCAGAACTAGGGAGTAAAACTTGCCTAGCAACAGGATTACCGATGCAAGAAGGGTGCCAAGAACAAGATGGACCACCTGCCTCTCCGTCTCTTTCCTCATAAACCTATTATATACATAGAGATTTAAATTAGTTCATCTAAATAATAGAAAGCTGGTTGAAAAGGGCCTATAGCTCAGCCAGGTTAGAGCGACGAAATAGACTATCGTGGTCTAATTCGCAAGTCTTATATGGCACGTTCTAGTACAATATCCTAACGGCCTAAGCAAGCCGTAGGTCCCCGGTTCAAATCCGGGTAGGCCCATACAAGAGTTGATCTAATGACAAAGAAAGAAGAAAGCATAGTAAAAAAGGAAAGACATTGGATGAAACAATGGAACCCGGAGGTAGCCTGGGTGACCTTCGTGGGGATTATCGTTATATTAGGAACCACGGCGTTCACCGGTATGGCTGTAGCCAATCTGAAGGCATCCCTAGGAACAACGAGCACTGGTGGAACCACAAATCCACCGCTAGCCACTGTGCAAGGAAATGCAAGCACTTGTGTATTCCTGTGTCAGGCAAATACGCGCCTTAACATCTCCATGGAGGCGGTCGGTGGAGCGACTTCATGCGCGACTGCAGGAAAAGTAAACATATATGCGTTCTATAGCCCGACCTGTCCTTACTGTGCGGCTCAAGAACCAGTGATGGAACAGTTGAAGCAGAAATACGGAGCCAAACTCAGCATAACATACGTCTGCACCCCGATACATGAGGGGGACGATGGTTTATGCCAGAACAACACTGGTGGCAAATACCTGCCCTATGCGCAAAGTAATGCCCTTTTGGCCCAATATCAAGCATCTGTGCAGGGCACTCCGACTCTGGTCTTCAACTGCGAGTACGCCAGAGTTGGCAGCTACGCGATAAGAGACGAGGCGACCGAGTACGGCGACCTGGACAAAGTAGTATCAATGCTGCTTGGGTCGTAAGACTACCAGGATGTGGTCCTTGTCGTAAGGGCGAAGAGAGACAACTTCCAAAACCCCCATTTCTTTTTCCAATATTTTTATTTCCTTTTTGAAGATTTCGTCGGCTGCTCTGACAACGTCTATGCTTCTCGCCTTTATCACGATTATAGCGAAGCCGTTTTTCTTGAGATAGGCTCTGGCATTCTTTAATAGTATCTCTCCCTGATTCTTCTGCGAGACGTCTTGATAGACGATATCTACCTTCTCAACAAACTCGGAATAGTCCTCGGGCCTGTTCGCATCCCCTAAAACCGGAATTATATTTTTTCTCTCCTCGCACAATTCCAGCAGTTTCTCGAAGGGCTTGGGCGAGATTTCTATTCCAATAACAATTCCTTTCTCTCCAACTATATCGGAAATATGGGAGGCGGTCGTACCCTGTGCTATTCCAAGATAAAGCACGGTGTCGCCGCTTTTGATGGGCATGTTCGTTAGTCCATTGGCTATCGCCGCGGCCAATTTTGATTTGTACGGATCCCATAGCCGGTACTCGACATTGCCTTCGCTTATCCTCTTCTCACCATAGACAGAAGAGCCAGGAACAAGATTTTCTGTCGCTATCTGCCTCTTAACCTTGAAAACTCTTGGGAAAATCTCCTTCATCTTCTCACCAGGTAGACAAGCGACAGGCACAGCACTGCCAATACCGCTATAATCAATGGCAGGCCGTTGATGTCAAGGCCAGAGCCCTCTTCAGCGATTATCCCGTGTTTCAGAAGGCTATCGAGCCTGTTCCGCTCGCTGCAGTAACTGAGCACGTTAGTATCCTTTTTGACGGTTAAGCGGACATGCTTATAGACAATATTGCCGCGCACCTCTAAGGTCAGGTTATAAAAAAGCGAATCCAAATCCTCAGAACCATTTTTCTGGGTGCTTATCACCCTCAATTTCTCTGGAAGTATTATCTGAAAATCGAACTCTTGGTCTATCTTCGAAATCAAGCTGTATGGATAACCGGTGCATAGGTCGTCTATGAAACCCATATAGTCTATCTTGTACTGTTTGCCCTCTTTCACCGCAAAGCCGGGATAGACGCCGGTGACGTTTAGCATAAGGCTCTCGTTCGAGTACATTATAGACCACCGGCTCACGACGAGAGGACCGGACCTTGTTTTGATGTAGTCGAGCTCGTTAGGATATGATTTTATTAGAGATTCCGTAGAGTTAGCATATTCGCCATAGAAGTAGTCGACATAGTTCAGGACATCGGTCAGGTTTTCATCGACCGTGTGAGTGCCCACCCTTTTGGTATCCACTGCCAAGACGGTGCTCGTCATAAGCAGAAAAAGCACAAGGTATCTCATTTGCTCTTCACTATCTTGGATATCTGTTCATCGAGTTCCCTTGCCAGCCTATCACCGACGAATTCGCCTTTGAAGAAGTCGACTCTCGCCGCTATGGACAGTTTCGAAGCCAGCCTCCTCGCTATCTTCCCCCTGAGTTTCAAGGGCGCTCCGCGCAGTTTGGGATAAGCAAAGATAAGGCCGTGCTTTGGAGGTAGCGTGTGCTTCCTGAGGTGCGAGAACAGGGCCTTTTCCGCCCCCAATACTTGGATTGTTGATGAGGGGAACTCGGCCAGTTTCTCAAGCGAGCCGGCAGTGGCTATCAGTCTCGCCCCGATAGCGGCTCCAGCAACCGCCATTATGTTCGGGCTCTCTTCCTCCATGAGCTTCTCGAGATAAGTCTCAAGCTTCTGCCTCTCGTTCCTCATCGTCTGTATCCGTTCTGCATAGGAGATGACGCTTTCCAAGTCCCCTTGCCCAAGCTCTATACCGATTGAGTTCTTCGATGCATACTCCAGATCCAGTCTATACCTTTTTTGTCCCACTAGCTCGACAACGTTTTTCTCCGTGAATTGGTCTTTGGTCTTCAGGTTTATCAGCAGCTTCAGATACTCTTCCGGGTCCTCAACGCTTCGGGCCAGCTCAGGGAAGTAGATAGCGTACCACTCCCTAAGCTGCTCCAGAAAAAGGTTAGTGCCCTTGTCTATCTGGTCCATGGTCTTGACGACATGGACAATTAGCCTATCTCTTCGAATCAGCTCTTTTTTGATCCCCTCTTTGGTCTTTTGGATTGCTTTATTTCGTAGTTCTTCTCTTCTCATCTTACCACCGTCCCTTTAGTCAGCAGTATATTATAGATGCGAGGATTTTTAAATTACTTCCTCAGAGCGGCCTCGATAAAGCCGTAGAAGAGAGGTGATGGGCTGCCTGGCCGTGACTTGAACTCCGGGTGGCTCTGCGTCGCCACAAAGAAGCGGTGATCTTTCAACTCGCAGAACTCCATCAATCGTCTATTGGGGCAGGTTCCTGAAAAAATAAGACCGTTCTTCTCCAATATCGCCACATACTCCGGATTGACCTCGTACCTGTGCCTGTGCCTCTCATGGATAGTATCTCCCTGGTTGAGTCCTAACTTTTCATACAGATTATAGATTTTTGAACCTTTCTTGAGCACGGCTGGATAGGAGCCCAACCTCATCGTAGCGCCTTTGTCAGTTATCACTTTTTGTTCTGGAAGGATGTCTATGACTGGATGTCTTGTTTTTGGGTCCATCTCAGTGCTGTGCGCCCCGTCAAGACCGCAGACGTTCCTCGCATATTCTACGACAGCCAGCTGGAGCCCGAAGCACAGCCCGAGATAGGGGATGTTGTTCTCTCGGCAGTATCTGATTGCTTTTATCTTCCCCTCGACACCGCTAGAACCAAAGCCGCCTGGCACTATGATCCCGTCAAAGCCACCCAACACCTTTATCGCGTTTGAATCCTTTTCTAACAAACATGAATCGATCCACTCTATCTTAACATTAGCCCCTAGTTCAGCTGCGGCGTGCTTTATCGCCTCATTGACGGAGATGTAGGAATCGGCGAGCTGGAAATTGCCTATAGCCACATATTTTCCGACCATCCCTATCTTGACGGTCTTGCCGTTGTTCTTAAGCTTCTCGGATATCTTCAGCCATTCATCAAACTTATTCTCCCTCTCCTTCAACGCCATCCTCTTGAGCAGCTTTTCGCCCAACTTCTGCTCCTCGAAAAGCGCGGGCACATCGTAGATAGAGGTAACATCCTGGTTTGAGATTATAGCTTCTTTATCTATGTTGCAGAAGAGAGCCAGCTTGTCTATCCTTACGTCGTCCAGCCCATGCTTCGAACGGCAGATGAGAAAATCGGGCTCTATCCCTATCTCCCTGAGCATTTTCACCGAGTGCTGCGTTGGCTTTGTCTTCTGCTCCCCGACGCAGTCCAGTTCCACTATATAGCTTACGTGAGCGAAAATAACGTTATCCCATCCCAGCTCTCTCCTCATCTGCCTTGCCGCGTCTAAAAATAGCGTGTTCTCGTAGTCTCCTACCGTGCCTCCAATCTCCACGAGAGTTATCTCATAGTCTTTGGCTATCTCCATTATCCTGCTCTTTATTTCGTCAGTGATATGGGGTATCGGCTGCACGGTCTTTCCGAGATAGTCCCCTCTCCTCTCCCTGTCGATAACTGCTCTATAGACTTGACCTGTCGTTATGTTGTGCCTCTTCGTCAAACTCTTGTTGAGGAATCTCTCATAGTTGCCTAGATCCTGGTCTATCTCTCCGCCATCGTCAGTTACAAATACCTCGCCGTGCTCCGTGGGCCGCATAGTGCCAGCATCAGAGTTTAGATATGGATCAATCTTCATGCAGGTTATGTTGAATCCGCGGGACAACAGAATCCGACCGATGGAGGCGGTTGTTATCCCTTTTCCCAGTCCGCTTACAACTCCGCCGGTGACAAAAATTAGCTTTTGTTCCATACGTATTAGGGTAAGGAATTCAGAGTTTAAAAATCTATCAAGTCATTGTATTGTAAAAAATCTTCGGATTTCTCTTGTACAATTTCCTTATCCATCTCCTGTCCTGCGAGTACTCGCCGAGGAACCATTCGAAATATTTTTTGTTTATGAAGAATATCCCGCGGTTGTAGGCCCACTCCGCATCTATCATGGAGTTTATCTTCAGGCCATAGTCGACGACAGCAACTGGCAGTACTTCATAATCTAGGTTTTGTGTTGCCATATAGGCTTTGCCGAGATAGGACTCTCCGAGGCACTGCAGGGACAGGTCACGGCCGAATTCAGGAATCTCTTTAGAGCCATAGCCGTAGTCTGTCCTCAGGATTATGCTGTCCTTGTATATGTCAAGCGTCTTACTCGCACCGTTCTGGGTTTTCTCCTCGATGGCCAAGGCTGCCCAATGAGGCTCCTTCCAGACCAGCAGATCAATCTGTTTTGTCGCCTTGGTCCTGGGCAGCATCCTGTTCTTCCTGAAATAGCTGTTGCATTCGAAGATTCTCTTTGTTTCTATATCGCAGAAGAAGTCTGTTATCTTTTTCTGTTCGAGCCGATGCTCATATCTAAGGCCAAACTTTTTCACGAGTTGGATGAGCTCTAATTCTCCTTCTAGACTCATTGCTCTCCTTGATTTAGGCTAGGCAAAATTTCTTTATAAATCTTTGTGTGAATACTTCCACTATTCGGAAAAATAGCAGAAGAAACTGCCAAGAGAAATCGAAACACATATAAATAAAAATCCCTTTGATTAAGACACGGTGACTATATGCGGAGAGAGGTCCATCCACACACGGCGACAAAAATCATTGCGGCGTTAGACGTTGCCGCGACTTTAGCCGTGGAACAAGTCGGAGTGACCTACCACCTTTCTGCGTTTCATCCCCTTATTCTCGGAAGCGTTGCGGGAGCCACTTACGCACTCATCAAGCATGGCAACACTATATCTGGCCATATATTGGACATGACGGATTACGCGGCGGAAGCGTTTAAGAGATATCCCTTATCTGGCGACTAGCTTTTGTATTTTCTGTACAAATCGTCCACAATCCTTCTGTCTATCCTTTTCCCGAAACATAGATGAGGCACTAGGGAACCGGAGAAGGTCTTTGGCACATGGAGCAGCTCATGGATTATCGTCTTTTCCTTCTCCTCCTGGCCGAGTTTGTCAAAATGTTCGGAAAGGACCTCGATGACATAGTGAGGCTCTACTCTCAGCGCCTTCTGCCAGATAGTCGGCAATGACCATATCCTGGCCATGGCTCGGGCTTTAGAGCCACGACTGCGCATGCACACTATCCGCCAGGGCTTAACGTGGCCTAAATCCAGGCGATAGACGATATCCTCGACCATCTCTTGGACGTCAGGCGCGGGCTCGGTCTCCATAAAAAATTAAAGAAGAAATAGTTTAAAACGCTTTCTCTGGGTGGAACTCATCCGACCCGGGCCTATAGGCTAACTTCACCTCTTCGCCAACGCTTTTTATCCGCGATAGAGACTCGGAATGCCTCTTGACCAGCCTATCGACTATGTCTTCTATGTTGGTGGCCCTGAATCGCATGGGTCTTTCCAAATCCGCGGTGACAAAACCCATGTACCTCAGCGAGTCCAGGACGAAATAGATTTTGGTGTAAGGCACGCCGGTCATCTCAGATATCTCCAGAGCCGTAGAGTTCTGCTTAGCCAGGATGGTCGAGAGCACGCTTGATTGGTATCTAGTCAGGCCCAGCTTCTGCAGGTACAACATGGTATCCACACTATCGCCCTCTTTCTTTCGGCGGTTTAGATATAATATAGGTGAAGTAGAGCGAATTTTAGTGAAAAGTTTAACCGGCGTTAGAGTTAAAAAGCGCGTGATGCAGAAATCTTATATGCCAGCGCTTGAGAGTCTGTTGGAGGATTTGGGCCTGAGCAAGTACGAGAAGAACGCCTATCGAGTGCTGTTCAA
>Ga0315280_10006542_pt1 | contig 16042 bp, 12 predicted proteins | sample YL17G06_40_MG_FD_203697 | JGI IMG/M metagenome (GOLD analysis project Ga0315280, IMG submission 203697) | Sediment microbial communities from Yellowstone Lake, YNP, Wyoming, USA - YL17G06_40 | ecosystem: Environmental > Aquatic > Freshwater > Lake > Sediment | place: USA: Wyoming | collected... | reverse complement strand
GACGCGCGTCATAGAGAGATCGGGTTGAAGCAAACGTATGAAGCAAACGTAAGAATTCTTCTAGAAAGTCAAGAAGGAGAAAGAGAGCAATCAGATTATGCCCGACTTACATCGTGAAAAAGGAATGATTATGTTGTTTTCTCTCGAACTTTTTCTTCAATCAATGTTCTTATCGTCTTGAGGTCTTGTTCGACCTCCTCCCATGGAAGGCTCTCCATGGCTTCTCAAAGGTCTGTTGCTAAAGGTGCAGAAGGTATGTGTGAATATCATGTTCATCCAAATCATAGGTATGACTGAGAAGACTATCCACCCGATGGGGCCGATCCACAGGTCTGGTCGCGTGCTTCTCTTCCTGTAAGACTATGATTTGTGCGTTAGGAAGACAGATCTTGAGCCTACTACTTATCGGGCAGTCGAAATGAACATAGCGTCAAGTTGCGGCCAGTTTTCTGATTACATCGAAATCAGGTGTAACTCCAAGTCCGGGCTTCAGCGGAACTGAGACGAAACCGTCTTTAGGCTTGATATCCTCCTTTATTATGTCTGTCTTGAAGTAGGCTGGACCTATCATTTCGCATGGGTACTTTACAATTCTGTTTGCTGAAGCAAAGTGTGCTCCAGCAGCGGTACCTATTCCTGTTTCAAGCATGCTTCCTACGACGCAGGGTATGTCTGCGGTCTCTGCGATCATCGCAACCTTCTTCGAGTTGTACAGTCCTCCAGGTTTCATGATTTTGATGTTGATTATGTCAGCCGCTTCCATCTTGACAAGACGGAGCGCCATTTGAGGTGAGAACATGCTTTCATCCGCCATCACAGGTGTCTCCACAGCCTTCGTGACTCTCGCCATACCCTCAAGATCCCAGCCTGGAACGGGCTGTTCGACGAGTTGCAGATCATACTTCTCCATCTTCTTGATGAGCTTAATCGCCATGTCTGGAGTCCATCCTTGATTCGCGTCCACTCGAATATCAGCAGAGTTGCCAACAGCCTCTCTAACAACTCTGACTCTTTCCAAGTCTAAGCTTGGATCGACTCCAACCTTGATCTTCAATGTCTTGTAGCCTTTCCTGACGCAGTTTTGAGCTTCACTGGCGATATCTTCGAGCTGATCTGCAAGACTCAATACGAAGACGACGGGGATCTTGTCTCTAATTTGACCCCCTAGTAGCTTGCAAGCGGGTAGCCCAGTTTTCTTCCCTATTATGTCGTATAGCGCTAGATCGATGGCGGCGCATGCGTATGGGTTTCCTACAATTGACCTATTCTCCTTCTCCAAGATGATTTCAAAGTCAAATGGATCGGCGCCGATCAGGGAGGGAGCAAAGTACTTTCTAATCGCCTGAAGAATTGTCTCTTGACTCTCTCCGTGATATATGGGATCCGGAGCTGCTTCTCCAAATCCTCGTATCCCTTCATCCGTTTCAACAGCTACGATCACATGTTCCTTCTGGGAGGGAAGCACCCCCAAAGATGTTGCAAAAGGTATCTCGAGGGGCATATTCACCGGATAAGCTTCGATTCGAGTTATCTTCATCCTATACAGCCGCCTTCTTGTATCATGCACCTTGAAATCACATACGTTTCCGCTAATATCCTTTATCTATTGTATCAGAAAGACGGGGATTGTAGCACGAAGAAGCTCCTACAACTCAGCAAATCTTAAAAGCATTATTCTGAATGTTGTAGAACGCCCGTTTCCGAGAGTGATTGTGCATTGACGGAATTGGCTGGCAGAGTACTCGAAGGAACTGAGAAAGCCTTGAGCATGGCTTCGAGTCTAGTCGAAGAAGCAATCAATAGATTAGGAAGAGAGGCGTCGGTCTCCTTTCCCGAAACGAACTATTCTCTTCCAACGATCTACGGCTTGTTGGGAACCCGTGTCGAGAACGTCGACGGTCTTGCCGGCGTTCTTTCCACACTCAAAGGAGGAGTGAAGAAGGAACTTACAAATGAGGGCATGTTGTCGAACGGAATGATAGCGTTGATGGCCTTCGAAGTGGTTGAAGGTGCAAGATACGCTCTTGAAAAGGAGCCTTACGGAGGCCTCTATGTCGGTTTCATAATAGACACGCTCTTCAGAAAAGTTAGCCTAGGTCTAGCTGACGGAACCATACCGGGAATAGCCGTGGTCGCGGGCGAAGCTAAGGATGAGCGTTCAGCAGCCCAGCTCGGAAGGGAGATAAGGAGTATGAGTCTCCTCGGGCTTCTATCTGGCAGAATAGCTGATCAGATGCTGAAGGCGGGAGTATCATTCGGGTTAGATCAGAACCTCATTCCTTTAGGCGACAAACCATCATCCCTGATACATGCTGTAAACCTGGCGGTCAGAGCTTCTCTAATGTTTGGAAACATCGAACCCGGAAAGAAGAATGAACTCACGCGATACTTGAAGGAACGCGTCCCAGCATTCGTAGTCTCACTCGGAAAGCTCGATGATCTGACGCTTGCAGTAGGCGTTGGAGCGATTGCACTAGGGCTTCCAGTCGTCACAGATCAAACGGTAGCAGAGATTTCAGGCGCTTTGCTATCAAGACCGGACTACAGAATGCTCGTCAGCTCAGGATGTACTCTAAAAAAGATTAAAACGAGAGTTGTTGTGAAGCCGCCGATCCCTGTGGACTATGGCCCAGCCTACGAGGGAAAGAGCATACGGAAAGAGGAGATGTACGTTGAGTTCGGTGGGGGTCGAAGTGTTGCTTTTGAACTGGTTCGGAAGAGGAGCTCTGAAGAGATCGTCGATGGAGCTGTGAGCGTAGAGGGCCCCGACTTAGCAGACATGTCTAGGGGAAAAGCCTACGCTTTGGGCATGATCGTTGATGTGGCTGGGGCTAAATTTGAGAAGGAATTTGAGCCTGTCTTTGAACGCCGGCTACATCAATTCTTGAATAGAGCTGAAGGTTTGATGCACTTGGCATCTCGCGACATTGCGTGGATTCGCATTAGTAAGGAGGCTTTTGAGAAGGGGTTTCGAATCTCAAACTTAGGCGATATTGTAGTCACTATGTTTCGCGCAACATTCCCAGCACTGGTCGATAAAGTTCAGGTCACCATCCTGACTGACGATAAGAGAGTTCAAGAATCAATTCTGGAAGCGAGGAGATTCTATGAAGAAAGGGATGGGCGTATGAAGGAGTTGACTGAAGATAACGTAGACGTATTTTATGGATGCGCCCTCTGTCAATCTTTTGCCCCGGTTCACACATGCATCATTACGCCTGAAAGGATAAGCCTCTGTGGAGCAACGACGTGGATTGATGCCAAAGTTTCGCATAGCATCGATCCACAGGGTCCGAACTTTCTAGTTCCAAAGGGAAAGTGTCTTGATCCAGTGAAGGGCGAATGGGATGGCGTAAACAGGAAAGTCTATGAAAGATCGCATAACACAGTTGAAAGAGTCTTCCTTCACAGCATGTTCGGCTACCCTCACACCTCTTGCGGCTGTTTCGAGGCGATAGTGTTCTACATCCCAGAGGTCAAAGGCATGGGCGTCGTTGACAGAGAATTCAAAGGGTCAACGGTCAACGGGATGTCTTTCTCGGCGATGGCTGGATTGGCTGGAGGCGGGAGGCAGACTGAGGTTTTCCTCGGCATCGGCGTCAACTACATGAGGTCAAGAAAGTTCCTCCAAGCGGATGGGGGATGGAGAAAGATAGTGTGGTTGCCACGCAAGCTGAAGGAAGCGATGAAAGAGGTAATCCCGCCTGAATTGTATGCCAAGATAGCGACGGAGGAAACTGTCAAGAACTTGGAAGAGCTTGGACGCTTTCTTAAGGACACTGAGCGCATTTTAGATTGATGCAGCAATCGTTAAAGCCCTCACGTAATATTATGGGTTGAAACAGTCACAGAGGTGTCGTGAAATGTCAGAGTCGAGAAAGTGTCCCCGATGCCACGAAGAGTGTGTTGAGCTCGGAGTGCCTATAGTCAAAGTCGGCAAGACGCGTGAGGCGAGAGTTCGAGTGCTCGAGTGCCCGAAGTGCCTACTCGTATTCTATGAGGCTGTGAAAGAATAGACGAACATTAAGTGAGCAAATGCGAACTCTGTACCCTCCAAAGAGAGCGACTTTGGCTAGTAAGCAGAAATGAAAGAAATCTAAGTGGATTTGAATGGTGGAAGATCTCTACCGACTCCTATGGCCGAAGTTGGAGCTTCCCTCTATCAGGTACCCCGGTAGAATAAGCACAGTGCGGTGGGGAGCGACCTCGCAAGAGGGAGGAACACGCAAACACTCGGTCGAGATCGGAGGCGACATCGATTTTCCATTCTTCGCTTTGGAGAGCCCGACAGCCCACAGACCTGCTATCGCAATCGAGGTCTTCGACAAGCCCGTGGGAATTCCCACGCCTGTTCGAGAGTGCTTAGGTAGCGTAACCGAAGACCCGATAGAATGGGCGAAGAAGTGTGCACGAGAATATCCGATCGATGCCATAGCTCTACGACTCGTTAGCTCAGATCCCGGACTTGAAGACCGGTCCTCGGAAGAGTGCGCCCACCTGGTCAAACTTCTTCTCGAGGAGGTAGATCTGCCTTTGATCGTCCTTGGCTCTGGGAACGATCAGAAGGATCCCGCCGTTCTAGAAAGAGTTGCAAACGTGGCTGAGGGCGAAAGGGTCCTACTATCAGCAGCTACCTTAAAGAATGACTACAAGAGAATCGCGGATGCCGCTGTACGGTACGGGCACCCGGTTCTCTCCAGGACAGAGTGCGACCCCCCCTCCCAAAGAATGTTGAATGATCATCTCCTTGAGTCCGGTCTGCACTCAAATCAGATAGTTATGGATCCGACGACCGCCGCGCTAGGATATGGCATTGAATACTCAATCTCCATAATGGAACAACTTAGACTCGATGCACTCAAAGGCGACAAGAGCGTCCAGATGCCGATCGCAGCCATTACAAGCTACACTTGGAATGCCCGTGAAGCATGGAGCGAAGAGGAGAAACTCGGCCCGATAGAGATTCGAGGGCCACTTTGGGAAACCCATACCGCTATCTCGCTTTTTCTAGCTGGTGCCGGCCTCTTCATAATGCTCCATCCAGATTCAGTGAAGCAGTTCACGCAGATTCTCTCGGAAATCTTTCCGAAGAACACGCAAAGTCGGCAGAAGGCATAGACTTGTCTCGCAGGCTTTCTCCATTGGCAGTGTACAATCTGCTACCGAAGAAGAATTGCAATGACTGCGGTGTGCCGACGTGTCTAGCATTTGCTGTCAAACTTATTGAAGGCACTGTCGAACTGAATGCTTGCCCGCACCTTACAGATCAGCAGAGACATGAAATTGAACAGTTGGTTCTTCCTCCCGTTCGGAAAGTAGTCTTTGGCGGAAGAAAGGCAGTGACGGTCGGAGGAGAAAGAGTCCTCCATCGACATGAGTTAAGACTGCACAATCCTACGGCCATAGCATTAGACGTGGACGACTCCGAGCAAGACGAAGTCATTGAAGCAAGACTCCAGTCAATAAACAAGTTCAGAATAGAACGTGCTGGACAAACCCTCGGAATCGACGCAGTCGCTGTGCTAAGCACTTCAAAGAGTCCTGACCGCTTCCGAAAGGTAGTGAAGACTGTCACTGAGACCAGCAACCTACCTCTTGTTCTATGCTCTGTTGATACAGAAGTACTGGAAGCTGGCTTGGAGGAAGCCAAGGATGATAGGCCAATCTTGTACTCAGCGACAGCTGAAACTCTTGAGAGATTTATTGAAATGTCGAAAGAGTTCAAATGCCCGATTTCCCTCTCCTCAGGAGATTTGGCTGAATTAAGAGCGATGGCTAGAAAAGCGATGAATGAAGACGTCAGTATTCTCCTCGCTCCAATAACGCCAGCAACAAACCTTCATGAAGCGCTCCTCAAGCTTGTAGCAATCAGACGCGCGGCAATTGAACACAAGTATCATGAGCTAGGTCACCCGATCATAGCATTTGCAGTATCAGAAGTATGCTCTGAGGAAGAGAGATGGCGCGATTCAGTTGTAGCGTCCATGTTGATGATGCGATACGCAGACATCTTGGTGACACATTCTCTAGAGATGCCTCTGTTACTACCTGTGTTCACGTTGCGCCAAGCTATCTACAGCGACCCGAGATATCCCGCCTCAGTGAAAACCGGACTCTACACGTACGGTACGCCGAACTCAGAGTCTCCAGTTCTATTGACGACTAACTTCACTTTAACGTACTACTTGGTCTCAGGGGACCTCTCAGCCGCAAAGATCGATTGCTTCCTACTTGTTGCAGATACGCAGGGCATGTCCGTCCTGAACGCTGTAGTAGGCAGACAGCTAACGTCTGAGGCTGTTAAAGATCTCATCCATCAGACACAGATAGAAGAGAAGATTACACATCGGAAACTGATAATTCCAGGGCTCGCAGCAAGATTGAGGGGCGATATTGAAGATGCCACCGACTGGCAGGTCATTGTTGGACCAGAGGAATCTTCGGAGATAGGAAGTTTCCTAAAGAAGACTGGTTGGACAGCATAGTCACGACATTTGCTAAAAGAGTTCAAAGGACCATTGCCTGCGCCCAAACGTTCTCGATATTTCGGTCGCTGTCTTACACCACAATTTTATTCAAATTGGATTCGATTTAGGGGAGAAGCATTAAATACGGCTGTCCAACCATTATGTGCCAAACCTAGCGGAATTTCGAAAGCTGGTGCTTTGGTCTGTCAAAGCGAGCTCTCCACATGAAAGTTAAAGAATTGAAAACTGATGTCGGTGTATTGAAGGATCTTGAGCTGTCATTCGGCAGGATCTTTGAAGAGACTTGGACTGAACCAGTAGGTACAACGCCTTTCCCGTCTGTTACAGATTTAAGAGCATGGGACATGAGGCTGCTGGAGAGATACAAGCCGTTCTATATGCCGTTCTGTGATGTCTGTTGCCTCTGCACTATGGGCAAGTGCGATCTCACTCAAGGAAGGAGAGGCGCTTGCGGACTTAACATGGCAGCTCAGCAATCACGAATAGTTTTGCTTGCATGCTGCATAGGAGCCGCTACACATGTAGCTCACGCACGACATCTAGTCGAGCACCTAGTGGATCATTACGGTAGAGATGCCCCAATAGACGTTGGCGGCTTCAATGTTGAAGTGGAAGCCCCTATTACGAGGCTAGTTTGCGGAATTAGACCAAGAAAGATCGGTGACCTCGAGGATGTGCTGGACTACCTTGAAGGCGAGATCGTTCATCTACTCTCAGCAACACACACCGGACAAGAAGGCAGCGAACTCGACTTTGAATCCAAGGTTTTCCAAGCAGGCATGATCGATCATGTCGGCCTTGAGGTTGCTGACATAGCGCAGATAGCTGCCTACGGCTTCCCGAAGGCTGATCCTGATGCACCTCTAACAGAGATAGGTTTCGGAGCCGTAGACTCGTCGAAGCCAGTTGTATTGGTGATAGGTCACAATGTTCCCCCTTCAGTTGCCATAGTCGATTATCTCAAGAAGAATAGGCTCTACGGCTCGGTTGAGGTGTGCGGATTGTGTTGCACAGCCCACGAGTTAACAAGGTACGAGCCGACAGCCAAGATAGTCGGGCCTATCTCATGGCAACTGAGATTCATAAGAAGTGGAATCCCCGACGTAATTGTGGTTGATGAGCAATGCATTAGAGCGGACTCACTTGTGGAAGCTCAGAAGATACACACGCCGCTCATAGCGACTAGCGACAAGAATTGCCTCGGATTGCCCGATAGAACAAGGGACCCAGCGGACGAGATTGTATCGGATCTCGTTGAGGGGAAAACGCCTGGAGTTCTCATTCTCAATCCAGCTAAGGCTGGAGAGGTCGTAGTTAAAACAGTTTTGAAGATCGCTCCTAAGCGCAACAAGTTCAAGATCATCCCGAGTATTGACGAAATGATCGATGGGGCGAAGAAATGTAGGAAATGCGACGATTGTAGGCGTGCCTGTCCGAATGACTTGCCGATAGTTGAAGCCTTAAGCAAAGTCGCAGAAGGCAAGATTGAGCAGCTCGCGGAGTTGCTCGACAGATGCATCGGTTGCGGGAGATGCGAGAGCGCCTGCCCAGTGAAGCTTCCGATACACAGTTACATGGAGAGAGCTGCAGAGAAAAAATTGAAAGAAGAGAAGTTCAAGATTAGGGTCGGCAGAGGCGCAATTCAAGACATCGAGATTAGGAACGTAGGCAGTCCTATAGTGTTGGGAGAAATTCCGGGAGTCGTAGCGTTTGTCGGGTGCGCCAACTATCCTCACGGAGGAGATGAGGTTGCAGAGATGTGCGAGGAGTTTGCGAGAAGGCGATACATTGTGACAGCCTCCGGCTGCTCGGCGATGTCTATCGCGATGCACAAGAATGAGGAGGGAAAGAGTCCCTACGAGGAGTTTCCCGGGGCTTTCGATGCCGGCTGCCTTACGAATGTAGGCTCCTGCGTGTCGAATTCTCATATCGCTGGAGCAGCGATCAAGATCGCCAGCATATTCGCTAAACGCAATCTCCGCGGAAACTATGAGGAGATCGCTGACTATATCCTTAATCGAGTTGGCGCTGTAGGTGTAGCATGGGGCGCGATGTCTCAGAAGGCGGCTGCTATCGCAAGCGGATTTTGGCGACTGGGAATTCCGGTGGTCGTTGGACCCCACGGCGCGAAGTATAGGCGTATGCTCCTCGGTAGAAAAGACCGTAAGGAGGACTGGTACGTCTATGACGCGAGAACTGGGAGCCGCGTGTATGTCGGTCCGGCGCCTGAACACCTCTTCTACGCCGCTGAGAGCAAGGAGGAAGCTACGGTTATGATAGCGAAGCTCTGTATGAGACCTAATGACACAAGCAAAGGGCGTGCGATAAAGCTTACACATTATATCGATCTGCACAAGAGGCTGTACGGAACTCTACCTGACGATGTCGAACTCTTTGTGCGGACGATCTCTGATGTTCCGATAACGATGAAAGACGAGATAATGAATGTTCTCAAAGAGAAGGGATGGAAGGAAGAAACAATTCCTGATCCGACTTTGCTGCCGAGACTGATTAGGAAGAGGAAGGAGTAGCCATGGCAGTAGCAGAGCCTTGGCAGAAGGCGGAGATCCCGGGTCCGCTGAAGGCTTCGGTTATCACGAAGCCTGAGGTCGTTGCCGCGATGTTAAAGAGGGCTAAGCGTCCTCTACTGGTCGTTGGGCACGAGGTTGCTGAGATAGAGTTCGGCAACGAGAAGGCCATTGACTACTTCGTCCGTATCGCTAAGGCAGGGACGATGCCTGTGGTGGCTACAGCGCATGTCTTCCCTGAGTTTGTGAAGAGGAAACTCAAACCAGCCGCTTGGATGCCAGCGGTAGATATTGCAAATCGACTAAAAGATCCAGACTGGAAAGGCTTCGACGGAAAGGGCAATTATGATCTTCTTCTAATCGCTGGGATCCCATACCATATGGAGTGGGTTATTCTCTCAGGACTAAAGCATTTCTCGTCAGATCTGAAGATGATCTCTCTAGATAGATTCTATCAACCCCACGCAACTTGGTCCTTTGCAAATATCTCAGTCAAAGATTGGTATGATAATCTTGGCACGATCGTGAAGCTTTTGGGAGGAAAGTAGGAATGTCCATGTTTGAAGATATTCCCGTCGGAGTTGGAGTAATATATGAAGGAGAAAGGATTCGAAAACCAGACATGTATGTTGAGTTCGGAGGCCCCGATGTCGAGCAGAAGTTTGAGCTGGTGAGAGTCAAAAGCCCTGACAGCGTTGAGGATGGAAAGATAACTATCGTCGGCCCCGATATGAAAGACTTGAAGTTAGGCGGAAGCTATCCATTTGGGATTTACATAGAAGTAGCGGGAAAACAGCTGGAGCCGGAGCTCGAAGGAGTCATAGAACGCAGAATCCATGCCTACAGCAACTACATCGAGGGCTTCATGCATCTGAACCAAAGATACGACATCTGGATAAGACTTGGGAAGAGATCCTACGAGAGAGGCGTCAACTCGCTCCAAGTTGTAGGGAAGGTGCTGCAGAGGCTATTCAAAAGTGAGCTGCCCATAATAGAGAAGATACAGATCGCCTTCATAACGGATCCGAAGAAAGTGGAGGAGATGTGGGTGGAGGCGAAGAGAATCTATGATGCCCGCGATGCAAAAGCACGAGGTCTGAAAGACGAAGAGGTGGACTCGTTCTATGGATGTACACTATGCCAATCTTTTGCACCAACCCATGTCTGCGTTATCACGCCTCAACGATACGCTAACTGCGGAGCGATAAGCTGGTTCGATGGAAGAGCAGCGGCGAGAGTGGATCCAAAGGGCCCAGTCTTCAAAATCGAAAGGGGCGAACTCTTAGACCAACTTAAAGGAGAATTTAGCGGAATCAATCAAGCTGTGAAAGAGAAGTCTCTCGGCGAGGTGACTCGTGTTCACTTGTACACAGCCTTCGGTTTTCCTCACACTTCATGCGGCTGCTTTGAAGGGACAGCCTTCTATATACCTGAAGTGGACGGCTTGGGTATTGTGCATAGAGACTTCAAGGGCGTGACGGTGAATGGCCTTCCGTTTTCTACGATGGCCGACTCAACTGCGGGAGGGAGGCAAGTTGACGGCTTTCACGGGATCTCGATCGAATACATGAGATCTCCGAAGTTTCTTCAAGCAGATGGAGGATGGAACAGGGTTGCATGGATGCCCGCAGTACTCAAAGAACGCGTCAAAGACTTCATCCCCAAAGAAGTCATCGATAAGATATCGACGGAAAACGACGTGAAGACAGTTGAAGAATTGAAGAGATTTCTAGAGACCAAAGGCCATCCCGTAGTTCAGAGATGGGAGGCTGCGCCAGCCGAAGCTCCTCCAGTAGAAGAAAAGGAGGAGACGCCCGCCATGCCTCTTACATCAGTTCCAACCATGCCCATCGCTGGCGGCGGATTCAAGATAATCTTGAAGAACGCGAGAATAAGCGCTAAGAAAATGGTTATTCGAACAGTGAAGAAGAAGGAGTGACTTCCCGTGGGAGAGGAAAAGAAAAAGGATGAAAGTAAAACGTTAAGATTCGGCCCGAAACTGCTCGAACTTCTAGCGAAATTCCAAGAGATTGAACTCGAAGATGTAGACCTTGAAGTTGATGAACTGGAGCTCTGGATTCAGCCGGGAGGGGTAGTTGCCCCTGCCAAGGCTGTTACTCCACCAAAGGCTAAGCCGGCGAAGATCGTTGAACTCGATTTCAAGCCGCCCATAATGGAGTACCCGGGAAAGATAGTTGAAGTGAAGATTGGAGCGACGAAGAGCGAAGGCGGAACACGTGGAAAAACGGTAACTATAGGCGGCGAGAGACTCCCAGCATACTATCTCTTCGAGGGCATGATGCCTCATCTTCCAGTATTGTCTCTCGATGTCTTCGACACTAAGATCCCTCTAGCGAAGCCCGTGAAGATGCATGTCGAAGACGTTCTCGAGGACCCTGCAGCCTGGGCTAAACGTTCAGTCGAGAAATTTGGCGCTGAAGTAGTGAATCTACATCTCGTCAGCATAGATCCGATGGTGAAGAATACCTCGCCTAAAGAAGCGGCGAAGACTGTAGAGAATGTTCTTCAAGCAGTCGATGTGCCCTTGGCGATAGGAGGCTGTGGCGACGCGCACAAGGACCTTGAGGTATTCGAGAAGGTAGCGGAGGTCACTCAGGGAGAGAGACTTCTATTCAACTCGGTCACTCTAGATATGAATGTCAAACGAACGGCAGAAGTGATAAAGAAGTACGGGCATGTCGTAATCGCATTCACAGCGATGGATCTGAACAAAGCGCGAGAATTGGATCGCAGATTATATGAGATTCTTCCCAAAGAACAGATAGTTATCGACACCACGACAGCAGCTCTCGGCTACGGCCTAGATTATGCTTTCACAGTGATGGAGCGTACACGTCTAGCCGCCTTAATGGGTGACCCAGAACTGCAACATCCAATGTCATCTGGAACCACAAATGCTTGGGCAGCTAGAGAGGCATGGTTAAAGATGGACCCGCAGTGGGGACCACGTGAATTGAGAGGCCCAATATGGGAGACGGTGACAGCTCTAACTCTCCTCCTCGCCGGAGTCGATTACTTCATGATGATGCATCCCGCAGCCGTGAAGACTGTCAGGGATACTGTTGCTGAACTCACGAGCACGGGTAAGGCAGATGCGTCGAAGATTGCCGACTGGGTAACGACAAGAATCTAAAGGGAGGGTGGAATCCACGCCGAAGAAAGAACTCAGTCCAATAGATGTCTACAAGCTTCTTCCAAAGACGAATTGTAAGGAGTGCGGTGAAGAGAACTGCATGGCCTTCGCGACGAAGTTAGTCAACAGAGAGGCCACATTGCAGCAGTGCCCGCCTCTCCTGCAAGAGAAGTATAAGGAAGCTTTTGCTAAACTTTGGGAGATACTGAAACCGCCTGTCAAGGAGATCATGATCGGTTCAGGTGAACGCGCTGCCAAGATAGGCGGCAAACTCGTAATGTACCGTCACGAGTTCACGTACTTCAACCCAACAGCTATAGCTATCGATGTCACAGATGAGATGCTTGAAGATGAACTTCTGAAGAGAATAAAAGATGTCGAAAACTTTACTTACCCATACATTGGCCAAAACCTGAAACTCGAAGCCATCGCGATCCGGTCGACTAGCAACGATCCGGAAAGATACAAACAGACGGTCAAGAAAATCATTGAGAGCACGAAGCTTCCGGTTATACTCTGCTCCTTCAATCCGAACGTCATCGAATCTGGACTTGTTGTAGCTGCTAAGAGTAAGCCGCTCATCTACGCAGCGAACAAGGACAATTGGAAAGAGATGGCTGAACTCGCGTTAATGTACAACTCTGCCCTCGCTGTCTTCGCTCCAAACGACTTGAAACTCTTAAGGTCTCTAGCGAAAACTCTGCTGGAATTTGGAGTGAAGGATCTTGCTCTCGATCCAGGAACTCTCCCAAATGAAGGTCTAGGCGAGACGATCAGCAATTTCACAATGCTCCGCAGATCAGCGTGCAGAGAAGAGGATGAACTCCTCGGATTTCCCTTGATCGGGGTTCCGCTCGTCGTTTGGTCGAATAGACAGGAGATGCCTGAGATATCAAGTTGGAAGGAAGCTTGTCTTGCTTCAATGTTGATTTCTAGATATGCGGATCTACTGATAATGCACAGCTTCGAAGGCTGGGTTCTTCTTCCGACAGTGATACTGAGGCAAAACCTGTACACCGATCCGAGAAAACCCGTCGCTGTTCAACCTGGACTGAAGATGTTCGGAGCAGCGGATGAGAACTCGCCTCTCTTATTCACCTCGAATTTCGCCTTAACCTACTATACGGTTGCTTCAGACATAGAGTCAGGAGGAGTCACCTGCCATCTTCTTGTGGTAGATACAGAGGGCCTCTCAGTGGAGAGCGCCGTCGCCGGAAGAAAGTTGACGGCAGACAAGGTCGCTGAAGCCATCAAGACCACGAAGGTTGAGGAGAAGGTGAAGCATCGAAACTTGATAATACCTGGGAGAGCTGCTAGGCTGAGCGGCGAGATTGAAGAGTCGTCTGGGTGGAAAGTATTGGTCGGCCCTCTCGACTCATCTGGGATTCCCAAGCTCATTCAAGATTTGAAAGCTCAGCCGCCTAAGGCTTAGTTGAGCATCTACGGAAGCGCTACGGTAGCTCTTCTTACATCAAAGTGTAGCCACGAATAAATCTGAGCATCGAGCCTTCGTAGCCAGACCTTTCGTACCCAGCTCAGACGCGGACCCTGCCCGGGTACGTGTACACATTCATCCTGTTTCCCCTAGCGAACCCAATCAAAGTGACTCCAGTAGCTCCTGCAACCTCCACGCCTGAACTGAGAGCTGAGCTCATTGAAGCAACGATGGGAATGCCTACTCTAGCGATCTTCAAGACAATATCCCCGCTCAGCCTCCCAGTTGAAACTGCGAAGGTCCCACCGAATTTACAGTGGCGTTCCGCACCCATGCCTATCACCTTGTCTATTGCGTTGTGCCTGCCAACGTCTTCTGCAAACGCCAGTTCGACTCCATCTTTGAAGCAAAGGGCTGACGCATGAACGCCACCGGTCTCCCTATAAATTGAAGCTTTAGCGTTCAAATTCCTGACAGCGTCTAGGATGCAACCGGCAGTCGTTTCCAGTTTGGAAGCGACCTTCCTAAAGTCTAGTCTATCTTTCAGTTTAGTAAATGGCCAAGGGACTTCAGCTCCGCATCCGCTAGTGATTATTCTAGTGAAAGGGGTGATCATGGCAAGCTTTTCCTGAAGGGTCTTTTCCGAGGCAACTGTAACGCGGCATTGCAAACTCTCATCTATTTTAATGGAAGTGATCTCTTCAAAAGAGTCGACGAGTCCTTCAGAGAGAAGATGCCCCGCGACCAGTTCTCTCAGACTTGTTGGCGTACAGAAGATGGTCGCGTAATGAACCTCGTTAATCACTATTCTTATGGGTATCTCCGAGACTACTCGGTCGCTTGTCTCTTCGACTTTGCCTGTTTGAAGATTGAACCGCGTTACTGGAAAGCTTGTGATAGCCTCCACATCTTATCGCCTAGCCTTGGTTATCACGAACTTGGCGATCTCATCAGCAATGTCTACTTTTGTAGTCGTCTGAAGGCCTTTCCATCCTGGCTGCGAGTTGATCTCGTTTATGAGGAGTCCCTCCTTGCTCTCTAAGAGGTCGACCCCCGCTATTTCGCAGCCGATTGTTTTCGCCGCTTTGACGGTCAGCTCTTCCATCTCGCTCGTCGGAGTGAGCGGAACTGGTTTAGCGCCTCTGCTCACATTTGTCTTCCATGAACTTGAAACCCTCATCATCGCCGCAACGACTCTATCTCCTACAACGAAGCTTCTGATGTCTCTAGTTCCGTGAGGCACAAACTCTTGAATATAGATCACATGGCGATAGAACCTCAGCGTCCTGAAAGCTCTCTCCGCAATGTCGAAATCCGATATCCTTGCTGCTCCAATTCCTCGAGAGCCGAAGACAGGCTTCACCACAGCATCTCCTCCGAATTTTTTGAAGGCATTCAAGGCTGCCTTGACATTCTCTGTTACGAAGGTCTTGGGCACTGGAAGATTGTTCTCGCTCAAGAGCGCGAGCGTGTAGTACTTATCCGCTCCCTTCTCGATGCTTGCGGGCGGATTTACCACTGGCAACCCGTTTCTAGCGAGTTCATGAATGATATTCAGTTGGAAGATGATCTCGTCCAGTGAACCTCTCCCTATCGGGCGCACCAGAAGCGCCGACAACTCTTTGAGTAAGTCCACTTCCCCGAAAGATACCTGAGGAAGCACACCAACCCACGCTGACAGGTTCGAGAAGCTGAAACATAACGGTTCAACTGCGTTCCTGATAAAAGCTTGTTTGACCTTAGAAGAACACCAAGCTTTCTCATTCCTAGTCAATAGGCCTATCTTCAAATCGACGACCAACTTGCCAACGAGATAGTTGATGAGTCAGCACTTAAATACATGTTTTCATCGATGACGCCAACATGAGCGGATGATAAAAGTAGGAGCAAAAAGGTGCCTTTTCAAAATTTCAAAAAAATACCTTTTGCATAGAATGGGTGATCGCTGGTGCTTGGCTGATAAGCCTTACCAAGAGATGGATCAGATGAGATAATTAATCCAATACCAACGTCCGAGCATGGCCTGCGACAAACCATAGAGAAATGCGCCTAAACCGACAGCTAAAGCGATAGCACCAGCCCAGAAAAGAATAAAGTTAACTAACGGTTTACTTTCGGGTATGGGTGAAGAAAGCCCCCATGCTCTGCATGGGGGATGAATTCACCCATCATCAATCTTATGAGATCTCAAGCCCAACTTCATCTGTATAGAGGAGTTTTCAGAGTTGAGGAAGCATCTTTGGCAAGGAAGCTTGTGGACACGAGGCTACGCTGTCAATAGCGTAGGCGGCTTGAACCTCGACACTGTAAGACAATACATAATGACAGAACAAGAACCTTAACGCGCCAAAGAGCCCCCAGGCTCTGCCTGGGGGACATCTACTTCTTCCCTCCCACTTTCTTTCACCATTTATTAACGCTAGAGCGAGAAGACCTA
>Ga0315280_10006541_pt1 | contig 16042 bp, 13 predicted proteins | sample YL17G06_40_MG_FD_203697 | JGI IMG/M metagenome (GOLD analysis project Ga0315280, IMG submission 203697) | Sediment microbial communities from Yellowstone Lake, YNP, Wyoming, USA - YL17G06_40 | ecosystem: Environmental > Aquatic > Freshwater > Lake > Sediment | place: USA: Wyoming | collected... | reverse complement strand
GGACGCCTGGAGCCCCGCGCGCTGACCCGGGAGTGTAAACACTACCCGCACCTGCGCATCTGCCGATCCGAATGGCGCCAACAACGGCTACAGAGGACCGTCTGATGCTTATTTCACCGCCATTGGGGTTATGAGCCCGACGAGCTCGTTTTCCGTAAGTTCTTGAAAACACGCAACTTACGCTACCACAACGGTCTAGCAGTCCTTTTCCATGATCACCATGTTGACCGTGGTGACCACAATTTGGCTACAGTGGCACGAATGTGCAAGTGAAAAATCGACCCCCGGGGCGACGGCCCGGAAGTCGGCTCCTGTACTCTTGAGCCGCTGGAATGGCGGAAGTCAGGCATGTCAGGCTGGAACCCGCTGGTTGTCCTCTCCCGGCGCTTCGCCCTTTCACGTTCTCGGGGGGCAGGTTATGATGGTGGAGCTCACAGGGGAGACTAAGCCATGGAGCACGGCGTCAGGTGGGCCGGCATGCTTTTGCTGCTGGCGGTGGCCGGTTGCGGTTCGCCTCTCAGCACCGAAAGGGGAGACAAGATGCTTGCGGACGTCCGGCGGCAGTTGTCAGAGGAAGCCCCTGATTCCGACGCGGCCCAATACCAGGCGCGGGCGATCGCCACCTCGACCAAGGCGGTGGAGTTGCGTCCGGTCGGCCAGGACGTTGCCGAATCCAATGAGTCGAAGGAGGACGACGTGGTTGCGAAGGCGCGCGTTGCGGAAGCGGACCGGAAGATCGTCGTCGGCCGCGATGGAATGATCACCATTCCGGCGGTGGCGTACAGCAAGCCGACGGGCAACACGGCTCAGATCATTTCCATGAAGAGTTTCTCAGGCGGAATGCAATTGCACTCTAGCCGTGATCTTAAAACCAGCCAGAGGTTCGAATACGCCTTTGAGGCTCCGGCCGCCGGCAAGTACGCGCTCACCGCGCGGGTGGTGACGGTGCAATCGGACCAGCAGCTTTTGCTCACGCCGAACGACGCCAAGGAGCCCGTCACCATCGCCGTGCCTTACACCATCGGCCGGTGGGAGCAGACCAAGCCGGTCGAGGTCGCCTTGGTCAATGGGCGGAATGTCCTGCGGTTCACGCCCCCGGCCCCGAGCCGCGGGCTGTCCATCAAGGAGTTCACACTAACGCCGGTGAAGTAATCAGGAGGGAAATGCAAATGAACGTAGTCATGATCGTCCCCACGGGGATCGGATGTGAGATCGGTGGCCATTGCGGCGACGGGAATGCGCCGGCGCGCTTGCTGGGCGCCTGCTGTGAGACCTTGGTGCTGCATCCCAACGTGGTGAACGCCTCGGACATCAACGAGATGCCCCCCAACGCGCTGTATGTCGAGGGGAGCCATCTCGACCAATTCCTCCAGGGCAAGCTGTTCCTGAGGAAGGTCCGGTCCAACAAGGTGCTGGTGGTCGTGAACAAGGCGGATTACCAGTCCATCAACGCCGTCTCGGCAGCCCGCGCCACGCTCGGCCTCGACGCGGAGATCCTGGAACTGAAGGTGCCGCTCCAACTGATCGCCCGCATGGAAAACGGCATCGCCACGGGCGACGTGATCCACTGGCGGGAACTGGTGGCGCAAGTCAAGGGCCTGGAATTTGACGCGCTGGGCATCGCCACGCCTATCACCATCGACAGTCAGACCTTGGCAACCTACTGGCGTTGCGGCGGCGTGAATCCCGTCGGGGGCGTCGAGGCCTTGGCCACACGGTTGATTGGCGAGGCGCTGGACAAACCGTGCGCCCACGGCCCGGTGGACTATGCGCTGACGGGGTTCAAGGAAGTGGTTGACCCGAGAATCGCCGTGGAAATCATCACGGAGAACTTCATCCACTGCCTCTTGAAAGGACTGCACAAAGCCCCACGGCTCAGCCGCGAGAGCGGCATGAGCTACCGAGAGATTGACTGCCTGGTCTCCCCGTACGGCTGTTTCGGCGCGCCCCACCAGGCGTGCCTCGACGCGAACATCCCCGTGATCGTGGTGCGCGAGAACAAGAGCTGTCTCAACCATCCCGAACACCCCAAGTTCATCTACGTCGAGAACTACATTGAGGCGGCCGGCATGATCATGGCCCTGAAGGCGGGCGTTCATCCGTCGTCGGTGCGCCGTCCGCTGGCTTTCACGAGCGTGAGAAGACAACAGGAAAGGTGACGGAACGGTGAACAAGCTGCAACACACCGCAACCCGTATGCTCCTCATAGCGATGGCCTTTCAGGGGATTGCCGACCGTGGCCGGGGAGATTCCCGTCCAACTCCCCAAACCCGACGGCAAACCGCGAAACTGGTGCCAACGGCAGAGCAGAAAGCCGCCTCGCTGGCGGCGCTCAAGCCGCTGATCCTCGACGGCGCTCTCGCGGCATTCGTGAATAGTCCACGGTACCAACCGGAACTGAAGGCGGCGTTTGAGGAGTTGACCCGGATCTACCATGCGGAGAACGCCCATAGCATGCCCATCAAACCGCCGCAGATCAGGTGATCGGATCGTTCGTCATGGAACAGGCAAAAGGAAATAGTTCATGACCATGAAAACGCGCACATTTCTCACCCTTGCCCTGTTGTCCCTGCTGCTGCTGACCGGATGCAACAAGGGAGATCCCTTGCCGGGCGGCTATGCCATCTTCATCGCCAGCAGCTCGGAGATCCTGCTGGTGGACCCGCAACGCAGCGGCGTGGCCGGGGCGAACCTGGTCCAGATCGGCAACTCGGGCGCCCTCATCTTCGGTGAAATACAGGCCATGCCGCGGCGACCCGCGGACAGCGATATCCCGGGGTTCTTTATCCTCGACTCCTCCACGGGTGCCATAGAGAAGGGCCTTTCCCGGGAAGACTGGCTCAAGAAGCTGCAGAAGGCGGGGCTTCAAGGCGAACCCTCGCTGGTCTATCCGGGAAGAAAGGCGCCCCGCTACGGGTAATGAAACGAAATTCCTGGAGAGCACAATGACCCCTACAACAGAAATCCTCGCCACCGTGTTGCCGGGTCGCTCCGGCAGTTGCTCCATCCTGGAATTGCAGCTCTGCCGCGCTGTGGCCATGCGGTGTGCGTTGACATTCCTGGTGGCGGCATCGTTCATCGAACCGGCACAAGCAGCCAGCCCTGCGGCGGAAGCAAGCGCCCGCCTGCTGGCGCAAGTCGAGCCGCGGATCAAGGCGATTTACGAAAAGGACGAGTTCGGCGTGCGCTCCTTTCGTGCGAATTGGCTGCCGGACGGCTCGGGTTATCTGAGGTTGGAGACGCCCGCCGGCGCGTACGCAGCGGAGGTCGCGCGCTACGATGCCGCCGGCGGCAAGCGCACGGTCGTGGTGCCCAGTGAGAAACTCGTCCTCCCCGGTAGCTCGCGGCCGCTGAAGCTGTGGTGGTTCCAGCGTGCGCCGTCGGGTAACCGGTTCTTGTTGCACGGGGACGTCACCGAAGGCAAGCGCAGGAGCGGCCATTGGCTGTATGAGCCCGATTCGGGTGCGTTGCGCCCGTTGGATGACGGTCCCGGGCTTTGGTTTGATGCGAATGCCTTTTCGCCGGATGGCCAACGGCTTCTGGCAACGCGCGGCCCAGACTTGATCGTGCTCGACATTGCCAGCGGCCGGACGATTCCGCTGACCAAGGACGGCGATCCCGGGACCATCGAAAACGGCCACAGGGCCGGTTGGAGTCCCGATGGGCGATGGGTCGCCTATGTCCAGTCCGACTCCTCGGCCGTCCCGAAACGGGCGGTCCTCGTGCCGGGCGACCCCACGTATCGCACTTTCCGGGAAACAAGATATGAACGGATCGGCGGGCCGATTTCCACTTTCCGCATCGGCGTGGTGGGCGTCGAAGGCGGCCCAACGCGCTGGATCACGTTGGCCGACAAACCGGGAACCTTCTACCTCAACCAAGTGGGGTGGGCAGGGAATTCCGACGAAGTGCTGGTCGAGAAATTCAGCCGCTACCGGGATGCGCGGGAAGTCCTGCTCGCCAACCACCGCACCGGCGCGATCGCCAAAGCCTATGCGGAAACCGATCCCGCCTGGGTGGACACGAATTTGTCGGCCAACGGAGGACTGGAGTGGATTCGCGGCGGCCGGGCCTTTGTCATCATCAGTGAGCGGGACGGCTGGCGGCGCGCGTATGTCGTCTCGCGGGACGGTTCAGGCATGAGGCCGATCACCCCGGCGGGCAGCGACCTCATCGCGCGCGGCCAGGTGGATGACAAGAATGGATGGTTCTATTGTTTCGCCTCGCCGACCAACGCGACGCAACGCTACCTTTACCGTGCGCGCCTGGATGGAGCCGGCACGCCCGAGCGGTTGACGCCGCCGGACCAACCCGGCTCGCACGAGTATGTGTTTTCTCCCGACAGCCATTGGGCCTTTCACACCTGGTCCACGTTCGATAAGCCGCCGGTCACTGACCTGGTGCAACTGCCGGAACACCGGAGCGTGCGCGTGCTGCGGGACAACGCCGGTCCGGCCGCCCGGGTCAAGCCGCTCATCGCGCGGCCCACCGAGTTCCTCCAGCTCGACATTGGCGGCGGCGTGGTGATGGACGCCTGGATGATCAAACCACGAGATTTTGATCCCACGAAGAAGTATCCGGTATTTGTGTTCGTCTATGGCGAACCCGCCGGACAAACGGTGCTGGACGACTGGGACGGTGGGCAAGGGCACACCCTCTTTCACCGGGCGGTGGCCGACCTGGGCTACATCGTGGTTTCGATGGACAATCGGGGCACGCCTGCGCCCAAGGGGGCAGCGTGGCGGCGGGCGGTGTTTGGCAGCCTCGGGCCGCTCTCGACCGACGAGCAGGCCGCGGGCCTGAAGGCGCTGGCGCGGCTCTGCCCTTTCGTGGACCTTTCGCGCGTGGCCATCTGGGGGTGGAGCGGCGGCGGCTCGAACACGCTGAACGCGATGTTCCGCAAGCCGGACCTTTATCACGTGGGCATCGCCGTCGTGCCGAAGCCGCAGCCGCAGTATTACAACGCCTGGTATCAGGAGATTTACATGCGCACGCCGAAGGACAATCCCGAGGGCTACCGCACCTGCGCGCCGATTACTTACGCCGAGGGCCTGCGCGGCGACCTGCTCATCATCGTCGGCACCGGGGAGACGAACACGCATCTGGAGATCACCGAAGGGCTGGTGGACCGGCTCATCGAACTGGGCAAACGTTTCGACTATTTCGCCTATCCCCATCGCGACCACGGCCTGCATGAAGGCAAGGGCACAGAGGTCCACTTGCGTATGCTCATCATTCGGTATCTCATTGAACACTTACCTCCGGGGCCGCGTTGAATGAACCTTCGAGCCTGATTCACCAGAAAATGGCGAACACAAGTACATGAACACTCACGAAAGCGACTCCGGGATGAAGAGTTTTCCAAGCCCCAAACTCACGCGCCGCGACTTCGTTCGGACGGCTGCGCTGGCCGCCGCGACGATGGGGTCGGCCCCGCTGGCGGATTGGTCCACCATGGCTGCCGCAGGCGACGTTGGCGGCACGGCCTCCAACCCGGAGCGCCTGTGGTATGACCGGCCGGCCGCCAACTGGAACGAGGCGCTGCCGCTCGACAACGGCCGCTTGGGCGCGATGGTCTTCGGCGGCGCGGCGCGGGAGCGTTTGCAGCTCAACGAGGAGACGATCTGGACCGGCGAGCCGGACAAGGAGGGAAACTACCACTGCGATGGTCCCAAGGCGCTGCCCGAGATCCGCAGGCTGACCTTCCAAGACAAGTGGAGCGAAGCCCAGGCACTCTTCGGCAAGGCGATGGTCGACCGGTGGTTCTCCAAGTACCAACCGATGTGCGACCTCTGGCTGGAGTTTGAGGGGCACGAGGCGGCGCGCCACTACCGCCGCGAACTGGCGCTCGACACCGCCAGTGCCGCCACCAGCTACAAGGTTGGCGAAGTTGCGTTCCGGCGCGAGTTCCTGATCAGCGCGGTGGACCAGGTACTGGCCGGTTCCATCACGGCCGACCGGCCCGCCTCGGTCTCCTTCACCGCGCGCCTGGCCGGCGTGATCGATTACGGGAAACAATATGACGGCGGCGGGCGAACGGCCTCCCCGGAGGGCACCGAAGGCACCGTCATCGGCGAAATCCGCACCGAAGCGGGTGCTCCGGGCGAGGTCGTGCTCCACGGCAAGGTGGAGGACGGGGTCATTGTCTATCAGGTCCGCCTGCGCGTGGTCGCGAAAGGAGGCACGCTGCGCGCGGATGGTGCCCGGGTCCGGGTCGAGAATGCGGAGTCCGCCGTGCTGCTGCTGTCGGCGTCCACGAACTTCCGGAATTTCCGGGACGTCTCTGCGAATCCCGAAGAGTCCGCCCGGTCCGTTTTGGCCAGGGCGGTGCAGAGATCCTACGCCGACCTGCGTGCCGACCACGTCCGCGACCACCGGCAGCTGTTCGGACGGGTCTCGCTGACGCTGCCCAGCTCGGCGTCGAGCGACTTGCCGACGGACCAGCGCCTGCGGAAGATGCGGGAAAGCCAGGATGATCCGGCGCTGGCGGCGTTGCTCTTCCAGTTCGGCCGCTACCTGGTCATCAGCAGCTCGCGTCCCGGCACGCAGCCGCCGAACCTGCAAGGCATCTGGAACGGCGACCGTCACCCGGCGTGGGATTCGAAATACACGACCAACATCAATCTCCCAATGAACTACTTCCCGGTGGATGTGGCCAACCTCGGGGAGTGCATCGAGCCGTTCGTGGCAATCTGCGAGAAGTTGGCCGTGACCGGCGGTTGGGCGGCAAAGCATTGCTTCGGCGCGCGCGGCTGGACGGTGAGCTTCAACACCGACCTGTGGGGTGGCGTCTGGCCGAACGGCGGAAGCGTGTCTTTCTGGAGCACCTGGCCGACTTGCGGCGCGTGGCTGTGCAACCGGCTCTACGACCACTACCGCTTCAACCGGGACTGCACATTCCTCAAACGGATCTATCCGCTCATGAAGGGTTCGGCGGAGTTCTTCCTCGACACCTTGCAGGAACACCCAAGGCACAAATACCTTGTGACCTGTCCCTCCAGTTCGCCAGAAAACCGCCACCACCAGATCGCGGACAAGGAGTGGGATCTTCAGCCGAGCATTTGCGCCGGCCCGACGATGGACAACCAGATTCTCCGCGAGCATTTCGGGTCCTGCGCCGCCGCCGCCAGGGAACTGGGTCGCGACGCGGAGTTCGCCAACCAGGCGACCGCCACGCGGGCGCGGCTGGCCCCGACGCCGGTCGGCCGCTACGGACAAATCCAGGAGTGGCTGGAGGATTGGGACGATCCGGAAGACCGGCACCGGCATGTCTCGATGCTCTACGGCCTCTACCCGGGTTGGGAGATCACGCCAGAGGCTGCGCCCGCTCTAACACGAGCCGCCCGTGTGACCCTGGAGCACCGCGGACTGGCCAGCACCGGCTGGTCCACGGCCTGGAAGATCGCCCTGCTGGCGCGTATGGGCGACGGCGAAACCGCCAACCGCATCGTGCAATACCTGCTCAACTACCGTCCGATCCGTCCCGAAGACCGTGGCGAGGGTGCCGATGCTGGCGGCGTCTTTCCCAACCTGTTCAGCATTTGTCCGCCAATGCAGATCGACGCCAATTTCGGCGCCTGCGCCGGCATTGCCGAGATGCTCCTCCAGTCCTACGCCGGCGAAATCCACCTGCTGCCCGCCATCCCCGCGTCCTGGTCGTGGGGCGAGGTGAAAGGCCTCTGCGCCCGTGGCGGCTTTGAGGTCGACATCGTTTGGCGCGACGGCCGGCTCGCGAACGCGGTAATCCGCTCGAAACTGGGCCGGCCCTGCGTCGTGCGCTACGGCGACGAGCGCCTCCGGCTCGAGACGCAGGCCGGGCACGCCTACGCGATCGGTTATTCCGGGAGTCTCTTCCGCAAGGACAACAGGCCGCAGTGAGAAAGAGGAGGAACGGGACCATGATGCGCAGCGCCGCGGCGAAGTTTTGCGGCGTTCCTGTCGCGCTGGGCCTGGCCGGAGTCGCGGGAGCCACCTGTCCCTACTAAAAACTCCATCGCCGTCGAAACCTCCGGGTTTTCGAGCTTCCGCTGTTGTGCGGCGTCGCCTTTGCACCAATTCACAGCGGTGAGGCCGTCCTTTCTGGCTGGAAGAGCTCAATCGTAGCCGTGGAGAGCATTGCAGACAAGAGGCAAGAGTGCTTGTAGAATAACGCGGACGGAATACTCGCAAGGACCAGCGGCCCACGACGCATGACGCTATAACTAGAACGCTCATGCATAAGGTCAGGCGCATATATACATGGTAGCGGGGGCAGGATTTGAACCTGCGACCTTCGGGTTATGAGCGTCTCAAGGCGCCCAAATGTAACTCTCGGCCACACCCCGACTTACGCGTAAGTCCTTCTGCCGCAAGGACCAGCCGAAATCCGCATGTTGCGCATCTTGTGCATGACGTGCGCCAAATCACGGACAATTTAGTTACACGCCAAGCCACCAGCTTTTACACTATACCACGGTCTTCGTCGACGCAACTGTTTTCCTGTCCTTACGTCTGTCCTCTGTCAGTCATCGCCAGCCACGAGAAGTAGTTTGTGTCCCTCAATGGGTGCTCACCGCACTGCTCAGCCCTGGCAACACCGTGCGGTATCACGAGGCCCTTGGCAAAGTCACGCCAGATGATGTATAGTGTGGCCGACGGGAAGGCATCTTGAACCAGCGGCAGGAACTCAAAGAAAAAACGCTGGCGCGCCGTCGGCGTCAAGACAAGGGAGTGTCCAGACCGAAGGGAACCGACCGGACCGAAAAGCCCCCCCTTGCGCCGAGGTGCCCTGCACCATCGGCATGTGGGAGGAGACCAAGCCGGTGGAGATCGCATTGGTCAAGGGGAAGAACATGCTCCACTTCACGCGCAACATTCCGAACTACGGCCTGACAATCAGGCACTTCACGCTGACGCCGGTGAAGTAGCCGTGGGGAGAAGACGGAGAAGACGCAGAAGAAGGAACATTCCGAAGCAAAAGGGCGACAGTAATACAAGGAGATAATGTTATGAATAGGGTGACATTGTGTGGTGTGGTGTGTCTGCTGGCAGTAACGCTCATGGGCGTCTCGGTCCTATCGGCGGCGGAGAAGTTCGATGCGGATCCGAAACACAAACTGCCGAGGCCGGATGCAAAGCCGGCTGACCTCACGAAGCCGGTCAAGGTGTTTATCCTGCTGGGCCAGTCCAACATGGTCGGTATGGGCGACGTCGGCCCGGAGACGAAGCAGGGAACGCTTGAGTATCTGACCAAGAAGGAAGGCAGGTATCCCCATCTGTTGGATGATGCAGGCAAATGGAGCGTGCGAAGTGATGTCAGATATACCTTTGTTATGCAGGGCAAAGGGACGCTGCAAAACGATTGGTTGACTGTCAAAGGCGGGACGATCGGGCCTGAGCTGCAGTTTGGTCATATCATGGGCCATGTGCTTGACGAACCTGTGCTTATTCTCAAAGCCTGCATCGGCAACCGGAGCCTCGGCTGGGATTACCTGCCGCCCGGCAGCGAGCGGTATGAGTTCGTCGCAAAGGACAATAAGGGTGCCGAGAAAACCTTTGTGTACGCCGGGTACAAGGATCGGCCTAATTCCTGGGACATGGACAAGGACAAGGGCAAGGCGACGGAGCCTCCTCCATGGATTGACAAAAGAACCGGGAAAGTCATTGATTGGTATGCCGGCAAGCAGTATGACGACGACGTGGCCAACGCCAAGGCGGCCCTGGCGGACATTGGCAAGTACTACCCCGGCGCCGACAAGTACGAGGTCGCCGGCTTTGTCTGGTGGCAGGGGCACAAGGACCAGGGCGAACCCTATGCCAGCCGCTACGAGCAGAACCTGGTGAATCTGATCAAGAGCCTGCGCAAGGACTTTAATGCTCCGAACGCCCCCTTTGTGCTGGCCGTGGGCTGCGGGAACCCCGGGCGCACGAGCTTCGGGCTGCAGATCGCCGAAGCGCAGCTTGCGATGAACGATGCCAAGAAGCACCCGGAGTTTGCCGGCAACGTGAAGTGCGTGGAGTCCCGGGATTTCTGGAGAGAGGCCGACGTCTCCCCGAAAAACCAAGGCTATCACTATAACCGCAATGCCGAGACCTACATGGAGGTCGGCAACGCGCTGGGCTGGGCCATGGCGGAGTTGTTGAAGGGAAAGTGATTGCGCCCCAGGCAGAGTTGGATGGAGAACTGCTCAAAAAGCTACTTCCGAGAAGCACCCAATGAATCGACGCAGATTCCTCAAAATCGCCGGCAGCGGAGTAGCACTATCGCCCTGGCTCGAACGATTGGCCAACGCCGCGGAAGCGAAGACGGCGGACATCCGAGACCTTTTCGAATCGGATGACGCGGAGGTTCTCGCGCTGACGCAGCGCGTTTTTGACAAATGCATTTTGGAAAAACTCCAGCCACCGGCGGAACCCTTGCAGCACGCCTGGGTCCGCCCGGGCGGGCCGTACTACAAGGGCCAATGGATCTGGGACACCATGTTCGTGGTCGATCTGTTGAGCATCCTCCCAGACAAGAAGAAAGTCATCCGCGACATTTTCCAGAACTATTGGGATTTCCAGGATCGCTGGAACCAGCGGATGCCGGCCGATGCCCGCGACATGGTGACCGTTGCGATCAAGACCGCGCCGCAAGAGGTCCGGCAGTTCTCGCAGATCCCAATCCTGGCCTGGGGCGTGGAACGGGTTTATCAGCGCAACCGCGACAAGGAACTGCTCGAGCAATGCCTCGGCCGGCTCGAACGGTTCCACGACTGGTTCTGGCGCGAGCGCGATGTGACCGGCATCGGGCTGATCGCGGTCGGCTCGTACAGCGGCATCCTCCAGCACGCGCGGTGGGAGACGTTCGACTACGACTGCGCCATGGACGGCCTGAAACTGACGCCTCACCCCACGCGCAAAGGCCCGAACGAAGGCGCGTGGTACGGCGACATCTGCATGGTGGGTAACACGGCCTACCTGGTTCTAGGTGAGAGGAGCCTGGCGCGGCTGGCGGCCATCGCGGGGGACGCGGCAATGGCGGCGCGACGCCAGAAGCGAATCGAGAAAGCCGTCAAGGCCATGCGCGATCACATGTGGGATGAAAAGGCGGGAACGTTCCTGGCGGTCAACCGCGACTCGCTCGAAAAGATCCCGGTGGCGACCATCGGCAGTTGGATTCCGCTGACGGCCGGCGTTCCCACCGCAGCGATGGCCGGGCGCATGGCGGAGGTGCTGGCCTCGCCCGCCTGGCAGACGCCGCTTCCCGTTCCGACCGTGGATCGGACCGACAAGCGGTGGAAATCCAGCGCCTTCTGGCGCGGCGACGTCTGGCCGCCGACCAACTACCAGATCGCCGGCGGCCTTGCCGCCTACGGGCATGCGGCCCTCGCCGCCGACATCTCCGACAAGACCATCGCCAACGCGATCAAGAACGGGATCAACGAACACTATGACTCGATCTCGGGCAAGCCGCTGGGAGTCCAGGACTATTGCATGAGCAGCACGCTGGTCACCATGATGCTGGACGGGCTTACGAAAAGGCACGAACTGAAGCTGCGCGGCAAGAGCGATCTGCGCCTTGATCGGCGAGGCGATGGCCAAAGCCATGATTGACTTCACGTAACCGCGGAGATGAAAACAGGCGACAAAGCAGGGAAACAACGTTATGAACAGACAGCACTCCCAGGGAGTTCGATTCAGGAGAAGCGGCATGGGGCGGCAAGGCAGCAGGCTGCGATGTATCGCGGCGGCGGAGGCCGTGACCCGTGCGAAGGAGATAGCCGATGAGGCCGCCCATCGCTGTGAGTTCAGGAGGGTGGAGGAGGCCAAGCAGGCGGTCGAAATCCTCAAACAGCGCGCGATGCTGGGCAAGAAGGAGCCAAAGACCAATTGAGGGGGACAACGTTATGAACAGATCCTCATTATTCGCAGTGCTACCTCTGCTGGCGTTACCCGTAATGGGCGTCGCCAACGCGTCGGCGGCGGAGAGGAACAATGCCGATCCGAAACCGGCTACGTCCGCCATGGGTGTGGAGCAATGGGCTGTCTTTGAAACCTCATTCACGTCCGCCCGGAAGTATGACAATCCCTTCCAGGACGTGCAGGTTGATGTCCTCTTTCGCAGCGGCGACCAGCAATGGCTTGTCCCCGCGTTTTGGACCGGGGGCGACAAGTGGACCGTTCGCTTCGCGCCCCCGGTGCAGGGCGATTACACGTTCCAAGTCAAATGCTCGGACCCGGCGAACCAGGCGATGAACGCAGCCGCACAGCCCCTGCGCGTCACGGCCTACAAGGGCGACAACCCGCTGCTCAAACACGGCTTTCTCCGCGTGAGCGCCGACAAACGTCACTTCGAGCACGCCGACGGCACACCCTTCCTCTGGCTGGGCGATACCTGGTGGAAGGGCCTGTGCAAGCGGATGACCTGGGAAGGTTTCCAGGAATTGACCGCCGACCGCAAGGCCAAGGGCTTCTCAGTCATCCAGATCGTCTGCGGGCCTTATCCCGACGAGGCTGTGTTTGAAGCCCGCTGGGAGAACGAAGGCGGGAAGCCTTACTTGAACCGGGAATTCACCGAGGTCAATCCCGCCTACTTCGAGTATGCCGACCGGCGCCTCAAGCACCTGGTCGATTCGGGCCTGGTCCCGGCGATTGTTGGCGGCTGGGGTCGAGGCGACTGCGATGGCATGAAGATGGCTGGAGTCGACGGCATCAAACGGCATTGGCGGAACCTGATTGCCCGATACGGCGCCTATCCCACGATCTGGATCGTGGGCGGCGAATCGGGCGGGCCGGAATGGACCGAAGTGGCGCGGTACGTTCAGAAAATGGATCCGTATCACCGCCCGTCCACCGTGCATCCGTTCGATTCAGGCCGAAGCCGGGTGACGGATGAAAGCGTCATCAATTTCGACATGCTTCAGACTGGGCACGGCGACTGGGAGGCGGCTCGCGGCGCCATTCCCAAGCTGAAGACCGCCTACGGCCGGAAGCCACCCATGCCCGTCATGATTGGCGAGTATTGCTACGAGGGCCACATGCAGACGGCGTTCCAAGATGTGCAGCGGTATGTGTTCTGGGGCGCGATGCTGAGCGGTTCCGCGGGCCTCACCTACGGCGCCGCGGGCGTCTGGCACGCCAGCGTCGAAGGCGATCCCGGCATCGAGCCAATCTACGACTGGACGACTTGGAAAGAGGGCATGACATATCCCGGTTCAACCCAACTCGGGCTCGCTAAGAAACTGCTGGAGCAGTATCCGTGGTCACGCTTCGAGGTGCATCCGGAGTGGGCCGAAAAGGATTGTTTCGCGGCGGGCATTCCGGGCAAGGTCAGGTTGATCTACCAGCCCAAGCGGGGCATCTACAACTGGAAGGGAACGATTGTCAAAGAACTCGAACCCAACGTGCGCTACTCGGCGTTTTACTTCGACCCGGCCACCGGGAGACGCTTCGATCAAGGCGCCGTCAAAGCGCCCTCCGGCGAATACAAGGTGCCCCGGTTGCCCTCCCCCCAGGACTGGGTGCTGGTCATCGAGAACATCGAGAAGAAGTGAACCGGATATGAACCCAAAGCGGCTCGCAATCAGGCCCATCGTGATCGGTTTCGTCTGCTTCTTTTGCCCGACCGCCTTCAGCGCGGGTCCGGCGAACCTGCTGGGCAACCTCAAGGTCAACGGCAAGTCGTGGCAGCCGCTGCGCAGTTTCCGCACCGACCAGTGGGGTTGGCCGGAGAACGAAGACCCTGCGGCGGAGGCCGTGACCCGCGCGAAGGGGAAGGAGATTACGGAATCCGCCCAAGAGCTCTTGCCTCGAGTCCCCTGTTCATGATATTGTATGCAATGTCGTTATTAAGGATACGCTCCCGCAGCATCAAAGGTTCGGAGAGGAGGCCCATGAGAAGGTTGAGGGAGGACGGATCGGCCGCGAAGCGATGGGGCGTATGGCGCGGGGTTCTCGCGGCGCTGGTCACGCCAATGAGGTCGGACGGCACGCTCGACGTCAGGACGCTCGAGTCGCTCGTGGATCGCCTGATCCGGGAGGGGGTCCACGGCCTCGTCCCGCTCGGAAGCACCGGTGAATTCTACGCCCTCTCCCCCGACGAGCGTCAGCGCGTCCTCCGAGCGACGCTCGGGGCCGCCGCGGGGCGCGTCCCCGTGGTGGCCGGCGCGAACGCCGGAGCCACGCGGGACGTCATCGTCTTCTCGCGGAGGGCCGAGCGGCTCGGGTGCTCCGGCGTGATGCTGGCCGCCCCGTACTACTCGCTTCCGACGCCCGACGAACTCTACGCCCACTTCAGAGCCGTCCACGGCGCCATCGGCATCCCGATCATGATCTACAACTATCCGGGACGCACTGGCGTGGACATGACCCCCGACTTCATCGAGCGGCTGGCCCGACTGAAGAACGTGCGCGCCGTCAAGGACAGCACGGGAGACTGGGGACGCATGACCCGCCTCCTGAGGCGCTGTGCCGGCCGCCTCGACGTCTTGTGCGGCTGTGACACCCTGGCGCTCGCGAGCCTCTTGGCCGGCGCCTCGGGGTGGGTGGGCGGCGCCGTCAACTTCCTGCCGGCCTCGCACGTGGAACTGTACGTGCGAGTGACGGAGGGGCGCATCGCCGACGCCCGGAAGATGTTCCGCGACATTCTGCCGACGCTCCGGCTCCTGGAGGGCGGGGGCAAGTACACGCAGTGGGTCAAGGCCGCCTGCGGCCTCATGGGCTGCGACTGCGGGGCCCCGCGGGGCCCCCTCGGCCCCGCCACGCCCGCGGAACGAGCCAGGCTCCGCGCCGCCCTGCGCCGCTGCGCCGAGGGAAAAGGCCGGCGTCCGGCCTAGGAATTCTTGGAATCCCAATTCCTTGGGAGGGTTCGACATGGCGCTGGCCATGGTGCACGCCGACATTCAGGAGGCCGTCTCCAAGCTCAGGTTCCCCACCCGCGCCTTCATCGGCGGGCGCTCCGTCGACGCCGCCTCGGGGAAGACCTTCTCCACCGAAAACCCCGCGAACGGGAAGACGGTCGCGCGGATCGCCGAGTGCGGCGTGGAGGACGTCGAGCGCGCCGTCCGGGCCGCGCGCGCCTCCTTCGAGAAGGGGTCCTGGTCCCGCCGCCCCCCGGCGGAGCGCAAGCACGTCCTCCTCCGCTTCGCGGAGCTCGTCGAGCGGCACGCCGACGAACTGGCGCTCCTCGACACGATCGAGGCCGGCAAGCCCGTCGTCGACACGGTGGGGATCGACCTCCCCGACACGGTCCACTGCTTCCGCTGGCACGCCGAGGCGATCGACAAGATGTACGACCAGGTCGCGCCAACGGGCCCGGCGAACGTCGCGATGATCGTCCGGGAACCCCTGGGCGTCGTCGCGGCGGTCCTTCCGTGGAACTTCCCCGTCCAGATGGCCGCCTGGAAGCTGGGGCCGATCCTCGCGACCGGAAACAGCGTGGTTCTCAAGCCCGCGAAACTGACGTCCATGAGTGCCCTGCGGCTGGCCGAACTGGCCGCCGAGGCGGGGCTTCCGGAGGGCGTCCTGAACGTGATCCCCGGCCCCGGCGCGGTCATCGGGCAGGCAGTCGGGCGGCACCCGGACGTTGACGCCGTCACCTTCACGGGATCGACGGAGGTGGGCCGCCTCTTCCTGAGGTACTCCGCGGAGTCCAACCTGAAGCGGATCATGCTCGAACTGGGAGGGAAGAGCCCTCAGATCGTCTTCGCCGACGCCGACCCCGACGCGGCGGCGCGGCACATCGTGCCCGCGGCCTACTGGAACATGGGCGAAAACTGTAGCGCCAACTCGCGGCTCATCGTCCACCGGTCGGTTCACGACGAGGTGGTGTCGAGGATCGCAGCGATCCTGAAGGAGTGGCGCGTCGGCGACCCCCTCGACCCCGCCGTGCGGATCGGGCCGATGATCGAGAAGGCCCACATGGAGAAGGTCCTCGGCTACATCGAGGCCGGCCGGGCGGAGGGCGCCCAACTGGCGCTCGGCGGGCGCCGGGTCTTGCAGGAGACCGGCGGGTGGTTCATCGAGCCCACGATCTTCGTCCGCGCGAACAACCGAATGAGGATCGCGCAGGAGGAGATCTTCG
>Ga0315280_10006540_pt1 | contig 16043 bp, 9 predicted proteins | sample YL17G06_40_MG_FD_203697 | JGI IMG/M metagenome (GOLD analysis project Ga0315280, IMG submission 203697) | Sediment microbial communities from Yellowstone Lake, YNP, Wyoming, USA - YL17G06_40 | ecosystem: Environmental > Aquatic > Freshwater > Lake > Sediment | place: USA: Wyoming | collected... | reverse complement strand
TCTGCGGCGATGATAGCGCACTGGGCCAGCTCGTAGTCCTTCGCGCCGATGATCTCGAGATCGAGCGGACCCGTGTAGCCATTCTCGTGCAGTACCCGCACGTAACCGACGAGGTCGATGTCGCCCCTCCCGTTCGCCTGCAGCTCCGGCGCGCCGGGGCCCTGCTGGCGGCCCTTGCAGTCCCGTATGTGCACGTGCTTCACGCGCGAGATAACGGCCGCGATCGCCTCGACCGGGTTCTCGTTCGCCCGGTGAATGTGCGAGGGGTCCATGTCTATCCCGAACGCGGGCGAGCCGATCTCCGTCATCGCGCGGAGCGTGGTTGGGGTGTTGTAGATGCTCCCGCCCACGTGGGCCTTTACGCAGAGCGTCACGCCGTAGCGCTGCGCTCTGTCCGCAAGCTTGCCGAGCGAGTCGATCACCTTCGGCCAAAGCTCCTCGTCATCCGACTTGCCACCGGGGCCGCAGTTAACGATAGGGATCCCGATCTCGACGGCGGCCTGGAAGGCGGTCTCCATGCGCGCCGGGTCCTGCGACGGTTGCTCCATCGCGAGGAGCTCGAGCGCGTAGTCGGCCGAGAGTCCCCGTATCTCCGGCGCGAGCTCCTGCCACCTGTCGAGCACGAGGTGCTCACTCATGCCATCAATAGCGGAGAGCTCGATGCCGTCGTAGCCGGCCATCGCCGTGTACTTGAAGGCGGTATCCATGTCGTAACCGCCGAAGAGCACTGAGTTCGCTCCGAGCTTCATGGGTGGCCCTCCGAATGCCTAGTCCAGTATCGTCGCCGGATCGCCGTGGAGCGGCGGCAGCGGATGCGGTCGCACAAGCTCGCCACCGTTCTCGTAGGACTCGATCACCGCGAAGGTGTACTCCAGCGCCGCGAGCGCGTCGCGGCCGGAGGCGCGTAGATCCTCCTTGTGGACGCCATTGGTCACGTCCTCGAGAAACGCATGTAGGCGCCGTGGGAACGTCTGGCCGAAGTCGGCGATGCCGGAGTTGAACTCCTCGGCCCCGCCGGGCTGCCCCATGTCGAGCTTCTCCGGCCTGGGTGGAGCGGACGGCGCAGGCCAGTAAGTAAGCTTCTCGATGCAGTTCTCTATGCAGAAGGTCCCGCGCGTCCCCGCCACCTCGATGCTCCACCAGCCGCCGAGCCCGTAGGCCGCGTCGCCGCGCTGGCTAATGAGGTAGCCGACGCAGTCGTTCTGGAACTTCACGTTGATGCCCGCGGTCGTGATCATCTCGTCCGACACGCGGCGGCGGAAGCCGGGCCGGTTGAGGAAGGCCTGGACGTGGGTGATGTCGCCGCAGAAATGCCGCATGACGCTGAACGGGTGGGTGAGGAATGCCTTGAGGTGCCAGTAGGGCCAGCCCTTGACCTTTCGCGACCCCGGAGCCCGGTAGCCGTCCGGCTCGCCGCCCTGGAAGCCCATCTTGTGGAGGCAGAAGACGAGTTCCCCGATGTCCCCGTTGTCTATGTACTCCTTCGCGCGCTCGGCGGTCGGCGTGAAGTAGTGGTTCAAGTTGCAGCCGAGGTAGACATCCATCTCGGTGGCTAGCGCGACCATCTCGCGCGCCTCGTCGATGTCGTTCGAGAGCGGCTTCTCGACGAGGGTATGCTTGCCGGCCTCCAGGGCTTCCATCGCTGGCTCGTAGTGCCAGCTTCCGTTCTCATACCCGCCTGTGGCAACATCGACGATGTCGAGGTCGGGCTCTCCGTCCAGCATGTCCGTCAGGCTGTAGTAGGCCTTCACCCCGTACTTCGCCGCCGCCGCGTCCGCGCGGTCCTTCACCACGTCGCACACAGCGACGACATTCGCGAGCGGGTCGTTCTTGTGGCATTCGGCGTGCTGGTTGCCGATGCCCCTCATGCCGACGATGCCGATCTTCAGAGGCATTGCGAGACTCTCCTAACCTTGCTCGGCCGCGACCACGGCCGTTGTCTAGCGAGGGGTGTTATTGCGCCGGGACTGGGGGTGTGGCCTTCTGCCGGTGCGGGGGACCGTCCGGAAGGTGCTGGCACTCCTCGACCCGAATGCCCGGGTGATTCCGCCCGTGGGGAGGGCGCATGTTGTGGCGGCTGCGTGTTGAGATGCCGTTTGCCTGCCGGCTGCTGGCCCTTGTGGGGGCCCTGGCAACTGCCTGCCCACTGTTGTCTGGCTGTGCCCGCACTGCCTCCGCAGCGCGCCGCGACACCTCACCGCCTGCGGCGCCAGTAGAGACGCATCCCGCTCGCGAGACTGTGGACGTTCCCGGGACGGACGAGTCTCAGGGCAAGGGCATCGCGGACGGCTGCTTCCTGATGGGGCGCCCTGCCGGCCAGGGGTTCACGGACGAGCAGCCCCAGCATCCCGTGCACGTCAGCCGCTTCCGGCTCGGCAAGACCGAGGTCTCCAACCAGGAGTTCGCGGCATTCCTGAACCAGGCCGAGCAGGACGGGGCCGATCACTCGTGGATCGATGACGATGCAGCCGTGGGACTAGAGAAGCAGACCGACGGAACCTGGCGTGCCGTACCGGGGCGCGACCAGCGGCCGGTGTCGGGCGTCTCGTGGTACGGAGCCGTTGCGTATTGCGAGTACGTGGGTGGCAGGCTGCCGACCGAGGCGGAGTGGGAGTGGGCGGCTGTCGGGCCCGATCTCCGGGTCTACCCGTGGGGAGACGACTGGGATCCGGCGCGGTGCTGCTGGGAGGATAACCAGGGCGACCCCTATGTCGATGTGACAGCTCTGCCCGAAGGCGCCAGTTGGTGCGGCGCCCTCAACTTGGCAGGTAACGTTTGGGAGTGGTGTGCCGACTGGTACGGGGACTACGCTGGCGAGCGACAAGGCGATCCTGAGGGGCCGAAGGAAGGCGATGAGCGGGTAGTACGGGGTGGGTTCTACCGCAATGCACCTGACCTGGTTCGCGGGAGCTGCCGACTCCGACAGGTACCCGATGCGTGTCGCGACGGCATAGGCTTCAGGCCGGCGTTCGATGCTCCGGAACAGGGCTGATTCGCACCATAGGGAGGACTGATGGACTTGCCCAAAGCACGGAGGTCATTGGCCGGAACGGCCCTTGTTGTCGTCTCGCTGGCGGCCTTCACGGCGTCGGCCCGCGTCGCACAGGCCCAGACGATGGGCTTCCACTCCGTGAGCACCGCTGTGCTGCTGGTTCCGCCAATGCCGGGAAGCGATCTCAGGCCACCCGCCTACGCGGAGAACAGGGACGCGTACCCCTTCAAGCGCGCGGCGGCTGAACATCGGGCCCCCGGTTACGCGCCGATCGTGGGTACGAGGAAGTATCCCACAATCCTGGTCGAGTACTCCGACCAGGCTCACCAAGTCGACCAAGACGACTTCCGCAAGCTGATGTACAGCACGGGCGAGGTGGGCACCGGCAGCGTGAGGGAGTACTACGCGTCGCAGTCGTACGGGCAGTTCACGTTCGACGGCGAGATCGCCGGGGCGCAGTGGTACACCAGCACGATGACCCGCGCCGAGGCCGCGGCGGATGTCTGGGCCCTCATCGCGGACGCAGTCGCGCTGGCCGACCCCGACGTGGACTTCTCGGACTTCGACAATGACGGAGACGGCGAGGTCGATGTCCTGTTCGTCGCGCACAGCGGCCGTGGCCAGGAGACAACCGGCGACCCGGACGACATCTGGTCGCACATGAGCGCCGTTTGGCCGCCTATCAACACCACCGACGGAGTGACGGTCAGCCGGTACACGATCGAGCCGGAGTACGACTTCGTGGTCGGGGACGCGTCGATAGGCGTATTCGCCCACGAAGGGGGCCACGGCATCTTCGCATTCCCGGACTTCTATGACTACGGCTACGACTCGGAAGGCACCGGCGCGTTCGACCTGATGGCCGGCGGAAGCTGGAATGGGGGTGGAGCGCGACCGGCGCCGATGACCGCGTGGGAGAAGGTCTACGCCGGGTGGGCCACGCCAACCGTCGCGCCGGGAACCGATGACACCTACACGCTGCGAGCCGCCAGCTCGTTCCCCGATATCATCCGGATGCGGGCGGCGCCGGGAGCCTCGAGTCAGTACTTCCTCATCGAGAACAGACAGGGGGTCACCACCTACGATCAGGCCATGCCCGGCACAGGGCTGTTTGTTTGGCATGTCGATGACAACGTATACGGCAACGACGACCAGTGGTACCCCGGTCTAAGCGAGGCCAACCACTACCAGGTGGCCCTCGAACAGGCCGACGGCAACTGGGACATGGAGCACTACAACAACGACGGCGACGCCAGCGATCCGTTTCAGGCCTCCGGCACGTTCACCGCCTACACCACCCCCGATAGCAGAGGCTACCAACAGGCGGCCGCCCTGCAGGCTGTGACGGCGATCAACAACGGCCCCGGCGGCGAGCTGTACGTGAACGTCACCAACATCACGAACCTAAGCCCCGCGACGCTGTCAGTCCTTCCCGACCCGTCGGTGCTGGGCACGCAAGTGACCGCCACGGCCACGGTGCACAATGGTGGCTCGCGCGATGCCGGGCACTTCTCGGTGGCCTTCTGGAAAAACCGCGCAACCAATCCCACGGACGGCACCGGCGCCGATCACATCTGGGATGTGGACCTCGTGCAGGCCGGCAACGACTCCGCGGACCAAACCTACACCTTCACCCCGGGGGCCGCCGGCACATACACCGCCTATGCGATGGTCGATGCCTGGAACATCGTATGCGAGCCCAACGAGACCGACAACATCGCGACCGATCCGTACGAGGTCCGGTCTATCGACGTCGCAGCTACTGTGTCGGTAGCGCCGGACCCGAGTAGCCTGGGCACGGAGCTAACTGCCCAGGTGGTGGCCAGCAACATGGGCGTTGTGCCGACGGGGGGCTTCCAGATCGCCTTCTGGCAGAACCGCGCGACCGCTCCTACGGATGCGACCGGCGCCGACAAGACGTGGAACGTCGCCGGACTAGCGGTCGGGGCCGACACGGGCACGCTGACATACAGCTTCACGCCGTCGCTGCCCGGCGCGCTACGCGCCTGGGCCCTCGCCGACGCAGGCAACGTGCTGGCCGAAGGCAATGAGGCCAACAACGCCCCAAGCGACCCCTACACCGTCACCGCGTCGGACCTGACAGCGACGGTCAACGTGACCCCCAATCCGGCCAACCTCGGCGCCACCGTGACCGCCGAGGTGAAGGCGCAGAACGCCGGCGATGAGGCCGCGGGCGCCTTCCAGCTCGCGTTCTGGGAAGACCAGACCACCCCGCCGACGAGTGGGGCGCACGCCGATGTGTCGTGGAACGTGGCCAGCCTGGCTGCAGGGCAGGAGACGGCGGCGTTCACGCACGAGTTCACACCCACCGGCGTGGGAGCCCACACGGCCTACGCCATGGCCGATACGGCGGATGCGGTTGACGAATCCGACGAAGCGAACAACGTCGCGGGGGAGGTTTACAACGTCGAGACGCGCTCTGTGAGTGGGACTATCCTCTACGGTGGATCAGGCCTGGCCGGCGTTACCGTGACGGTGGGCGGCAAGTCCGCCACGACCGCGGCCGACGGCGCATACACGGTGGGCGGTGTGTCGGCCGGCACCTACGCGGTCACCCCATCGCTTGCCGACTACGGCTTCGTTCCGGCGACCCGGCAGGTCACCATCGCGCCGACGGGAGGCGACGTCACGGGGATCGACTTCACCGCCTACCCGTTCTTCACCAAGGCATTCCCGACCCCGGGGCTGGCACTCGTCTCCATGCCCGTCGACCCGATCGACCAGACCGCCCCCGACGTGTTCGGCATTCCGGGGCTCGTGGCCAAGGAATGGAACCTGGCCGCAGGCGTCTACGCCAACGTGCGCGGCGCTCTCGATCGCGCCGTCGGCTACTGGGTGCGGATCCCGAATGGCGGCACGACGGCCACGGTGACCGGTCCCGTGGTTAGCGGCGACACCTACACGATGACGCTCGCGCCCGGGTGGAACGCCGTCGGCAACCCGTTCGCCGACAACATCGACTGGTCCGCCACGGAGGTCCGGATCTCAGGCACTGCCGTGCCCTTGGCCACCGCTGTGGAGTCGGGGGTGATCGCATCCTACTGCTGGGTCTACTCGCCAAGCACGGGGTACGTGCTCGTGCACAACAGGGTGCCGACCGCGCACACGGAGATCGCTCCCTGGGAGGGGTTCTTCATCCTCGCCTACCGTGCGTGCGGGCTGGAGCTCCACCGGTCCGCGGTGTCGGCGTCGTCCCGCGACGCGCCGGCCGAGGTAGAGGCCGCGATGAGCTCCGGCTTCGCCTTCAGGGTCCAGGCTCGAAGCGCCAGCGGCGCCGATACGTTCAACGTCGTGGGCGTCGCGTCGGCGTCCGACCCGCTCGTAACGGCCACAGAGGTGCTGGAGCCCCCGAGGGCGGGCTCGGGCGTGAGCCTGAGCCTGATGCGAGAGGGATCGACGCAGCCGTACGCGGTTGACATCAGGTCCAACGGCAGCGACCGGTGGGAGTGGGACGTGGCTGTGTCGAGCGACACTCCCGGGGAGCAGGTGTTCGTCGACTGTCCGGACCTGCGGTCCTTGCCGCGGCAGTATAGCGCCCTCCTGACCGACGAGCACACCGGGCGAACGGTCTACCTGCGCACGAGCCCCGGCATCACGTTCGTGAGCGACCGAGACGAGACGCGGCACCTCACGCTCACGGTGCAGCGGCGCAGCATGGGCTTGCGGATCACCGGCCTGACGGCCGAGGGCACTGCTCGCGGCGGAGGCACGCTGTCGTTCATCTTGAGCGCGCCGGCTCACGTCACGATGACGGTGCTCAACGCGGCGGGACGGGTGGTCGGTGAGCTTGCGACCGACCTGCAGGCCTCGGCGGGCGCGCAGACCTTGCAGTGGAACGGGCGGAGTGTTGCCGGCACGCAGGTTCCCTCCGGGCTCTACACTATCCGGCTTGCCGCCGAGTCGGAGACCGGAGAGCGGACCACGGCGACTACCCGCCTGGAACTGGGGAGGTGACGGTGAGATGAAGAGAATGCTGAGGCTTGCGACCATCTTCCCACTGTGCGCCGCCGCGGCGGCGATCGGGGGCTGCGCCCCCACGCCCGCGGGGGGCAACGGAGGCAACAACCCTCCGCCCGTCACGGACGCCGTTCCAGTGATGCAGGACTTCGCGGTCGCGCCGACCGTCCTCGCGATGGACGGTGGCGACGTGCTGTTCCGTGCCATCGCCAGCGACGACGTCGCGGTGGCCGGCGTGGTGTTCACGGTGACGCTTCCCGACGCGACGACGGTGGACATCGACGCCGAGCCGCAGGGCGACAACTTCTACACGTACATGTACCCTGCCGAGTACAACCCAGGCGCCACGGAGATGAGCTACTCCGTTGTGGCGCGCGTCACGGACGGTTCCGGTCAGTCGGCCACATCATCCCCCGTGGCGTTCGTCGTCGAGCCGGCGACGCTACCACCCGACCCGCCGAGCTAGGCAAGCTCGGCGACGTGAGCGAAGCGCGACGACAGGGAATAGGCTTCAGCCAGTCCCCGGGCAATGGGCTGAGGCCCATTGCCTGTGAGAGGGTACCGCGCAGTTCCCACCGGCAGAGACGCCGGTGCTGCTGGTCGCTTGGTGTGCCGCCGGGACGCCGGCGATCCCGGATCCCGCCGGGACGCCTGCGTCACTCCCGCGTGAACTCGATCCCCGCCGCGCGGCCGCTGTCGGAGAGCTTGAAGCCGTTGACCTTGCCGCTCTCGTCGCGGGTGAAGTCCATCTGCAGCGGGAAGCCGCCCGTCGTCACCCAGTGCGACTTGTCGCCCACGGGCTGCATGCCGACGGTGTTGCCTCGCGGCATCCTCGCCTTGAGCTCATCCTTCTCCACCAGCACGCGGTAGGTCGCGTCCAGCTCGTCGGAGGTGTACGAGCCCGTCAGCTCCTGCAGCTCCTCGGGCGTCAGTGTCACCGGCGGGAGGCGCTTTCCCTCGAACTCGCCGCCTGACTGGTAGAGCTTGAGCTTGTCCACCTTGCCCGCCTCATCGGGCAGGAACTCGATCTCGGCGCTTACCTCCTTCGCCGCGTACTTGGTGCCCGAAACGTACTCCAGCTTGAACTTGACCGGAGCTTCCTTCACCGTCAGATACAGCGCGCCGCCCTCGCTGACGATCGTGAACGTGGGCCCGATGTCGAGCTTGTAGTCGCCTGCGTAGGAGTCATACTTGCTCGGGTCGTCGGCGCCCGCGCCCTCCGGGGCGGCCGCCTTCTGCGGCTCCGGGTCCATGAAGCGCCCGAGGTAGATCTCCGCCATCTGCCTGCACTTGCCCGTCGGGTCGGCGGTGGGTGCGTTCGAGAGGCATACGAACGAGTAGCCGTAGTCGGGGTAGTGGACCATGTCGCAGACAAAGCCCGGGTAACCGCCGCCGTGCTCTATCGTGCGCAGCCCGCGGTGATCGCCGAGCACCACGCCACCAGCGTAGGGGATCTTGCGGCCGCTCTTGAGCACGCCCTTCTCCAGCATCTTGTCCACGGTGCCCGGCACCCCGATGCCGTCGGTGAGGAAGGCGTGCGCCCACTTGCCGAGGTCGTTGGCTGATGACCACAGACCCGCCGGCCCTGGGGCGCCGTACGCCACGGTGTTCGTGCGAACGCCCCCCTCGGCGCCGACGTAGCCGTACGCGCGGTTGGGGATAGTGCGGCGTGCGTCCTCCACCGCGTACGTGTGGGTCATCCCAAGCGGCTTCGTGAGGTGCTCCACGACGTACTCCGGAGCTTTCTTGCCCCCCACCTTCTCGCAGATGAGGCTCATAAGGAAGTAGCCGGTGTTGCAGTACATCATGCTCGTGCCGGTAGGGAAGTTCAGGCCCCGCTGTCGGCTGACCAGGTCAAGGACGTTCTTGTCGTTCAGCCACTGCACGTCGCTGAACGTTTCGTCGATCCGACCGGCGATCAGCGCCAGGTTCAGGAAATCGCGCAGCCCGCTGGTGTGGTGGATGAGGTGGCGGATCGTGATGGGCTCATCGAACTCGTGCAGCTCGGGGACGTACTTGCGCACATCGTCGTCCAGCGAGAGCTTGCCCTCTGCCTCAAGCTGCAGAACGCTCGCGACCGTGAACTGCTTGCCCATCGACCCAATGAAGAACACGGTGTCCGGCGTGTTGGGGATGCCGTGGTCGAGGTCGGCCATGCCGTAGCCGCGGGTGTAGACAGTCTCGCCGTCGCGGAAGACGCCGATGGCGAAGCCGGGGGAGTCGCGGTTGTCCCACTTGTCGAAGAGCCGGTCAACCTGCTCCTGCCGGATGTCGCGCGCGAGGGCGGCACAGGAGAGCACCAAGATAAGGAAGATCACCGTGAGGGTCCTGAAGCGCATGCTCCGCCTCCATCCGTGTGAGCCGCGCACCGGCGGCTCGCGAACGCATTTCGCCTCCCTGACGCGCGCGCCTGCCCGCCGTCGCGGCAGGTGCCCCACTGGCGCGCACGAAGCAACCATCTCTGCTCATACAGGCACCGCAGAGGATGGTTTCCGTGCTGACCGATCCCAAGATCCTAGGCAAGCTCAAGGGCATTCAGGAGCGCTACGAGCGGCTCAGGTTCGACAAGATCGCCGACGTTCCGGTCGAGATGTGCGAGACCAGGGAGCACTTCCGGTACGAGCCGGGGGCGCGATCGGGCCCGGCGTGGCGCCCCGCGTCGCCAGGCGACAAGTGGGGCGGCGATGGCGTCACGGCGTGGTTCCGGGGCGACGCGACAGTGCCCGCCGTGTGCGACGGGAGGAAGGTACTCGTCCGGGCCCGGACAGGCGGCGAGACGCTGTTCTTCGTCGACGGCGTCACCATGGGCGTCTTTGATTGGGCCCACCCGGTGGTTTGCATGACGGTGAAGGCGGCGGCCGGCGCGACGCATCACCTCGCCTTCGAGACGTACGCGGGCCACACGTTCCCCGGCACGCAGCCCTTCGGTACCGGGCCCGTCGTGACGGAGGGCTGCCGCACGTTTGACGGTGTCGAACTGGTACTCGAGCGCGATGACGTGACCGCGTTCGTGTACGACTTGAAGACCCTTCGGCAGCTCGTCGACTGCCTCGACGCGAACAGCCTAAGGCGCGGGAAGGTGCTCGCCGTTCTGGGGAAGGTCTGGGCGATCGTGGACGCGGCGCCGGAGGAGACCCCCGAGGCCGGCTGGCGGCCGAAGCTCGCGCGGGCCCGCGAGGTCATGCGGCCGCTGCTGGAGCTGCGCAACGGGCCGACCGTGCCCGAGTTCGCGATCATCGGCGCGTCGCACATCGACACCGCGTGGCTGTGGCCTATCGCGGAGACCTGGCGGAAGTGCGCCCGGACCTTCTCTTCGGCCCTCAACCTCATGGACCAGTACCCGGAGATGATCTTCCTCCAGCCCGCGCCGTGCCATGCAGCGGTCATGAAGGCCGAGTACCCCGAGCTCTTCGCCCGCATGAAGCAGGCCGTCCAAGCCGGCACGTGGGAGCCGAATGGGGCGATGTGGGTCGAGCCGGACTGCAACGTGCCGTCTGGCGAGTCGTTCGTCCGGCAGGTGCTCCTCGCGCAGAGCTGGACGCGCGAGAACTTCGGCTACACGGGCGACACGCTCTGGCTCCCCGACGTGTTCGGCTACTCGGCGGCGCTGCCGCAGATTCTGCAGCTTGGACACGTGCGTTTCTTCTGCACCACGAAGATGAGCTGGAACGACACCACACGCTTCCCCCACGACACGTTCGTCTGGCGCGGGATCGACGGCACCTCGGTCATCGCGCATCTGAACGAGCACAACTCGGCGCTCGATCCGGAGACCCTGACTAGGCAGTGGAACTGGGTACAGCACAAGGACCTTGAGGACCGCAGGTTCTGCGGGTACGGCCACGGCGACGGCGGCGGCGGGCCGATGGCGGAGATGCTCGAGGCGGCGCGGCGCGTCGTCGACCTCGAGGGCTGCCCGCGCGCGAGGCACATGACCCTCAGCGAGTTCATGTGCGGCATCGAGCGCGAGACGACGCCACTGCCGGAGTGGTCGGGTGAACTCTACCTCGAGCTCCATCGCGGCACCCTCACATCCATCGCGAAGGTGAAGCGCGGCAACCGCAAGTCCGAGGTCGCGCTGCGCGAGGCGGAGTTCCTCTCGACCCTCGCCGCCCTGGGCGGAGCGGACTACCCGGCCGCGCGGTTCCTGGAGCTCTGGCAGGAACTATGCCTGAACCAGTTCCACGACATCCTGCCCGGCTCGTCGATCGCGCAGGTCAACGACGAGGCTGTCGAGGCGTTCGGCCGGCTCGTCGTCGGTGCGGAGGAGCTGTCGGGTCGCGCACTGGCGGCCATGGGGGCGTCAGCGAACCCGAGCGGGAACGCGCTGCTCGTCGCGAACAGCCTTAGCTGGGACCGGGCGGGCGAGATCGTCGTCGACGCGCTGCCGGACGGCCTGCGACCCTGCGAGGACGGAGTGACGGTGCAGCGCTTCACCGACGTGTACGGCCGGAAGCAGGCGGCGATCGCGGGCGTCACCGTTCCGGCTCTCAGCACAGCCGTTGTCCCTCTGGCGCCTTCCGCGGGCGGTCCGGGGCCTTCGCCGTTCAAGGTAATGGGCAACACGGTGGAGACACCCTTCGCGATCGCCCGAGCGGATCACACCGGCAAAGTCGTGTCTTTCTTCGACAAGGCCTCGGGCCGGGATCTCGTGGGTGCGGGCGGCGCGTTCAACACATTCTTCATCGGTGAGGACATCCCGCAGGCCTGGGACAACTGGGACATCGACGCCGACCAAGAGCTGAAGATGGAGCCGGACCTGCGGCTTGTGAGCCGGGACGTCGCCTCCCTGGGTCCGCTGCAGCTTCGCATCAGGAGCGAGTACCGCGTCGGCGAGTCCTCGCGCATCACGCAGGATGTCGTGTTCCACTCGACGACCGTGCGCGTCGACTGCGAGACGGTCATTGACTGGCATGAGAAGCGGAAGCTCCTCAAGGTTGTCTCCGACTTGGGCGTCCTCGCCGACACTGCCAGGCACGAGATCCAGTACGGCCACGTCGAGCGGCCGACGCATCGGAACCTGCCCGGAGATAGGGCGAGGTTCGAGGTCTGCGCGCACAAGTGGACCGACCTCTCCGACGGCGGCTTCGGGGTCGCCCTGCTCAATGACTGCAAGTACGGCGTGAGCATCCACGGCGGGCGCATCGGCCTCAGCCTCATCAAGTCCGGCGTGCACCCCGATCCGCGCGGCGACGAGGGGAAGCACTTCGTCACCTACTCGCTGTTGCCGCACGCCGGGCCGTTCACGGTCGAGTCGGTCATCAGGCCCGCGTATGAGCTGAACATCCCGGCCATGGCGGCGCTGGTGGAGGAGTCGGCGGCGGCGGCCAAGCTGCCGATCTCAGTGAGCGCGCCCAACGTCATCGTCGAGGCCGTGAAGTGGGCCGAGGAGGGGCGAGCCTTCATCGTTCGGCTCTACGACGCGGGCAGGATGGGCTCTTACGTGGACGTGACCTTCGGCCCCGAGGTGACACGTGTCACGGAGGCCAACATCCTCGAGGAGCACACGGCGGACGTGCCCCTCTCCGGCGGCAAGGCGAGGCTCTTCGTGCGGCCATTCGAGATCAAGACCCTGAGGTGCGAGGTGAGGTAGGGGCGAGTGGCACACAGACCCCGTCGGCCCTGAGCCGGCCCGTAGGGCCGTGACGAAGGGTCATCCCGAGTGGGGGCGCTTGCTTCGCCCCGACTTGCGTACCCCCTCTCCCTCCGGGAGAGGGTTGGGGGGAGGGCCACCACACACCCGCCGGCGGGTAGGGGCGCTGCTTGCCGCGCGCCTGCGGTCCCCTACCCTCACCCGCGTGTCGCCACTACCGTTCCCTTGGGTCCTTGTTTGGGTTTCCAGTCGACTGTGTAGCCGTGTGAGCGGCGGAAGGCTGCTACGGGCATGGGGATGTCGGCTGGACGGGCCGCATGGGGATACCGTCCGCAGGACGGCGGGCCCCCAACCGGCCCCCGTCGGGCACGCCTATCGCCCCCGCGATGGGGCCGAACTTGCCTATCGCGTATCCTCTGTCTGCGTCGGTGTAGACGTTGGCGCCTTCGACGGTCTTGCCGTTGATCTCGAGGCCTACCCATGCTTGGACTGCGGCGTCTGTGTGGATCTGTTTGATGAGCCCTGCTGCCTGCCAGTTGGCTGTCTTGAACGGGCTCTCGACCACGCCGTAGGCCTTGCCCTTGGCCTCGACCACCTTGCCTCGCCTCTCGGAGGGGCCGCATGGGGCGGCGCAACGCGCCGGGGCCCCATCCGGCCCGTCCCCATTGTGGCGCAGGCGTCCCCGCCTGCGACGGCCGCGATCTGGTTCCAGGTCCCGTCCGGGAGTGTGACCTCCACCCGGGCGCAGGCCCATTGGACGAGTTCTGAGCAGTCGAATGCGGCCGGGTTAGGATCGTTCGGCGCCGCCTCCGCGCCGAACACGTACGGCTTGCCGACTTGCTTCCGTGCGATCTCGACGAACTGCTCTGCTGGTGTTGCCATCCCTCACATCGTCCACCCTTCCGGCGGGGTCAATCATCGCCTCGCGGCGGTCGGCCTATTCGAGGATGGGGCTCGTGCTCGCGGCCTCAAGGGTCTCCGATCCGCTACGCGGACGGCTATGCCGCCCTTGACCCCGCTGCGCCGAGCCCAAAGGCCCCATTCAAGGCCGACCGCCGGCAGACTACCTCGCAGAATCTTCGCCCGGGGGATTGACCGTTACATGAGTAGCTGTACGTGGTCGTGCGGCCCTTCCCGTCGACGCGCGTCGCGAGCCGACCGGCCGCGTCGTATGTGAACGTGATCCTGTTCCCGAGCGGGTCCTCGCGCCCCGTGAGCCTGCCCGCCGCGTCGTATGTGCTCGTCATGCGGTGCGCGTTCGCGTCGCGCGCACACCCCGGACCCGCCATGTCTGCCTAGCACGATCCTGGACGCCACGCCACGCAGCCCACAGTGAACAGCAGATCGGTCGGTCTGGCAATCACCTGCCGTCCCGCGTCAAGCGTGACCGTCTCGCTCTTGTCAATGTCGACCACGCTGACAGCCCACTTGGCAGCCAGCAGCTCGTCGCTGTCGTCCTCCCACGAAAAGAACGCAATCCGGTGCCCAGCCGGTGCCCACTGCGGAGATGCGCGGCCCCATAGGCCTGTGGCCAGCCGCCGCGCATCGCTACCGTCCGGCCGTACGACCCATAGGTCGTACGGACCGCGCTCCGGCGCCGGATCAGCGAACACCCCGTCGGACGCCCTGTCGGGCGTACCGGGTAATTCGGGGGCTGCTTCGTGCCGCAGCAGGGCAATCCACCGCCCGTCGGGCGACCAGCTCGGTAGATCGGCCCCCTGTGTACCCCGTGTCAACTGCACGCGCTCACCTGTCGAAAGCGACTCCACGACCAGGGCCTCCTGCTCTGGGGAGGTCGTCGACCAGCCGAGCCAGTGCCCGGCTAGCCCCTGGTCACCTCCGCAAGCGTCCACGTACACAACGTGTCGCCCGTCCGGGCTGAACGCCGGGCTCCGGGCGTGGATGCTGCCGCCTGCCAGGCGTCGCTGGTGGCCCTCCCGGACATCAAGCAGCCACACGCCGTGCCAACGACAGAAGGCGATCTGAGATCCGTCAGGCGACCACGCCGGGCTCCATGCCGACCCGTCGAAGGTGGTAGGGGTCGCCGTGGTGTTCGTAGCATTCCGAAGGTGCGGTCTGGCCACACCTGACGTGGAGGCGCTGCCGTCGAGCAAGAAGATGTCTGCGGTCGACTGCCCTGTGGTCGGGTGCCGACCCCACAGAACCAGAGCCACGTCATGGCCGTGTGGCGACACCGCGAGCTGGGACAGCCCGGGCATCGGCAGGTCGGCCTCAGGTACCAGGCTGAGCGGCCAGGTCTCTTTGTCCACGCGTAGAACCCGCAACTTGGTTCGCCCGGTGTGGGGGGCCTCAACGGCAGCCAGGCGCATGCCGTCTGGCCACCACGCAGCCTGGGCGGTCTCCGCGCCCTCAGCCCAGAGCTGGCACGGCGCCGTGCCGGGCGTAGCCGCATAGAGGGCGTTGCCTTTGCGGTAGGTAACGACAGGTCGCTGGTTGCCTGACTGCGCGAACGCAGGCCCCATCGCGACGACGGCAAGTGCTGCTAAGACCATCCGCGTGTCCATGATGCGTTGCCCTCCGCTTCCTGGCCCGCCGCACGAGTCCCATTCCAACGCTACATGGCGACCGTGGGCAAGACAGGGACCGGCGGCGGCCCAGACGTCCAGCACTCGATGTGGCACCACCATCCACGGCAACGTTCCGAAGGAACGTACACTCTGCGGATCGACCCACCAGGTACGACCCCGGACTGCTTGCAGATGTCGAAGAGGTACCACTCCAGCCAACAGAAGAGGAACGACCACCCGTCCCCGAGAGGGAGGAGCCCGCAACACTGCGGGCATAGCCCGACAGGCGCATCAGGAGGCGGGGGAGGTAGGCACCGGAGCGGGTCGTCGACGCAGTTCATCTGACACTCGTACGCCATCCGCTCTTGTTCGTCCTTGCCCGCCCCCGGGTGGGCTCGGCACATGGCCTGGTGGACCAGCTCGTGGAACAGCACGCAGTCCGCCGTTTCGAGCGAGAACGGCATGGGAGGGCACCATGCGATGTAGTGGTAGTCGCAGGATGTGTACCCTCCGCGACGTCCTGTGCCCGTCGTCTTGTGACACGGCGACGGCCCTGGGCCGGGCCACCAGGGCGGGGCAGGCCCATCAGGCAATGACGTGTCACAGACGATCACCATGTAAGGATCGTTGTAGGCGTCGTTCAGATAAGGCCACAGGTCGGGCGCCACGCAACCCTTCTGGTTTGCGGAGGCGATGAAGTTGTCGAGTAGGTCCTTCAACGTTTGCTCCAGCCCTGCACAGCTAATCGGATCGACCGAGATCCGCCCGCCTGCGTCCGCTACGCTGGCAGGGGCACCGCGTGCGTACGGGTACCTCGGCTCCCCTCGCACCGGATCCACACTCAGCCAACTTCCCGTCGTTGGCCGGAGCCACCTGGCCCTTACGTACAGCGGCCCGCTCCCTTGGTCGTGGTATCCGAGCTTGCCTACGTAGCGGAATGGGTTTGTGGTGC
>Ga0315280_10006539_pt1 | contig 16044 bp, 14 predicted proteins | sample YL17G06_40_MG_FD_203697 | JGI IMG/M metagenome (GOLD analysis project Ga0315280, IMG submission 203697) | Sediment microbial communities from Yellowstone Lake, YNP, Wyoming, USA - YL17G06_40 | ecosystem: Environmental > Aquatic > Freshwater > Lake > Sediment | place: USA: Wyoming | collected... | reverse complement strand
TCGTTCTTGGTCACCCCGCCGGCAGCCAGGGAACGGGCCATCAGCTCGGCCCAGGTGTTGATGTCGCGCCGGGTGTAACCGACGACCGTGGGCTTGCCCGTTGTTCCCGAGGAGGCATGGATGCGCACGACTTGTTCCAGGGGCACGGTAAACATCCCATAAGGGTAATTGTCCCGCAGGTCAAATTTTGAGGTGAAAGGCAATCTCCGCAAGTCCTTTAATGATTTGACCTCTGAAGGCCGGAGGCCGCACCCGTCGAATTTCTTCTTGTAAAATGGAACGGTGGCGTAGACCCTTTCCAGCGTTGAGACCAAACGCTTGAACTGTAAAGCCTCTAAGTCTTCCCTTGGCAGGGTCTCGAATTCTTCATCCCAGATCATCAAAAAATCCTCCATGTATTGGCATTCATTGGTAATTAGTCATTGGTGAGGCTCTTGCAAAACTCGCGAATCCCGTGCGAGGCCGTCACCCCGGCGGAAGCCGGGGTCCAGAACGCATTGAAAAGACTGGATTCCGGCTTTCGCCGGAATGACGCCAAATGACTTTTGCAAGAGCCTCTGGTTATTGATCATTTTCCATTGATCATTGATTATTATTACCTATAGCCTATCGCCTATTACCTATCGCCTGTTCTCTTATCCCACCAGAAGTCGTTATTCTCCACGGGGTCATAATACCGATAGGAGTCGTGGACTTTGATCAAAGACGCGCCCCGGATCTCGTCGGACTCATGGATCAGGCGATCGCAGGTCATCACAAACCCCACCAGTACTCCATGTTTGCGGACAGCTTCCAGCCCATACTGGGAACAGGTGGGGTAGCTCGGACATCGGTCACCGTCCACCGGGCTGATGTAGTTTATGTAAAAACGGATGAGATTCTCTGCCACCCTCTCCCCGGCGGATGGCGCCCGACCCTGGCGTTTTTCTTTTTGCCAGGGCTCTTCCCATCGGCCTTCTTCCCCATGGCTCCCTGAAAGGCCAAAAAGGCTGACGAACAAAGCGATGGTTATCACCTTAAAAAACATAATTGAAAGAAATCAAAGGACTTTTCCCGCCGGGGGAAATTCCCAGGGTAAGGTTGACCCCCTTTTCCAGCCGGTCGAGATATTCCTGTCTCATTTTTTTATTATATTTATGGGCACTGGATACTGCACTGTAAATATTGCCACTATACCATCCCAATTCGAAAAAGGTCAATATTCCACCGACCACGTAGCTTTTATGTTCAAAGGCTTCCACCATTCCCCAGATGAAAGCGGCGTTGAGAGCAAAAGCAATGCCCGCATCCCGGTAACGCTCGCAATAGAGGTGCCCCGCCCCAGGAAGGAGGGCTGCCAAAATGCCAGCCGCTTCGGGAGATTTTTGAGGGAGTTCATCGATCCGCTCCAGCCCTTTAGTAAAATATTCACTCTTTAGATATAATTCATTGTTTCTATTAATTTTTTTAAATTCAGAAACTGCTTGTTTCCATCTTTCTTCTTTCACGTATGTGAGAGCAATTTGCCACTTAGCTTTGTCGGCAACTGGAGAGTCGGGAAAGGCTTCTTTGACACTCTGGAAAAAATAGCGGGCTTGGGAATACTCCTTTTTCTCCAGAAAACAGAGCCCCTGGAGAAGGAGCGCTTCGGCTATGAACTTAGAAGACGGGAATTTTCTCGGCAAGTCCTCGATGGCCAAAATGGCTTCGTCCCATTTCTTCCCGTTGAAGTAGGACCTGGCGATCTTAAAGAGAGCTTCTTCTGCTCCCCCGCTCCCGGGAAAGAAAAAAAGGAAACGCTTGTACTCCGTAATGGCCCGGTAATAGTCCCCTTCTTTGAAAAAATGGTCAGCCAGGTCCATCTGGACCTTCTCATCGATGACCAGGGCGCTCCCTTCATCAGATGGCCAACCTTCGGCCGGGAAAAGGAAAAAAATGATTAGCAGGCAGGCGGTGGTCCCTTTCTCCCTTGGCCTCAATTCAGGCTCTCCTGCCCAATTGGAAAGCGTCCAGGTTGATCCGTTGAGCCTTTGGGGGAAACCGGCGAAGGATATTGTTGGTCCAAACCTCTTCCGGGATGGAAAGGATGGAACTGAGAGCACCCAAAAGGACAATGTTTACTGCCCGAGCATCTCCAGCCTCCAAGGCCAGCTTTCTCCCAGGGATGCTTTTGAACTGTCCAGCCCGCCGGGACAGCACCCCGGCAACATCTGCCGGGTAAACCTCATTCCCCAGCGAAACCCCGGGGGGATTGATGCGTTGCTCGTTTAAAAGGATGGCCGCTTCCGGTTTTAGATAATGGAGATAACGGAGTGCTTCCAGTTCCTCGAAGGCCAGGAAAATGTCCGTTTCTCCCTCTTTGATCAAAGGGGAAAAGACCTTCGTTCCAAAGCGCACATGGGTGCTCACACTCCCTCCCCTCTGAGCCATACCATGGACTTCGCTCTTTTTGACATCGAACCCCCCATCCAGGAGCACATCGGACATGATCTCGGAAGCCAAGATGATGCCCTGGCCTCCTACCCCGACCAATAAGATATTCTTGACTTTATTCTCCATCGGTTTCCTTTATCGCCCCAAATTTACAGACCTGGGCGCAGAGGGAGCAGCCGCAACAGAGGAAGCGCTCGATGGATGCCCTCCCCTTCCTCTTCTTCCCCTGGGCACTCAACCCATTTTCTTTTACCCATTCGACAGCCGGACAGCCCAGACGCAAGCAGGCCTGGCAGCCCGTGCAGGTAGCCGCATCCACAAAGAATAGCTTCTCAAAGCTGCTTTTCTCCCGGCGGGAGAGGATGCACGGGGCCCGGGAGATAATCAGCGAAGGCTCCCTCCGCTTAACTTCGCGTTTAATCACCCTTTCGCTGGCTGTTAGATTGTAAGGGTTGACCACCTTCACATGCTTTACTCCCAGAGCCCTGGCCAGCTTTGCCAGGTCCACCCGGAAAGTATCTTCTCCCTTGAGCGTGAACCCCGTTCCCGGGTGATCTTGCCTTCCGGTCATGGCCGTGGTGCGGTTATCCAGAATGATGATTGTCGCCGCTCCTTTGTTGTAAACGACGTCCAAAAGGCCGGTGATACCCGAATGGAGAAATGTGGAATCTCCGATGACGGCCACCACTTTTCCCAGGGCCTGTTCACCCAAAGCCTTGTCCAAGCCCATGGCATGTCCGATGGATGCACCCATGCAGACACAGGTATCGATGGCCTTGAGGGGCGCAAGGAAGCCCAGGGTGTAGCACCCGATGTCCCCGGTGACAAACAATTTCAATTTGCTCAAGATGGAGAAGATCCCCCGATGGGGGCATCCCGGGCACAGGATCGGGGGCCGTGCCGGCAGGTTTTGGGAAATCTCTTCTACCGGGGGAGGGAAAATTCCCTTCAGGCCCCTCTCAACCAGTGCGGGGCTAAGCTCTCCGCAAAGAGGAAAAGCAGTCTTGCCGCTGACCTCAACCCCCATGGCGCGCACCTGCTCTTCGATGAATGGGTCCAGCTCTTCCACGACGAAAAGCTTCTCCACCTGGGAGGCGAAAGACCTGATCATCTCTTTCGGTAGAGGATGCACCATCCCCAATTTCAAGTATGAGGCTTCGGGCATGACCTCCTTGGCGTATTCGTAGGAGATGCCGCTGGTAATGATCCCGTTTTTTTTCTCGCCCATCTCCAGGCGATTTTCCCGGAAGGTCTCGGCAAAGTGGGCCAGTTCTTCCATCCGCTTTTCCACAACCGGGTGGCGTCTCCTGGCGTTTGCTGGCAGCATGACCAGTTTCGCCGGCTCCTTTAGGAGCTGGGGCTTCACCGGTGGCTCTGATGGTTCATCGAGCTTAACAATGGACTTGGAGTGGGAAACCCGGGTGGTGGTGCGAAGCATCACCGGAGTATCAAACTTCTCGCTCAGCTCAAAGGCTATCCTGGTAAAATCCTTAGCCTCCTGGCTGTCGCTGGGCTCCAGCATGGGGACTTTGGCGAATTTGGCGTAATTCCGGTTGTCCTGCTCGTTTTGGGAACTGTGCATCTCCGGGTCGTCGGCCGTAACCAAGACCAGGCCTCCCCGCAAACCTGTGTAGGAAAGGGTGAAAAGGGGGTCGGCGGCCACATTGACCCCCACGTGCTTCATAACGACCAGTGCCCGGGCTCCCCCGAAAGCCGCTCCCATCCCCACTTCCAGAGCCACCTTCTCGTTGGGCGACCATTCCACGTAAAGACCGTCGAAGGCGCTCAAGCTTTCCAAAATCTCGGTGCTGGGTGTTCCCGGGTAAGCTGCGGCCACTTTCACGCCGCTCTCAAAGGCTGCGCGGGCGATGGCTTCGTTTCCGGATAACAACACTCGCTTTTCTTTCATCCCTCTACCCTTTGAGCTCACTGACCTTCCCCTGGATGAAGTCTGCCTGCCCGGACTTGGCATATTTGGCCGAGGCTTTCTGGTAAACCCCCAGGGCTTTCTGCTTCTGGTTCAGCGCTTCGTAGCAACGGGCCACCCCCAGCATGCCCGTCTCCTGGAGGGGGCTGCCCTCCCTCTCCATATTCTTTTGAAAATATTCCAAAGCCTTGGTGTAGTCTCCTTTCGCTTCATAGCAGTAGCCCAGCCCGTCGAGGGCCATAGCTTCAAATGGACCGTCTAAGACCTGGGAGTAAGCGACAATGGCCTGATCGTATTCTTTCATGGCGTAATGGCAATGGCCGACGTAAATCTGGGAAACCTGAGCAGTATTCCCCCGCCTCCAGATCGACAGGGACTCGCGAAATTTCTCCAGCGCCTTTTGGCAACTTTCTTTTTCACTTTCAGGGTTGGCGCTCTTGCTCAATGCTTCCTGGTATAGCTGGAAAGCCTGGTGCTGGACCGTCTGGGCTTCCCCTTGCTGCTCCCGGACATAATACCATCCTCCAAGCAGGACTGCCACCCCGGCCAGGGCCGCAGTCCCGTATAGGGTCAGCTGACGCCGACGGTTCATCAGAAATTGAATAAATTTCCCCGTCGTGGAAATGAATTCATCCGGCTCTTTGAGCAATTTCTTCCGAGACACTTTCTTTCCGGCCATCCGTACCTTCTCCTCTTGCGGGCAAAATATACAAATACACCCCTCCATCTTCCCTTGTCCACTTCGAACCATTTTTTGAGGGGATGTCCGATCGATTCTAGGGGTGGAAGTTTATCGACTTTAGATCTTTGACCTCGATCTGGAAAGTCCCGAATCCTGCCTTTCCAAACACCTTCGACCGCTTATCCAACTTTACCTCAATGCTTTTCTGATCCCGGAGTGAAACCTTGGCCAGCGTTTCAGTTCCTTCCTTGCTCTGGAATTGAATCTCGAAGATTTTATCGAAAGGAATGGCCACGGATGCACTGCCCCGCTTCCCCGCAAGAAAAACTTTCCCCTCATGACTGAATTGGGAGAGGGAAGTCTGGATTCCTTCGCGGTCAACAACCAGGACAGAAAAATTTTTCTCCGGAAGAGGGATCCGGTCGCTGGGAGGACTGCCCCCGATCTCTCCCATCCCGAAGAGGAATAAAAGGGACGAAAGAACAGTCACCATGGCAAGGCTCTTTTTCATTTCCGCGCCTCCTTCTCTGGCCAAACCCTGTCCCCATGCTCCACCCTCCCCCGCAAGCTGCATGAGGGCTTAGAAGTTGACCTTTGTTTTTAATAACAGTTTTCGAGGAAAAAAACAACCTCAAATAAAGGTCACCCCAATATTTCATTGACAGAAGGGGGGAACTCCGGTTATCTTGATTGCTCAATGAATCCTCTGGAGAAATGAACCGGATAATTGCCTCCATTTTGCAAAGTAAGACTCCGGAAAAATCAAAAACGGTAGCCCCTGAAAAATAATAATATAGAATTACCCTGCAAGCGCCCAATTTTGCAGGTTAAGCTTTATTTAGGATGAAAAAACTGCTCGAGGAAAAAGGTTTTTTACAAAACTGCGTCCGGAAGCGATGGCAGGTCTACCCTGCAAAAACCTGTGGCGGGGAGCTCTCCTTGAAGGAGGTAGGACTTTCCCCTCTTACAACTCAGGTTCTTCTCAACCGGGGCATATCGAACGCCGACCAGGCAAAGCGTTTCCTCTCCCCTGCCCTTTCTGACCTTCCCAGCCCTTCCACGATGAAAGACATGGATAAGGCGGTAGCCCGCATCTCCAAAGCTATGCACGGAAAAGAGAGGATCACCATCTTCGGCGACTACGATGTGGATGGCATCACAGCCACAGCTCTTCTCCTGCTCTTCCTCAAGGGGGCGGGGAGTCTGGTGGATTTCTATCTGCCGCACCGCCTGAGAGAGGGCTACGGGCTGAACTTGGAGGCTGTGAGGAAAATCTGCGCCCGGGGGGCGAAGCTTTTGATCACGGCAGATTGCGGGATCACCAGCGGAGAAGAGATCCGCTGGGCTGAGGAAAATGGGCTGGATGTCATCATCACCGACCACCATGAAGCCCCCGAAGTACTTCCGCCAGCCTTGGCCATTCTGAACCCCAAACAAAAGGGTTGCCCCTACCCTTTCAAGGAGCTGGCGGGTGTGGGCGTAGCCTTCAACCTGGTCATTGCCCTGCGGAGCGCCCTGAGGCAAGAAAGTTTCTGGAAGGCGGGTGATGTTCCCAACCTCAAAGAATGTCTTGACCTGGTGGCCTTGGGAACGGTTAGCGACATCGTGCCTCTGTTGGGGGCCAATCGCATCTTGGCAAAATATGGCCTGGAGCAACTGAATACCTCCACCCGCCCTGGAATCGTAGCCCTGAAGGAAATCTCGGGCATTCGGGGAGTGCCGGTAGATGCCCAGGACATCAATTTTCGTCTCGCTCCCCGGATCAACGCTGCCGGACGCCTGGAGGATGCGCAAGAAGCGCTCCGCCTGCTCATCTCCGAGGACGAAACGGAAGCCAGAGCCATCGCCACCCACTTGGATAAGCTCAACGTCTTACGACAGCGAACCGAAGAGAAGATCCTCGCCGAGGCCAGAGAGATGATCGATTCATCCGCGGCGGGGATGAGGAAAAAAGCTTTCGTCCTGGCTTCCGCCGGCTGGCATCCCGGAGTCATCGGCATCGCGGCTTCGCGTCTGACTGAAGAATATCACCGTCCGACCGTCCTCATCGCCTTAAAGGACAACTTGGGGAAAGGATCGGGCCGTTCCATCATCCCTTTCCCACTCTACCAGGGGTTGAAAGCCTGCTGCGCCTGGGTGGAAAAATACGGCGGCCACGAGCAGGCGGCTGGCTTGGTCATCCGCCAGGAGTGCATTCCCGGGTTTTCCGAAGCTTTCGAGCAAGTGGTGGCCGCAAAGCTTAAGGAAGAGGATTTCATCCCCTGTCTATTCATCGATGCCTTTGCCGGGCTCAGCCAGATGAACGACTCCCTCATCTCCGAGCTTCACTCTCTCTCCCCTTTCGGCGTCGGGAATCCCGAGCCGGTCCTGGGGATGGAGAACTTGACTGTCCTGAATTCAAGGCTGGTGGGGAGTGGCCACCTGCGCCTGCGGATCAAAGAAGGGCGATGGATCAAAGAGGCGATCGGCTTCCGCATGGCCTCCTGGCACCCTTTATCCCGGGAGCGCGTGAAAATAGCTCTTTCCCCTCAGATCAACCTTTATCAGGGGAGGCGCACTCTCCAACTGAAGATCGTTGATCTGCAGCCATTGGATTAGAAAACGGAGCTTGAAGAAAAATGAACTCCCCAAATAAGCCGGGCAAGAAAAAATTGGGTTCCCTTTTCCTTAAGGTTGAGGCATTCGTCAGCGAGGCGCAAGAAAATGCCCAGTCATTATCAAAAGATCCTGCTGCGCTGATTCAAAATCTGCAATTCCTTTCCTCTGAGGAGCTGGAAATTTTTTTTCTCCATCTTCTTCAAGAAGGGAACGAGCAAACCCTCCTTCTTGCGGAAGCAATCCGCGGCAAGGAACAGAAACTGGACCTGGCCTTGGCCGAGAGCCTTGGCCATTGGGTTTCCCCCCGGGCCGCCATTCTTCTCCATGCCATGGCCTCCGCTGGTCCATCCAAAGCAGTGGCTAAATCCATCCGCAAATCCATCTTCCGCCTCAAAAGCAAGGGGCTGCCAGTGGAAGAAGTCGGCGATAGGTCTCCGGCGGTCTACCACCCGCCGCCGCCCTCGGCCTCGGAAGGGTTTCTGAGCTCCATCGATGGAGGGGGAAACCGGATGGTCTGGTTGATTCGGCCCCACCTTCCTCAGGGAATGGTGGCCGTCCATGCTCTGATCAGCGACTTGGAAGGAATCATCGACTTTGATGGCTTCGAGACATCCCGCAAAAGATTCCATGAATATCTGGCTCAGTTTTTAAAGGATGTTCCTTGGGGGATTGTGGAAGCTGACCCGGATTACTGTCATGGTCTGATCGTGGAGGCGTCCGAAATAGGCCAAAAACAAGGGAAATCCCCTTCCGCAGAATTCTTGAAATGGCAACCGGCGATGGGCTCCTCCCGAAAACTTCCCCTCAAACCCCTGATCTATCAGACTCTAAAGGAAGAGGAAGCAAAATCCCGTCTGGACCTTCTGGAACGTTCGGCCTCCCTCTTCCAGATCCATTTCTACCAATCCTGGTTCCTGGAAGAGAAAGAATCGCAGAAATACCTCGCCTTCGTGCAAGAGGCTGGTAGCTCCAGGTTAGTTCTTACTCCTTACCAGAAAGAAAGCCGGCTCATGGATATCTACCGTCAGGCAATCGATGAACTCTTCGATGAATCGCGGCGCCTTCTTTACCGGCGAAGGCTCGAGGAGATGGCTTACCTTCTCTGGAAAAAAGGACAGGAGAATGAAGCCCGGATGAGCCTGGCCGCTGCGGTGGGAATGGAAGCAGGAAGCGGGATTCTCGCCCCCCACCCTTTTCTTCTGGAACTTGTCAAGAGGAGCTTGACTGCTCTGCTCGAGGAGGAAGAAAAAAAGAAGAAGAGGGAGCCGGCGTTGATCGTCAGGCCTTAGACTTTTTTAATATCTGTGAAAAATGATCCAGGTTGGCTTCAACGTCGCCGGACGCCGGCGTGGTAACAGCAGCATTCGCTTTTGAAGTTGTTATCGAAGATGCGCGTCTGCCCGTCGCGAAAGGCGATTTTTACGTAGGAGCATCCCCCAAGAACGAGGGAGTTTCTTTCCTCGACCACAACACCAAACCCCCACTCGGGGTATCGCTGGTGGAAGACCCAATCTCCAACCTTAAGGTATAGGTACCTGGTCTCTTCCATAATTCGCTTATATCAAACTTCTTCCGCTAAGGCAAGAATTTAAAAAACCAGGGCCAGTATTCCGCCGCCAGCTTTCAGCTTCGTTTCCTCTTTTCCCGGAGGCATTGCCGGGCGAAAGATTTTGGGATCTCTCGCCCGCATTTCCAGCACTTCAAAGGAACGCTGCGGACAACGCCTAAGCGTTCTTTGGTGGTGAAGTTCTGCGCCCGGCAATGGGGACAGGGATAAACTTTACTCGTAGAATTAAAGGTCCATCTCCAGAATCTTTTTCAAACCCAGGCGCATGGGAATGATAACCGCCGCTCCATTCAAGACGGCTACGCCCGAGAAAGAAAAAAAGACTCCGGCCCACTCGAAGAGCGAAAGCGCCCGGTTGTTGAGTTCCGCCATGAAAATTATGTAGACCGGCCAAGCCTCCAGGATGACAACCGCGCCGACAAAGACCATACTCAGGATCATGTAGATAACTCCGCCGAAACCCGAGACGACCTGGGCAGCGTTCTCCACTTTGAAGCGCGGATAAACGGCTCCCAAACCCACCCCCAGGGCAACGATCCCAAAGGTCATGAAAAAGACCGTCGCCGAGGAGAGGATCTTCATGAAAGGGGTAACCCGCAGAAGCTCATTGGATACAAAGATCAAGACTTCGGCCAAGATCAGAAGGGGGACGAGGCTCGTCCAGAATTTACTCCAGAGAAAACTGTGCAGGGGGAGCGGCGAAGACCGGATGATCCAGAAAGAGAAGCCCTCCAGGCTTACCGCCGGGAAGACGAATCGAGCAGAGACCGCCGCTAAGACGAACCCGGCTAGACCCATGTTGAGGAAGGAGATCAAATTCTGCAAAAAGAAAGTGGGCAGGGGAGATTTGTCCAAGGGCAGGACCCGGAAGTTGTACAGGTAGACGACCACCAGGGCCGTTAACAAGAAGAGCTGGGCCCACTGGGTGGTATCCCGGAAGAAACTCTTAAAGTCTTTGACCGCCAGAGCTCGCCCCCTGGGACCCAGGGGTCTGCTGAACAGGCCAAAGAGCCTGTCGATCAGGGGCATTTGAGTAATCCGCGCTCTCCTGGCTTCTTGAGATTTTGTCCAGCCGGAGAAAAACAGCGCTTTGGAGGCCCAATTTCCCAATACCCCCATGGCCCCGGCCGTGCTCCAAAGGAGGGTCAGATAGAAGCCGCTGGATGATTGGTGGTCCTGGTAATAAGGGAGCAATGATTCCGCAGCCCAAAAACTGGGGAGGATGGGCCAGGAAGGATTGTTCAGGGCCGTGAGATATTCCACCAACCCGGCGAAAGACTCGGGTTTGACCAGGCGCTCCGGCTGCAAGAAACGCAGCAGAAAAAAGAGGCCGATGGCAAAAAAAATGGACAGAAGCAATAGGATGTCCTTGGTCCTACGGGCCGGGAAGATGTTTACCAAGATCATGGAAAATAACGCGCCCAGGGCTGCCGGAATGATCAGAAAGGGAATCAAGGCACAGATAAAAACCAAATAATAGTTGAGCGAGGATTGATACACCCATCCATAGGCCAAAAAAACCGGCAGCCCGAAAAGAAGGACCATCCAGGAGCTATGGGTCATCGTTTCCGCAAGTCTCGACCAATAGACCCGGTCCAAAGAGACCGGATGGGATAGGACAAGGTTCAGGTCCTCGGACAGGAAGAAGATGGAGAGGGAAGAAACAATGTTGCTGAAGAGTAAAATGGAAAAGAAAGTGAGGAGGGTCATGGCCATGAGCCTGGCCGCCAGGAGGTCTCCGAAAAGCTCCACGCTCCGGAAATAAGACAGGACCCTCTGAAAGGCCCAGAACGTCAGGACCCAAAACCCGGCAGCCAGACAGGTTAGGAGCAGGGGCTTTAAGAGGGAGCGTCCCCCCCGCTGCCGCAGGCGATGCTTCAGAGCGATCATTTTGGGTCTCAGCAGAATCGGCCAGGCTGGCACTCGAACCCTCAGTCAATGATGGAGCTTTCCACCAGCTCCCCGAGCCTTTCTTCGCCGGTAAGCTTGAGGAAAAGGGGCTCCAGCCGCTCGTCCTCGCTTTCCGCTTTCTCTCTAAGCTCCTGCATCGTGCCCAGGGCGATCACCCGCCCTTCGTTGATGATGCCGATACGGTGGCACATCTCCTCAGCCACCTCTAAGTTGTGGGTGGACATAAAAATGGCTACACCGACCTGGGCTAAGTCGAAGAAGAGACGTTTCACCAGACGGGTGCCCTTAGGGTCCAAGCCCACCATGGGCTCATCGACGATGAGCACTTTGGGACGGTGAAGCAGGGCGGCGGCAATGACCAACCGCTGGCGCATCCCATGGGAATAACTCTCCACCAGCTCCCGGCCCCAGCCCTGAAGGTCAAAAAATTCCAGGAGCTCGGCCACTCGCCGCCGCCGATGATCCCCGCGATTCAAACCATGCAGGTCGGCGATGAATTCCAGGAACTCCCCGCCGGTGAGTTTCTCATAAAGATAAGGGCGGTCGGGGATGAATCCTAAAATCGCTTTGGCCTCCTCGGGCTCCCGGAAAATATCCTTCCCGTCGAGGAACACCCGCCCAGAGGTGGGCTTCATCAAACCGGCCATCATACGGATGGTGGTGGTCTTCCCAGCACCATTTGGACCCAGGAATCCGAAGACCTCCCCGGCTGCAACCTTCAGGGTCACATCTCTGACAGCCCAAAAGTCCCCGAAATTTTTGCTCAGATGAAAAAGTTCGATCAACGAGCCTCCAGGACCTCAACCTGCAAGCGTCCGATCACTTTGACAATCTCCAGTTGTTTGTCCAGATCGCCCTCCACGAGGTGAATATGGGTGGCATCTGCTGGAATCTGATTGAGGAGTGGGTCCACTGAAACCCAAGCGCCCAAGTTGACCACGGCCCAAGCGTGGTAAAAGAATTTTCCCCCCTGGTAGATGATCCCGGCCTGCATATGGGCCGGGATGCCTGCCGACCGGACCAAGGCCGTAAATAAGACCGCATGTTCGTTGCAATCCCCCACCTTCTGGCGCAAGACCTCAACAGCACTGGGGATGCTCAGCACCGGCCGCTTCTCGATCTCTCCGTAGACCCAGGCGGCGATGCGTCGAACCTTCTCTGCCGGGTCCTGGATGCCGTCCACGATGGCCGCGGCCCGGCGTTTGACCTCCGGGTCATCGCTCTGGATGAAAGGCGTCGAGCGTAAGGCCTCCCTCCGCGCTTCTTCGGAGAGGGGTTGGAGGGTGGATGGTTTGGGTGGAAATTCCTCCTGGCGTACAATGACTACATTTCCGTCGCGGGATTGGCGACCTCCTTCAATCTTCAAGTCTTTCAGCGCCGGGGATAGAAGTCTGGCTCGCAGGTAACGCGTTGATCGAGGATTTTGAATCTCCCGGTTCACAGGGATCGCCGTCAGGGCGATCAGGTCGGCAGCTTTTCCCCGGCCCCAGTTTTTAGAAATTGCTTCATTCTTATTTTCCCGCAGCAAAACCAGGCCAAGCGGGCTCTCCTCTTTCCAGATTTCACCCCTGCTGTCCATCCAGGATTTGACCACGATCCCCCGCAGCTCCTCGCGCACCCGGTAAAGCTCTTTCTCCTCCCCGCCAATGCTCAACCGCTCTGTTCCTTCCACTTCGGCGATCATCTCCACGGTGCTCAGGGTGGATGGATCGAAGACCGGAATGCGGTATTTTTTCCCTTTCTCCAAGCCTTGGGAGAAAAAATAGGGCTTGGTCTGGCCGAAGAGGTAAGGGATTTCTTGGAGAGCGATCTCCTGCTGATGTTCCTTGCCGCCGGAGTGAACCTGCAAGCGCAGGCATTTTCCTGCCTTGGCGGGGCAATCCTCCACGCGGCCCACCAGCCGGAATTGGAGTAATCCAGACCTTAGGGCAAAGTCGAAAGATTCCAAGGCCAGGTTGTTGTTCGTTCGGTACTCCAAGGTTTGTTCGATATTCTGCGGGATGCCCAGCATTGTGAGTTTCAGCCAAGCCTGCTCTTTCACCGAGACCAGCTTTCCTTCCTGCTGCTTGGCTGTCACCGCATACCCGATCTTCTCCTTCCCCAAATAAATTCCCCGCCACTCTTCCCCGGTCTTCATCCACTCCCTGGCCAGAGCGGGGGTGAACCTCGGGGCTTCTGGCCGGATGAAGCTCTTCTCCACGAGCAATCCCATCATCGCCGCCCAGAACAGGACAATGGCGACTTGAAGGAGGAACCCACCCCGATGGGCCAGGGACTTTTTCCAATAAGCCGGGGCCTTGCTCATAGGATTTCTAAGCCTTTGGCTTTTTTTCCGCAACCGTTCACCGCAGAACCTGCCTTTTCCCCATCTCGCCGCTCTCTGGGCTCTCCGCGGTGAATGAATGCTTTTTTTCAATGATATTCTATCAAAGGATGGGTGGATTGACAACGCGGAAAGGTGAGCGACGGGCCCCGCAGTGTTCACTCTTCGGTAGGCTGAAGGTAGGGAGCCAAAGCCGGAATGAGGTCGCGCAAATCCATGCTGCGGAGGCTCAAGGTGGCCATCGCTTCCAATTTGGGAGAGAGGGAGTTGAAAGCGATGGAGAGTCCGGCCATCCGGAACATCTGGATATCCCCCGTGCTGTCGCCGATGGCCATGGTTTCTTCCTTGTGGGTATTGAACCTGCGCATGGCCTCCTGGACCCATTCTCCTTTTTGGTCATAGTGGACGTTAATCTTGACTTCACCGTTGAGGATACCATTGGCCACACCCAGCTCATTGGCGACGGCATAGTCGAACCCGTATTTCTCCTTCACCAAATCGGATAGGAAGGAAAGGCCAGAGGAAATGATTGCCAGTTTAATGCCTTTGGAACTCAGGTATCCTAAAAGATCCTCAATTCCTTCATGGAGGGGAATTTCTTTTACGATCCGTTCCATGACAGAAACCTTCATTCCCTTCCAGATTTTGGCGTCAAGCTCGCAGAAGCGATCGTAATCGATCTCTCCTCGATGGAAGGCTTCCTGAAATTTCTCCGCGTATCCATCCCAGACCCCCAGGCGCCTATGGATATATTCCCAAGCGCTTTTCTCCGTGGTCAGAGTACCATCCAAATCAAAGAGTGCTAATTTAAACAGTTCCACCCGCTCCCTTTCCTAAATTTTAAGGTATTTTTAGAGCAATTTTAAAAAGTTTATTAGATAATTTTGAGAATTTACCTTGAAAAATCTTTTTGCTGGAGGGAACAAGAAATATTATTTATATGGGGGCCGACTTTCTAAAAGAAACTCTTCACATTTCCGTTTTAAAATCTTCAGGTTTCAGCTTATCGAAGAGCTCATCGATCCATTTATCGGAGGCTTCCTTCTTTGTCTTTTGGTCCAGATGACCGGCCGAATCCAAAACTTTCTCGGCCACAAAGATGGGCGCTTTCAGCCTGATGGCCAAGGCGATGGCGTCGCTCGGCCGGGAATCAATCTCCACCCTACGTCCACCAACCTCCAGTGAGATGACGGCGTAGTAAGTATTGGAGCGCAGGTCATTCACCTCGATCTGGCGAACGTTGGCGTCCAATCCTTCGATGATGTTTTTCATCAGGTCATGGGTCATGGGACGGGGGGTCCAGGTATGCTCAAGACCCATGGTGATGGCATTGGCCTCGAAGAGACCAACCCAGATGGGAAGGGTTCTCCCCGTGGCTTCCTCTTTGAGGATGACAACGGATTGGTTGGTCTCTGAGTCGAAAAACAACCCCTGAACTTTCATCTCGACCATGGTCTTGCCCCCTGAAGAGTTAATCTCGTTAATCAAGCGTAATTAAATTATATGGCAGACAACAATAAAAAGCCAGCTTTTTTGCACGTTCGGGTTCACCCCCGGCCCTTGATTTCCCCCAGGATGCGGCTAAGGATGTGGCTGGCAGACCCTTTGATAATCCAGTCGGAGATAAAGCGGGTAAGCTGGGTCTCCTCCAAATTTATTTCCACCACCATCGCTCCGGCTCTCTTGGCGATCAAGGGAATGTCGCAAGCTGGCGAAACCACGGCGGAGGTACCGATCACCAGCATCAGTTCGCAACTCCCGGCCTCCTGATTCGCCTCCATATGCGCTCCCCAGGGAATGGGCTCCCCGAAGAAAACCACATTTGGCTTGAGCACCCCTTTACAGGAACAACGCGGAGGAAGGGATTCCAGGAGCACATCTTTCCGATCGTAAAAACGGCCGCAGGCCAGGCAAATGAGTTTGCTGCTGTTGCCGTGAAATTCGATTACCCTCTGGTTTCCGGCAGCCTGGTGCAGATTATCGATGTTTTGGGTGATCACGGATCTGAGATGTCCCAGACTCTCAAGCTGGGCCAGAGCAAAATGGGCAGCGTTAGGCTCAGCGCTTTCCACCATGCTTCCCATCTCTTTCAGCATGGTCCACACTTTCTTGGGGTTGGCCAGAAAAGCATCAATGGTGGCATATTCCATGGGATCGAATTTTTCCCACAGCCCCGAGGGCCCTCGAAAATCCGGGATGCCGCTCTCGACCGATATCCCCGCTCCGGTGAGGGCCACGACTTTTTTTGATCGTTGGATAGCCTGGGCTGTTTGTTTAATCAGGTTCTCATTCATGCCCCCTCCTTCCGCTATTCCCGAAGGCTATTCAATCAAGTTATTAACACCCCCACCTTGACCCTCCCCCATCAAGGGGGAGGGAATTTTTCGCTCCATCTATTATTCTCCCCTCCCCCGGTGGGAGGGGGATAAAAAAGGAAATTCCTATACAACCTGATTATTCTACCAAAGAAAGGGGTTTTGGCAAGAGCAAACAAGACCTTGCCCCCCTTCACTTTTTATTTTCTATTGAAAAATCTAACGGATTTACGAAACCGGGCGGGGAGGCGCTGAGTGCTGGCCAAACGGCGGGATGAGCCTTACTCCTACCTGTCCCCTTTCCTGCCG
>Ga0315280_10006538_pt1 | contig 16045 bp, 17 predicted proteins | sample YL17G06_40_MG_FD_203697 | JGI IMG/M metagenome (GOLD analysis project Ga0315280, IMG submission 203697) | Sediment microbial communities from Yellowstone Lake, YNP, Wyoming, USA - YL17G06_40 | ecosystem: Environmental > Aquatic > Freshwater > Lake > Sediment | place: USA: Wyoming | collected... | reverse complement strand
CGAAACCCGCCCGAACCGCTGCCGGCCCGATGGCACGGCTGCCGCCGGGATGAACGCAGACGATGTCGTCGTCGTCGGCCCAGAGCGACATCAAGGCCTCGATGTCGGCGCGCCGCAGCGCCGCATAGAACTGCTGCTCGACCTCGGCTGCCGACGCGAGGGCAAGGGTTGGAAGCGGCGGCGGTTTGCTGCGCAGCATCGAATCGATCTACTTGAAAACGAGCGTCTTGTCGCTGTTCATCGGCACGCGGTGTTACACCGGCCCACGTCGCCGAGCTGCTGCGAATCGATGCTGTCGCAACCGGCCTGGTAGAGCAGACCCGACAGCATGGACCCGATGCCCTCCCGGTCGGGGCACGACAGCGTCAACACGAACTCACGGGAATGGGCCATGGCCGGCAGTGTCGGGGTGCTGCAACGCTTTGTTAGAGTCCGATTGTACGAAGCTGCTGCATCGACCCCTGCCAATGCCCACCGACCCCCGAGACTGGAGCGAACGCAGCAAAGACCTGGCGCGCCTGCTGGCGCGCACGGGTCTGGGCGATCGTGAGGCATTTGCCACGCTCTATCGTCGCAGCGCCGCGCATCTGATGGCGGTGGTGTTGCGTATCGAATCAGATCGCGGCCGGGCTGAGGACATCGTGCAAGACATCTACGTCAACGTCTGGCGCGCCGCAGGTCAATTCGACGCGGCGCAGAGCCAGCCCCTGACCTGGCTCACCAGCATTGCGCGCAATCGCGCGATCGACGCGCTGCGACGGCGCCAGACGCAGCCGCTCATCGAGTCGCTTTCCGGGTCGCACGCGGCCGGCGACCCCGAGCCGGACGACGCTGACGTTTACGAACACGTGGCCGACGCTGCCGATGGCCCGCTGGCCCTCTTGTCTCGTGCCAGCGACGCGCGGGGCCTGGAGCAATGCATGCAAGGGTTGAGCCCTGCGCAGCGCCAATGCATCGCGTTGGCGTTCTACGACGGCCTGAGTCATGCCGAAGTCGCGCAGCATCTGCGCCAGCCGCTGGGCACAGTGAAGTCCTGGCTGCGCCGGGCATTGGCGGGGCTGAAAACCTGTCTGGAGCGCGCCGTACAACGCGACGCTCTGACATCGGGCGCCTGACATGGATTACAGCCACCCCGACCGTGCCGACGCGTTGGCAGCCGACTACGTGACCGGCACGTTGCGCGGCGCAGCGCGGCGCCGGTTTGAAGCTTTGCTTCCCGCGCACCCGGCGTTGCGCGGCGCGGTGCTGGCCTGGCAGGCACGCCTGATGCCGCTGACCTCCAGCGTCGAGCCGGTTCAGCCTTCGCCGCAGGTCTGGCAGCGCATCGAAGCCCGCATTTCGGGCAGTTCGAACCTGGCGGGCGCTGCGCGCACGACCCGCGCCGCGCCGCGCCTGGCGTTCTGGCGTGGTCTGGCGGCTTTCGCCAGCGTCGCCGCGATTTCGCTCGGCGTCCTGCTCGGATTGCCCGGCCCGGTATTGCCGCCGGTCGTGATCGTGTTGAACGCGACCGGCGCCGACGCGCCGGGCGGCAGCGTCGCCGGCACCTTTGTCGCGAGCATCAGTGGCGACGGCCGGGCCGTCGTGACACGGCCGATCTTGAACGTCGCGCTGCGGCCGGATCGCGCGCTTGAACTGTGGGCCCTGCCCGGCGACGGCGCACCGCGATCGCTCGGCCTGATCTCTTCGAGCACGGCCACCGTGGTGCGAAAGCAGGCGGCTTTGCAAGGTGCGACGGCGCTCGCGGTGAGCCTCGAGCCAGCCGGCGGCTCGCCGACCGGGGCGCCGACCGGGCCGGTCCTTTTTGTCGGCAAGCTCACGCTTTAACCTGCAAACTGCAGTTGGACGCGCCCGAGTCGGTGCGGGTCGCTGTGGGCAGAGATCTCAGTGTTGACGCGGTGTCGCCAGCGCAGGGAAATGGTCAACTGCGTGGTCAACTGCGGTTTCCAGGTTTGATCGCGCCGTTCAGCGCCTGCAGCAGCGCCGCTTCAACCCGCTTCGGCTCGATTTCCACCAGGCAGCGCGTGTGGCCGAAGCGACAACTGCGCTCGAAGCACGGCGCGCAGTCGAGCTTCAATTCTTCCTTCAGCCACAGCACTCGGGCACGCGAATTCAGCGGCGGCGTGTGCAGCGGGCTCGTCGAGCCGAACAACGCCGCCTGCGCGACACCGAACGCCGCGGCGACATGCATGAGTCCGGAGTCGTTGCTGACGACGCCGCGCGCCGCAGCGATCAGCGCCATCGCCTCGATCAGCGTCGTCTTGCCGGCGAGCGCGCGGCACGCGGGGCTGGCGCTGGCCGCAATCGCTTCGCACAACGCGGCCTCTTTCGGCGAGCCGAGCAACAGCACCGGCGCGCCGTCGGATTCGAACAGGAAGCGCGCCAGCGCCGCGTAGTGAGCAGCCGGCCAGCACTTGGCCGGGCCGTACTCGGCGCCCGGCGCGAACACCCAGTACGCGCCTTGGGTCACGTTCGCGCGCTGCGTCGCCTCGGTTCGTGCCTGCGCGTCCAGGCTCAAGCGTGGCGCCGGCACCGGCCCGCTGGGCGCGCCCGCCAGCGCGAGGTAGAACTCGACCATCGGCGGGCGCCGGTCTAGCGCGTTGGGCAGGCGCCGATTCAACAGCAAGAATCGCCCTTCGCCAAGGTAACCGTGGCGCTGCGGAATTCGCGCGAAGAACGGTATCAACGCCGACTTGAGTGAATTCGGCAGCACATAGGCGCTGTCGAACCGGCCACGAAGCTGCGTCGCGATGCGCCGCCGCTTCGTCCAGTCGAGCCGGCCATGGGCAAACGGCCATTCCAGCACCGCGCCGACCTGCGGCATCGCGCGGTACACCGGCGCGACCCAGGGCAGCGCCGCCACCGTGAGTTGTTCGCCGCGCGCTGCCAGCGCTGCGAGCAACGGCTCGCTCATCACCGCGTCGCCGATCCACTGCGGCGCGACCACCAGGGTGCGCTGCACCATGGGTTCAACCCTCAGTGTTCATGCGGTATCGCCAGCGCAGGGAAGCGGTCAACTGCGGTTTCCAGGCTCAGTGCGCGTGCACCTTTTCGCCGGCCTTCAACCGATACGTCGTGCCGCAGTACGGGCACCGGCCCTGGCCGGTGGTGACCACGTCGATGAACACCTTCGGGTGGCTGCTCCACAACGCCATCTTCGGATTCGGGCAGAACACGACGCCCGGCCCCTGCAAGTCCGTGGCCAGAACTTCGACGGCGTCGCCGCTCATACCGGCGTCAACCATTCGCTGTACTTGGGGTTGCGCCCATTCACGATGTCGAAGAACGCACTCTGGATCTTTTCCGTGATGGGCCCGCGCGAACCGGCACCGAGCTCGAGGCGGTCGAGCTCGCGAATCGGCGTCACTTCAGCCGCGGTGCCGGTGAAGAAGGCTTCATCGCAGATATAGACCTCGTCGCGCGTGATGCGTTTTTCCACGAGCTTCAAACCGAGATCGGCGCAAATCGCGAACACCGTGTTGCGCGTGATGCCGTTCAGCGCACCGGCCGACAGGTCGGGCGTGTACACCACCCCGTTCTTGATGACGAACAGGTTTTCACCCGCGCCTTCGCTGACGAAACCCGACGCGTCGAGCAGCAGCGCCTCGTCGTAGCCGTCGTCCAGCGCCTCCATGTTCGCCAGGATCGAGTTCGTGTAGTTGCTCACCGCCTTCGCCTGCGTCATCGTGATGTTGACATGGTGCCGCGTATAGCTCGAGGTCTTGACCCGAATCCCGCGCTTCATCCCGTCTTCGCCGAGATACGCGCCCCAGGCCCAGGCCGCGACCATCAGGTGGATCTTGTTGCCCCTGGGCGAGACGCCGAGCTTTTCCGAGCCGATCCAGGTCAGCGGGCGCAGGTAACACGAGACGAGCTTGTTCTCGCGCACCACGCTGCGCTGCGCTTCACACACCTGCTCGAAGCTGAACGGGATCTTCATGCGCAGGATCTTCGCGCTGTTGAACAGGCGCTCGGTGTGTTCGCGCAGGCGGAAGATCGCCGTGCCGCGCGACGTGTTGTAGGCGCGCACGCCTTCGAACGCGCCGCAGCCGTAGTGCAAGGTGTGGCTGAGGACGTGGATCTTGGCGTCGCGCCATTCCACCAGCTCGCCATCCATCCAGATTTTTCCGTCGCGGTCTTCCATCGACATGGCCCGGCTCCTGCGTGTGTTCAATCCGGCGATTCTAGGAGTGTGTCGGAAACGCTCGCCGCCGGCGCGCGGCTCAGTGCCCAGCGTTCGAGCTTGGCGCCGCGAAACACCAGCGTCACGCTAGCCCCGCCGGCGTCGCTCCAGGCCCAGGTCTGGGGCTCGTCGCTCAATTTGCGGCCCAGGCTGCGCGTCAACGCCACGACCTGCATCAACGTCATTCGCGGCTGCAACCTGGACTGCAGCATCACGGCGCTGTCGACATGGCCCACCGGTGCGCTTGCCGCGTTCTTCATGATGCGCAACGCGCGGTTGAACTGCAGCACCAGCCAGAACACGATCAAGGTGATTGCAAATACCAGGCCTTGCCAGCCATAGCCCTGCCAGCCGGCGAACAGCGCGGCGCCGGCCAGGGCCCAGCCGACGGTGGGGTTCACTGGGTAACCTCCGTGCTTCGCACTGCGGTGCGAGCCCCCTTCGGAACGGCCGGGCGGGGGCTCACTGCGGCGACCTCGCTCACAAGCCCCGCGCCAGGTCGATCGCCTGCTCGATGCGCTCCACCGCGTGCACCGTCAAGCCTTCGATCGCGCGGCGCGGCGCATTTGCCTTGGGCACGATGGCGACGCTGAACCCCAGCTTCGCGGCTTCCTTGAGCCGCTCCTGCCCGCGCGGCGCCGGGCGCACCTCACCGGCGAGACCGACTTCGCCGAACGCAAAGAAGCCGCGCGGCAGGGCCCGGCCACGCAGGCTGCCTTGAATCGCCAGCATCACCGCCAGGTCGGCGGCAGGTTCACTGATGCGCACGCCACCGACGGCGTTGACGAACACATCCTGGTCCAGACAGGCGATGCCGGCGTGGCGGTGCAATACCGCGAGCATCATCGCCAGGCGGTCGCGGTCCAGCCCGACACTCAGGCGCCGCGGGCTCGGGCCGCCGCTATCCACCAGCGCCTGCACCTCCACCAGCAACGGGCGTGTGCCTTCGATCGTGACCAGCACGCACGAGCCCGGCACCGGGTCGCCATGGGTCGACAGAAAGATCGCGCTCGGGTTCGACACGCCCTTCAGGCCGCGTTCCGTCATCGCGAACACGCCGATCTCGTTCACCGCGCCGAAACGGTTCTTGATCGCGCGCACGAGGCGAAAACTGCTGTGCGGGTCGCCCTCGAAATAGAGCACGGTGTCGACGATGTGTTCGAGCACACGCGGCCCGGCGAGCGTGCCGTCTTTCGTGACATGGCCGACGAACACGATCGACACGCCGCTGCTCTTGGCGAGCCGCGTCAGTTGCGCAGCGCATTCGCGCACCTGCGCCACCGAGCCCGGCGCCGATGTCAGTTCTTCGCTGTAGACGGTCTGGATGCTGTCGATCACGCACACGCCGGGCTGCTCGGCAATGATCGTCGCCGCGATCTTCTCGAGCTGGATCTCCGCAATCACGCGCACCTGCGAGCTCTCCAGGCCGAGGCGGCGCGAGCGCAGCGCGACTTGCGCGCCCGATTCTTCGCCGGTCACGTACAGGGTTCGGGCGCTGCGCGACATCGCGTCAAGGGCTTGCAGCAACAGCGTCGACTTGCCGATGCCCGGGTCGCCGCCGATCAGCACCACACCGCCGGCGACGATGCCCCCGCCGAGCACGCGGTCGAGTTCGTCGATGCCGGTGGGCAGGCGGGAGAGCTCGCTCGCATCGATGTCGGACAGCGTGGCCACCGGTTGCGCCGCCACCAACGCCTGGAAGCGGTGCTTGCCCGGTGTTTCGGCAATGCCCTCAACCAGGGAGTTCCAGGCGTCGCAACTCGGGCATTTGCCGAGCCACTTTGGGCTGGCGCCGCCGCATTCGTTGCAGGTGTAAAGAGACTTGGCCTTGTTCACCCCAGGACTGTAGCGGGCGGCGCGCGTTCCCAGGTTAGCCCGGTCAGTCCTGCACCTTGCCGCGACTGGCCTTGACCACGCTGCGCACGGCCTTGCCTTCGAGGCGCCGTTCGCGTGAGGCGCGTGTCGGCTTCGTCGGCCGCCGAATCCTCGGCACATCGGCTGCGGATTCCAGCAATTCCTGCAGGCGCTCCTTCGCATCGGCGCGGTTCTGGTCCTGGCTGCGGTGCTGCTGGGCCTTGATGATGATGACGCCGTCGCTCGATACGCGCGAGTCGGCCAGCGCCAGCAGCCGCGCTTTCAGCTCCTCGGGCAGCGACGACGCCGGCACGTCGAAGCGCAGGTGCACGGCGCTCGACACCTTGTTCACGTTCTGCCCGCCTGCCCCCTGGGCGCGGATGGCGCTGATCTCGACTTCGGTCGGATCAAGAGTAAAGGGGATTCGCATTCGGTTCACCTGTGCCAGTCGGCGGCCGTGCAAGACGGCGCCTGGCTCACTCGATGCGCACCGGCACCCTGGGTGCAAGTGCGCACATCAACTCGTAGCCCAATGTGCCCGCGGCATGCGCCACTTCGTCGATGCCCAGAACGCTGCCGTGCGGGCCGTGACCCCAGAGCGTGACTGCGCCGCCGGCCTGCGCGTTGATCGCAGGACCGAGATCGACCGTGATCATGTCCATGGAAACGCGCCCGACCGTGCGCGTGCGCACGCCGTCCACCAGCACCGGCGTGCCGGTTGGCGCAACCCGCGGGTAGCCATCGGCATAGCCGCAGGCCACGACGCCGATTCGCATTGGCACGGGCGCGGTGAAATTGCTGCCGTAACCGACGCTGTCCCCTACCTGCAACTCGCGGGTCGCGATCAACTTGGCGCTCAATGTCATCGCGGGTTTCAAATCCCAATGCGCGACGCTGTGCGCCGGATGGTCGGGCGACGAGCCGTACAGCATGATGCCGGGGCGCACCCAGTCGCCGCGCACGCTCGGCCGTTCGGCGCCGAAACGCAGCAGCGCGGCGCTGTTGCACAGCGAACGCTCGCCCGGCAGGTCGCGCGTCACCGCATCGAACTCGGCCATTGCGTGCGACACCCCGGCGCTGCCATCGGCATCGGAAAAGTGCGTCATGAGCCCGATCGCATCGACCTGGGCCAAACCGCTCAAGCGTTGCCAGGCGCCGCGGTAGGCGGCGGCACTGAAACCGAGTCGGTTCATGCCACTGTTGAGCTTGAGAAGCACATGCTGCGGTGCGCCCGTCTTGTGCGCGGCGAGCCAATCGATTTGCGCCTCGCAGTGCACCGTGTGCCACAGGTCCAGGCGCGAACAGGCTTCCAGGTCGCGCGGCTCGAAACAACCTTCGAGCAGCAGGATCGGGCCGCGCCAGCCCAACGCCCGCAAGCGCTCTGCTTCTGCCAGGTCGAGCAGCGCAAAGCCGTCGGCGCCGCGCAAGCCCGGGTAGACGCGCTCGATGCCATGGCCGTAGGCATTCGCCTTGACCACGGCCCAGACCTTCGCCCCCGGCGCGCCGGCGCGAGCGCGTGCCAGGTTGTGCTCCAGCGCCTCGCGGTGGATCACGGCTTGAATCGGTCGGGGCATGCGTCGATTCTGCCAGTCGACCCCCTGAAATGTGGGCCCGCGCTGCTGCGGCAGCGCAGCGCCGCGTGCTATAAACCCGGCCGCAGGCTACGCCTGCCCAGCATCGAGGAAGCCTTGGGCGCAGCGACGAGCGAATGAAAAAAGGCTTCTACACGATCATGTCGGCGCAGTTCTGCAGTTCGCTTGCGGACAACGCTCTGCTCGTGGCCGCGATCGAACTGCTGAAGACGACCGGCGCGCCGGCCTGGGAGGTGCCGGCGTTGACGCCGATGTTTGCGCTGTTCTACGTGATCCTCGCGCCCTTTGTCGGCGCCTTCGCCGACGCCGTGCCCAAGGGCAAGGTCATGTTCATCTCGAACGCGATCAAGGTGGGCGGCTGTTTGATGATGCTGTTCGGCGCCCACCCGCTGCTGGCCTACGCCGTGGTCGGCCTGGGCGCTGCGGCGTATTCCCCGGCCAAATACGGCATCCTCACCGAATTGCTGCCGCCTTCGCAGCTGGTCAAGGCGAACGGCTGGATCGAAGGCCTGACGATCGGCTCGATCATCCTGGGCATCCTGCTCGGCGGCCAGCTGATCGGACCGAAGCTCTCGCCGATCCTGCTCGGCATCGACGTGCCGTGGATCGAGACCAGCATCAATACCAGCCCCGAGGTGGCGATCGCGGCGTTGATCTTCGTCTACATGATCGCTGCGGCCTTCAATCTCTACATCCCGCGCACCGATGCGCCGCTGCAAGTCCTGTCGTGGAATGCGGTATTCCTGGTGCGCGATTTTTCCGCCTGCAACGCGCGCCTGTGGGACGACAAGCTGGGCCAGATTTCGCTGGCGACGACGACCATCTTCTGGGGCGTGGGAGGAAACCTGCGCGTCATCGTGTTCCCCTGGGCTGCCGTGGCGCTGGGCTACTCGACGACGCAGGCGTCGTCGCTGGCCGGCGTGGTGACGATCGGCATGGCCTGCGGCTGCGTGCTCGCTTCGATGCGCATGCGGCTGGACCGCGCCACCGCAGTCATTCCGCTGGGTATCTTGATGGGTCTGCTCATCATCGGCTTGAACGCGATCCGCGACATCTGGCTCGCCGTGCCGTTCCTGATCCTGCTCGGCCTGGCCGGTGGCTTTCTGGTCGTGCCGATGAACGCGCTGCTGCAACACCGCGGTCACAACCTGATGGGCGCGGGGCGCTCGATCGCTGTCCAGAACTTCAACGAGCAGGCCTGCATCCTCGGTCTGGGTGCGTTTTACACCGGCATGACGCGTCTGGGTTTGTCGGCGTTCACGGCGATCGCCTTGTTCGGCATGGTCGTCGCGGGCGTGATGGAATTGGTCCGCCGCTGGCACGCCCGCAACTGCGTGCACCATCGCGACGAGGTCGAGCGGCTGCTGGCGATTGCTCGCAGCGACCGGCATTGAGCGCGGCGCTGCGGCCCTAGGAGCCTGTCGGGCCCAAGCTACTGCGGCTGCGCCGCAGCGCGGGCATGCAGCGGCTGCCGCGGAGAATCAGCGCATGCCCATCGCCCGCCATGCCACCGCCCTGCCCATCCTCGCGCTGATGTTCAACGCCCTGGTCTGGGGCACGAGTTGGTGGCCCTTTCGCCAGATCGAAGCGCGCGGCCTGCACCCGCTTTGGACCACGCTGTTCGTCTATGCGCTGAGCGTGCTGTTGATCGTGGCGTGGCGCCCGGCCTCGTTCATGCAGCTGGTGCGAACCCCCACGTTGTGGGTGCTGATGCTGGCCGCGGGGACCACCAACGCCGCATTCAACTGGGGCGTCGTCATCGGCGACGTGGTGCGCGTCGTGCTGTTGTTCTACCTGATGCCGTTGTGGGCCGTGCTGCTCGCCCGCGTGCTGCTGCATGAAGCGTTGACACCGGCAGCGGCGGCGCGCGCCGCCTTGGCGCTGGCCGGCGCCGCGGTGGTGCTGTGGCCCGAGGGTTCGCGCGCAGGCTGGCCGCTGCCGCGCTCGCTGCCCGACTGGCTGGGCGTGCTCGGCGGCTTCTCGTTCGCGTTGAACAACGTGATGCTGCGGCGCGAATCGCACCGTCCCGAAGCGGGCCGCGCGCTGGCGATGTTCATGGGCGGCGCCGTGGTCGCGGGCGTGCTCGGTGCGCTGCTCGCCAGGAGCGGCGAGATCGCGTGGCCGGCAGGGCTGAATTCGTCACTGGCACCCTGGGCGCTGAGCCTGGCGCTGCTGTTCCTGCTCGGCAATCTGGCCTTGCAGTACGGGGCGGCACGGCTGCGCTCGAGTGTCACGGCGGTCGTGATGTTGACCGAAGTGCTGTTCGCGTCCGCGTCGGCGCTGGCGCTGGGCGGCGGCACGCTCACGGCCCAATTGCTGTTGGGGGGTGCGATGATCCTGCTCGCCGCCGTGCTGTCTGCGTTCGAACCGGCGCCCTGACCCTTATCCGGCAGGCAACCTGGCCACACGCGCTACCATCACGCAGCACCCCATTCCCGAGCCCCGCCATGAACCAGACACCCAGCAGCGTCTACGATTTCGAAGCCCTGTCGATCGAGGGCAAACCGGCCCATCTGTCGACGCAGCGCGGCAAGGTGCTGCTCATCGTCAACACCGCAAGCGCCTGCGGCTTCACGCCGCAGTTCGCCGGGCTCGAGGGTCTGTGGCGGGACTTTCGCGCGCGCGGCCTGGTCATCGTGGGTTTCCCATGCAACCAGTTCGGCGCGCAGGACTCCGGAAGCAACTCCGAAATCGCAGCGTTCTGCGAGTTGAACTATGGCGTCACGTTCCCGATGATGAGCAAGGTCGACGTGAACGGCGCGGGCGCGCACCCGCTGTGGCAATGGCTGACGCGTGAAGCACCGGGGTTGCTGGGGAGCCAGGCAATCAAATGGAACTTCACCAAGTTCCTCATCGGTCGCGACGGCCGGGTGATCAAGCGCTACGCCCCGAGTGACGCCCCCGAGGCGCTGCGCGCCGACATCGAAGCCGCGCTCGGCGCCTGACCCTGACTTGGCCGCAACCCAACGCATCATGTTTCAACACATTCCGCCCTACGCCGGCGACCCGATCCTGAGCCTGAACGAGGATTTCCAGAAAGACCCCCGCCCGCACAAGATCAACCTGAGCATTGGCATCTATTTCGACGACGCCGGACGTATCCCGGTGCTCGAATCGGTGCGGCGCGCGCAGGACGCGGTCATCGCCAAGGGGGGGCCCAAGCCTTACCTGCCGATCGAAGGCGCGGCGAACTTCCGCGCCGCGGTTGCGGAACTGCTGTTCGGCGCCAGGCATGAGGTGATTGCCACGCGCCGCGTCGCGACGATTCAATCGGTCGGCTCCAGCGCAGGCTTGAGGGTGGGCGCCGATTTCCTGGCGCGCCACTTCCCGAAGAGCGCGGTCTGGGTCAGCGACCCGAGCTGGGAAAATCACCGCTCGATGTTCGAAGGCGCGGGCCTGGCGGTGCACGCCTATCCCTACTACGACGCCGCGAGCGGGGGGCTCAAATTCGATGCGATGCTCGCCACGCTGAGCGGCCTGCCACCGCGCAGCGTGGTGCTGCTGCACGCTTGCTGCCACAACCCGACCGGCGTGGACCTGACGCGCGCGCAATGGGAGCGCTTGATCGTGCTGCTGCGCGAACGCGAGCTGCTGCCGTATCTCGACCTCGCGTACCAGGGCTTCGCCGAAGGCATCGAGCAAGACGCCTACGCGGTGCGCGCGCTTGCAGCCGCCGGCCTGAGCTTCCTCGTCGCCAACTCGTTCTCGAAAAGCATGAGCGTGTATGGCGAGCGCTGCGGCGCGCTCAGCGTGGTGTGCCCGGACGCGGCGCAGGCCGAGAACGTGTTGGGCCAACTCAAGTTCGCAGTGCGCCGCAACTATTCGAGCCCACCGATTCACGGCGGACAGATCGTCGCCACCGTGCTCACCGACCCCGCTTTGCGCGCGCTCTGGGAGCGCGAGCTGAGCGCGATGCGCGAGCGCATCCTTGCGATGCGCGCTCAGGTGCACAAGGTGCTGACGGCAAAGATTGCGGGGCGCAATTTCGACTACTTCCTGACCCAGCGCGGCATGTTCAGCTACACCGGCCTGTCTCCCACACAGGTGGACCGCCTGCGCGAGCAGTACGCCGTCTACCTGGTGCGCTCGGGCCGGATGTGCGTGGCCGGGTTGAACACGCACAACGTCGAGGCGACTGCGGTGGCGATGGCCGCGGTGCTTGGCGCGTAAACAGCTGAAGGGCGGCCAGCGTTTCGGTTTAGCGCGAACCTGTAACCCGTTTCGATTGCCCGCTCAGGCATCGGCTTTCCCTGCGGCCACCGCTTCGGTTCAGGACAAGCCTGTGCCTCGCTGCGGCGCGTGTTTCGCAGACTTGAACGTCATCAGCTGAACCAGCGCCGTGCGTACACGCCCAAGCCGGTGGCGACGCTCGCGAAGCGGTCGCCGCGGACAATGCGCGCGGCTGCGAACTGCGCAGCAATGGCCTCGGCCAGCGGCCGCAACCCGGTCGAACCTCCGGTGAAATAAAGCGCGTCGACCTGATCCGCGCGCAACCCGGCGAGCGCGACCGCGTGCCGCGCAGCGACGACGATGGCATCGATCTCGGCCTGGATCGCTCGCAACGCCTGCCGTTCGCTCAGCGAAACATTCAGTCCCGGTGCGGCCAGACCGAGGTCGATCTGTGCGTCACCGCCCTGCGCGACATCGATCTTGGCCGCTTCGGCACGCGCCACGAGGTCATGGCCGAGCTGGCCGAGCACGACGCCGAGCAGGCGATCGTGATGCACCGGATTGGCGTAGAAGCGATTCATCGCGCGCAGTTCGGCCACGCGCTGCGGCGTGTAAACGGTATTGATCAGGTGCCAGGTCGCAAGGTCGAAGTAGACCCGACTTGGAACTTCGCGCGGCGGGTTTGCCCCGCGCGGCGGGCCGTACGAGCCGAGGCCGAATTCGGGCAGGATCGCGCCGAGTTCGATGCGGCGGTCGAAGTCGGTCCCGGCGAGGTGCACGCCATGGTTGGCCAGGATGTCGCCCTTGCGTTCCAGCTGCTCGCGCCGCTTCGGGCCGACCCTCACCACCGAGAAGTCCGATGTGCCGCCGCCGATGTCGGCGACGAGCACCAGCGTTTCGGCGTCGACGCTGCGCTCGAAGTCGAGCGCCGCCGCGATCGGCTCGTACAGAAAATGCACTTCGTCGAAACCCACCTGCCGCGCCGCCGCTTCGAGCGCAGCCTGCGCTTGCGCGTCGCGCGCGGGGTCGTCGTCGACGAAGAACACCGGCCGCCCGAGCATCGCGCGCCGAATCGGGGCCCCGGCATGCGCTTCGGCGCAGCGTCTCAGATGCTGCAGATAACCGGCCACCACGTCGCGGTATCGCACCGCGCGGCCGGCGCCGACGTCGGTGGTCTGGTCGAGCAGGCTGCTGCCCAGGATGCTTTTCATCGAGCGCATGAGACGGCCCTCGATGCCATCGACGTAAGCGCCGATCGCGGCACGACCGAAACTTCGCGCTGTGGCGCTCGAGCCGCCGGCCGTGGCCGCGCCGGCGAAATAGAACACGGCGGTGGGCATGGTGCGGTAGCCCGGCTCGAGTTCGACGAGCAGCATTTCCTGGCCCGGACCGGGAACGCCGATTGCAGAGTTTGACGTTCCGAAATCGATGGCGCAGTACATCGGGCAGGGCAGCCGAAGGCGTTCAGATTCTAGGGGCGCGCGGCGTCGCAATATCCTGCTATCTTTGGGTTCGTCACAACCATCCGAAGGAACCACGTCATGCAGTACTGGAGCAAGCTCTTTCTCTTTCTGATCTTGCCACTGGCAATGTCCGGGCTAGCGGCGGCAGCCGACTCGGCCAGCGACACGGTGAACGACACGCTGACCCCGGTGCGCACGCAAATTGCCGCCAAGAACTGGGCCGGTGCGATCGACGAACTGAAGCGCATCAACGACCCGAGCAGCGCCGACTGGAACAACTTGATGGGCTACAGCCTTCGCAAGTCAAAGACCCCCGACCTGGTGGGCGCCGAGAAGTTTTACAACGAGGCGCTGCGCCTGAACCCCAAACATCGCGGCGCGCTGGAATACTCCGGCGAGCTGTATCTGATTCTGGGTGACCTGGCCAGAGCCGAGCAACGCCTGGCGGCGCTCGACAAGGCTTGTTTCATGCCCTGCGACGAATACACCGATCTGAAAAACGCCGTGGCACGCTACAAGGCGGCGGGCAACAAGTACGTCGCGGCACCCTAGAAGCCTGGGGCGCAGAAGGCGCGATGAATCGCCGCGACACGCTCGCAACGCTCAGCCGCGGCGCCGCCTTGTTGGCCTGGGGCAGCCTGTTCGGCGCGGTGCAGCGCCCGGCACGTGCTACCAGCGCGCTGCCCCGCGGCGAGTACCCCTTTACCCTGGGCGTGGCCAGCGGCATGACGCGGCCCGACTCGGTGGTGCTGTGGACGCGTCTCGCACCGCGCCCGCACGCGCCCCTGGGTGGGCTGCCCGACGCGCCGATCGACTTGCGCTGGCAGCTGGCGTCGGACGAGGCCTTTTCGCGCGGCGTTCGCAGCGGCACGTTCACGGCTCGTCCCGAACATGGCCACAGCGTGCATGTGCAGGTGAGCGGCCTGGCCAGCGCCAGCGCCTGGTTCTATCGATTCATGGTGGGCGATGCGGTGAGCGCCGTGGGCCGCACGCGCACCGCGCCCGCCGCGGATGCCGCCGTGGCGCGCCTGCGCATCGCCTTGGCCTCGTGCCAACACTACGAGCAGGGCGCTTTCGCGGCGCACCGTGATATCGCCGAACACGATCTGGACGTGGTGCTGTTCGTCGGCGACTACATCTATGAATCGAGCAATCCGCGCTATCGGTTGCGCCCGCACGAGGGCCCGCCGCCGCAGACGCTGGCCGCGTACCGCGCACGCCACGCGACCTACAAGCTCGACGCCGACTTGCAGGCCGCGCACGCAGCCCACCCCTGGCTCCTGACCTGGGACGACCATGAAGTCGAAAACGACTATGCGAATGACCAGAGCCCATCGGGAATGCGGTCGGACGAATTTCTGGCGCGCCGCGCAGCGGCGTACAAAGCCTACTTCGAACACATGCCGGTGGCGCCCTCGATGGCGCCGCACGGCGCGGCGATGCGCATTCACGACCAGTTCACGTGGGGCCGCCTGGCCGAGTTGTGGACCCTGGACAGCCGCCAATATCGCAGTGTGCAAGCCTGCGGCGAGCCGGGCCGCGGCGGTGGGCGCGTGGTGTCAGGCTGCGACGATCTTGGGTTCGAGTCACGCAGCCTGTTCGGCGCGGAACAGGAGCAGTGGCTGGCACGCGGCCTGGCCGGCAGCGAGCGGCGTTGGAAACTGCTCGGCCAGGGCAGCCAGATCTGCCCCGGCGGCATCGATTCGCCGCTCGGACGGCGCATCTATAGCGACGGTTGGGACGGATATCCGCGCGCTCGCGAGCGCTTCCTGGATGCCATCGCCAAGGCCCGAAACGGCAACGTCGTGTGCCTCAGCGGCGACGTGCACCGCCACCTCGCCGCGCAGCTGCGCAGCCACGGCAATCAGCGCGAGTCGCCGATCGTCGCCGCTGAATTCGTCTGCAGTTCGCTCACCAGCCGCGGCGTTTCCGAAGCCGTGATGGCATTGATGCGTGCGAGCAACCCGGACATCGTGCATGGTCGCAGCGACGAGCGCGGCTACGCGCTGATCGACGTCACGCCCGACGCCACGAGTTGCGAATTCCGCGCCACGCCGTTCCCGGCCAAGCCTCAGGCAAAGCTGAGCCCACAGGCAAGCTTCGTCGTCGAGGCCGGCCGGCCGGGCGTCGCGACCGCGTAGCACCGAACAAGCTTCAGATCTCGACCGTCAGCACCGGGTCGAAGCTGCGCGCCTCACCCCGCGACTCAAGGCCGCGCGAGTTGCACACGACGCGCGTCCGGCCTCGCGCATGCGCTACGTGGTAGTCGTGCCGCGAATGCACATGGCCGTGCAGCCAAAGGTCGGCCAGCGGCAGCAAGTCGTCGTCGGCGTTGCAGAAACTCGCCGTCGTCGATTGCGAACCGAAGCGCGGATCGCCGCTGCGCAGGCTCGGCGCGAAATGCGTGATCACGACCGTGGCGTCAGCAGGCTCGCCGGGTTGCGTCAACGCGTTGTGCAGCCAGGCGCGGCACGCCAATGCTTCGCCGCGCACGGCGGCAGCGTCGAACGGCGCACCGTCTTGTGTGGCGCGCATCACGCGCTGGAAGTAACTCGCCGCGCGCATCGCCTTGGCGCGCTGCGTTGTGCCGAACAGGTCGAAATCGGCCCAGCGTATCGTCGCCACGAAACGCACGCTGCGCCCGCGCGCGTCGCGCAGAACCAGGCTCTCGCGTTCCAGCAGCCGGATGCCGCATCGCGCGCAATGCTGCGCCAGGGCCGGCCAGGCTTGATGCAGTTCGCGCCGATCGAATTCATGGTTGCCGGCGACACACAGCACCGGCACCG
>Ga0315280_10006537_pt1 | contig 16046 bp, 16 predicted proteins | sample YL17G06_40_MG_FD_203697 | JGI IMG/M metagenome (GOLD analysis project Ga0315280, IMG submission 203697) | Sediment microbial communities from Yellowstone Lake, YNP, Wyoming, USA - YL17G06_40 | ecosystem: Environmental > Aquatic > Freshwater > Lake > Sediment | place: USA: Wyoming | collected... | reverse complement strand
TACGGGGCAACTCTTACTAAGGGCTTCAAGAATTGAAAGACTATCCCTAATAACCTCTGGCCTTTATTGTAAATTATTGTGGGCTCATAAACAAACAGGTAAATAATAATAAAACTTATTACTCCTGCCCAGAAATAATTCCGGAATAGCTTTTCTACGGTATTAAACTCATTCAAAAATGATGCCGAAACAGAATAAACAAAAGGTAAAAGGCAAATCCCCATAACAAACTTAAGGATACTTAATGCCCTATGAGAAAAAACAGCTATCTTAGACCTGTCGCCCCGAACCTGGTCAGCGCTAATCTTCAGTTTATCCAGAATATTATTATTCTCTTTTTGAGGGAATTCTTTCTTTTCCATCGAGATATGGCCTTAAGGCTTGCGGTATAATTACAGAACCATCCTTTTGCTGATAATTCTCCAACATAGCGACTACGGTCCGCGCCAAAGCAACCCCTGAGCCATTTAAGGTGTGCACATATTCCGTCGGCCGTCGGCCGTCGGCCGTCGTCCGTCGAAACTTGATATTTGCTCTTCTAGCTTGGAAACTTTCAAAATTGGAGCAACTGGATACCTCAAGCCACTGGTCCATACCAGCTGCATATGCCTCCAGGTCGAAACAAATACTGGCAGCAAAACTCAAGTCCCCGGTAGGTAACATTGCTACTCTATAAGGCAGGCTCAATAATTGCAAAACGTCCTCGGCATCTAGGACTAATTTTTCCAATTCATTGTAAGAGTTTTCGGGTTTTACGAACTTAACCAATTCTACCTTGTCAAATTGATGCACCCGGATTAGGCCCTTTGTATCTTTACCGTAAGAACCTGCTTCCCTACGAAAACAGGCAGTATAGGCAGTATAATAAATTGGTAGATCATCTTCGTTTAATATTTCATCGCGGAATATATTAGTTACCGGCACCTCAGCAGTGGGAATAAGAAATAAATCATCGTCTTTTAACCGATACATATCCTCTTCCAGCTTCGGCAGTTGGCCTGTTCCCGTCATTGCCAGCCGATTAACTAAAAACGGCGGAAAGACTTCTGTATAGCCGTGTTTTTTAGTATGTAAATCCAGCATAAAATTAATCAAAGCCCTTTCTAATCTTGCGCCCCAGCCTTTATATAGAATAAAATTTGAGCCGGTAATCTTTGCTGCGCGGCCAAAATCAATAATATCCAGATGTTGACTTAATTCAATGTGGCTGGCCGGTTTAAAATCAAATTTAGGCAGCTCACCCCACGAGCGCACTGTCTTTTTGCAGGAGGCATCGCCAACAGGAACTGAAGAATGCGGTATATTAGGAATGACTAATAATAATTTATTCAATTCCGCATTGATTTTTTTTAGTTCATCCTCTAACTGGTCAATTCTGTCTGCAGTTTTCTTCATTGAGGCAATCTTAACTTTCGCGTCTTTCTTTGCTTTTAATAAGGCGCTGATTTCATCGTTCGCCTTATTTTTTTCTGCTCTTAAGTCTTCAACTTCTCCCAAGGCTTTGCGCCGGGAATCATCGAGTTTAATCAAGCTCTCCAGATCTAATTTTAATCCGCGGTCTTTAATTGACTTCTTGACTGCGTCCAGATTTTCCCGAATGAATTTTATATCTAGCATTTTTTATTTAGCGTTTAGCGGATAGCGTTTAGCGGATAGAAAGAATTTTGCTTTTACTATACGCTCTACGCTATACGCTAATTTCAACCCTTTATAACCCCTAAAGGTCGCATACGGCAAACACGTTTCGAAATTCCAACGTTATGCACTACATTCACAACTTCATTTACATCTTTATACGCTTCCGGTGCCTCTTCCACAATAGTTCCCCGTCCGGATGCTTTAACTATTATACCCTTAGATTCCAATTCTTTCAAGAGTACATCTAAATTAATAGATTTAGTGGCTGCAGTGCGGGATTTCAGTCTTCCGGCACCGTGACACGTCGAGCCAAACGTTTCCTCCATTGCCTTTTGCGTACCCACAAGTAAATAAGAATTCCTGCCCATATCACCGGGGATAATCACCGGTTGGCCTGTCTTCTTATATCTTGCCGGTAATGCCGGGTGGCCCGGGCCGAATGCGCGCGTAGCGCCTTTACGGTGAACGCATAAAGTTTTTTCCTTGCCATCAATCATATATTTTTCTATCTTGGCAATGTTATGCGCAACATCATAGATTAAATACATCCCCATCTTCTGCCACGGCATACCAAAAACCTTCTCAAATACTTTTCGCGTAAGATGCATCAGGCACTGACGGTTTGCCCAGGCATAATTTGCCGCGCACTTCATGGCTCCTAAATAGGCTTTGCCTTCGGCTGAATTGACCGGTGCACAGGCAAGCTGCCGGTCAGGAACATTAATATTATATTTCTGCAAACAATGAATCATGCTTCTTGTATAATCATCGCATACTTGATAACCTAAGCCACGTGAACCAGAATGAATCATTATGGTTATCTGGCCTAAGGTGAGCTCAAATTCATCGCAAATATCACGGTCATAAAGCTGGTCAATAACTTGGATCTCTAAGAAATGATTCCCTGAACCAAGCGTCCCGGATTGCGCCTTGCCTCTATCATATGCCCTATCCGAAACACAGGAAGGGTCCGCGCCCTGTATAGCGCCGTATTCTTCAGTACATTCTAAATCCTCTTCGGTTCCATATCCTTTATCTACTGCCCATTTCGAGCCTTTGAGCAAGATTTCCTTTTCTTCTCTTTGGCTTACTCTTATATCGCCTTTTGACCCCACTCCGGAAGGTACATCCGAGAATAATCTATAGACTAAATCTTTAATTTTATCTTTTATCTCTTCGTATTGAAAATTAGTCTTTAACATCCTGACGCCGCAGTTTACGTCATATCCAACAAGACCGGCTCCTATAACACCCCCATTATCAATATCTGTAGCTGCTACTCCTCCTATGGGCATGCCGTATCCCCAGTGCAAATCCGGCATACCTAATGAGGCATTTACAATTCCTGGCAAGAATGCCACATTTGCGACTTGTTCAAGTGCCTTATCATGTCGGATATCTTTTAATAATTTCTCGTCAGCGTAAATAATCCCGGGTACACGCATACCCGGCTTATACGACTTGGGTATCCGCCAGCGATAATCGTCTATTTTCTCTAAAGGGCCTTCCCATATATTTGCCATCGTTTTATCTCACACGTCAAAGATCACTTCTGCCTGCCAGCCTGTTTTAGCCTCTTCTAATTTTAACTGATGATAAGTGGCTGCTTTAATCTCTGTGTTTACTTTATAATTCTTAATATCTTCGCCTATAGCCAGCGCTTGCAAGGCATTCTTATCTACTTTATTTATTTGGAAGTCAGAAAATATCAACTCTTCTGTGGCAGATAAAGAAAGTAATTCGTTTAACCAATTTACAAAGAGTTCTTCTAAATCATCTGCCTTCTGCTCTATTTTTATTTCTGCCTGTTTTTTAACTTCTGGTTCTTTTTTTTCAGCGATGATATCAAACATTGCAGAAGCGGCATTTCGAAATAATTCCTTTAAATCCCCTCCCCTAACTCTGATGCCTATATCTGCGGTGTGTTCGATAAGTTCGTAGTTTTTCACTAAATAAAAATGGGCCATGGAGGAGTCGGACCTCCGACCTTTTCCTTAAGAGGGAATTGCTCTGCCAATTGAGCTAATGGCCCTAATTTTGCTTATCAGCCATTAGCGAAATCCTCCAATGCTTTGGTGGAGGATGAGCTAATGGCCCTAATTTTGCTTGTCAGTCATTAGCGAATCCCCGCGTATTCGGCGGGGAGAGCTAATGGCCCGATTTACCAATTGTTATTATTTAATCTCCCTAACTATATGATTTATTTTATCTTAAAATATGCGAGTTTGCAATTGCAAATTAAAAAATAAATGCGCCTGGCTGGACTCGAACCAGCAACGCCTAGCTCCGAAGGCTAGCGCTCTATCCGATTGAGCTACAGGCGCAATAATCTTTTTGTCTTCCGTAGCGAAATCCTCCAATGCTTTGGTGGAGGATGAGCTATAGGCGCGTCAAATTATTTCGCAGCTTTCGCCTAAAATCTCCCTAATTTTTTCTAAGCGTTTTTTATCTAAAGCTTGAACATTTTCCTCAGCGGTCGTGCGCACCGGCGAATTAAGATGTATTTTATCGGGGTTTATCTTATCAATGATATCCTTCAATTTCCTGATATGGGCCAAATCGTCATTTATACCTTTAATCAACATTACCTCAAGCCAAATCTTACCTTTAAATTCCTTTCTTAAGCCTATTAAGCCGTCTATTATGTCTTCTATGTTTATGCCTTCTCTGGGCCGGTCAACCTTTGTAAATATTCCAGGGGTAACTGCATCTAAGGATGGGATTATTAAATCCGCGCAAGACAATGCCTGGCGCACCAAGGCTACATTTAATAAAGAAGCATTGGTGATTACCGCTACAGGCACAGCACTAATTTTTTTTATTTCGGCAATTAATTGGCCTATTTTAATATTTAATGTGGGTTCACCTGAACCTGAAAGAGTAATATAATTTAAACCTTTTGCCTCTAAAATATTATTTTGCAGCCAGAGCTTTAATTCATTGATGATTTCTTGTATCGGGATATATTCTCTTCTCTCGCTTGTTGTGTTTATCGTTTTACCTAACTGACAATAAACGCAGTTGAAACTACATATTTTATAAGGAGTTAATGTAATACCCAAGGATAAACCCAATCTGCGTGATTTTAATGGTCCGTATATGTATTTCATAGCATAAAAAACCCACCTTATAGCTTTGGTGTTTGGTCTTAGGTGTTTGGTCTTGGGTTTTACCTAACACCTATAACCTATCACCTAATACCTAAAAGGTGGGAGTAATCTCTCTATTTTACTTTACTTCTACAGTGCAGTTTTGAGTACCAAATGCATTAGCAACGCAAGTCGTACAATGCGGGTCATTAAGCCAGGAGCCGTCAACAAAAAATTTATATTCATGTCTACCCGGTTTCAGATTAACCTTTGCTGTCCAATTACCCTTAGAATCTTTTTTCGCACCGAGCATCCTGGTATCCCAATTATTAAAGTTGCCTGCGAGATTGACCCTTTTTGCCTGTGGCGCATAAAGCTTAAATTCTATTGGTTTTGACCTCGTTATTGCCGCCATGATACCCTCCTTTTCTACAACTATTTATACACAACAATGCGAAACTGTCAAGGAAAAGTTTCATTAATGAAACTTTTCCTTGATTCTTTAGGCATGTGCCGAAGAATCTAATATAATTTCCTATGCTATCAAGGATAAGTTCGCACATATAAGTTATGTTCCGCCAAAAAGATTGGCGGACCCGCCAACGTTTTGTGGCGGGCGCTTACATTATTCTTAATATAATGCTCCATAACTTATGTGCTCACTTATACCACTACTATAGAAATGCCTTTTTTATCTGCCAGTTCGACGCTAGCTTCTTTATCTATAAAGATTGTCTTTCCTGCCTCAATAGCAAGGCAACTACCCTTTGCCTTTATAAGATTCTTTACTGTATTTAGGCCCACTACCGGCATATCAAAACGCGCATCCTGCATAGGTTTACTTACTTTAACTACGACGAAATTATCCCTGGCAATCCTACCCGCGCGCCGGATGAGATTATCAGTTCCTTCCAAAGCCTCAACTGCAACTATTGCCTTATGTTTCACCGCTACGGTCTGACCTATATCCAAATAAGCAATCGCTTTTGCTAATTCCAATCCAAAATATACATCTTCCCATTCGCTAAAATCAGGCGCTCTCTTTGTAAGTGTTCCCTGCTTAGGCAGAAGATCTTCAATAAAGGTTGTGGAATCTATTAATTCAAAACCAGACGCATTTAATTTTTCTGCCATTGCCCCGAATATCGTATCTGCTCTTTTATCTTTTATGCTTGCAAGTAAATCTTTTAGTTCCGGGTCCTTATCTATATCCTTACTGAATAATCTGTGGGGACTTATCTGGCCGGCCATAGCTATCTTGTTTATGCCTTCATTTTTAAATATTTCAAATAATCTGCTGAATTCACCGAGGCTTATCCAGTAGATTTTATCGACGTATTTTCTTAGCTTATGAGATGTGTCGCCTTTTATGGCAACTGCCACAATATGACAGTTTCTTTTCTTTGCGGCTTCGGAAAATAGAATGGGAAACCTTTTATTCCCTGCAATCAAACCAATCTTTTCCATATTTAATGAGCACATAACTTACGAACACGCAAGTGTGAGTAAGCTATTGTGCGAATTAATCCCCCTTCTTGCTTTCGCAAGAAAGCAGGGGGATAAGTTCGGACTTATAAGTTATGCCGCTTACAATATCTTTAATATAAGGCTCCATAACTTATGTCCTCACTTATTTATCTAAAGCTTCCGGCAGGAGCGGACTATCCCTCTCTGAGAGTTTTTTATAAAATTGACGAGGTAAGAAACTTCGTTACCGGGCGGTACTTCTTGCTTTACCTTTTCTAAGGCGTGTCTTGTGGTGAGGCCTGTATTAAACAATATTTTAAATGCCCGGTCAAGCTGCTCTATTGAATCCTTTGAGATGCCGTTACGCCTTAAACCAATAAGATTTAGGCCGTATACGCGCGCCGGATGGCCATCACACGTAGAATAAGGCGGAATATCCTGCACAACCTTAGAACAACCACCGATAATAGAAAGCCTGCCTATCCTGACAAATTGATGTATGGCAACCAATCCGCCTATAACTGCTTGGTCTTCAATGGTTACGTGGCCTGCCAGGGTGCCGTTATTGGCAATAACACAGTTATTACCTATAACGCAATCATGAGCAATGTGCGAATAAGCCATAAAAAGGTTGTCGTTGCCGATAATTGTCTTACTACCCTCTCCTGTTCCGGGATTAAAGGTAGAATACTCGCGGATGATATTATTATCGCCTATCTCCAAGTAACTCTTCTCGCCTTTGTATTTTAAATCCTGCGGCCGGCTTCCGATAACGGCGCCGGTAAAGATTTCGCATCCGGAGCCTACAGTAGTATTGCCTTCGATGACGCAATGGGCATGAATTTGAGTGCTCTTCCCTATTACGACATTATCTGCGATAATAGAATGAGGGCCGACTTGTATATCGTCGGCCAATTTCGCTTTCTTAGAAACTATGACTGTGGGATGTAGTTGCATTATTAATCCTTCGACTCGTTGCACTCGCTCAGGATTAATGGTGAGCGTAGTCGAACCATTAACTCTCAACCAACGCAAACATTAAATCTGCTTCTGCTACTATCTTGCCATCCACCAATGCCTTAGCATGCACCTGGCCTGTCTTTGATTTTATTTTACCTGCTTGGACTTCCAGAATAAGCTGATCTCCCGGCACAACCGGTTTTCTAAATTTTGCATTATCTATAGACATAAAATAGGCAATCTTACCTCTATTTTCTTCCGGTGAAAGCATCATGACGCCACCTACTTGGGCCATTGATTCAATAATTAAAACACCCGGCATAACCGGCCTGCCGGGAAAATGCCCCTTAAAGAAATAGTCATCGATATTTACATTTTTTACGCCGGTTGCATGTTTTCCCCTCTCTAAAGAAACAATTTTATCCACAAATAAGAAAGGTTCACGATGCGGCAATATCTTCATAATGGCTTCTCTATCCAATTCCTCTCGGTCTTGGGGATGATAGTCTACTCCTACCCCACCCAAAGAATATCTCTGTCTCTGCTGGTCTATCTTTCTGGCTAACTTTAAATTCAAAGAGTGACCGCTCCTTAAAGCAATAATATGTGCCCTTAATGGTTCACCCAGTATATATAAATCTCCCAATAAATCCAATATCTTATGCCGGATAAATTCGTCTTGATAACGTAACTTATTTTTTATTACGCCATTTTCACCGACAACAAGAGTATTCTCATAATTTGCTCCGCGCCCCAGGCCTTGCTGCTGCAATTCTTCCACTTCACTCTCAAGACAAAATGTGCGCGATGAAGCTAATTCATTTTTAAATACGCCTTCATTAAACTTTATTTCCAGAAACTGTGCCTTAAGCAATGGATGATTGTAATTTAAAGTATAAGAGATTCTAAAATCCTGTGAAGGCACAGCTACAATAGCTGAGCCCTCCTTTTCTACAAAGATAGGTTCTTTAATAAGATAATAGCGGCGAGATTTCCCTTGCTCTTTAATTCCTGCCTTACTCAATATCTCCAAGAAATTCAGGCTGCTACCATCTAAACCCGGCACTTCATCGTTGTCAATTTCGATATAGATATTATCTATATTTAAGCCTGATAGTGCTGCCATAAGATGTTCAATGGTATGAATCTCAATGTTATCGCGGCCAATAGATGTGCGTCGTGGAGAACGAGGTTGAGAAAGTAAAGAATCAATTGACGCTTTAATAAGAGGCCTATCGGGTAAATCTGCACGGATAAAATTAATACCGGTATCAATCTCAGCGGGCTTGAATGTTACGCTTACCTTCTTTGCAGTATGTAATCCGATACCCTTTAAACTTGCTTCTTTCCCAATTGTCCTTTGTTTGTCCATTGTCGCGAATACTCGCGAATCAAACGCTAACGGTCGCGAATTTTATTAGCGGAAATTCGCGTTAGATTAGCGTTTATTCGCGTTTTTCTCTAACTCCTCAACCTTCTTCTTAAGTTCTGCCACTGTATCGTATAATCTGGGAAGGTTTTGAACACAGGCATTTACGCGTTTAGCAAGGCTTGCGGGCTTTGCCGGATAACCCCAGGCCACAGTCCCGGAAGGAATAGACTTGCTTACCCCTGACTGCGCCATTACTACTACATTGTCTCCGATATTAATATGACCGACCAGCCCCACCTGGCCAGCGAGAATAACATTATTGCCAACTGTAGTGCTGCCGGAAATCCCCACCTGCGCCACAATAATAGAATTTTCTCCGATTACCACATTATGAGCAATCTGGACAAGATTATCTATTTTTGTGCCTCTGCCGATTATGGTTTCTTTAAAACGCGCCCGGTCAATAGTAACATTTGCGCCTATTTCTACATCATCGCCTATCTCTACTGTTCCTACCTGAGGGATCTTATGATGCAGGCCTTCTATGGTAGCGAAACCAAAACCATCAGAACCTATTACCGTACCACTGTGGATAATTACACGGTTACCAATTGTTATGCGTTCACGTATAGAAACATTAGCATAGATTAAAGTATCGCTTCCTATTCTAGTATGGTGGCCGAGGAAACAACCGGCGTAGATTATGGTCCTATCTCCTATGGATACATTATCTTCTACGACTACATAAGGGCCGATTGCCACACCCTGCCCTATGGATACATCCTTACCTAATATTGCACTGGGGTGTACGCCTTTGGGATGTTTTAACTCAGTCTGCTCAGTAAAAGAGATGAGCTTTGCAAATGCCAGAGATGGATTATCAGTACGGATAATCGGCTTAGGGGCAGTTTTTACGTCTCTGGAGGTGATAATCGCGGAGGCACCTGTCTTTTCTATAAGAGGAAAATACTTGGGGTTAGCGACAAATGTAATATCGCCCTCATCTGCCTCTTTTATACCCGAGACGCCGGTAATAACGGTGCTGCCATTTCCCACTACTTCGCCGTCAATAAGTTCGGCTATTTCTTTTAAGGTCTTGCGCATATTTAATGAGCCCACAACTTACGGAACGAAGTGCCCGCCATAAATCTTGGCGGGTCCGCCAAAGCCTTGTGGCGGAAACGTAAGTTGTTTGGGCGAATTAATCCCCCCCGCTTTCTTGCGAAAGCAAGAAGGGAGGATAAGTTTGATTCCATAACTTACGAACACGAAGTGTGAGTAAGTTATTGTGCGAATTTATTTTTTATAACCCTTATTTAGAATATCCAGAGCCTTATCGGTAATATCCATATTTTTAGTCTGATAAACAAATACCCTATCATTGAATACTAAGGTGTAACCTTCTTTTTCTGCATACTGTTTTACTGCTTCCTCGATATCTTTGAATACCTCCTTCATCTTCTCATCTTGTTCTTTGCGTAAATCAGTCAGTTTCTGGCGCTCAAAATCTTGAAGCGCTTTAACTTTTGTTTCCAATTCCGCTTTTTTTGCTTCTTTTTCTTGTGGACTCAATAAATTCATTTTATCCTGAAACTGCTTGACCTCATTTGTCTTCTTGTCTATTTCCGTACGATAAGCGTCCTGTTTTTCATTCAAGGTCTTATCGTAGTCTTTTGTCTTTGCGTATTCACTAAAAAGACGGCTCAGGTCAACATAAGCAAACTTATCAGCAGCCAATACCTCACCCGTAAAAAACAATGCACCCAGCAACAATACTACAGAAACAAATATTCCCCTCTTCATCCTCCTCCTCCTCCTTTTTTAAAACAGTTTACTTCTTAGTAACGAGTAGCAAGCAGAAAGTAGAGAGTTATTTTTCTCGCTACTTATTACTCTCTACTCGTTACTTACTCTAGAAGCCGTGACTCATATTAAAGTGAAACTTACCGCTACCTCGCCTGTCGCTACCCGGTTCCTTATTTAAAGGAATACCATAATCAAGCATTATCGGGCCGATAGGAGTCTTGATTCTTACGCCAAGGCCTACGCCTGATTTTAAACCGCCTGATGCGAATTTGTTTACTTTGGACCAGACATTTCCTACATCGTAAAAAGCAGCCAATTTAAGAAAGCTGAATACAGGATACAGGTATTCTAAATTCCCGATTAACATGGCTTCGCCGCCAAGGGGGTCTTGAGATGCCGGATCTATAGGCCCTATCTTTCTTTCGTGATAACCCCTTATTGTATTGGCGCCTCCGGCAAAGTATCTTTCATATATGGGCACGCTGTCAGAATCGCCGTAAGGCTTTGCTAAACCTGCGCGGCCTCTTAATTCTAAAGCAGAACTGCGGAACAAGGGGAAATAATGCGATGCCCGGCCAAAAAATTTCCAGAAATCTTTACTTCCAGCTAAAGGCCCGCCTGCAGACTCTATAGAGCCGCTTAATATATTGCCGCGGGTTGGGTCAAACACATTATCTCTGGTATCATAACTAAGACCAAATTGCATACTACTGACGGTATTACTGCCTTCTTCCTTCTTCAGGTCATCGGTGGCGTTCTCTGTGATATTCGTAATCTTAATAGTATCATTACGGTACATCAGATCTGCCCTTAAATATTCCGATAGCTCTTTACCTAAACGTAAATCGCCACCCCTTATGTCTTCATCGTAACCATAGCCTACACCCTCATCTCTCGTGTGGGTGCGTTTGTAGGCATCAAAACCAAAAGAAACCGGATAGTCAAAAAGCCAGGGTTCGGTAAAGCTCAAATCAAAGCTATCGCTAACCGATCCTAATGCTGCCCTCAGTTTTAGGTCTTGGCCGTCTCCGGTAAAATAAGGAAAGTTCTTCCAGTCAAAATTCTTCTGCTCGATTTCAACAAACCCCACAAATTGATCAACGCTGCTGTAGCCGCCGCCAAAACTAAAAGCCCCTGTCTTTGACTCTTTTACCTCAACCACCAGGTCCTTCTTATTGGGCACCTGCGTATCTTCGGTATCGTATTTTACTTCTTCAAAGAATCCCATGTTTTGCAATCTTTCTTTACTGCGTTTTAGTTTGTCGCCGTCAAATTTATCGCCGGGCCTTATTCTTAGTTCCCGGCGGATAACTATATCTTTAGTCTTAACATTTCCCCTCACCTTGATTTTATCTACATATGCAACCTCGCTCTCGGTGATATTATAAACGATATCAATGCGGCCGGTATAGGAATTTAAAGAAGTGGCCTCCTGCACCTCGGCCGATATATATCCGCGGTCGAAATATAGGCCCTGTATATTAACCACATCCTGTGATAACGCTTCTTCGCTAAAGACCTTTCCGGGGACGCAAACTTTCAGCCTTTCCAGAATATCCTTCTTAAGAATGTGCTCGTTGCCCTGTATAGTCACGTTACCGACGAGGTATTTTTTGCCCTCCTGGATTCTGATAGTAATGTCCAATAAAAACGGTTTCCGGGGAAGAGATTTAACTTCGTAATCAATTACTACATCAGTAAAGCCCTCTCTGTGATAGAATGATTTTATGCGCTCAATATCTTCTAATAATACTTCATCTTTTAATACGCCTGCGTTAAAAAACCACGCCCGTTTAGTTTTCATCAATCTTAATATACGTTTTGCGGAAAAGTTTTTATTGCCTTCAACAAAGATATCCTTAATCCTTACCTTCCTGCCCTCAAGCACATTAAATTCTATTCTTGCCTTACCCGTATCCTTATTGATATCTACCTTATAATTCACCTCGGCCTGGCTGTAACCTATCTTTTCGTATAATTTCTTAATGGCCGTGACGTCTTCGGCAAGATTAGGATAATCCAAATATTGCGTCTCCTTTGACTTTAAGGTTTCTTTGAGTTTATCTTCTCTCATCGAAAGGCGCAATATGCCTGAGAACGCTATCTTCTCGATTATAGGCCTTTCCGTAACACTAATAATTACCTTCAATCCATCTTTATAAACTTCTGTATCTATCTTTATGTCGCTAAAATAACCTAGGAGGTAAAGGCGTTTTAAATCATCGCTGACAACGGTCTCCTGATAGGGGCTGCCCATCTTAGTCTTTATTTTAGATATAATGGTGTTGCTACTTATGCTTTTATTGCCTTTTATCTCTATAGCAGTAACCAATTTAGGGGGAGTTTCTTCGGGCGAAAGAGTAGTGCCCTCACCTAGAACCGACTGCTCTTGGCCGGAAGAGGATGTCTCTTTTGAGGCAGGCGTAGCTGGTTGTTCTTTAGGCTGCGGGGTTTCTTCTTTCTGTATCTGTGCCTGTGTTTGGTTTTGCCTATCGGAAGGCAAACCACTGCCCGCTGGCTTGTGGTTCTGCTCAGTTTGAGCAAACAAAGATAAACTGAGGCTTAAGATTATTATAGAGGAAATTGAGAATACAAGAAAAACGCTTCGCGATAACTTCATAAGATTTTCTGATTGGTTTCAAGAAAGTGCTTTATACTTTCTTACACCATAAAAAATAATCTACACATTATAATATTATATTGGATTTATTTACTTTAATCAATAATAAAAAAATATTTATCCCCCCCCTGCTTGCTTTCGCAAGAAAGCAAGAGGGATAAATTCAGCCAACAAACTTACGTTTCCGCCACAAGGCTTTGGCGGACCCGCCAAGATTTATGGCGGGCACTTCGTTCCGTAAGTTTAGGCTTCATTTATACTTCTTCGGTCCTGGCAATATTCTCGAATCTGGTATATTCTTTGATAAAAGCTAATTTCATTGAACCCACAGGGCCATTGCGTTGCTTGGCAATAATGACTTCTGCTATGCCTTCATTTTCAGGAGTGGGCCTATAGTACTCTTCCCTTAATATCAGGACAACTACATCTGCGTCCTGCTCTATGGCACCGGATTCTCTTAAATCGGAAACCTGCGGCCGGTGGTCTGTGCGTGACTCAACTGCCCGGGACAATTGGCTTATTGCCACCACAGGAACGCTTAATTCACGCGCCAGTGATTTTAAGGAACGCGAGATATCGGAAATTTCTTGCTGCCTATTTTCTTCGTGACCCGCCCCTCGCATTAACTGCATGTAATCCAGGACAATTAACTTTATATCATGATGCGCTTTTAACCGGCGCGCCTTGGCACGCAACTCCATAACTGAAATCGCAGGTGAATCGTCTATAAATATAGGCGCTTCGGAGAGTTTTCCTGCTGCGGCAGTCAGACGAGGCCAATCCGAAGGCGAAAGATAACCGGTTCTTACTTTATGCGCATCAACCCTAGCGTGAGAGCAAAGCATCCTCTGGACTAACTGTTCCTTGGACATCTCTAAGCTAAAGAATGCTAAAGGTATCTTCTCAACTACCCCTGCGTATTCGGCTATCCCTAAAGCAAGGGCGCTTTTACCCATAGAAGGCCTTCCTGCAATGACAATTAAATCTGATTCCTGAAGGCCGGAAGTCTTACTATCAAAGTCTATAAATCCCGACGGTATACCTGTAACATGCGCCTTTTTCTGATAAAGCCTATCTATATTTTCAATACTATCCTTAATAATTTCCTTAAGGTGCAGATAGCTACCATGATGTTTCCTGTCGCTTACTTCGAATATAAACCTTTCTGCGCTATCAACTACCTCATCTACATTACCTTCGCTCTCATAACATATAGAAATTATCTTTGTGGAATTATTTATAAGAGTCCTTAATATATATTTTTCTTTTACAATAGTAACGTAATGGTTTATGTTGGCTGCGGTAGGAACATAATTGATCAACGCGGTTAAGAAACTCGCGCCACCTATCTCATCAAGTGTTTCATTTCTTTTTAATTCATTGGTAAGGGTAATAATATCCACTGCTTTATTGGCACTGTATAGGTCTCGTATTGCCTCAAATATTTTCTTATGGGTATCTTTGTAGAAAGAATCTTTATCCAACGATTCTGTGGCCACGGAAATGGCATCCTCATCCATCAGCATCGAACCTAATACTGCCATCTCAGCCTCAAGATTCTGCGGCGGAACTTTTTCTAAGGTTATATCTGCCATATTTAAAATGCAAGATTGTTACGGGGTAATGTCAAATGACAAAATCCAAAATTCAAAATAAATCCAAAATTTAAAAAGGCAAAATTCAAAACAGATGTTTTGTTATTTGGTATTTGTGCTTTGTGCTTTGTCATTTGTCATTAAAGAATTTTCCATTGTCATTTTGATATTTGCTTTTTGATATTTGATATTATTTCTTGACAATCCAAACTTTTATCTTTGCGGAAATTTCCGGATGTAAATTTATAGGCACCTCAAATATCCCTAAAGCCTTTATCGGCTCATCCAGCAAGATTGAATTTTTATCGATATTAAAACCTTCCTCGCTCAAAGCCGTTGTTAAATCCTGAACAGTTATACTTGCATATAACTTATCTTCTTCGTGGGTTAAAACCGGTATAGTTAAGGAGAGATGCGCTAATTTTGCCTTAAGTTCTTCGGCTTCTCGCTTTGCTTTCTCTAATTGTAAGGTCTTAAGTTGCTTTTCCTGTTCTAATTTTTTAAGGTTTGCGGAGGTTACAGGCACAGCCAGGCCGTTGGGTATAAGAAAATTACGGGCAAACCCGTCTTTTACTTTTACAATGTGGCCTGTCTTACCAATTCTGTCTATATCTTGATTTAAGATAACTTCCATTATATGCGTGTGTAAGGCAGAAGCGACATAAACCTCGCCTTTTTAATTGCCTCTGCGACCATCCTCTGATGTTTAGCGCAATTACCGGAAATGCGCGTCGAGACAATCTTACCCCTCTCTTTAATAAACGCCTCCAGCCTTCTTGCATCCTTGTAATCTATATTACTTTTAATTTTATCTACACATAACCGGCAAAATTTTTTTCTTACGGCTGATAGGATATCTCGTTTTTTAATAACTCTCTTTATCTTCTTAACTGGCATTGGATTTATCCTCGCTTTCTTCTAACCACGCTGTCTCTGTAGTCTCTGCAGATGGCTCCTGAGGATGAGGTTGTTCTTCGGGTGATTCGGCGGCTCCCTTGGCAGGCGCTACCCCGAGGAATTGGACGCGTTCTGCCCTTACCTCAATGACATTGCGTTTCTGCCCGGAATTATCTTCCCAGGAACGCGACTGAAGCCTGCCTTCAACAAGAAGGGGGCTGCCTTTATGCAGATATTGATTGCAGGTTTCTGCCTGTTTATTCCAGACTACCGCCGTGACGAAACAGGTTTCTTCTTTTAGTTCTTGATTCTTATCCCGAAACCTTCTATTTACGGCAAGCCTCAGATTAACTACGGCTGTGCCTTGCGGAGTATAGCGTAATTCCGGGTCTTTAGTCAAATTGCCAATGAGTAATACCTTATTAAAATTAGCCATTAATCCTCCCTTTGGTCGTCAAAGTCCAAATGACAAAGCACAAAATTCAAAATAAGCACAAAGCACAAATACCAAATGACAAAACTAAGGTTTTGGTATTTGTCATTTGGTATTTGGATTTATTTTGTATTTTGGATTTTGTCATTTGTCATTAAACTTTTAAATT
>Ga0315280_10006535_pt1 | contig 16050 bp, 11 predicted proteins | sample YL17G06_40_MG_FD_203697 | JGI IMG/M metagenome (GOLD analysis project Ga0315280, IMG submission 203697) | Sediment microbial communities from Yellowstone Lake, YNP, Wyoming, USA - YL17G06_40 | ecosystem: Environmental > Aquatic > Freshwater > Lake > Sediment | place: USA: Wyoming | collected... | reverse complement strand
AACCCGTCGACATTGGCGGCCGCATAGCCCGGCGCGTATTTTATGACGCCGGCTTTCGCCGTGTCTTCGACGTGGAAGGCAAACATAGCTTCCGGCCTGATGTCTTTGAAAATGCCGACCTTGAGCATTTCCTGGGCTCCGTCGCCATATTCCTCGGCTGGCTGGGCCACAAAGAGCACAGTGCCCGGAAGCTCCTCTTTGAGCGCGGCCAGAACATGGGCGACGCCAAGGAGGATGGTCGTGTGGATGTCATGGCCGCAGGCATGCATCAGCCCCACTTCTCTTCCGTCGACGATCGTCTTCTCCTTGGAGGCAAAGGGTAGAGGTGTCTCTTCGGTGATGGGAAGGGCATCCATGTCTGCCCTCATTCCCACGACAGGTCCTTTTTTCCCTCCGCGCAGGACTCCCAAGACCCCCGTGCCGGCGATTCCTGTTTTGACCTCAAGCCCGAGCTTTCGAAAATATTCCGCGATAATCGCCGAGGTCCGCTTCTCTTGATAAGAAAATTCTGGATGGGCGTGGATATCCCGTCGGATTTCGATAAGTTTGGGCGTGATGTTCTTCACGATGGACTCGACTTTTCGGTCCATGACATTATCTTTAGCGACAGTCCCGGAACCCGCAAAGATCGCGAGGAGGACCATAACCGCGGCAGTGGTTATGAAAAAAACGAGCCCTAAAGGCAAGGAGACCATGGATTTTTTATTCATCTTTTATTGCTCCCAAGAGTTCATCTGGCGAATCGGAACAAGAATATTACACCTCCCCTTGAAACGTTTCAAATTCATCTTTCGTTTTTCTTTAATCTTCTTCTCAGCGGAATTCCCGCGGCCATTTAAGATCTTGATTTCGATTCCGTAATTCTTACGGTCTGAATGCCGAACGCCTTGACCGGAACAATGATCTCATCCCCTGAAACTGCTGCTGGTTTTTCATTCATCTCCCCGATATCCGTCAAAACGGCCGCAATTTTGCCCGACGGAAAAAGCGGGCTTTTGACCCGGACCTCGGCATCTTTTCCCCCGATCTCCCTCAGCCTCAGGACGAGTCCTTCCCCGTCTTCGGCCTTTTTCACGGCCTGGAGGATGACATCAGGCTGGTCGATGCGGAAAAAGGACGCGCCGGCCCCATTGAGTTTTCCTTTTGTCTCGTCGGGAATCCACGCCGCCGCAAGAGGAGTCTCGACTTCCCAGCCGAACCGGCTTGCCTTTACGGCATCCGCTCCGCCAGCCCGCGTCGTCAGCGCGTACCTGAATGTCACCAGCCCTCCCTGGCTGGCTTTGAAATTGGTCATCCAGTAATTGTTCATAGCATAGGAAAAAATTGAAGAGTTCGTGATTTCAAGCTTCTTGAGCCACTTTCCCGTGTTGATATCGCAGAATTGGATAAGCGGCGCTTCGACCGGAGACCAGACAACGCTTCGATTCACGTTCGACACCTCAACCCAGTGCTGAACAGTGTGCCAATCCCGCGTGGTGCCGGGAAGCTGCTCGACTTCGGGCTGCATCATGCCGTCGGCGATCTCGAAAACAAACTTTCCTCCCTCAACCTTGAAAGGAAAGGCAAAGTAAACAGCTTCCGGCTCGAGCGTTTCCTTCTTGCGGAGACGGTTAACGATATCTATCTTTTTCAGGTCTTGATAAAGGGTGACTTCGCTCTCGATATCCTGACAGCCGGCCGCGGACGTCTGCACCTTCAGACTGGACGCCAAAGCTCCGCGCCGCCCGGCCGAAATCTTGGCCGAGGTCGGGCTCCACCGCTTGAAGACGGCCCTCTTCGCCATATCGTCCACAGCCTTGCGGCCTCCCTCCGGGTTTTCGTAGATGTATTGGTTCAGCGTGTAAGGGCTTGAGGCATCCACACACTCTGCGTTCGCTTCTTTGTCGTAGATGTTCTTAATTCCGCCGGAGACGGGGTCAAGCACGACCCTGTAGAAGTCATTCTCGATCGAATCCTTGCCGACATAGATATTAGCCTCTCCGCGCACCGGCGCTTTATCCAAAGATATCAGATAAACCGCATAGCCTAAAGCAGGGACGTCGCGCGCAAGGATGAGGACAGTTCTCTCATCGAGGAGCTCGAAGCTCTCTTCCCGGCCGGTCCGGTTATCGATAACCCGGAAATTTCCTTTCTTCTCTGTGAGCGGCTGGGGCAGGATGACCTTCACGACATCCGTTCTCTCCCAAGAAAGAGGATTAAAGACCGCCAGCGAAAAATTCCCTGTCTTCGGAATCTGTCCGGCGATGGCCTCAGCGCTCTGGCGCAAAAGGTTCTGGCTGATTTCCCTGGCCACATAAGAAAAGCTCGCTTTCAGCGTCCATTGGCCTTTGGCCAGCTCGGACTCGGGTTCATCGATACTGTTGTAAGCTCCCCACGTGTGCTCGTCATAGAACATAGACTTGCTGTAGGCTTCTTTTATTTCAGCGCCGGGATAGTTGAACTCAGGATTGACTTCCGCGGCGATAGCCGCCAGCTTCTCAGCAGTCAGTAACTCATTGTGAGTCAAGCGGTTAAGGCCCGTCTCATAAGCCGTGGAAGCGACGCCGTCCGTCCAATAATCAGGCCAGCCCAGCCGGTAAGTGGGAATCCGGCCGGCATATTTATTCTCCATCGCCTCGAAAAACTCAGGCATCGTCGCCAGCCTCAGTTTCGGATAAGCCCAGTGCGCGTTCCAATCGCGAACCATATCGGAGAGCTTTCTCCCCGGTGGACAATTATCCGTGACATAAGCGCTGATGTTAAAAGCGATGAGGTCATAGGGATAATCCCCGCGGCTCTCCAGTCCGGCGAGGTATTTTTCGACCCGCGGCAGGCTTTTCTCCTCTCCCTCATGAAGGCGCAGCTCATAATTCGAGAAAAGGTAATGCTCGCCGTTCCAGTGGAGAATGCGGCTTCCGTCGGGCGATTCCCAGTAAAACAGGCCCGGCCGGCGCAACGGCGCCAGGGAGCGGGTCTCATTGATGCCCGTGGCAAAATAACGGACCCCGGACCGGCTCAGGATGAGGGGCGCGGCCCAGCTGAAGCCCGTGACATCATTGTTCATGGCGCACGTCACACGGATCCCGTATTTCCGGCTGAGCTCTCTGGCCGCGTAGGTCGCCCGCACGAGCTCTTCATGGCTGAACAAATCCGAAAGCTGAAGATACCAGGCACTCACCTCGACTCTCCCTTTTTTGACGAGGTCTATGAGCTCTTTGACCTTGGCCTCGGGCCTCTGCTGGATGTAATTTTCCACGCCCCAGGCGACCTCAGCGTTCCAGCGGAATTTAGCATCATCAGGGTAGTTTTCTGTTTCCCGGCAATACTGGATGACAGAATCAAGGTACTCGGCGTGTTTCTTATAGATCCGGGTCTGAAGCTCGGTATACCCGATGTCAGTGTGAGCGTGATGGAAAAGGTAAATCATCCATTTCCTCTGCGGCCCAAGCATCTTTTCTGATTCAAGAGTTTTGCCTTCAACCTGGAGGATGAACTTTGCCGCGACGGGCTTTGTGACCTCGGGAATATAAAAAACCTGCTCGCTCGTGCCCTTGGGAATAGGGCTCGCCGGCAAGCTCAATTCCTCTCGCCCGATCTTTATTCTGACCTCGCCCTTTTTTTCCTCGCCCTTATTTTCAAACCGGACTTTCAGCATTTGCTTGAGGAACCCTCCCTCCCGGATGAAAAACGGCGTCGCGACAACATCAAAAGTGATCATCTGCACTGCTTCGGCGAATCCGGAAGCGAGGCCGATGGCCAGAACTCCGAAAGAAATAATAAAAAGAGAAATTTTGGGTTTTTGTCCAAACATCTTTACCCTCCTCTTGTCCAAATTTCTCAGAGCTTCCCCTTCTCGAGCTTCCTCCTCCAGTAAAAGTAAGCCGGGAGCCCAAGAAAAATAAGGAGCAGACCGGCAAAGGAATTCCAGAACCGGTTGATCAAGGTATTTACAGAGATAAAAAGCGCGGCCAGGACAAAGAGAGCCGGAGTCCAGGGGTAGCCCCAGGTCTTATACGGCCGGACGAGGCCCGGTCTTTTCTTGCGCAAGATAAGGACTGCGGCGACCGTGAGCCCGAAGAAAATCCAAAGGCCAAAGACGACGTAGGTGAAGAGCTCCTCGAATGTCCCTGAGAGACAGAGCAGAGAGCTCCATATCCCCAGAGCCATAATAGAAATATGCGGGGTCAGAAACCGGGGATGAACTCGAGCGACCTTCCCAAAAAAGAGTCCATCGCGAGACATGGCATAATAGACCCGGGGTCCGGTGAGCAGGTGGCCGTTGGCTGCTCCCGTGATCGAGAAAAGGATGGCCAAGGCGATGAGTGAAGCGCCCACCGGGCCGATGGCGATGTTCATAGCATCGCTGGCGATGCGGCTCGATTTAGCCATCTCCTGAACCGGCACAGCATAAAGATACGCCAGATTGGCGCCAAGATAAAGCAATACGACGATGATCGTTCCGATGAGGATCCCGCGGGGAAGATTTTTCTCCGGGGTTCGCAATTCCCCTGCGGTGAAGGTCGCGACTTCCCAGCCTTTCAAGGCCCACAGAGCTCCGACCAGCCCCACGCCAAAAGCTCCGATCAAAGAAAAAGAAAAAGGCGGGGGCAATGGATTCACAAAATGAGCAGGATTTCCTTTGGCCGAAGCAAAAACAACTCCGCAGACTCCCACCAGCGCGCTGAATTTGATCACCGTGAGAATATTTTGCACCAGGGCGCCCCATCTCACGCCGATGTAATTGATCACGGCCAGGATAAAGACAAGAGCGACGGCCACGGCTTTTGTTTCCGTCCGGGAAAGCTCGATAAACTGAGGCAAGTATTTGGAGGAGAAGGCGACAGCCAATGTGGCCATGCTTCCCGAATCGATGATCAGGAAAAGGGTCCAGCCGAAAAGGAAAGCGATGAGTTTGCCGTAAGCTTCCCTCAAAAAAACGTACATTCCGCCTGCCTGCGGAAAAGCTGCTCCAAGTTCGGCCAGGGAAAGGGCGCCGAAAAAAGTCAAAACGCCCCCGACCATCCAGACCAAAAGCAGGAGCAGAGGAGCTTTCACCGCCTCAGCTACAGTCGCAGGGACGATAAAAATCCCCGAGCCGATCATGGTCCCAACGACAATCCCGACCACATCCTTAAGGCCCAGAACTCGGGGCAGGTCGGAAGCGTGATGCGCAGGATGAGTTGGGTTGTGCCCCTGGATCGCCATACTATCTCCGCCTATATCACCAGAATATGCCAGAAAATAAGATCATACGGGAAAATGGAATATCTGGTGTAGTCTCGCTCCCCTTCGGGTTTTTGAGGCTAAACCTTCAATGGTCGCTTCGACCACATCAGATAACTCCTAAGAATTTATCTATAATCTAATGCTTATGCGCCTATTATGGCACTGACTTCTGCTGCCTGAGTTTACTCTTGCGGATGCCATAGGAAAAATAGATCACGAGGCCCAGCGCCATCCACCCGATCAGGCGGATCCAGGTGTCTTTGGGCAGCCCGATCATCAAGTAAAAACAGGACAGGATGCCCAGGATGGGAATGAAAGGCACGCCGGGAGTTTTAAAAGGCCGGGGAATTTCCGGGTGCGTATAGCGAAGGATAAGCACGCCGCTGCAGACAATCACAAAGGCGAGAAGCGTCCCGATACTGACCAGCTCGCCGGCGATGCCGATGGGCAAGAAGGCAGCAGCGATGGCCACAACGAGCCCGGTCACGATCGTCGTCACGTAAGGAGTCCCGAACTTAGGGTGAACCTTTGAAGCTGCCCGCGGCAGCAGCCCATCGATGGCCATGGAAAAAAAAATGCGCGGCTGTCCCATCAGTTGGACGAGTATCACAGAGATCAGGCCCACAATGGCCGCGATCTTTATCATTGGTGAGAGCCAGAAAAGCTTCATGGCATCGATGGCGACAGCCACTGGAGCAGGGACATTCAGGTTGGAGTAATGGACGACCCCGGTGAGGACGAGCGAAAAAGCGATGTAGATGGCCGTGCAGATGAAAAGGCTGCCGAGAATTCCCCTGGGCATATCTTTTTGGGGATTCCTGGCTTCCTGGGCGAAAGTGGAAACAGTGTCAAAACCAATGTAAGCAAAGAACATGACTCCTGCGCCTCGCAAGATTCCGCTGAGGCCGAAGAATCCGAACCCGCCCTGGTTAGGCGGGATAAAAGGTTTCCACAGCTCCGGCTTGAGGAAAAACAGGCCGGCGCCGATAAAAATGAGGATGATTGAAATCTTAAGGAAAACGATAACGACGTTGACCGTGGCCGATTCCTTGATGCCGATGACAAGGAGGATCGTGACGACGGCGACGATAAAAAAAGCCGGAAGGTTGAACAGCGCGCCTGTGGCTGTCCAGGTGCCCTGCTGAGGGTTGAAGGCAAAAGGAGCGGCTGAAAGGAACGCGGGAAATTGGATGCCCAGGTCCTTGAGGAAGCTGACCATATAACCGGACCAGCCAATCGAGACAGTGGTCGCACCGAGCGCATACTCGAGGATCAGGTCCCAGCCGATGATCCAGGCGAAAAATTCTCCCAGGGTAGCGTATGCATAGGTGTAGGCGCTTCCGGCGATCGGGATGAGCGAGGCAAACTCGGCGTAGCAAAGCCCGGCAAAGGAACAGGTCAGGCCGGCAAGGACAAAGGAAAGGGTTATGGCGGGCCCGGCATACTGGGCAGCGGCATGGCCGGTGATGACAAAGATGCCGGCGCCGACGATGGCCCCGATGCCGAGAAAGATAAGGTGCCAGGGCCCCAGCACTCTCTTCAGCCCGTGCGTTGTCGAAACCGCCTCTATCGAAAGATCTTCCATCCTTTTTGTTTGAAACAGCCTATTTTTCATCCCGAATTTCCTAACTCCTTACTGCGCTCGGGGTTCCTTTTTCGGTTTTACGGGTGCTTCGAGGTCGGCGGGCAAAGGAGATTTATAATCCTTCCCCTTTTTCTTGGCCATCCATTCTTCCCTCATCTTCTGGATCGTCTGGGGTTGAGCCAGAAAATCAAGACAGGAGGCCGCCATGACCTTGGCCGCAGTGGCCAAACATTTGTGGCCGATGGACGTGCCGGCGCAGGCAACCGCAGACCAGTGGTGGCCGGGTGTTCCGATGGGCTTGAAAGCGATGCCAAGTTGGGTCGTGGGAGTAAGCCAGCTTACCTCAGCCACATCAGTGGAACCGCTTCCCCAGCTTTTCTGGGGAAAGACAAACGGCTCGATTTTTGTGCTCAGACCTTTTTCTTCGACTCCAAGATTTTTCTGAATCTCCTTGGCAAAAGTCTGTTCCTCGGCCGTAAAACCCGGAGCGCCGACGAGGAGCAAATTGGCATAGACGACCTCGGAACCTACGCGGTTGGGCAGCATCTCGTGGACGCCGCTTTTGAAATGAATCCTGTAGGTCGTTCCGCTCATCAAGGCCGCTCCTTCGATAACCTTGAGCACCCATTCATAATCCTTTTCGACGCTTTCTCTATCGATGTCCCGCACGTAATACCAGGCCCTGGCATAATCGGGAACGACGTTAGGGGCTCCTCCCCCATCAAGAATCACATAGTGAATCCGGGCTGTGGGCTTGAGATGCTCGCGCAAGAAGTTCAGCCCGACATCAGTGAGTTCCACGCCATCCAGCGCGCTCCGGCCGTTCCAGGGATCACCCGCCGAATGGGCGGTCTTGCCAAAAAATTCCACCTCGAACTGGTTAAGGGCATTGGACGATTCTAAGGGGACGTCGTTCTCAGAACTCGGATGCCATTGGATGCAGCAGGACAGGCCGTCAAAAACTCCGGCGCGAGCCATAAAAACTTTTCCCTCGACAGTCTCCTCGGCCGGGCAGCCGAAGACTTTGAGCGTCCCCTTGAGGCCATGAGTAGCCATGACGTCTTTGGCAGCAACCGCGGCTGCCGAACTGGCCACGCCGAATACGTTATGGCCGCAGCCATGGCCGGGACCGCCCTCTTTGAGCGGCTTTTTGGAGGATATCGTCTCCTGAGAAAGACCGGGCAGAGCGTCATACTCGGCGAGAAACCCGATGACGGGTTGGCCTGACCCGTAGGTTCCGACAAAGGCTGTCGGGAGGCCGGACACGCCTCTTTCCACCGCGAAACCCATTTTTTCGAGGTATGAAGCCAGAGCTTCCGACGATTTAAATTCCTCCATGGCTACCTCGGCCAAACGCCAGATCTCATCATTCAGCTTGGCGAGTTCAGGAAGGCTCGTATCCACCCAGGACATAACCCTTTTTTTCATCGAAGTGAGCTTGGCCGGGCTAACTTTTATCAATAGAGGATTCTCCTCTTCTCCCGAAAAGACAAGACTCGCGCCGATAAAGAAAAGGACAAAAGCCCAATATAACTGTCTTTTCATTTTTCGATCATCCTTTTTTGTCCCCAATTTTAAGACGGGAATTCTATCAGATTCGCCAGAAAAAGGCTAACGGAAGAATGGGGTCAAACCTACATTCTTGACAAAATCACAATTTTCTTCCCATCTCTTCCTAAAAAATAGTTGTCAAATGTGTAGGTTTGACCCTAATAATACACTGGATCGCTTCAGAAATATGCCCCGGGTTGAGCTCGTCCTCGCCAGCAAGGTCGGCAATGGTGCGGGCGACTTTCAAAATCCGGTCATAGGCGCGGGCGCTGAGTCCCAGCCGGGTCACAGCGACCTCCAAGAGCTCCTGCGCTTCGGCTCCAACCTGGCAGAATTTCTTGATCTCCTTCGTCCCCATCTGGGCATTGGCATAAAGCCTCTTTCCGCTGAACCTTTCGAGCTGCCGCGCCCGGGCCCGGTGCACGCGTTCCCTGATTTTCTCCGAGCTTTCGCTTACTGCCCGTGAGACAATATCCCTGAACTTGACCTGCGGCACCTCCACTTGGATATCGATGCGGTCAAGAAGCGGGCCGGAGATCTTGGAATAATAGCGGCCTCTCTGCGCGTCGCTGCAGTCCACCTCAAGACGGGCCAGCCCGCGAAACACATCCTCGCAGGGGTTCATGGCCGCGACAAGCATGAAAGAGGAGGGAAAACTCAAGCTCATCGAGGCCCGGGAGACAACGACTTTTCTATCCTCGAGGGGCTGTCTCAAATCCTCCAGCACACGCCTCCGGAATTCGGGCAGCTCATCCAGGAAAAGGACGCCGTTATGAGCCAGACTGACTTCTCCGGGACGCGGGATGACACCTCCGCCGATAAGACCCGCATCAGAAATTGTATGATGGGGCGACCGAAAAGGCCTTGAGCAAATAGCTCCTTTATCTCGGAGAAGACCCAAAGAGCTGTAGATTTGGGTCACTTCGATGATTTCATCGAAAGTCATCGGCGGGAGAATCGTGGGAAGTCTTTTAGCGAGCATGGTTTTGCCTGCGCCGGGCGGTCCGATCATCAAGACATTGTGAAATCCTGCTGCCGCCACCTCCAGGGCGCGTTTGACCTGCTGCTGCCCCTTCACCTCCTCAAAGTCCCCCTCGTAAACGGGCGAGGCCAAAATGTCGTCTAAGGAATATCGGCAAGGCGGAAGGCTCTCTGGCTCGTTGAGCAGCCGGATGACCTGGACCAAATTTTCAAGCCCATAAATTTCCAGTCCCTTCACGAGCCCGGCTTCCTTTTCATTTTCCCTGGGGACAACGATCCCATGGAAGCCCTTTTCTTGAGCCAATAGAGTCGCGGGAAGAATTCCTCGGCCTGGTTTCAAACGTCCATCCAGCGCCAGCTCTCCCATGAACAAATAATCCCGCAGTCTTTCCTGCGGAATGACGCCCAAAAAAGCCAGAAGGCCAAGGCAAATGGGAAGATCGTAAGAAGAGCCTTCTTTCCTCCTGTCGGCGGGAGCGAGGTTTACGGTCAGTTTGCGGGAGGGAAATTCAAACCCGCAGTTTTTCAAAGCTGCCCGCACCCGTTCCTTGCTTTCCCGGACAGCGGCGTCAGGCAAACCGACAGTGACAAAGCCGGGCAAGCCTGTGGAAACATCAACCTCCACTTCCACCAAATAAGCTTCGATCCCGAGGAGGGCAGCACTGGCAATCTTGACGAGCATTTTCCGCCTATTGTAAAGACGAAAAAAAAGGGCAGGTTATATCAGAAAAAAATAGGGAAACGTGTCTCCCAAAATTTTAGGAAACTTTGGGTTTTTTCGATTTTTCTAAGAAATCGCGAGACAATTTTTCCAGCTCTGTCTCAATCTCTTCAAGAGTTTTGAGTTTCATCTTCTTCACCCGGCTCTCAGCCTCATCACCCGGACGAGCAAATCCCACTTCGGTTTCTTTCCCGGCGGCTTCTTTGACGGCTTCCTGGATTCTTTTCCCTTCAGCGATCCTTTCCTCTATCTTAGGTTTGATGCCAAGGACCTTTTCTTTCACCACCGGAACGGTCAGTTTGGCCACTTCTTTCAGGGTCTCAAACACACCCACTCCGTTAATCGCTGAAGCTTCAACATAAGGAAGATTCTGGGGGTTAAGCAGCCTGTTGAAAGTCTCCACCGGGATGAGATTATCCAGGTCGCGCTTGTTGTACTGGAAAATCAAAGGGACGGCGTTGATATCCACCTTAAGCTGGAATAAATTCCGCCTCAGGTTGTCAAAGCTCTCGAGGTTGGCATCAAGAAGCGGGATTTGAGAATCCGCCACAAAGGCAATCCCATCGGCATGACGAAGCACGCTCTGACGGGACGCTTCGTAAAAGATCTGACCGGGCACAGTCATGAGCTGGAAATGAACTTTGTAATCGCCGATCAACCCGGCCTTGACCGGCAGCAGGTCAAAAAAATAAGTTCTTTCTGTGTCCGTTTCCAGGCAAACGAGCTCTCCCCGAGAAGTGGAGTCCAGCTTAAAATAGATATACCGAAGGTTGGTCGTTTTGCCGCTCAGGCCAGGACCGTAGTAAACAATTTTGATAGCTAAACTTTTGGTGATATGATTGACAAAGGCCATATCCGCTATCCGTTCTTTTTAATCCTTAACACACACCATGCCTGAAGTCAACTTTTCAGATCATGAGGATAGCATCTCAAATTCTGTGATGGAAACAGACTCCGATGGGTGGCGCCGCGACAGGACCCGCACTCAGAATATTGCTTGATAATCACAGAACTTGGGATGCTTCCTATCATTAGTCGGGTTTTTGTGGCGCAACTAAGTGACGGAAAAGCCGCCCGTACTTAGCCATGATCTTGGGCCAGGCGTAATTTTCCTGAACGTAGGCAAACCCATTTTCTCCTAAGACTCTCTTCAATCTTGAGTCGCGGACAAGAAGTTGAAGGCAGACTTCAAATTCTTCGGCGTTAGAATAATAAAGCCCGCATTGTCCCCGGAGGCAATGGTCTTTGAGGGGGTCGGTGGCTTCCTGGACAAGGATGGGCGTTTTAACGGCTAAGGATTCAAGGGCGGCCATACACAGGCTTTCAAAATGGGAAGGGTGAATAGTGACGTCGGCCGAGGCCATAGCCGCATTTTTCTCTTCCAGAGAAAGGAAGCCGATATACTTGATTTTCGGATGGGTCGGAAGTCCCATCAGCCGATTTCCGATCAGGACGAGGCTGAGCTCCGGATTCTTCGGGCTGAAGCGGAGGAAATAATCGAGAAGTTCCTGGCAGCCTTTGCCTGTCTCTATCCTGCCGGCATAAAGGATAAAAGGAGAAGTAAGGCCATACTTCTTGCAAAACCCGGCTGTATCCAATCCTCGCGGAATCTCCACGCCCACGCCCACAATATCCTGGTACTTTCCGGCGAAAGAAAATGTTCGGCCGAGCATCTTCCGCTCAGATTCGGTGTTGAACATAAAGGCGTCCGGCGCTCGAAAAACCTCTTTCATGATCCCGAGGTACAAAGCAGGCTCATCGTGTGCCGTAGGGACAAGAGTCTTTTTTCCTTTGATTCTCTTGAGGCCCCAGTAGGTTGTGTAATAAAGATAGGTGAAAAAAATAAAAAGGTCAGGCCCGCCTTCTTCCCTTTCCAAGGCCTCCAGGAGGTCGGGCGCACACGGCCCTTGCCGGTCGAGCCACTCCCATTCGTCCTTTTCGGTATGACCGTGAGAAAAGATCCAGTCCGAATAGGCGTTGAAGGAATTCATGTCCCGCTGTTGAGCCACTCTGAAGCGCTTGACCGCGACTCCGTTTATCGGTGTTATTCCGGGCAAAAATTCATTCTTCCAGGTGGTATAGTCCTTGGCGCAGGTTGTATAGACCGCAACCTCATGGCCTGCTGCGGCAATTCGTTCGGCTATGAAACGGCAGTGAAGTTCAGACCCGCCCATGACTTCCGGACCATATCTTTGGACAACAAAGGCAATTTTCATCCTCAACCTGACCTCGGCCGCGATAAGCTCTCGAGACAGCGAAAAAGAAAGGGTTCTCTCCCCTCGGCCTTGAGTTTTTCGAGTCTCATGCGCTGTCTTTTGGTTATTTTCTCTCGGATGTCTTTATTGCGGGCAACGATATCGACGAGTTCGGCTACTCTTTCTACCTTCTTCTCGTTAATCAAGATGCCGGCCCCATCTAAGGTCTCGGGAACGGCCGTGCAGTTGTAGGCGATGATCGGCACATCAAAAATCATGCTTTCAACGAGGGGGAGGCAGAAACCTTCGTGCTCGCTCAGCGAGAGAAAAACATCCGCTGCCCGGTAGAGGGCAAACATCTCGTCATCGGGAACATGACCCGCAAAGCAGATCTCATCCGGCTTGAGGAAAAAATCGTCGGCGAGCTTGACCAAACTCTGGTAGTACGAGGGGAGCGAGGCCGTCTTGCCGACAATGATCAGCCTGACTAAGGGAGATATATATTTTTTATAATAGAAGATGATTCTGATCAGGTCTTCGATTTTTTTATTGGGAGCGACCCGGCCCACAAACAACACGTTCGTCCTCTCGTCCCTGAATAACTTATGAACAAACGCATTCACGGGCTTCTCGTATTTCGCAAAATCCACAAAGAGGGGAAAAACATGGACGTCTTTAAACCCAAGGTCAACGAGCTCCTGGGCATTATACCGGGAGTCTGCCAGGCTGAGGTCCACTGCCGGGGCTAAAGAGCGAAGCTCTTCCCAGCCGAGGCGAGCCAGCTTGGCCATCTCTTCGCTAAAGCCCCGGAAAAACTCGGGGGAGGTGATGTTGTGGTAAATGATGATTTTTTTGCAGGGCAGGCGCCGGAAAGATTCCGTCAGGGGCGAAGGCAGAGCGAAATGCAGGATGGCCACGTCGGAAGAAGCAGGCGCCGGATAAGCGGAGAATTCCCTGGATTCTCCTTCGAGGCCCTTGTCACAGGTCAACCGGTAAACCTCCGAGGGAAAACCCTGAGACCTGAAAAATTGCCTGAGATAAGCGGACTCGTCGCCGATGGCATCGCCCCGATGGTAAGCAGGCACAAGCTGGTCGACTCTCACTTTTGGCTGACCTCTTCGACATGCTGCAGAAGAATCCGGCTGACATTCTGCCGGCTAAATTTCTCTAAAGCCTTGAGCTGCCCGTCGATGACCGCTTGCCGCATTTTTTTATTTTTTATCAAGGCGTCGATAAGGGCCGCGATTCGGAAAAAATCTTTCTGAAGGAGCAGCACTCCTCCGCCGTTCATGGTCTCTTCAACGGCGCCCGCCTTGTAGCCGAGGACAGGAATTTTTTTATAAAAGGCTTCAAGGACAGGAACGCCGAAGCCCTCATGCTCGCTGAGGCTTACATAGACATCGGCAACGTTATAATAAGCCAGGAGCTCTGGAAATTCGACATGCCCGGTGAAATGGACGTCGACAAGGGAAAGTTCCTTGACCAATTTCTGGAGAGGCGAAAAATATCTCTCCATCCCACTATAGTCTCCGGCCAGGATCAGCCTTGAATCGGAGTTGAAATATTTGTTATAAAAATAATAAGTCTTGATGATATCCTCGAATTTTTTATTGGGGATGACCCGGCCGACAAAAAGGATGGTGGTTTTTCCGTCGGCACAAAGGTGCCGCGTCACGGGGTCTCCCGGCTCATCGAATTTGGATAAATCCAGGAGAATGGGCAGCACGCCGGTCCTGGAATATCCCGCTGCCTCGAGCTCTCGGCGGTTAAACTCCGAGTCGCCTAAGGCCAAATCGACCTTATCCACAAAGAGCTTGATCTCCAGCCGGCCTTTATAACACTCCCTGGCCAGGATGCGGTGCGAATCGACAAAAAATTTATGGGGAGTGATGTTGTGGTAAATCATGATTTTTTTGTCCGGGACGCGGAAAAATAACTTGGAGACGGGAGACCCGATGGAGAAATGAAAGATGACGACATTTCCGGGAGAACTGAGCCTTTTGTATTCTCGGTAATCGCGCCTCTGGCCGGCCATCCGGGTGTCGAAGAAGCGCGTGAAAATCTCCGAGCGGTAGCCCTTCTCGCGGAGGACTTTCCGGATCTCGATCATCTCATCCGAGATGGCATCGCCGTAGCTCAAGGATGTGGCAAACTGATGAACTTCCATCAAGCGTCTTTTCCCTTTCTCATTTGAAGACTTCCTTCTCCAGGGCCCTTTCTCTTTTCCCGAAGAATTCAAAATCTTTTGCCATGATTTGGGTCTTAGTTTTGAGCATGTCCTCTTCTATTTTCAACTTACTGACCTCAACGACGAGGTTATGGCAGAGGTTGTGGAGAAGTTTCGTGTATTCCTGAAGCCTTTCTAACTCCCGGTCCCTTTTGGCGATCAGTTGATCCAATCTTTTGTTCGTGTTGTGGAGGGCCAGGAAAATTTGTCTCTGCTCTTCATAAACAGGCAGAATCAACAGCTTGATGAGAGGCGAAAAAGGGGACATGACTTTGAGCAGAAGTCTCCTCATCCTCAGCCGCAGGCGCTGAGGTTCCTTATCTCTCTCAAGTGCAGCTCCTGGAATCCTGGAACCGGGCGGGGCATCCCGACCGTCCTCTTCTCCTCGGCCGGGCTGCCGGCCAACCTTCTTTTTGATTTCGTCCACGATCCGAGCCACATCGACATTGTCATAATCAATCTCGATCACCGGCTCTTTCCGTGCTTTTTTATTTTTGTCTTGGCTCATGGTTTTCTCCTCGAGGGGACCTTCTCGGTGAACAAAAAGTTTTCATAGACGTTTTGGACATCCTGAAGATCCGGGAGCGGCCGAAGCCTTATCTCCTCGATCTCCCGGATCTCTCTCGCGCTAAGGATTCCATATCTTATTTTCTCGGCAATTCTTCTCTCAACCTCCTGCTGCAGTTCCTCTTGTTCTTCCGCGGTCAAGCTTTTTGCCTCAAAAAAATCGGACATGCTCTTTCTCCTCTCAAAAGATATCTTAGCGGATGTAGCCCAAAGCTCTCAATTCTTCTTTCAGTTTCTCGTCAAGCTCGATTTGAGCCCGTCTGGTTTTCGCTTTCTTCCCGTAAATTTTCCTGACCTTCTCGGCCATCTGAGCGACGAGCCCTGTTTTTTGAGCCGCGAGATTGGCTTTCTCTCGAGGATCATTTTTAAGATTATAAAGCTCCACAGGCGAGAGACTTGGAGGAGGCGGCGAGTAAAAAAGAGCCTCTTTTTCTGTGAGTTCTCTGTTATAGATAAGCTTATTCGTCCTGGTGCCGAAAGCAATTTTATCAGGAAGCCGGGTCTCTGAGGAGTCCATCTCTTGTCCGAGAGACCGCTCATTCGTGAGATAGAGCGTATCCGCTAAGAACATCCTATCCCCTTTTTCTTTTCCCCGGATAACGGGAATCAAGCTCTCCCCTTCCAGGTTCATGCCTTTGGAATCGATCCCAAACTCTTCAAGTATGGTGGGCATGACATCAATCAGCCGGACAAGATTGTGGATTCTCTTCCCCCGGTATTTCGAGCCGGGGAATTTGATGATGAGAGGGACTCTCAAACTCTCCTCATAAAGACTCTGACCGTGCAGCCAGGCTCCGTGCTCAAAAAACTCCTCTCCATGATCGCTAATAAAGACAATCATGGTCTGGTCATAAAGCCGCATCTCCTTCAGTTTCTCGATCAACGGCTTGATCAGTTTATCGTCGACGTAAGAAATCTCGCCATCGTAGAGGCCGATGATATTCTGCCGCTCTCCTTCGGTAAGCTCTCTAAAGATGCCGGGTTTTCCTCCGAGATATTCCATAAGGTTGACTCTTGG
>Ga0315280_10006534_pt1 | contig 16051 bp, 12 predicted proteins | sample YL17G06_40_MG_FD_203697 | JGI IMG/M metagenome (GOLD analysis project Ga0315280, IMG submission 203697) | Sediment microbial communities from Yellowstone Lake, YNP, Wyoming, USA - YL17G06_40 | ecosystem: Environmental > Aquatic > Freshwater > Lake > Sediment | place: USA: Wyoming | collected... | reverse complement strand
GAGGAATGCTGGAGGCAGGGAGAGAAAGACCTCTCCGCAATGCCACGCTTCCCGTTATCATTACAAGAACTCAAGAAGACTCTGGCAACATACTACAGGACAAAGAGATTCGATCTCAATACGCGAAAATTCCTCTTAACCAACAGATGTTTATGAACTTACGTCACCTAGGATAGGTTGACTGCCATATTTCATTAAAAGACTCTGACCTGTCTCGAACGTTGGATAAATGGCCTCGACAATTTTCCAAAATCTCTTTGTGTGCCTCTTTGTGAGTGTGTGAGCGATTTCGTGTGCGATGATGTATTTCAGGGCGCTTTTCGGCAATCGCCTTGCGTTCACGTGCACTAGTATCTTGTTTCCTTTCAGCTTGGCGATTCTGTGTTTGTTGCCATCTATGCTTTTGACAACCTCAAAATCCAGTGTCCCAAAAACCTCGATTCTTCTTTCCTTTCTTATCTGCTCGTAGATATCGGAGAGTTTCGAATAGAGCGTCTCGATCTGGCGCTCGTTGTCAAGCTCAGCAATTGTTCTATTCATTGCATTCCCTCCATAGCCCCGAAAAGTTGCTCCGTGAGTTCGTCGATCTTGTTACGGTGCTCCTTATACTCCGACAAAAGGAGCAGTCTTGTTTCAGATCTCACTTTTCGGCGGACATCTCTCTGTAGTTGCCATCCTTCAAAGAGCAGATCCAACTTTTTCAGATGGTCAATAAGACGGATGATGAATGTTACTGCCTTTTGTTTTTCGATGTCGGGAAGGACAGTCTTCAGCGCTTCATACAGAGGATACCTCTCTTTTCCTATTTCCTCCTCTTCCCTCTTCCACTCCGCGATTTTTTCGGAGAAATCCAATGCCTTGCGTACCGCTTCTTCGGTGTCGATCTTTCTTGTTCTCAGTTCCTCGTAGGTCCTTTCGACTTCTCTACTCAGGTTGAGGAAGAACGGTGAGCTAGAATGCGTCTTTACTTCGTGCTGGATGTTGGTAATGACATCTATCGCAGCGCCCATTGTTCTAGGCTTAGACTTCTTGAGGGCTTCAACGTATTCTGCGTCAATGCGCAAAGTCGGATATGCATCTTCGATCTCCTTGACGTCGATTGTTTGTTGTATGAGTTGGAATGTCTTCTTCGAGAGTTCTATTATTTTCAGCTCGTCTACATCTTTCTTCTTGAACCGCTTGTTATATGCAACGAATATTCTGGCGAGCCATGTGTAGTCAGAGAGATATGGCTCAAGAAACTCGTCTCCACTAAGCATTTCGTACGACTTCATGAGCGCTCTCATGGTAGTTTCAAATTGCTTAGCTACGTCTGGATTCACAAGAACGTTCATCGCACCTTCCAGACTTTCGCGGGTGTCTTCTTTCTTCACAGATTCGAAAATCTTCAGAGCCTTCTGAAGCAGATTCTTGAATTCGTCTTTCTCTTTGTCGAGCTGCCTTATGACGACTCGCAGATCCTTTGCATCACTTGCTTCAAATTTCTGGAATGCCTTCTCCAACTCTGACAGTACGCCGACATAATCGACAATCAAGCCGAACTTCTTGTTCAGGAAAGGCCTGTTCGTTCGCGCTATGGCTTGAAGAATTCTGTGCTCCTTCAACGGTTTGTCAAGGTACATCGTCCAGAGAACAGGGGCGTCAAATCCTGTAATGAGCATGTCAGTTACTATCAGAATCCTGGGCTCTTTGCCTGTCTTGAAGCTCTCAATAATCTTGTCATGTATTTCCTTCACGTCTTTGGTACCGTACTTCTTACACAGTTTCTCAAAGTATGCTCTGATTGACTCCTTGTCATCAGGAGTGAACGTCATTACAATTTCAGAGCAATTCGGAGGAAGGATTTCGTCTAGTGCATTCTTGTATTGAACACATGCATCTCTGTCGATGGTCACAATCATGGCCTTGAGGTCCGTGGGTTCTACGATGTCTTTGAAATGATGCGCTAAGTCTTCGGCAATCGCCTTCACTCGCTCAGGCTTCTTGACAAACGCAGTGATTACCCTGATCTTCTTTCTGAGTTCCTTCTGTTCCGCTTTGGAGAGAGTCTTTATCTCCTCTTCCTCGAATTTCACGAACTGTCGATATTGTGTCTCGTTAAGATGATACTCAGGGAGTTTCGGCTGATAAGAGAGTTCGACAGTGAATTCATCCTTCAATGCGTCGAGCATCGAATACCTGTCGAGGTAGAGTTCTCCTCTCGGACAGAACTTCTGGAACGTGTTTCTTTCTGGTTTAGAAAGAGGCGTGCCCGTAAAACCGAAGATGAAGGCTTTCTTGAAAACACTTTTCATTACCGTTCTGAATTTCCCGTATTGGGTTCTATGCACCTCGTCCGCGAGAACAATCACGTTCTCTCTTTTGATTTCTATCTTGCCGCTTTCTTTTTTCAGCCGCGCAAATTCCTTCGGTCTGAACTTTTCAATGGTTACTAGGAAGATGCCTCTTTTTCCTTCCTTCCCCCACTTCAAGATCTCAATCAGGTCGTCTACGTGCTCAATCTTCTCTATCGGCACCTCAATAAAGCCAAAATCCTTCTCAATCTGTTCTTCAAGGGTTTTCCTGTCAACCAGCAGGAAGATGCTTGGCCTTTCGGTCTCTGGCGAGTGATAGAGCTTCCATGCAGAGAAAGCCATCGTGTAGGTCTTGCCAGAACCCTGCCAGTGCCATATCAGGCCGAACTTGCCGTTTTCCTTCTTTCGCAGAGTCCTGATTACTCTTTGATAGATCTTCTCCGACGCTCTGAACTGCATGTACCGCGTCATTATCTTCGTAGACTTGTCGGTCTCTTTCCTGATGAAAGTGAAATTCTCGATCAGGTCAAGGAGGTTTGACTTTGACAAGAGACCGTATACAGTGATTTTCAGAATGTCGTCTTTGAACTGCTCAGCTTTGAAGGGATGAGGATCTTTCCATTCGCTAAGAAAATCCTTGCTTTCCTCGTTGAACCCGTTGGGGAAATAGCGAGTTTTGATGCCATCAGTCGCTATCGAATACTGAACATACTTGAAGAGTTCCGGCGCCTCTCGCTCGTATCTCTTTATCTGCCCGTAGGCATGCGTCCAATCAACATTCTCTTCGGTCGGGTTCTTGCATTCGATGCAAACCAGAGGGATGCCGTTGACAAGCAGGATAATGTCCGATCTGATGTTGCCTTTTGAGCCTTCGACTTTGAATTGATTCGTTACGACAAACTCGTTGTTTTCGATGTTTTCAAGGTCGAACAGTCTGATGACCTTCTCTTTGTTCTCCTTCTGTATGGGAACCACGATGCCATTTCTAAAAATGTCAAGGAACTTTTTGATTCCATCGAGATTCGAGGGAATGGTTCTCAGCGAGACAGCGATGAAATCAAGATCAGCATCGGAGAACTCTATGTCGGGATTAAGCCTTCTTAGAGAGTTCCTAAGGTCTTCCGTTACTACTGGTTCCTCAAGTCTATCCTTCCGCTTTGCCTCCATTTCCTTTTGAGTTAAGTACTTCCATCCTAGCTTCTGGAGTTCCTGAATGATGAAATCCTCGACTGTGCCTTTTTCTGTGTAAGTCATTTCTTCACCCTAAGATATCCTTGGCACTGGAGATAGTGCTGTTCAGAAATTCTTCTCGCTTCTTGTCAACAAGTGAATCATCTACTAGATCTATGAATTCGCTCTTCCCTCTTCTACTCAGAATCATCGTGATAATCAGAATCCTAAGATATTCCAGCACTGATAACAGAATGTTCTTGACATCTTTGTACTTTGCTTCGAGCTTCCTTCTTCTTTCGTAGCTGAGTTGCCCACCATGTGCAAAGAGGCTTCTGACTCTATAAGCATCCCCAATGACCTTTCTGATCTCATGCGGGTCATGCCCCAGCAAGCCAAACAACTTGGCAACTCTAACACCGAGGCGATAGGAGAGTTCTTGAATTTCGCCAGGCTTGAGAAGGAGCGCCTCCAGGCCCATTACACCGTTTGCAATCCTTCTTTCCAGAAGACCGTTCTCTAGCAAAGCATCACTGTAACGCTTGTAAGCAATGGCGAGATGGTCAGTCTTCGTTATTCCGAACTCAATGAAGTTCTCGGGTATGACTTTGATCATTGTTTGCCAGAATTTCTTTAGCTTGGGCACATCTTCTTGAGTGACCAGATACGTTTCCAGCGCTCCGGTTCTACTGCCAGAGGTTAGAGTTCCTCCAACTATGCCTATTACCGATTCCGAACGCATGTGATACCTTGTCCATTTCACGCTCCCGATCTTGAAAAGCCGAAGTATAATGATTGCTTCTTCAATTCTTTCCTGTATCTCCTGACCAGCTCTTCCAACAAAATCAATACTCATAATGGCAGAAGGATCAGGTGGGAAGGAGTGAGGTGCAAAACCGTATTCAGGGGCTCTATTTTCTAGATCTTCAATTCTTGTTTGTCGTATCATGTTCCCAAAATCTGGCTCAACTTTTTCTGGACGCAGTACAATGCCCTGAAGTTCAACATCAGCACCGCACTTTATCGGTTCGCCGCGCAAATCTTTCAAGAATGTTTCTACGAGAAGATCGACATCACCATCGCTCACTCCTGAGTCATAAAGATATTTGCGAATTAGTTTCCTTACGAAGCTTTCTAAGTGCAGGGAGAGTACGTCAGCTCTGCCAAAAGCATTGTTCAGCTGATCCAGAGCAGTGTTGTACTCATTAGATTTCTTGATGGATTCCGTAAGCTTGACAGTTGCACGAAACCATGATGGTTTGGTAAAACTTTCGCCTTGTGCTTGTGAGTATGTAGGTCCCTTGTCTGTATATTGGAATTTCTCAACTTTCCATCGGAAAAATGGTTCATCTTCGGGCTTTAAGGTTCCTTTAGTAATACCATCGTTTATTGTTGTCCTCACGCTCAGAGCTAGTTGCTTCAGTGAACTGCGTAATTCGTCATCCACCTTCAATCTACCTTAATTCTAATTTTACCCGTAAGAAGTAAATCCATTAGTCCCTGCTTAGCTTTTTCCAGCTTTGCTTTTTCGCTTCTTTCGAGTTCGAGCTTTCTATCAACTTTTGAGAGAATTGAGCCAATCTTCTTTTGTTCTGACATGGAGGGTGGTAGCGGAAGCGCAAACTTTTCAAAGAGTGATTTGTTGACTATGGGCTTTGCAGTTATTCCTGCCTGCGCTCGCAGTATGCCTTTTCTCTGCGCCAGTGCATAATAAACGTAGTGAGGATTCACTCCATCTCGGCATGCAATCGCGTTGATTTGCTGATTCGTGATGCATTTTGTGAACGAGAGCGCGATTTTCCCGATTGTCGAACCTATGCATACCACTAGGACAGAGTCCTTCGGAATCAGTCTCCCTCTCTCAGCACCTTTCCGGGTAACCTTTCTCTCTGTTTCATCTACGTACTTGTTTTCAGAGAAGTCAGTGGGAGTGACGAAAGGAACCTCACCATTCCAGTAGGATTTTTCGGAAGTTGAGGGCGTTGTCCCTGTTATGACTTCTCCGAGGGTCTTTATTGTGACAACATTCCAATCTTTCGCAATCCTTCCAATTTCTGTATCCTTGAACTCCTTGTGCCCTATTCCTTTGGTTAGTAGCTGCTGCATCAGACCTTTCTTGAGGCGCTCAGTTGCTGCTATGATTTCGTTGGTTTTCTGGATCGCCTCATCGACACGTGAAAGTATCTCAGCAATTCGCTGTTGCTCTCTATGTGGCGGCAACACAACGTGAAGATTTTCGAGATCGGCCCTAACTAGTGCCTTGAACGTGGAACCTTTCCCTAGCCTTTCTATAGAGCTCTTCAATAACTGAAGAATGTAAAAGTAGAAGACATGATTTGCAACTTTTCGGTGGAACCTTATCGCGGCTAAGCCTCTTCCAATGCATAGTTTGTACGGTGCTAGATTAACATCCCCAACGGGAGCCCTGACGGACATCAATATATCATTTTGTTCGGCGATTCTAAGCGGATTCGAGCAGAAGACTACAGGACTCGGGTAGATGTCTCCAAACTCCTTTTTTCCCTGAAGAAATGGCGGGCCTTCACCTTCCTTGTTATATGTTGACGAAGGCGGTGATTGTCCCATGATCAACCTTGCTAAGCTATTGAGCGTTGCAACCGTCCAATCGCGGGGTATCATTCCGAGTGATGTGTCTTTCATCTCGTTCTCCTTGTAGAGCATATCAGTTGGCATTTCAAATCGCCTTCAAGACATTGTCACGAAAGGTCTCCCGCTGCTCCTTGTTCCGCAGGTTGAACGCAATCAACAGTTTTCCAATCGCGTCAAGCAACTCTTTGTCGTTCGAGAGAAAGTATGTCGCATTGTTTGCTAATGCAGTTGCGACTATCAAGGCATCCTGAGGCCGGAGCGTTTTCTCATAAATCAGTTTGTATAATTCCTCATGACGCCCTGACTCATCAAACGACAAAGATAGAATTTCAATCTGATTCTTGACTATGAAATCATTAATCTTGGTGGCGATTTTCTCCTTGTTTGTATCAGCTATCTCCTTGTACATTCCCTTGTCTCTGTTGAGCTTGCTTAGTATTTCGTCGCCAGACATCCGCTCGTTTATGCATTCCCCGATGAATCTAATTTGGAATTCCGTATCAATTAGCTCGACAACATTGAAGACCGAAGTGGCCACGATAATCTTGCTCTTGCGTTGAAAAAGCAACAACTGAGCAACTACGTCCATGACTTCCTGATTTCTCTTTTCTAGGTAATCCAAGAGAACATTGGCATCGAGAAAGAACACATCTGCCATGTCATTCAATCTCTTTTATCTGAGTCAACACCTTTTCCAGTTGTTTGTTGATTCTGTCCCTCTCCTGCTCTAGCTTCTTCAATTCTCCGTAGACGTGAGAGATACTGATTTTCTCCGTTTCTTGAATCGGAATCACATACAGGGACACATTCAGGTTGTAATCATTCTTAGCAAGTTCTTTGCTCTCAACGGCTCTAGAGAATCCCGGAGCCTCCGAGAACTTCTGGTAAGCGCCTACGATTTTCTTTATGTTGTCTGTTGACAGTGTGTTCAATCGTCTAACAGATGGATGGGTCACAAAGTCGTTCGACGCATTGATGAACAGTATTTTGTTCAGTCTCTCCTTCGGCTTGTTCCTGTTGAAGACTACGATAGCTCCAGGCGCTCCAGTGTTGTAAAACAATTTCTCTGGCAGAAGAATAACGCATTCAATCCAGTCCTTTCCAACCATCTTGCTTCTGACGACTCTTTCTTGCCCTCCCCTAAACAGGCATCCGTTATCGACCACAACCGCAACTCTGCCGTCCTCCTTCGCAGACGCAAGCATGTGCTGAACCCAAGCCCAATCAGCACTGCTTTGAGGGGAATAGCCAAAGTTGAACCTCTCACGGAAATTGGCTGCCTTGAGTCTTCCCTCATTGTAGCCGTCTTGATTCCAAGGGATATTTGCGATGACTATCTCGAACTGCTTCAGCTTACCATTGTCTCTGAACCTGGGATTTTCGAGCGTGTCTCCGTTTGCGAGGTTGGCGTTCTTGATATCGTGAAGCAGTAAGTTCATTTCACCTACGGCGTAAATTTCCGGATTTCTTTCCTGTCCGTACAAGAACAGTTTTCTGGCTTCTTTTTCTCCGCGCTTGTCGTGCACGTACAAGTACGAAATTATGAGCATGCCACCAGAGCCACAACACGGGTCATACACGCTCTCGCCGGGCTTCGGATCAAGAATCTGAACCATCAGCTTGATGACTTCTCTTGGTGTGTAGATTTCCCCCTCTTTTGCGCGCTCGGGCGCGAATTTCATGAGTATATGCTCGTATGCATCACCGAGAACGTCTGGAGAGACTTCTTCGCCAGCTAGATCGTATTTGTTGAAAAGCTCAACCAATTGCCGTAAGAGATCTCTGTTCTCTTGATTCCTGGCGAACTCCAGGAAGTCGACTCTATTGATCACACCTTGAAGTTCCGAATTCAGCTTGGCAATCTCGCCTATTGCTGTTGCCAGTTTTTCAGGCAGAGTCTTGACATCTTTTGTTATCTCATCCCAGAGGAACTGTTTCGGGATATTGAAGGTGTAGTCAAGTTTCTCGCTCTGTTCTTCAGCTTCCTTCTCGGACAGATCTGCTTCTTTAAGCAGTCTTTGCTTGTACTGCCGTTTCTCAGTCTTCCAAAGATCATTGATTCTCTTCAGGAAGAGCAGAACAAGAATGAACTTGTAATCTACTGCTGTTCTGATGAGGTCTGCAGCTTTGTCAACGAGGAAATTTAGCTCGTCACGTGTGACTTTCTTAGGTACTAGTTCACGTTGAGTCATTTTCTCGCTCTCCCCTGAGAATTTCTACTTAATAATTTGTAGAGTGTGAATAAATTGATTGTCACCTTATTTTGACATCTCAACAATTTCCTTCCAAATTCGACTCTTAATCATGGAACAGTCAATCATGACAGCCTCTGTGTATGCCAGCGCAACTTGCGCTTCATGTTCTGTGAATATTGAAGTGACGCCCAACTTTTCGTCGCCGTAGAACGCCTTCTCTCGCCATAAGCCGAGAGTACGATTCCTGTGAACGATTTGAGCCACCTTTTGCGCTGAGAAATCCTGTTTCTTCAGAGCGTCAAACACTGCATAGATTTCTTCGCTGATGTCGTGCTTCTGCGGATACTCCCGTCCGATGAACTTGAACATCGTTTTCAGAAATAACTCAAAAGCTTCCTGCGATCTTCTCACACATAGGTCGTATTCCAATCTCTTCGCATGCTCTCTCGCTTCTCTCAAAATCGAATCGGCTTTGCTGTAGAACTTGTCTATCTCCCAGTATTGTTCCGAATTCAAAGCACTCTATCCTACTTCCTGCTCTTCTTGACTTGCTCCCAACCCTTCCTTACAATCTCCCCATACACATTGGACTGCTTCGGTATCGGTTTGCGCGCGCTTATTCGCGGACGGCCAGTATGTTGGCGCGCTTCTCGCCCTTAGGTGGTGACTCCTAGTGCTTTCTTCTCTTCCCCGAGGAAGCCTAGCTCAGCGAAGTCTCTGCGCAGCATCCTAGATCTGTGAGAGTGTTATTCTGTTCTCTATCTCGTCTATCTTTCGCCAGGCGTCGTAGAACTCTTTGATCTCCTTGAAGTCCACTATCTTCAGTTGATTGCGTATCTCGTGGAACGATCCTTCAATGAGCTGTCTAGCTTTGTCTGCATACTCGTCCGTCGTTATGAGGACGGGTATACTTCTCCAGATGTCCCAAGCGTGCTTCAGTTTCGTAAGAGCCTCGAAGAAGTTGCCTCCTATTTGCACCTCGAAGGCCGCATGAGGATTTCCTTTCACGACTTTCTTCCAAGCCATGTCCAGCCTGAGGTTGTCGATTGGGTACTCCTTTTCGACGACGAGCCGCTTCAGCCTCCCTATCTCGTTGAGCATTTCGATTATCTTGTCGTGATCAGGTTCTTCCACTGCTGGCAATGTGGGCTCGCGTTTCTCTTCAAGAGTAGGACCTCTCACTTGCATCTTTGAGGAGATGTTAGTCATCCACTTCTTGTCACAAGCATACACCATTGCGTTGAACTGGTCTTCTGTCAAAGTGTTCAAGGACCTGAAGATTGAGAGTCTAAGGGCCAGTTCGTCGGGTCGCAGACCCTTTGTTTTCCAGAGACTCTCAGGCAATGAATGAAGAACCGAGAACTTGAATCTATGAGGGTACAGTACACTTCTCGCCTTCTTCTCGTCTGGCCAGTACGGTGTTGTTCCTGTGAAGCGTTCAGATTCGGCGACTCCGAAACCCACGACTCCAGCGACAGGCCTAGTGACATAGAATGCCAGACGATCTCCTTTCGCGACGCGTTGAACCACAGGCCTGAGATTTGGCGTGTCTCGTGTTGCCCAGAGATGTTCAGACTCCTTGACTGTATGGGCCCAGTTACCGACAGAGCCGGAGAGAAGCCAGAAGTTAGCCACTGTCGCTCCCTCTGGTGATACTTATCCCGCCCTTACTTTATCTAGATTTGTACCGTCGGTCTCAAGCAAGGCAGCGGGAATCATCTACCTCATCCGGGACCAAGTGCTAGGTAGGAAGCTGGGCTTCCAGAAAGCCTTCGTCGAGAAACTCAAACTCCCCGCCAAAGCGGAGGCACATCTGAAATGAGAGTTTTGTTGGTTGATGTTGACTCTCAAATGCCAAACCTAGCGTTGATGTAACTCCGGGTTTGGTGTCAAGGCCTGCGTCGATAGCCAACTCTTCCTAGACATAGGTCAACAAAAATCCTTGCTTGCTCGTATTCCTCCTGCGTAATGGGTCTTCCTTGAAGAATCTCTGGTAGCATCGATTCAGGCTTGGATAGCACGGTGATCATGCGCAGGGCGACCGTCAATGCCTCTCTTTCTTCTCTGTTCTTCTTCTGCGGGTTACTCAGTTCTTTCTCAATCATGTCCTTGGCAAGTATCAGGGTCAGGTCTCTTTCTACTACGGCCGGCCGCTCCCCTTTCTCGTTCCGGACATGACTCAGTATGAGATCGCGCGCGCTCCACATGATAATCCTTCCATTTTCCAGTTGACCAGCCTAATCCATCCTTCTTTGTCCACCTTGCCGTATGACTGCTCTTGTTCAGCCTGTAGACTATGTTTTCGACAGTACGGCCGTCCTATGGCAGAGGATGGATCTGACTTTTCAGAGCTAATGGTGCGTCCTAGAGTAGATATTCTCGAAAGCCCGCTTGTTAGTTATCTTAGAGTTATTAGGGCTCTTGCCGCTAGTTTGGTGCCTTGTCAGCAATTGACGCCGAGATTTTCTTGCTGAAAGAAGGATCTCACCTAAAATTATCAGGGCCATACCTGCGAGTCCTCCGAAAAAGGCTATGAGTAATTCAACCATGTATCGTAGAACTTCGAAGAGCAATACGCCTCGCCCCTCCAGGAGGGTCGTTACAAATAGAAGCAGCACAACGATGAGAGCTGAGAGGAAACCAAGAATTCCGCTCAGCCTCAACTTGGTGCGAGGAGACCGAAACAGAAAAAGAAGAGACATAAACACTCCAATAAGCATGAATCTACTGTCAACACCAAAGATGTCATACCGTACAGGCAGAATGCTGAGTATTAAGAAAATGACAGGCGAAGCAAGAGCTCTAAGGAATGTTGTCGTGAAAGAAGGAGTCTTCTCGTAAACCCGTGGAAAGAACGATTTTGCCTTGATTTCTGGGACGCCACGGCTTAGATCCCGAAACGTCAACAAGTTTCCGATGTCGTTAAGTGTTATCGCAGGGCAAACGACGAAGAAGAAAACCCATACGAACGCAAGCGGCTGTTGAAGCACAGTAGCAGCCAATGCGAAGGGAATAACAACGTAAATCACAAAGGTGACATCCGAATATCTCGAGTACCTCCTGAAGATTTGCACAGAACAACCTCGACGGAAAGCTGAGACAGCCTTCTCGCTAAGATACCTTATGCCCACCAGGCCTAGCATCAAGCTGGCGGCTATCCCAGTCAAGGTCCGTCCGACAACGATTCTTGTGAGACCGGTTAATGGAAGGTGTTGAAGAAGATATGATACTAGAGGCATTGCTGACGGCTCCCAGAAGGAGAGACTAACAGCCAATAGGAAAGGACTGAATACGATAGCCGATGCCTTCCAGCCAGACCAACGCTGAATAATGGCTGGATATACGCACAAGGTTGAAGCCAAGAGCAAAAAGAGGAACAGCATTTGGATTCCGTTGAACGACAGAACTAACTCTGCGTGCCCAGCGCGTGATAGCGATACTTCGAAGAACCTAATGTTGAACGTGAATAGAATAAAGACCAGGGGGTACATCATGAACAGTACGTTATGGAGCACGCTGGGCATCTCTCTATCAACAAAGATTTCACTGAAGACGCTCGATTCCATTCTTTCTTGGTCTTCCACGATTCTGTAGAGAACATCAATGAGTCCGTGAGGCTTCTCAAATCCAGTCACCCGTAAGTAGCTTACTAATAAGAAGGCGGGCATGACGACCAATCCGAGAAAGAAATCTCCTCCAACAGCCAGAAACATCAGATAGATGGCCAATGCATTCAGCTGCCATGAAAGAACCGTATTCGAACCACTCTCTGTCTCTGTCAAGTTGACGACCCGCCTTTGCAGCAAGAGGACTGTGAGAAACAAACCGAGCGCAAGGAACACCTGCACGAGAGCTACAAGAGAACCCCACGTAAGAGTTGGCGAGTAGCGAATGAATGTCTCTACCCCATCAGCAAGTAGGACTCCAAGAAGAACTATGCAAAACGCTCCTGCAGCACATACCCGCTTGACCCGCCCAGATGCTCCTGTCTCTACAGATGAAGAAGTGCGTTCGAATACCGGTAGCCGATATACTTCCACGGCCAACACTGTTGAGGCCATGACTGTTGCCATCGCAGTATGCAACGGCTGCGGTTCAATCATCCGAAGAAACATGCCTAACTCAAGAACAAAAGCCAGAAGTGCAAGCAAGACCAAGATAATCCTTCTAGAGAGCAGCTCAAAGACATGTGATAACTCCAATCATTCTCACCAACGTAGAGTGAACCGCATGCAGCAACACAGCTCTAGATTGGCCCCGAGCGCTTGATTTAACGAGACTGTAGATCGCCCTCCAAGAAGACAATGCTGCTAGCGACCAGAAATAGCTCTGAACAACCAGCCGTGTCTTAAGTCTGACCGAGTCTTCCTTTGAAGTCTCTTCCAAAGTGATGGTTTTCGAGCATTTTGCAGGATCCACCTGAATACCTTGGTCATGGTCTGCGCTTGGTCCTCTGGTCTCAGGTTGTAGAAATCTGCATCCCCTTTGATTCCAAGCGACTCAAGAAGTTTCAGATATTCTACCCAGACCTCGGGGTTGCTGAGCCAACCTTCAAGCTCATCCTCCAAATCCTCTCCGAACTTTCTCTCTAGATCCGAAACGATGTATCCTAGTGTCTCACCGCTCTTGATGAGATAGTCATCTTTCCAAGGAGATTCACCCAAGATCAGTTTCCTAGCAACATCACCAGCTGAAAGGCCTAGGTCGAGACCGTATTCGCGCAGTTTGCTCTCAACAGAACGAATCTGGCCCATGATATTTCCTTCGTCAACGAGTGGTTTCAACAGAGTCTGGCTCCATTCATGAAAACTAGGATCCAACATTCCAGCGAAGCGAATCTTGTATGTGCTCGTCTCCGCACCGTTCAAGGCTTTCAACTCCTCTTCCTTGAGCAGGATGAAGGCGCATAGAAGTGCTATCTTTTGATCTTCAAGAAGAATCCTCCTCAGCTCTCTGAACTGCTCGGGACTCCCGTCCGAACCATACAGTTCGCTGGGAGGCGAGCCCTTCAACTGTAGTACGACATGGTAGAAATGCTCATAGATGTCACTCTCAGCGAAAAGATCTGGTCGCCCTTTGCGTATTGCATAGAATGGATGATGAATCTTCCTCTGAAAGTCTCTTGTTTCCTCGAGTGTTGGTAGCTTAACATGCCGCGTGCATACGTAGGCAAACACCTTCCAAGCAAGCTTAGCCAATCCGGCATTCTCCAGTCTCTCCCAGGCGCAGAATATGCCGGGAGCGAGACGGAACAGCTTCTTCGTCGCCTCAGTATTGGCTAACGGTGGTCTTACTAGGCCAGGCTTTTGAAGCAACTCGATGAGACCTAGAATAGTCATGTCGTAGACGATAAGCAGGCCTCGTGTCCGTGAAAAGGTGATTATGGGTACTACGCTAAAGTCTCGTTGCAAGGCTGTGAAGGCTTTGTAAACAGATCCGTTCCCCGGGTGCTTCAACTTCAGCATTACGTCGTATCGTTTTGGAAGGGCCCCCACAGACGAAGAATCCTCTATCACCGATTGCCAAACGCAGCTGAGAACATCCAGTCTAGTCTTTAGTGACTGTCGCTCAAACTGCAATTATTCCACTTTCGACTTAGCTAAAGTTGATCAAAGTCTGTTATAATGTTCCTGTTTCTCTAGTCTGATGTCCATTGAGAACCAGAATAGATACGAAAAGAGATACCCCGCAATTCTCCGCCGAGCGCGGAATACATGTGTGCAAAACCTTCAGAGGGGACATCGCCAGAGCTATTGACGAAATCGTCAACATACGTCGTCTCTTTTCAAGCTACGCCTCATTTGTTGGCCAAGCCATTCTGGAGTACCATCGACGTCTAGTTCACGAGGAATTGGAACTTTCCCGTCTTCGAGCAATGTCTGGACAAACTGAATCAGATTGAGGGTGTGTGAAGAGTCAAATGGCCAATGTGTCTCCGAAGGAGACCGCAAAGGAAAGGCCGGCCGGCCCGATACGTGTGTGCTTGCAAGCGGCCTCGAAGGAAGGTAATGGCGACAGCGGCTAGGTCGCAGATTTGCCAGACGAACCCATTGCGGCCAGTAGTTCTCCGCAAGAACTGATACTCGCCCTAGTCAAAGCAGGATACAATCTCACCAAGGATGGCTATGAGTACCTTGTCGCCTGCGATCGGCCTTACGAGATAGTGTCGAGGATCATTGAGGAAAGACCTGCGAGCCCGTTCATAGAAGCGTCGTATCTTCGCGCACTTGTATCATCTCGCCCAGAAGCCAAGCGTCGCCGAGACCCGTCAAACATAGCAGTAGATACTCCAATCGATATGTGGGGAAGAGAAGAAGCCAAGCCTGGGATCGGCCCTAGGTGCATATATTGTGGCTCCTATAACACGGTGCCTAACTCCATCCTACCAGACGTAGAGTCGTATCGATGCACGGCATGCAAACGAGCCTTTACCCCACAGAAATACAGGACTGAAGTAGTGGATTGGGATGAAGCAAAAGAGATCATCGACTATGCATACGTTCACGGTTACACTTTCCGGCAGTTGCGCTCAGAGTTTGCCAAGAAAGGAAAGTCCAGAAGCACCATGCTGCATTGCCGCATATGTAGCGACTTCAGCAGCAACAGCAAAGACCCGCTTCAGGTTGCGAAGGAATACGATCTCAGGTTTTCACCGTATCTAGCTCTCGATTTGACAGGCGTCTCCGTGCTGCGCAACGAGGAGAATAGGGGAATAGCCCCCCAACCGTCAGAGAGAGCACGAAAGCTCCCGGCTCTCTTCGCTGGAGACAATGTCACAACGTACGGATACTGCGCCCGCATAATGAGGGTTCCAACCAACTTGGACAAGCACCAAATGAAAAAGGTATTGACTGAAGCCTACGTCAATGTGCTCAGAGAGATAATCGCAGCGCTCCATGTGCCCGGCAACATGATCAAGATGGTCACTTGCGATGCGGAGCCTGCGCTAATCGCGGCAATTAGGATTGTGCTACCGGGCAAACCAATCCAAGTGGATCCGGTTCACGTATTCAGAAAAATAGACGCCAAGATACTTCCGACAATGCGCAACCCACGGATAAGGCATGAACGAATCGAAGACTGGAAGAAGCTGAAGACCGAGATCCACGACATTGTATATTCGCTCAGCAAGAAGCAGTTCTACCTTCGCTTGCAGATACTCCTGGCGAAGAGAGGTGAATGGGAATCTGATGAGAGGATGGTGAAAGCTGTCCGCACGGTTGTAAGATACCACAAGCTCCTGACAACTCATTTTATGTTCCCTGACGCTCCGCGTACAAACAACTTCTCCGAGAATCTCGTGGGACGGGTGGAGGCAAAGATAACCGCTAAGAAGGCCTTCGGCAACCCAGATACGGCAGAACGACATCTGACCAGCTATGTAAACGCAATGAACTTCACACCCTTCCGAGCGAGCGATGTGGGGCTGAATGGATTCAGCCCATTCCAGCTAGCCGGCGGCAAAACGGATACACCCTGGGCCGACATCACATACGTAGGAAAGCGCAGACAATGGAAAGCCTGGGTAAGACTACTTAAGGACAGAGACTGAGAACTCGAGGTCACATCTAGTCTAGGGCCGAGAGGAAACCTGCAATACCCTCCGAACTGTTACAGTGATGACGAAACCCTACGTTAACGGTACGGTGCCTACAACGGTGCCGTAACGGTACAGTAGTGATGACCAAGTCTGTAACAACATCGGAGTTTCCTATTTCAGCTCCAGGACTTGTTCTTCACGAGGTTGATCAAGGCGTTCTGCCGAAGCCATCCATGGATGCA
>Ga0315280_10006533_pt1 | contig 16052 bp, 16 predicted proteins | sample YL17G06_40_MG_FD_203697 | JGI IMG/M metagenome (GOLD analysis project Ga0315280, IMG submission 203697) | Sediment microbial communities from Yellowstone Lake, YNP, Wyoming, USA - YL17G06_40 | ecosystem: Environmental > Aquatic > Freshwater > Lake > Sediment | place: USA: Wyoming | collected... | reverse complement strand
TGGTCAGCTGCATTCTCTTGCCGCTCTTGTCTTTTCTGCCTGCCATTGTCCAAGTCTTCTTTGGTTTTGCCACTTCCTTCTTGCATTTCGGGCACTTGGCCATGATTATCACTGCTCGGAACATTACGGTGCAATTGACTTAAAAGACTTTCCGGCAGAATGCAGAAGGAGTGGCCAACTGTCTGTGTGAATGTCTTTTCTTCTCCTCGGTATCGCACGCACATGGTCATGACTTTTGTCTTTAGTGGAAGCAAAACCTAAAAGGTTTTATCCTTTCTTCTACCAGACTGTTGTTCTAAAAGGTTGGAAGAAAATGGAAGAAGATATCGTTGATTTTGCTTTGAAATACGCTGAAGGCAAGGGAGTGGAATATGCGGAGGCAAGGGCGCAGAGTCAGCAGCGGGATCAGCTGGTGTTCAGAAGCGGTATTCTGGAGGCTTACACGTCGGCGGTGGACAGTGGTTTCTGCGTGCGAATTCTTGCAGGTGGAGGCATAGGATTCGCCTCAACTAACAAGTGGACGAAAGAAGAGGCCAAAGCAATAGTGGACTTGGCCTTCAAACACGCGAAAGCAGCAGGCCGAAAGGACAAAATCGTTTTTGCCAAAGAAAAAGGCGTTCAAACAAAGTGGGCAGTAGACCAGAAGAGAAAGCTTGAAGATGTGTCGCCGGAAGAGCGAATAGCCACGTTCGTAGACATCGACAAAGCTCTGACTTCATGCGGCGTCAAACTGCCAGCCACAATGTCGCAGTGCATGATAGACCTGATTTCCAAGTACTTCGTCAGCTCGGAGGGTTCAAAGATATCCTCATTCGTTCCGAAGATGCAAGTCTACGCCTTCATGACCGTGGCCGAAGAGGGCAAGACAGAACAGGCATACAAGCAATTCGGGTACAGTGGCGGTTGGGAGGCCTTTAAAGAGTGGGACGTTACCGGAACTATGATCCACGACGCTAGGGTGCTCAAGGATGTCATCACAAAGAGTAAAGCTGTCAAGGCAGGCGACATGGACCTTGTTTGCGGTCCGAACGTGACTGGAATTGCGGCGCATGAGTCTTGTGGGCATCCGATGGAAGCAGACAGAATCGTGGGGCGCGAAATGAGTCAGGCCGGAAGATCCTTCATCTATAAGGGCGGTCCCTATTGGCTTGGAACAAGGATCGGAAGCGATGTCGTGACGGTTGTGGATGATCCGACAGTGGAGCACAGCTACGGGTACTATGCGTATGATGACGAGGGATTGAAGGCAAGGCGCAGGCACCTGTACAAGAACGGTCTCATCAACGAGTTTCTGCAAAACCGCGAGTCAGCAGCAAAGCTGGGTATGAAGGGTAACGCTTCATCAAGATCAGTCAACTACGACCGAGAAGCCATCGTCAGAATGGCCAACACCTTCGTGCTGCCAGGCAACCACACAGAAGAAGAAATCTTTGAAGACGTAAAGTACGGAATCTACATGAAGTCTTTTACCGAGTGGAACATCGACGACAAGCGTTTCAACCAACGCTACGTGGGCAGAGAAGCCTTTCTGATTGAGAACGGCGAGCTGAAGTATCCAGTTGCGAGGCCGGTGATTGAGACGACGACGTTGAAGTTCTGGTCGGCGGTGGACGCAGTGTCGAAGAAGATGGAGTTTGAGGCAGCCACTTGCGGCAAAGGCGACCCCGGACAGGGCATCCCCGTGTATACGGGTGGCCCGTGCATCAGGCTCAGAGGAGTGTATGTGAAATGAACGACATCCTGAACAAGACTGAGGAAATAGTGAAGAAGGCGAAAAGTCTCGGCGCAGACGAAGTGCTGGCGAGGACAACCGATGGCAAATACCGTCAAGTGCGGTTCAGCAACAACCAAGTGGACATCACCGTGGCTTGGAACGACTACGTGACCGATGTGGCTCTTGCTTGGAAAAGGCGGGTAGTGGCCACACAGATACACGACTTCAAAGACGTGGACGGTGGACTTGCGAGGCTCATGGAGCTTGCGAAGGTTTCAAAGGAGAATCCGATGTTCGGAGGGTTCGCAAAAGGCAAATTCAAATACGCCATACCGAAGCCTGACAAGAGACTTGAGGAACTGGAAAACCCCACAGACTACGTGTTCGAAGCCATCGAGGCAGCGAAAAAAGAGACAGGACCAGACATCGACAGCGGAGGCATACTGCTCACCAAGTACGAAGACGTCTACTTGGCATCGTCCGAAGGTCCAGTGGGCGTTGACTCAAGGTCTGCAATTGAGTTCTCGATACGCGCTTTTGCACAACGTGAGGCATCAGGCCACGGAGTCGAATGCAGTAGCACGCTGAAAGATTTCAAACCCGCTAGAGCAGGCACAAAAGCAGGCGAAATCGCCAAGATGGCCAAGAACCCGAAGATCGGTGACGAAGGAGCCTACGACGTGATTTTTGACCCGTTGATTTTCGGCTCCTCGCTTGGGGTCTGGGGCGGAATGGCTTCGGCCTACAATATTCTGATTCAGATGTCGGTTTTCGTGAACAAGATGGGTCAGACTGTGGCGCCAAAGTTCGTGACGTTGCGTGACAATCCTGCCGCTTACGCGATGGGCAATCGCGTGTTCGACGACGAAGGTGCGCCCGCCAAGGAAAACGTGATCATCGACCACGGAGTGCTTAAGGGCTACTTGCACAACAACTCGACTGCGAAGATCTTCAAGACAGAAACCACAGGCAACGCTGGACTGGTGTTCCCGAACCCGTGGAACATCGAAATGGATGCAGGCAACATCAGCAAAGACGAGCTTTTCAAGGAAACCAAGAAAGGTCTGTACCTGACTAACACGTGGTACACGCGCTTCCAAAACTATGCAAGAGGCGACTTCTCGACTATACCCAGAGACGGCATGTTCCTGATCGAGAACGGCGAGATCAAACAGTCAATCAAAGACCTCCGAATAAGCGACAACGCCGCAACCATGCTCAGCAACATTGCAGCTATCTCAAAAGAAAGACAGCACGTGCACTGGTGGGCAGAAGCAGACCCGCCGTCGCTCAGCCCGTACGTGTTGATAAAGAACGTTCACTTGACAAAATCCAAGTGAACGCTCTCTATCTCTCTTTTTCCCTTTTTTGCTTCAAGCATAAGGTTTATGTCATTTTTCCATCCAAGTGCTACTGACGCAGTGTTCGCGGTTGTAGTCTAGTTTGGTAGGACATCAGCTTCCCAAGCTGACGACCCGGGTTCAAATCCCGGCAACCGCACCATGCGCTATTCTTTGTTCAGAATAAGCGATTTGTTTGGTTTCAGGTGATTCGAGGTTACGGTGTTGGGCCGCCGGATCTGAATCCGTTTGCTCTTTGGCTGTTGAGTTGGCCATAGCACGGCGGGTGGCTTGTTGAGTAGCTTTTGGCGAACATGTCGCTTGAGGCGCCTGGTGTCTTGTCGTTTGTCTCAGTGACGTAAAGGCTTTCGCTGCCTCGCGAAATGAGAATCGTGGCCACTGATACTGCGCAGTAGCTCAGGAACAGGAGTGCGGCAAGAACCAGAAACAATCGTTTCCAATTCATAAAGCATTCCTCCTTCAATACCAAGAATAGTTAGCGCGATACTTAACCTTTAAGCGAAGCCTGAATCAAGTTGTCTACGATCCGTGCAAGCGGCCCTGTCTGAAAGGTTAGCTATAAAAGGATGAGGCACATTTGTCTAGCTGTCAAAGCTTGGGAAACCATGACTGAAGAACCAAACAAAGAAGCCGCTCCGCCTGAGAAGCTGTTAATTGACGATGCTTCTGACTTCCAGTTTCACGTGGCCTATCAGGCGTATTCTGAAGCGTTTGACAAAACAACCAGCCTTGAAGGCAAAAAGCAGCTGAACCAGCACATAACCGCGCTGCAACAGAAACAGATCGACACCCAAACGTTTTACAGGAACATAAGCATGTACCGCGGCGAAAATGGCTCGCAATACCGCCATGGCAGGCCTTTCATCGAGACCCAGAGGAAGAAGGACTGGCGCAGACAGGCCCAGAAACAGGAAAGAATCAAGCGTCACCGAAAATAAGATTCTTATCAATCTCTTTGGCGGCCTAGAAGCTGAAGCACCTGCCCCACAAAAAGCATATATCCTTGGAGAACCTAAAATTATATCGTGTTTTAGCAACACTCACACAGACACAGCATTAATTTGCAGTTAGCTGTGCTTATCGAGCTTTTTTCGGATGATGAGAGAGCAGGGATTAGAACAACGCCTGTGATGAAGACAACGGTTGCTGATGAAAATCAGTTACCTTTTCTTTCTTCTTCAAAGTTCGCGCGGCTCTAGGCGTCGTGATCCTTAGCCAGACGGACCAATCGCTCCGCGCTGTGATGGCGTAATCGCTTTGTGGGGCAGGTTGGCCGACTTGACTTGGGTTCGCTAATCTCGCCGGGTTTGTTTGGGTTCAAACGGGAAAATCGGAAACAGTGAGCGAACCGTGCGAAAGCTATCTGGCCGGTTTGGGTTTGTATCTGCTTTTTTCAGAGAAGAAGTCGATCACTCTGGATTTCTCCAGAAACTTTGCGTAATGTCTTGCTTTGGCAGGAATGACGTATTCGTCGCCTTTTTCGCAGATTCGCGGTTTGCCTTCGATGACTAGTTCCATTTTGCCTTCTATCATGATTCCCCACTGAGCATAGTCATGGCTGTGCTCCGGCACCTGCGCCGAAGGCTCCATCTCGAAAAAGACCAGCTGATGCTTCTCGCCCTGCAGAATCCTCGCTCTAATGCCTTTGATTTGAATGTCCGCTTCCGGCAGAAGCGTTATAACCTCAGGGAAACATCCCACGCGCGTATCTTTGCCGTCGTTCATGCCTATCCCCACTGGAAACGAAGACTGAGAAAGACGTATTAACACTTGTGCTTCGAACGTCTTCCCTGAACGGTGGTCCGTTTGATCTCAAGGCAGTCCGTGGGGGTGGGATTTGAACCCCACGATCAATTGCGCTACTCCTCTTCTACGAAGCCAAGCTTCATTCAAAGCACACACGCGAATATAGATGGAATAAAATCGAGGATACAGTGCATCATGATTGCTGGGATAAGATTTCTTGTCTCAATATAGACGATGCTGAGGCCTATTCCTGCAAGAAACTGCCCTGCAAAAGCGCGCGCCATCGCGCGCCAGAAGACGGACACATCAGGAATTACGCGATTTGGTTTGGGGGTAGAGTTATATCTTGTGTGTGTAAAACTTTGCTCCCAAATCCAGTAGAAAACGGTGCTTTACCGTTCTAATGCTTAGAACTATAAGCTTCGCAGACGCCAAGGATTGCGAGGAATTCAGAGATGAATTCTAGGTTAATACTGTCGTCTGTTCTAGTATCCGCTTCCATTTCCTTGATTTTGACCTTTGCATCTTACTTTTGTTACATACAACCTTTTACTGTTGACGCAAGTTTTCTATACAGAGGCTGGCCGCTTTACTGGATGACTGAATCATGGACACTTTGGAACCCACCACCAGAGCCATATCGTGTCAGTTTTCAGCCTGTAAATTTCCTAATAGACCTTATGTTCTACGCCGTCCTTATCCAAATACCAATGCAGCTTTACCTTCGTTCTAGAAGAAAAGAAGCCACGTTACGGACTGCCGCTTTCGGCAAAGAAGATCGTGTCGGTTGATGAGGAAGCCATCTCCTCCCCGACTTCTTTGGGTTTGGGGTAAAGTTTTATCCAACCAATTCTGAAACTTGTGAGTTATCCATTTTTCTTTTTGTCAGCCGTTGAGTCATGGGACGATTCGCTTATGGCTTCGCTTAGCACTACCAAAGGGACAAATGCTAGGACGGAAATCACAAACGCTGGAAGGAGCGCCGAGAAACTGTCTGTCATTAGTATCCAAAGGACTAGGAAGGTGATTGGGAAGCAGCTGGGAATCAGAACTAGCCATATAAGCCGCTTCAGTCGTGGTCTTCCCTTCATTTCGTCTGCGGCCAACAAATAGTACAAGAGATAGACTAGCACAATAGAAATGGTGACGATATTTTCAAGTGTAAGGAATCCGCCCATCTACTTTCCCAGATTATGTTTGACGGTTTTTTTCGCATATGCTTATTATCCTTTCTATTTACAGCTCAGTCCTTCTTGGCGCATGCATCCAAATTTATGTAAATTCCTGCGTGCCATTATTCCTTCAAATAGTCCCTGCTTCAACAATGGCATCGTCATCTTTTTGGTTGGTTGGATAAAACCTTACCCCAAGTCTAGAAGATCGAAACCTAGCCGACATGCTTCTTGCGGTATTCCTGAAGTGGCCTATAGATGAAAATCAAATCGGCGAGAACGACGAAAAGCCAGACAACCGCTGCTCCGATCGATAGATAGACAAGATCGAAGAGAAAGAACATGAGAGGAATCCCCAGCCCGAACAGGACGAAGGCAAGAAACATAAAAGCGGTGCGGACGGCAACTTTTCTGGTTTGCGGTGGAACCTTCCTGCAGTAGTAGAGAGTCTCAACTCCTAGGTGCTGTGCAACGAGGGCATTCAAGTCAAAGAGAACGGTAAGAAACAGAAGCACAAGCTGAGAAGGAAGCGATGACGGCTGATCAAGCCTAGTAAGTAGCAGAGTGATTGCCGTAAAAGCGAAGCCATTGACCAGCGTCAATCCATTGATGGTAGTGTTGATGTGCCTCGAATAGTCAGAATAATCTTCCTCGTCGTGACCCACTTGGCAAGCCTCGAAGAGGCTATTCTCTTGGTCGGATTATTATGACTTTGCACCCTTGACTTAATGGGATAAAACTCCGCGCGCTGACTTTTCGAGAGGTCATCGGGAGACGCATGCGGTGCAGACTCCACACAACTACAACGGTGTTCCATTTAATGTCGCAGAGATCTCTCGTGTTCTCACATTTCAGCAACATCAATGTATATCTTCCTTTCTCCAGAAGGGAACCTCTCTCGTTTAAGAGGCTTGGTTAAGACATGTATCTTCATTCGGGTCTGATATCTGAACTGCGACAGTGCTGTGGCCACGGGGCATGACGGGTCTATCGTCACATGAATGAAGTTGATCTCGTTATCGAGAGCAATGTTGACTGCTTTCTTTAGCAATTCCAGCATGCTTTCAGGTCTCTTGTAAGCTACAGTTGCCAAGTTGTAGCTCAGAAGTGGCTCACCAGGCTTAGGGATGTGGGGCATTCTCGTAAATAGGCCAATCATTCTTATCAGATACGTCTGCAAGCTCAGCCTCCAGTTCAGTTTCTCCACGATGTATTTCCTAACTTTATCGTACTCCCAAATTCCCAAACAAGCTTCAAGCTCGCCATTGTCTTCAAGAACAAGAATGTTGTGAAAGCCAAAGTGTGGTATCCTCCCGAGATACTGCACAAAGTCCTTGGGTTCGAAAGGAGCAAAAAAGTCGTAGCCGCGGTACATCTCGTTGAGCAGACCAGTCACATCGTCAACGTCAGCTTCTTCCATACTCCTTATGTTTCCCTCAGCAGCAATTCTCTGCCTCTTGTAAGGCATCAAAGAAATCGTCATGCAGTCTTTCGCTTTCTCGAATCCCATTTTGGAAAACAAGCCTATCGAGGGAGTGTTGTCCTCGATTATGTCCAGATGCAATAGGTCCACGCCATTATCCAGTGCAATGTGCTCAATGTGTTTTTGCAGTTTTTCCGCAATTCCTTTTCGTCTGTGAAGAGGGTCAACGATGAAACCGTATTCGTAGGCAGTTTTTACCTGTCTGCCTCCAACGCATGTATCGCTAATTGCAAACGCTGCAGAACCAGCTATGGTGTCATTCTCAACTGCCACAAAAACGTGCCAATCTTTGAATGGTCTAGACCGAGCGAAATAGTCGGGCGAACTGTCAACTCCGAGAACTAGGCTGGTGCCCATCGGGCATTTCTTTTGAAGCTCATTGAGAGCATCGTTATCGCCCTCATCGGCCTCTCTAACCATTGTCATAGTGTTCCCATGTCTCCTACTCTTACCAAGTAAGCGGGGGGAACCTATTTAGCGTTGATTTCTTCCACCGCAAGACGACCATGTTGGTTGGGGTAAAGCCTTATCCCAAAATCCACCAGAATATCTTAAATATGACTTGTTGGGTGTTTGAAAATTGGGGGAGCAGTAGATGAGAACGAAAGCAATGGTCATAGCTTGTCTTGTCATGTGTTTGTTTTCAGGTTTCGGAAGTATGAATAGGGCCAACGCAATGGTTGCGGGAACTTTTCATTTCAGAGCATACTTTGACGGGAGCGATTACGTATACATTCAGGATGCTGGAGGAGAAGTTTGGTATGAGCATATAAAATATGACTATCCCGGCGAGCACTCTCCCTACAGTTCTGCCTCCCCTGCTGCTACGACTATCGATGGTGTCGATTGGTATCCTACATGGGATAGGGTGACAAAGCTATCAGACAAGTACGTGAGTAGTTTACCTCGAAACTATCCGAGTGGTGAATGGACAGCTCTCAGCATCACCAAGATTACTAACGCGAGCGACTCGACGCAGAGCAGAGGACCAGTTACTATTGAGGAATTTCCTTCAAGCAGCAACAGTTATACAGCGAAAGTTTTGGTTAATGATGATACAGGCGGCATAGTATATGGAGGAGCTGCATGGTACGAATTCGAATTATCTTGGGAAGCACCCAACCTTATTCCAGAATATCCGTTTGGAATTATCGCAGGATTGTTCGCACTTCTGCCGGTAACCCTCGCAATCTCTTTATCTAGGCGTAGACGCGCCTAACGGGAACAAGAGCAAATAAACAACCACAGGCAACGAAAAAGAAGCTAATTGTTTGGGGTTGGAGGGCAAAGTCCTATCTCGTATGTGTGGTTGACGACTACGTTGACGACTACGACGACGCTACTGACTGACGATGTTTTTCCGCTGCAGACAAAGTAAAATCCTCCGGGGTTTATTTGTGGCGGGCGTGGTGGGATTTGCACCCGATGCCAGGTGGAGATATTTCCAGAGGTCCAAACTTTTAATCGGCTTTTCTTCTATTCTGATATAACAGTTGAAAGTGGATAGTCTCCGAATATGAGCATGGTGAGATTGTGGAGACCCCGCGCGCCTTGTTCAGAATGTGGGGCTTGGGAAAACTATAGAAGCGCATCTTTCAGTTAGTATCTTTGGCGTGACTTAATTGGATGGCTTGGTCGATTCTTTCAGGAAATTCGCTATCATCCTGACCTTTCTGATAGTTCTAGCCATTGTTAGCGTGTATATTTTTGACCTGTTCGTAGCCGCGCCTATAAATCTGTTCGTCTTCTCAAGAGAAACATTCCGAATCACGCTAATCATGGGTTTTGGGCTGGTAGTCCTGCTGTTCTTACGACGAGCAAAGTCGTTCATGACTGCACGCATAGGAGCCCAAGGCGCCACGATCCTGGAGTTTTCCATGGGAGCTATAGCACTCCTAGTGATGAGCTTCGGAGTGCTGCACACGCTTGGGGTCTCACCGGAAAACCTGTTAGCAGGCGCAGGCATCGCAACTATCACCATAGGCGTAATCATATCCACCTTCGTCGGCGGAGTCTTATCGGGTGCACTTGTCTTTACAACCCACAGCTTCAGGGTAGGCGATGATGTATTGATAAACAACATTCCAGGCAGAATAGTAGACATGACAGCCTTGGTTACGAAAATAAGGACAGATGTGGGGCAGATGTCGATCCCAAACAGTGCAATAGCATCAGGCATAGTAATCATGGTTGCCATCCATAAACACGAGTCCAAATCGCTCAATAGGCTCCCGTACGTCATTGGAGACAGAGTAGTCAGCACGTACATGAATGAAGAAGGAGTTGTCAAAGAACTAACCCCGCTTCACACCGTCATCATGCTGGACTCTGGAAAAGAACTGACTTTCCTTAACAACAGCGTACTATCAGGCACAGTAGCCATCGCAAGAATAGCCGAAACCAAAGGCGTACAGCCCAAAACGAAGGAGAAAGCTGACCACTAGATTGTGCAGCTAATACCGAAGCGCGCTATGTCAGATCAAAGGACTACTGAACCCCTTCTGAAATCCTTATATCGAGTTGAGGCATTTCGATTATGCCAAGAAGACCACAATGAGCATAGCAAAGCCTCTCTTAGATTATGCTAAGTCACTTAGGCCGCAAAAGGGGTTCACTCAGTCCTTTTCGGCTTTCAAGAAAGTGATGAATTATCACAGGAGATACTCTTGGTTCGTCATGGCAATAGTCGTTCTTGCAGTGATAAGATCTATTCTGTTCTCATTGGAGCCATTGTACACCACATTCATAGTAATCAACGTTATAGGCCCCCCATCCAACGTGAGCCTTCTAGGGGGCTATCTGCTAGCCATCATACTGGCCGGAATTGGCTTTACCATTTCAAACTTTATCTTACTTTCTGTCCAAGGGATAATGTCTCAGTACATTGTCCGAGACATAAGAACTGATTACTACCGTTCGCTTCAAGGCAAATCCTTCAGTTTTTACGATTCTGTGGCCGTGGGTGATCTCACGTCAAGAGCCACTGTGGATCTTCAATTGGTTGACATGTTTCTGAGAACATGGCTTGGCACTGTTCTGAACGCTGTCTTTACAACAATCATCATTATTGCGATAATCCTCCCCATAAGCCCAATCATGACGCTGATTTCCATGGCCACGATGCCTCTCATCTTCTATGTCACGGCACGCCTCTGGATAGAAACGATGCCACTCTTCAGAAACATGCAGCTAATAATGGGAAAACTGACCTCGTACATACAACAGAATATCGTCGGAATGAAAACGATCAGGATATTCCGCCGAGAAAAAGACGTGGTTGACGGATTCAAAGATGTAGAAAGCATATACGTGAACACGGCGGTTAGCGCGGGCAAGATACAGTCAATATACATGCCACTCGGTCCGGCGATATTGACGCTTGGAATAGCCCTGGTCTACGTGTACGCGGGGTATACGTTGGGCATTCCGGCTTCTGCATTGGCGGTCGCTCAAGTTGGTGATATCATCCTGTTTGCCAGGTACATGATGAGACTGACTTTTCCAATAAGGGACGTAAGCCAGACTTTGGGAACGTGGATCGCCGCTTATGCGGGGATGGAAAGGGTTCTTGAGATTACTGATGCACCGAGAAACGTTGAGGATTTGCCAAACGCCAAAGACGTTAAAATAGAAAGAGGAAAACTTGAGCTGGAAAACGTGACGTTTGGGTATGTGAAAGAAAGGCCAGTGCTAAATAACGTCACTTTCACAGTGCAGCCTGGTGAGAAAATTGCGATACTCGGGGCAACAGGGTCTGGAAAGAGCTCTTTGATATACCTGATTCCGAGATTTTATGACATCCAAGCGGGCAGCATAAGGATAGATGGCACAGACATACGTGAGTTCAAGCTTGCTTCTCTTAGGAAGCAGATAGGTGTGGTCTTGCAGGATGTTTTCCTGTTTTCCGGGACGATTAGGGCGAATATTGCTTTCGGCAGGCCTGACGCTTCGGTCGGTGAGATAGTTCGAGCTGCCAAGTCGGCCAGAATACATGCGTTCATTGAATCGCTTCCGAGTGGCTACGACACGGCTGTAGGAGAGAGAGGGGTCACGCTTTCGGGAGGTCAAAAGCAAAGAATAACCATAGCCAGAGCGCTCGTAAGCGACCCGAGGATACTGATAATGGATGATTCGCTGTCTTTTGTGGACGCGAAGACGGAGCAAGAAATTCAATCTGCAATAGAAGAAGCGACAAAGACAAGGACAACCCTCATAATCGCGCAGAGATTCTCAACGATAAAGACCGCTGACAAGATACTAGTACTTGAAAACGGTTCAGTAGCTGAATTCGGCACACATGACGAACTCATGGCAAAGAACGGCGTCTACAAGAAGGTCTATGAGACACAGTTTGTCCAAAAGGCTTCACCTATTTTAGAGAAAGCAGGTGATGCCTAGTGTCAAGCTCATACGGAACATTTTCCACGAGGCAGGAAGAGAGAAGAAAAAGGACTGTTCATGATCGCGTGCTAATCAGAAGGGTCTACAAGTATGCTCAGGCCCACATGCGAAACCTCATAATCGGCATATCGGCTACTGTGGCTGGTGCAGTTTCGGGATTGGCTTCACCCTACATGCACGCGATAGCCATCGACCAGATAATAACGCCTAAGAACCTTTCTGGCTTCATATGGTGGATTCCCTTGTTCGCGGCTATCATTTTGGGAAACTACCTGTTTCAGTACATCCAAACGTATCAGATGCGAGTTGTCGGAGAGAACGTAGTGGCAAAAATGAGAGATGACATGATGGAAAAACTGCAGGTCATTTCCCTCAGGTATTTTTCGGAAGGTGAAGCTGGAAGAATTATCTCCCGCCCGACGAACGACGCTAACACGGTCAGGATATTTCTCAGGATGGGGCTTACAAGCATTCTCGTTGACGTCTCGTCAATCCTGGGTGCCTTCGCAATAATGTTCTACCTTGACCTTCGACTCTCACTTCTTGCCATCACGGTTCTTCCTGTGGCAATAGTGCTAGTATGGTTCCTTGGAAAGTACTCCAGAGCTGCTTACAGGCGAACGTTGATCACGACTTCAGGGTTGACTGCGAGAATGCAGGAAGACCTAGCTGGAATAAAAGTCACACAAGCCTACACACAAGAGAAGGAGACAGAAAAGAAGTTCTTGAAAAGCCAAGATGAAAACGTTAAGGCAACAATCAAAGCCATCCTCATAGGCTCGTCATACATGCCCTTTGTGATAGGACTAAGACTGATCGGAACGATGATAATACTGTTCTATGGAGTCAATGCTGTTCTAACAGGAGCAATCACGTTAGGAGTTCTGATAGCCTTCACCGAGTACCAGTTCGCATATTTCATGCCACTGGTTGACCTTGTGACAATGTACGACCAGTACCAGTCTGCCATGTCTGCAATTGAAAGAATGTTCGACTTGATAGACACAAAAGTCGAGATCGTGGATGCACCTCCTGAAAGGAGCGTCGTACTGCAGTGATAGAGGAAGTCAGATTTGAAAACGTCAATTTTGCGTACGACATAGATGTTCCTGTTTTGAAGAACATTAGCTTTGTTCTGAAACACAACATGAAACTCGCGATTGTAGGCCAGACAGGCGCGGGAAAAAGCACGATAATCAATCTTCTCGCTAGATTCTACGATCCGGATGAAGGTAGAATACTCATCAACGGGCATGATATTAGAGACATTCCGCTCGCCTCTTTGAGAGGTTGCATGAGCGTAGTACTGCAAGACTCGTTTCTGTTTTCAGTTTCCATAAAGGAAAACATAAGGTTCGGAAAACTCGAAGCATCAGACCAAGAAGTCGTGGACGCAGCAAAATCCATCGGTGCCCACGATTTCATAATGAAGCTTCCCAACGACTACGATTACTTGATACAGGAAGGGTCCTCAAACATATCTATAGGCCAAAGACAACTCATAAGCTTCGCCAGAACGCTAGTCGCAAATCCAGAAATTCTAGTGCTGGACGAGGCAACATCATCAGTTGACGCCTACACTGAACTGGTGATACAGAGAGCCCTGAAGAAACTAATGCACAACAGAATGACCATAATAATCGCCCATCGGCTCTCAACCATCAGACTTTGCGATGAGATCCTAACCATAGACCAAGGATCAATAGTCGAAAGAGGCACGCATGAACAGCTAATGCGCAAGAAAGGATTGTACAGCGCATTCTACAAACTGCAATTCAGAGAAGAAACAGGCGCACGCTGACGTCAGACTTTTCAGAAAACGCAAACGACAATACCTCATAATGAGGCCCCTGGTATTTGTGGCGAGCGTGGTGGGATTTGAACCCACGACCCCCAACTTAGGAGGCTGGTGCTCTGTCCGACACCCCCAACATAACACCCTCTACCCCCAACTTACCGCACTTCCAAAGGGAGACAAGCGCCAAAGCTGGAAAGTGTGTCCGTACTGAGCTACACGCCCTCGCATTTCCAATAAAGAGACCATTATTAAAGAGTTTTAGGTCAAGACATGCCTGACCAGTTTGGTCAAGACTAGTATTGATCGATCGACTAGCTAATTCTTTAATTCAGCTATAGCTTTTCCGCAAGATAGAAAATACCGGGTATTCCTGCCCAAGAGAAGCTTGGTGGCATCAACAGAATACCAAGTACCGAGATGTGGATTTGTCCAAGTTTTCGAACAGTCTGTTCTGATGTACAGCACTAAATCATTCTGAAATATCGAGTCAAGTAGACAGGGAGGCTGTTTGAAATGTCTGTAACAAGAATAGTTCAGGCGCTGACTGTGGCCCATGTTGTTTTCTTTCTATGAGGCCTTTAGAATGTTTGTGAATACGAAAAGAGAAAAAGGGGTTGGTAGTTTCGCAAGTCTAGATTTTTTTCTTATCTAGGACAGATCTGAAGCTTTTTCCACAGTGTTCAAAGAGTCCGATTGTCAGCTCTAGTCTCTTACCATTCTTGTCTTTTCTTCCAGCCATCTTCCAAGTTTTCTTAGGTTTGCTGACTTCCGTCTTGCACTTTGGGCACTTAGCCATGATTATTCCCTTTTCATGATTGCATGCTATGAACATAAAACACTTTCCATAGTGAACGAAAAAGAGAGTCCAGAGGCTTTGTTCCAGTTGTCTTATTGCCTCTGAGATTCTATCTCTGAGCTATTTGAATTATGGAGTCCTAAGAAGGAATTCGGAGAGCACGAACCACAACTAGGTTTTGAGTATCTTTGGTTCTTTCCATTCTTCTCTGAGAATGCTGTAGACAGAATTATCTCGCCATTCTCCTCTAGTAAATGTGGATTTGCGAAGTGTCCCTTCTTTACTGAATCCAGCTTTTTCTAGAACCCTCTGTGAACCCACATTTTTCACGTCAGTGTGGGCTTGGATACGTACAACGTCCTTAGAAAGAAACAAGTAGTCAACCATTATTTCCACGGCTTCTGTACAGTATCCTTTGCCTCTCTCACTTGGGGCTAGAACATAGCCTATCTCTATTCCCAGTTTCTCTGCTGCGGGAAAATGCGCAATAAAGCCAACTTTGGCACCATCCTTCTTCTCTATCAGAAACCACTTGATATCAGAAGTGAAGTTGTCGTATCTCTTCTCCCACTCTGTTTTAGTCTGCTGTGGAAGCCAAACATGCTCACCTAAAAACACAGGATTGTTGTTCCAGTCTGCTAGCAATGCTAAGTCTTCCTTTTCAACAACCCTCAAATTCACAGTCTTGCCCTCAAGCAACTCAATTCACCAAACTCTGTGTCTTTTGTTTCTGTTCTTATGATTTACGTTATTGTCCATTCTGTAGTCTGATGATCTCAAGCGATTCAGCCCTAATACCAACATAGTGCATAACAATAGGTTTAGGTGTCAAGAATGGTTGACGTACCAGCATTTACCGCTTTGACTGCAACCTTAAGCATTGTGCTTGGTCTGTTAGGAATGATTATCTTCTTGAGGAAGAAAAAGACTGCAGAAGCAATTTCACTTCTGAACACAGCCCTTCTCATTATCGTGATTCTGCTCCTGATATTCCCACCTCAACTGTTCACATAACCTTGATAAATCAGATGCTCGTTGCCTGCTCAAGCTGTCCGGCTGCTTCTAAGGTTCTGTCTCTCAGGTCTTTGGAATAGGAAAATCATCATGCTTTAGGTAAAGCCTATCTGGACTTTCGTCTTTCAAGTCTGGCAAGCTTCTTCTTCTTACGCTTCTCTTCTCTTTCCTTCTTCTTCTGAGGTCTAGGTTTTGTCCGATCTTCCTGTCCTGTTTCCCCTCTACTACTCATGTAGCTGCCTCCTTCTCAAAAAAGAAAGAACCATCCTCTTTCCTTCTGAACGATTCTTGGTTTCTTGCATTACTAGCAGTCATTATGTCATTTGTCGATTCTTATGACTTATGCCTGTTTTTAACGCAGCGTAGGAATCGATCAATATGAAATACTACATTGACAACAAAGGAGAGACAGTGACATAGGAGACAGCTCTCAGGGGCATTTCTGATAAGATTCTCGCAATTGCTAATGAGAAGTGCAGAGGGCTGGACCCTAGATGAGCATACTGGGCATCATGTTGCAGGTCTTTTCCATAATATCCGAAAGGATTAAAAGCAACATACAACCAA
>Ga0315280_10006532_pt1 | contig 16052 bp, 12 predicted proteins | sample YL17G06_40_MG_FD_203697 | JGI IMG/M metagenome (GOLD analysis project Ga0315280, IMG submission 203697) | Sediment microbial communities from Yellowstone Lake, YNP, Wyoming, USA - YL17G06_40 | ecosystem: Environmental > Aquatic > Freshwater > Lake > Sediment | place: USA: Wyoming | collected... | reverse complement strand
TGCTCCTGGCTTGAGAGGGGAATGCGATAGTATGGATGAAGTAGCGTCCCAAGTGGTCCGGGCGTTGACGGAGAGACTCGGCTCCGCCCCCCAGCCCGGCGTTCCCATCATCGAGCTGATCAGCGATTCCCTCGCCTTTGCGGAATTCCTTTTTGATCTCGAACAGAAGTACGGCATCAAGGTGGACGAATACGCGGTGGCCGAGGCTACCGCCGAAGAGTTAGCGCAGTACGTGCAAGCCAAGTTGGACCACAAGGCGCCGGGAAAAGCCGGGTGAGATGGGTTCCCCGCCGGCGGAGCGGGTAGTGAAGGATCGTCTCGCCATGAAGGTCCTTGTCCTTGGCCTCGGCAATCCCCTGGTGACCGACGACAGCGTCGGCCTGCGGGTGGCGGCCGAACTGAAGCCGCTGGTGGCGGATCGGCCCGACGTGGAGGTTTCCGAGGACTATTGGGGCGGCTTGAGGCTCATGGAGCGGATGGCCGGGTTTGAGGGGGCGATCGTCATCGACGCGATCTGCACCGGGGCCCCGCCGGGGACGATTCATCATCTCGGCGTGGATTCGATCCCCACGCAGCGGAGCGCTTCGAGTCACGACGTGAACTTGCCGACCGCCTTGGCGCTGGGGCGCCAGGCGGGAGTCCCCTTGCCGAGCGATGAGAAGATCCTCCTTGTCGGGATTGAGGCCGAAGATATACTGTCGTTCGGTGAGGAGTGTACCCCGGCCGTCCGGGCCGCCATTGCCCCGGCGGTGCGGGAGGTGCTGGAGGCATTGGACCGTCTCTCAGGAGCAAAGCCCAAATGATTTCCCCGGAAATGCTGCGCCGTTACCCCTACTTTGCCGGCATCGGCGAGGAAAGCCTCAAGGCCCTCGCCATGATCGCCGAGGAGAAGCAGGTCCCCGCCGGAGCCCACCTGTTCAGTGAAGGCGACCCCGCCGACGCGATGAACATCGTCGTCAAGGGTGAGGTGAACATCCAGTACATTCTCGGCACCGGGGACCGCCGCACGGTCGATACGCTGGTCGCCGGCGACATCCTCGGCTGGTCCGCCTTGGTCGAGCCCTACAAGTACACGGCGCTGGGGACGGCGACCAAGGCCGTGCAGATGATCACCATCAACGCGAAGAAGCTCCGGGATTTGTGCGGCAAGGATCCGCAGTTGGGATACCACCTCACCACGCAGATCGCCAAGCTCCTGGCCCACCGCCTCGAAGGGGCCCGGGTGCAATTGGCGGCGATCGGGTGAGAGCTTTCGGCTATCAGCGATCAGCAGTCAGCTATCAGCAGTCAGCATGGCCGAACGACGCGCGTGTGCCGCGGATTGCCGAAGGCAGGCAGTTCGGACGGCGTGGAAGAAGGTCGTGCTCTTGTCGAAGCAGCGGAACATAGCCGGAATCTGGAGGCTGATCGCCTGCAACCGGAAGCTCACGGCTGATAGCTGATAGCTGACCGCTAATGGCTGCACTACCGATAATCGGTCGGCTCCGCCTCGCTGACGTACCGCCGCCAGCCGTCCAGGTGCTCTTTGGGAAGGCCGTTCTCCCGCGAGAATTCCGTCTCCAAATGGCTCTCGGTGTCCGGCACCGACACGCGGACCTTGAGCCGGCCGTTGGGCTTGTAGTGGAAAACCACCTGTACCGGCGACCGCGCCGGCAGACTCGGCGGCAGCCCGCGGATCGTGCAGCGGCCGATCTGCGTGCAATCGTCCGGCGACGGGTTCTCCCCTTCCACGATCTCGACGAGGATCGACTTCTGGTTGGCCTTTTGCGTGCGGAAGGTCCGTTTGGCGCTGGCGGGAATCGGCGTGTTGCGCGGGATGAGGACCCCGGCGCGGCGCCGCTTGGTCGCCGGGTCCACGCCCACCACCCCCAGGCTGTGGCTGTTGACGTTCTTGATGCGGAAAGCGGCGGGCCGGCCCTGGCTGCGGGCGATCAGGAGTCCGGCCCGCAGGGCGGCGCCGTGGGCCACTGCCTCGTCGGCCGCTACCGACGTGTCCGGGTCTTTTCCGGACAGGCGGCGGACCATGGCGCGGACCATGGGCATGCGCGTGGACCCGCCGCTCAGGAGGATGCGGTCCACCTCGTCCCACGTCAGCCCCGCGGCCCTCAGGGTCTGGGTGACCGTGAACCGCGTGCGGTCCAACAGGTCCAGGGTGGCTTCTTCAAACTGCTCGCGGGCGATCTCGATCCGGTCCGAGAAGCCCCGGTACTGGCAGGGGATGGAGACCTTGCTCCGCACCGAGAGGGTTCGCTTGGCGTCCTCGCACTCGCGCCAGAGCTTGCCGGCGGCGACCTGTTCTTCCCGCGGATCGGCATGGTGCCGGTGAGCGAAGGCTTCGGCGGCCAGATCCACGAGGCGTTGGTCCCAGTCGTAGCCGCCCAGTTGCACGTCGCCGTCGGTGGCCAGGGCGACGTACTGCGATGCGCGGATCTCCATGACCGTCACGTCGAAGGTGCCGCCACCCAGGTCGTAGACCACGACCCGCTGCGGCGAGTCCGGCGACTCGTCCTCGCGCGCAAAACCCTGGTGGGACCCAAAGGCCACCGCGGCGGCGGTTGGCTCGTTGATGATGTCCAGCACCTCGAAGCCGGCCATGTAGCCGGCGTCCTGGGTCGCCTTGCGGCGGACCTCGTCGAAGTACGCCGGCACCGTGATCACGACCTTCTCCAGCGGCCCGATCTGGGCCCGCGCGTCCGCCCGCAGCTTGTTGAGGATGAACGCCCCGATAACCTCCGGCGGATAGTGCTTCCCTTCAATCACCTTGTGGTAGACCCGCTGGCCCATGTCGCGCTTGAAGCACTCGGCCACGCGTGCGGGCTCGGCGGCGAAGGCCTTGAGGGCCTCCTTGCCGACGATCACATCTTCGCCGTCGAAGAGCACCATGCTGGGCGTGGAGCGGTCCCCCTCGCCGTTGACCACCGTCACCGGGTGACCGTTCTCGTCGAGCCGGGCGAGCACGGAGAAGGTCGTGCCCAAGTCGATCCCCACCGCTGGAATGGACGCCTTCGTCATGGCCATGGCACCCCTACCAAAGCTTGGGCAGTCTCGCCCCGGGAACGAGCCAAGAGATCAGGAAATAGGCCATCGCAATGCCGGCGGCTGAGGACAGAACGTAAGCCACAACGCTAATGACCCACCGGGGAACGCCCCCTCTTGCCGAAGGCGGCTGGCGGGCCGGCTTCCAGACTGCGGCCTTGGCCACGCCAGCGGGGCCTTCGCGGGGCTCCTCGACCGGTTGAAACATGACTTCGGTCGGAGGTTGCGGTTGCGGAGCCGCTGCCCCTTCGCTGCCCTCTGCCCTCTGCCCACGGCCCACTGCCCTCTGCCCACTGCCCACTGGCTTCTGCCCAGTGCCGACTGCAAAAAGCGGCGTCGGCTGCGATAAGATGCGGTTCGGCGGCAGCTCGCTCGGCGCGGTCTCCTCTGGAGCCGGCCCGAGGTGGGCAAGACGAGCAGCCGGGGGGGGCGGAGGAGGCTGCGCGGGTGCTGCCGGCAACGGCCCACGCGGCCCCAAGTCCCATTGGTCGGCGGCTGCCGACTCGCCCCTGCCCTCTGCCCTCTGCCCACCGCCCTCTGCCATCTGCCCGCTCAGCACTTCCTGCACCATGGCCTCGAAGCGGTCGAAGCCGGCCGCAGAATCCACCGCCTGCTTCCACCGGGAAATCCCTTCGCGAGACAGGCCCACGTCCCGCTCCAGCTCCAGGGTCACTTCGCGACTGGTCCCGGGGACCACGCCGCGCACGCTCAACCGCCCGTTGGCGCCGTAGGCAAAGGTGACCTCCACCGGCCAGCCCTTCGGAAGGCCCGCGGGCAGGTCGTGGATCACGGTCCGCCCAATAGCCGTACACTCGCCCGGTAGGGTACTCTCGCCTTCCAGGACCTGGATCACGATCGATCGCTGAGCGTCCGTCTTGGTGGCAAACCGCTCCGCAACCTGGGCCGGCAGCGGGGTATTGCGCGGGATCAGGATCACGTTGATCTTGCGGAGCGTCGCCGGGTCGATCCCTTCCACGCCGAGGCTGTGGGAATTGACGTTGGTGACCTGGAACGTCGCCCCCGTGCCGCCACGCTCCGGTGCGGAAAGGAGATAGTGGGCATAGATTGCCGCCCCGCGGGCCACGGCCTCGTCGGGATTGACCGTGCGGTCCGGGGCGATGCCGGTCAGCCGCTGGAGCATGTTGGCTGCCATCGGCATGCGCGTCGAGCCGCCCACGAGCAAGATCCGCGAAATGTCCCGCCATTGAAGTCCGGCAGCGGCCAGGAGCTGCCGGCTGGTGTAAGCGGTCCGCTCCATCAGGTCGGCGGTCATCTCCTCGAATTGCTCGCGCGAGACCGGCACCTCGAAGGAGACTCCCGCATGCTCGACGTGGATCGTGGCGTGCGAGCGGGCGCTGAGCGTGTGCTTGGCCTCCACCGCGGCCTCGTACAGGCGGCTCAACGTGGCCGGGTCTTCGCGCGGATCGCGCCCGTGGGCCCGCCCAAAGGCGTCGGCCGCGAAGCCCACCAGGCGCGTGTCCCAGTCGTAGCCGCCCAGTTGCACGTCGCCGTCGGTGGCCAGGGTGCGGATGTCGCCGGGAGCCAGGCGCAAGAGCGTGGCGTCGAAGGTCCCGCCCCCGAGGTCGTAGACCATCACGTTCATCTCGCCCAAGAGGCTCCCCGCGGGGCTTAGATACCCCAGGACTTCCCCGAAGCCGAGTGCGGCGGCGGTCGGCTCATTGACGATGTCCAAGAGGCTCAGCCCGGCCATCTCGCCCGCGTCAGCGGTTTGCTTCCGGCGGGGCTCGTCGAAGTACGCCGGCACGGTGAGCACCGCCTTAGCCGCCGGCCCGACGGCCGCCACGACGTCGGCCTTCATCTTGCGGAGGATGCAGGCTTGGATGACCTCGGGTGGGAGATACTCGCCGCGGATCGGCCGCGAGTAGACCGGGGAGCCCATGTCGCGTTTGACCCATTGGGCCACTCGGTCGGGGTAGACGGACGCCATCCGGCGGGCCTCCTTGCCCACAATCACCTCGGAGTCCTCAAACAGCACGACGCTCGGCGTGATGAGGTCTCCCTCACTGTTGCGGAGCATGGCCGTTCGGCCGGATGGATCCACCCAAGCGGCCGCCGAGTTCGTCGTCCCCAGATCGATTCCTACCGCGATCGCGCCGGCCATTCGAGAGGGACTCCGGTCAACCATCCCAGCGGTAGGTTATGCTTTAGCATAATGGAACGTCTTGCCAGTTCCCCAGTTACGCTGAAGGATAATCTACTGGTTTCCGCTGTGAGCGAACGTTCGCCCCCCTCAGGCGGGGAGAACGCCTTTTCTGATTACCACTTTTCTACTCTAGCAGGCAGCCGGAGGCTTCACAAGGAAATGCGGGCGCCTGCCCCGCCGGGACGCGAGGCCGATCCAAAGTTGCCGCGGTTTTCCACGTCTGCTACTCTGAACCCGACGGAGCCGACCCGATGCCTTCCTCACGCAACGCGCCCAAGTGGCTGGCCTTAATCCTTGCACTCCTCGCACCGTATCCACCAAATGTAGTAAATGCCGACCCGCCGCTCGCCTGCAAAACGCCCCTGGCCGCCCCTTTCTCCAAACGCAAGGCCTTTGTCGCCTCCGACGGGCTGCTCCAAACCCTGCTCCCCAGCCCGCGGCTCGAAGGAATGGGAGCAAGACCCCGCGGCGTTGGTCTGCGGGTGCTCTTGGACGGGCGCGGGCCGTGGCAAAACCACAAGCAGTGGCTCGTGATCGATCAGACCCTCGTCGTGGTCACGCGGTTCGAATGGCCCGGAGCTGCCATGGAGCAGCACACTCTGGCGGCTGTGCCGGAGGCGGGTGGATTCTGGATGCGCGTGCAACTCCAGAACACCGGGGACCGGCCTGCGACCTTCCATCTCGTGAGCCTGCTGGAGAACGCCGGCAAACTGCGGGCCCGGCGCGAGCGGTTCCTCAGCGGAGAAGACGGCAAGCCCGTCCTCCGTTTGGTGTCGCGCGGCAAGGTGGAGACGGTTTTTCCTAGGGAGGAGCAGCTTTCTCGCGGGTCGGCGGTCGTTTCGCTGGGGCATACGGTGGACTTGGCCCCGGGCGAGTCGGAGCATTTCGACCTGCAACTGCCCGGCGATCCGGTGGGGTCCTGGGAGGATGCCTTCGGCGAGGCTTCGCTGGCCTGGCGCATCCGCCTGGCGCCGGCCACTCGCTTCGATCTGCCGGACCCGGCGCTGCAACTGGCTGCCGATGGCTGCGTGCGCCAGGTTCTTGCCATGATCGAGCCGCGGCGCAGAACCGCCCGCGTGCTCAAGGGACTGGAGCACTACTACGGCTCCAATCCGTACGACACCTTCCAGTCCATCCGGGCCTTGGACGCCGTGGGCCTGCGCAAGGAGGCCGACGAGCTGGTGCGGCACCAGATGGGCCGGCTCAAACCCAGCGGCATCTTCGAGATGTGGGAACGGGAAGACCCCGATCCGGCGGCAGTGGATCAGTGGATCGTCCAAGGCTTGGCCGGACTCTCGCTCTGGAATCACTACCAGTCGCAGCCCAACGACTCTTGGCTCAAGGGGATCACTCCAGTCCTGGTCGATGCCGCCCGGGCTACCGCGCAAGCCCGCAGCCGCAACCCAGGACCCGTGCGCCAAGGGGCCGTCGAGCTGGCCGGGCTGTTGCCCCCGTGCGCAGGCGACGGCGGGCTGGGACACGGCTACCACTTTGCCCAGAATGCGGGGCCGCTGGCCGGCATCCGCGCCGCAGCCCAAGCCGCCGCCCGGCTCAAGCTCCCCGACGCCCAGTGGCTATCCCGCGAGGCGGCGGACTTCCAGCGGGCCTTCGACGAGGCCCGAGTCCGCGCGGTCCAAGCCAACGGCGGCAAGATGATCCCCGCCTATCCCGGGGCGACCGCAGCGGCGGCCACACGTTCGCTCTGGGGCGTCGTAATGAGCGTCACGGCCTTCGACGCAATCGCTGCCAATGATCCGGCCGCCCTCCACACCCTCCGCTTCCTCCAGCAACACAAGGACCACGGGCTGCACCTGAACCTCGGCTATTCCCCGGGGGTTTGGCCGTACATGAGTGCCTCCGTCGCTGAGTGGCACATGCGCTTGGGCGAGTTCGACGAGGCATGGCGGATTCTGCGGGCGATCGTGGATCATGCCAGCCCGACCGTCTGCTGGTACCAGGAGCAGACCCGCGAGCCGTCCAAGGGCTACGGAGACCCGGCCGACGTGTGGGCGGCCGCCGCGGTCCTCCACTTGACGCGGCAGCTCACGGCGTACGAGTCGCAAGGCCGCCTGTATCTCTGCCCGGGGATGCCGGTCGAGTGGGTCCGGCCCGGCCGCCAAGTCCAGGTCCTCAATGCCCCGACGCGTTGGGGGAGTTGCTCCTACAGGATCGGATTCATGGAGCGGGGCGCGGACGCGATCGTTGAGTTGCCCGGCCCACGGCGGCCGGAAGAGGTCCACCTTTGCCTGTCGGCCACGGATGAATCGGCCTTTAAGGCGGTGGACGTTCAAGGGGCGCGGGCGAGCACGTGGAACCGCCGCGACCTCGTGCTCCTACAGCCGAGCGAGCGGGTCATCGTGATCGCGCGGCGGTGAAGAGTAGGACGGCTTTCAAAGTCGCCCTACAGAGCAAAAAAATGGGGACATCCACGATTATTGTTGACGCGATAGCCTCGGATAACAAAGGGGACAGTCCCATTTTCGCTGCGCGAAAACTGGGACAGTCCCCAAATTGTTCTCCGTCCGCTACCTTATTTCGGATGCTCGACCTTGGGGGGCGGGGGCGTGCCTTGGGCCCGCAACTCGTCGAGCGACTTGCGAAGCTGGTCGAGCTGCCGGCTCAGCTCCTCGATCCGCTTCTCCGTTTGGGGCCGCGCGATCACCCTGGACCCGCCCGGCGGGACCACCTCCAGCCGGTGGGGCCACACCGCGGACTCTAAATTGAGCCAACCGGGGCCCAGGCCCAACATCTGGTCCACGTACGGGCGAACGTCCGTGGGCAGCTTGTCCAACTCGTTCTCGGCGATTTCCCACTGCTTCTGGTCCTGCTTGACCACGATCTTGGCCAGCTTGCTGCCTTCCTTGGTAATGGTGATGCTGAGGTTCTCCGGTAAGGGAGCGTGGTGCAAAGCGCCCGGGCGAAGCACCCAGCCCGGCCGCATGGTGTAGTACCGCAACGCCGGCCCGGACAACTTCAGGGCTTCCGCCAGATCCTTATAGCGCAACTCAGGAGAAACCCACACGTCAGCCTTCGACGGGAGGGCGGCGGGGCGTTTCGCCGGCGTGACCTCGATTTTGACCGGCTTTCCCCCGCGAAGGACCTCCAGTTGAAGCTTGCCGCCCTTGGCGTCATTGACCGCGCTGACCAGGTCGGAGGCCGACTTGAGCGGCTTCCCGTCGGCCTTGAGCAACACGTCGTCTTTCATCAGCTTGCCGTCAGCCGGCGTGGAGGGCTCGACCTCCTGGACGAGTATCCCCTCGTCGTTGGGTATCGACAACCGGGCGCGCAACAGGTCGGGCAACGGATACTGCACCTGGACGCCGATCCAATACTCACCCGGCTTGTCCGCTTTGTCTTGTTTGTCTTGCCCCCAGGCCCCTGCGGCCAGCAACACGCAGAGTCCCAGGCCGAATGCGAGACTCACGGCAACGATTCGCCCTTGCTTCGGCATACCGAACTCCTTTGTTCAAACGATTGGATCGCTCAATAGGCCGGCTTGCTGACCCGCCGGAACTCCACCTGGTCCACCGGCAACACCAGCCGATACCCGCCCTGCATCGGAAAGGGCAGCAACTGCCGCTGCTGCCGGACCTGGTAGCCTAGACGCTCTAGCGATGCCTGCACGTCGGCAGGGATGGTATCCGGGGACGGCCGAAACCACGACTCTTCAACGTGGTCCGACTCGGTCACCGGCACGGAGATCGACTCCCGGGAGTCCTCCGTCGCCCCGGGCAACGAAACCTGGACCGCGCCCCACGGTTGCGGAACCGCCCGCACCGCAATCTGCCGGGTCGTGTCCAGCGGTTCGCCGCGTCCGGCCTGCGGGCCCTTGCCGTCCGCGTCGCCCGGGAGGACCTCGGCGATTTCACCGGCGCCCGGTCCAGGCGGGCGGCCGCCACGCAACGCGTCCCGCAACGTCCAGCCCAATCCCAGTGCCGCGAGGAAAGCCGCCGCCGTCGCCAGGGCGGTCAGTCCGCCGCGCATAAAGCGACGGAACTTGGACCGCGGCCGTGCCACGACGGATGGTAGGACGGATTGCCAATCCGTCCCAGTTGGCACGACGGGTTGCGAATCCGTCCCACGACCGGCCGCGGGAGGCGCGTGCTCTCGGGCGATCGTGCCGCACGTCTGCTTCCAACACTGGGCCTCCAAGAACGCCAGGGCACAAGATCGCCATCCTCCGGGCACCTGATCCAAGCTCAGAAGCAGCTCGCGGCGATCGGGCCCGGGCAGTTCGCCGTCCACCAGCAGGTCCAGGGATTGACGGTCGATTGAGGGCAAAGGATTGTCGGCGCCGTTCATGGCTCTTCCTCGGTCACGTGGAGGACCGCCAGGGCGTCGCGCAGCTTTTGGCGCGCCCGATGGAGGCGTGCCTGCACGGCCGTCTGGCTGATCCCCAAGTGTTCCGCTACTTCTCGATAACTCCAATCTTCGCTGTATTTCAGCAGGAGGATTTCCGCGTCGCGCTTGGGCAGGCGACTCATCGCCAGGCGGACCAGCTCGCGGCGCTCCTCGGCCAGGAGCCATACCAGTGGGTCGGCCTTCCGGCCCGCTTCCCCTGCAACCGCGGCTCTCCTGGCATAGCTCTCCGCCAAACGCCGACGGCGGCCCTGCTTGCGCCGGTACATCAGCGCCTGGGTCACCGCCAGCCGGTACAACCAGGGCGAAATCTTGCTCGCGTCGGCCAGAGGTGACCGCTGCCGCACCGCCGCCAGCGACACCTCCTGCATCACGTCGTCGATCGCCTGCGGCTCCCCCAGCCAGGCATAGAGGACCGTTCTAAGCCACCGGTCGTGCCGGGCCAGCGCAGCCTGCCAGTCAATCGCCGGCGCCTCAGCGGTAGGTTGCCGATCGACGGGCAAGGTCGACTCCGTTATGTCCATAAGAGCTGTTTCCGCAGGAAGGCCAATCTTGCGGAGGAATTCTTAGTAACCTGGATGAAACGTGGTATACATCTTGCGTGGGGTGCTGTCGGCCAGGCGCCGCTAGCCGGTTACAATCGTTTAGTTGGACCGACGCCGCGACTCGGACAATACTACTCCGCGGGTCGGGACCCCTCTAAAACCCCTCGCTGCGTCCCTTGAACCCTGCTACGCACCGCTCGCTGGCCTGGATCGAAGAGGAGCTTGGCTCGCTGGATCGACAGGGGCTCCGCCGCAGCGTCGGCGTCCGGACCAGCCCGCAATCCGCCCGGGTGACGCTCGGCGCACGCGACCTGATCAACTTCGGTTCCAACGATTACCTGGCCTTGGCCGCCGACCCGCGGCTGAGTGTGGCCGCGGCGGAGGCGGCCCGCCGCGAAGGCTGGGGAAGCGGGGCCAGTCCGCTGACTATCGGCCACAGCCGGTTGCACGAGCAGCTCCAGCAGCGTTTGGCGGAGTTCGAGGGGACGGAAGCGGCCTTGGTCTTTTCCTCCGGCTTCGCCGCCAACAGCGGGACCATCGCCGCCCTGGTCGGGCCCGGCGACGCGGTCTACGCCGACCGGAACAACCACGCCAGCCTTTGGGACGGCTGCCGGCTCTCCCGGGCCGACGTCCGCACCTATGAGCACGGCGATTGGCGCCCGTTGGAGCGGCTGCTGGCCCGGTCGGCCCGCTCCCGGCGACGGCTGATCGTCACCGACAGCCTCTTCAGCATGGACGGCGACCTCGCTCCGCTGGCGGAGCTGGCCGACCTGGCCGAGCGGTACGAGGCGATGCTCATGATCGACGAGGCCCATGCCACCGGGGTCTTCGGTCCCCGGGGCCGGGGCGTGGCCGAACACCTCGGGCTGGAAGACCGCGTTGCAGTCCGCGTGGGGACGCTCAGCAAGGCCCTCGGCTGCGCGGGCGGGTTTGTCGCCGGCAGCCGGCTCCTGATCGAGTGGCTAATCAACCGGGCACGGCCCTACGTCTTCTCCACGGCGCTGCCCGCGGCAAACGCGGCCGCAGCCCTTAGTGCCCTGGAGATCGTCCAGCAAGACCCGCAGCCGCGGCAAAACCTCTTGTCCGCAGCGGCGGACTTGCGAAACCGGCTCACCGGGCAGGGCTGGAACGTCGGCCGCTCCGCCAGCCAGATCATTCCAGTGATTGTCGGCGAGCCAGAGCGGGCGCTCGCGCTGGCCGCCTCACTTCACCAGCGCGGGCTACTGGTTCCGGCGATCCGCCCGCCGACGGTGCCCGAGGGCCAGTCCTGCCTGCGGATCAGCCTGACCGCGGGTCACACGGCGGAGATGATCGACGAGTTGGTCCGAGCCCTCGCCGAAAGCAGGCAAGGTTGGAACCCAAATACAAGCACCAACGAACGATGACCCATGAGGGACGGGTCCCCCGCCTGCTCTGCTGGTTACTGCTGCTTGGTCATTTTCCGTGAACCCTGAACCCTCACTCGTGCCGCAGGGCTTCGATCGGGTCCATCGACGCCGCACGCATCGCCGGGTAAAGGCCAAACACGACGCCAATGCTCACGGCAATGCCGAAGGCCAGCGGGATCGACTCGGGAACCACGGCGGGCTCCATGCTCTTGATCACGTCGGGCAACTGGGCCATCACCTTGGGCAGGTACTTGTCCAACAGGTACCAGATCCAGCCGATGACGGCCGGGCAAGCCAGGCCCGCCAACACACCGGTCACGCCTCCCACAGCCGACAGCACGATGGTCTCAATGAGGAATTGGCGGACGATGTCCCTCCGTTTGGCCCCCAAGGCCCGGCGGATGCCGATCTCCCGCGTCCGCTCGGTCACCGTGGCCAGCATGATGTTCATGATCCCGATCCCGCCCACCACCAGCGAGATCGCCGCGATCACGCCCATGAAAACCATGAACATCAGCCGGGTGGTCCGGGCCTGTTCAAGGAGCTCGTAAGGAACCACGATGGCGAAGTCGCGGTTGGTGCGGTGGGTCGGCACCCGACGCAGCGTTTCTTCGACCAGGCGGGCCGTTTCCCGCACGTTATCCACTTTGTCGATGCGGAGCGTGATCTGGCTCAGCTCCACCTGCTCGGCCTCGAACGAGCCGGAACGCCGGGTGACCACGAGATCGCCAATGCGGGCTTGCAGCGTGGCAATGGGGACGTAGACGTCGTTGGAGAACTCCTGGGCGGCAAACGACCCGCCGATCGCCGCCGTGGCGGTCTTCGGCTTCATCACGCCCACCACCACGTAGTACGCCTCCTCCACGTGGATCGATTTGCCGAGGGGATCGTCCAGGGGGAAGAGCCGTTCGGCCACTTCGGCCGCCAGCACGCAATGGTTCTGCTTTCCGCTCACCTCCACGTCGGTGAGAAATCGCCCTCGGTCCACTTCCAGCCGCGTGACGTCCATGTACTCGGGCGTGCAGCCGACCAGGCGCCCGTCGACCAGGTGGGGCCCGAAGCCGAAGCGCCGGCGGATCTCGCGGATCGGCAGCGCCGAGCGGATCGTGGGAATGGTGTTGACGAGTCGTTGGTAGTCCTCGCGCGTGATCCCGTAGGCCAACAGCCGACCCGACTTCTCGGCCACCTCGCTGGGCGGCTTGTTGGAGCGGACGATGATGTTGTCCGCCCCCAAGCCCTCGATTTGCTCCCGGGCCTTGCGGCTGATCCCTTCGCCGATCGCCAAGAGCCAGATCACGCTGGCTACGCCGATGAAGATCCCCAGCACCGTCAAGAGCGAGCGCAACGGGTGCAAGAGCAGGCTCTTGACGCCCAGTTGCCAGGTGCGGAGCGAGAAGAAACTCATGGGACTTCCTCCCGCCGCTCATCCGACAGCACCCTGCCGTCCATCAGCCGCACGATCCGCCGGGCCCGGGCGCCCACGTCCGACTCGTGCGTCACGATGATGATCGTCTTGCCCTCTCGATTCAGACGCACCAGCAATTCCAGGATCTCCTTGGTCGTCACCGAGTCCAGGTTGCCGGTCGGCTCGTCGGCGAGGACGAAATACGGGTCGTTGACCAGGCTGCGGGCGATGGCCACGCGCTGCTGCTGGCCCCCGGAGAGCTGCGTGGGGCGGTGCTTTACGCGATCCTGCAGGCCGACCATCTCCGCCAGCTCGCGGCACCGCCGGCGGTCCTTCTGGCCGATCCTCCGCTGGTAGTGGAGCGGGACCTCGATGTTCTCCAGGACCGTCAGTTGCGGGATGAGGTTGAACGACTGAAAGATGAATCCGATCCGCGAGGCACGGATCTCCGAGAGCTGATCGTCGTCCAGCCGGCTGACGTCGTCGTCCCCGAGGAAGAGCGCTCCGGAGGTGGGGCGGTCCAAGCAGCCCAGCAGGTTCAACAGCGTGCTCTTGCCCGACCCGGAGGCCCCCATGATGGCCACGAAGTCGCCTTCGGGAACGTCCATGCTGACGCCCCGCAAGGCGTGTACGGTCTCCCCGCCCAGCACGTAATCCTTGGTGACTTCGGTGAGCCGGGCGGCCAGGCTCATGAGCCGCCTCCCCGAATCCTTCCCGGTATTCCCGCCGGGCCGGGCGGCCCCGGGGGCCCGGAGGGGCGCTTCTCGACCAGCCCGTCGCCAGACCGCCGCGCAACGGCCATCCACTCGGCGCGGTCCAGGAACCTGTCATGGTTGGCATCGGCCGCGGCGAACAGCGGGCGAATCTGTTCCGGCAAGTCCTCCTCTCTCAGCTTGCCGTCGCCGTCCCTGTCGAGCTTCTTGAACATCTGGTCGGCCATTTCCGCCGACATGCCTTTGCCCGCCGCGGGCGGTCCGCCTTTCTTGGCAAAGTCCTTGCCGGAATTGCCGTTCTTGCCCGCGGCCCTGGCAGCGGCCGCCGCGGCAAGCATCGTCTTATTCGGCCCCTCCTCCTCCTTCACGTCCGGCAAGTCGAGCTTGTCCTTCACCGACGAGACCGACCGGTGGAGCCACTCCCCCTCGGCCAGCCCCTCGCGGATAACCACCAACTGGTCGTTGCTCGGGCCGATCTTCACCTTGCGCGTCTCGATGCCCGAGTCGGTGAGCACCGCGCAGTAGTTGAAGCCGCCGCGCTCCAGGACCGCCTGGACGGGCACGCGAAGGACGTTGGATTCCTGGGCAATCAGAATGGTCACCTCCGCGGTGTATCCGGGCCGGAGGATCACCGGCGCGTCGAGGATGCGGACGAAGGTGTCGTATTCCTTGGTACTGCTCATCCAGCCGCCCGGCGCGGGATACTCGTTGACCTTGTCCACGACGCCCTGGAGTTCCAGGTCGGGGAAGGCGTCCAGGCGGATCCGGGAGGGCATTCCTTCGCGGACCAGGGCCACCTTGGCTTCGTTGACCTTGGCCTTGACCTGCATCCGCTTGGGGTCCGGCAGCCGGATGATCACTTGCCGCTCGCGGACTTGCGTCCCTTCCTCGATGATGATCTCCTGGCCGCCCCGCCAATCGGTCTGATTGGCGTAGACGACCTGTCCGGCCTGCGGGGCATAGATCTTGCACTTCTCGATCTGCTCGTTGATCAGGTCGAGCTTCGACTTGTCCAAATCGTAGGTGGCCTTGGCGGCGTCGCACTTGGCCTTGGCGGTGTCGATGTCGGCCTTCAGTTGCACTGCCATCTTCCGCTTCGTGTAGTTCTCGAGCACATCGAGCTTCTTCTTGGCGGCGTCCAAGTCCTTCTCCGCCTTCTGCCGCGCGAAGCGGTCGGCCTCCAACTGGACCTTGGTGATGTAGCCCCGGGACTCCAGTTGCTCGCTGTAGCGCTCGGTGTCGCGGCCCCGGCGAAGGTTCTCTTGCGCCACGTCGATCTCGCTGAGAATCGTGTTCTTGTCCAGGAAGTACTTCCCCTCCTCAATGCGGATCACGTGAAAGTGCGCCAGCGGCGCCCTCGCCAATCCCCCCAGGCCCGCCCCCTGTGCCCTCCCCATCGCCTCGACGTAGGAAAAGGGACTGCGGCCCGCCGGCGACTCGCCGAAATACTCCTCCCAGGCGATGTTGGCCGTGTCGAGCACGCTTTGGGCCTGGATCAGCGACGCCAGGCTGCCGTTCACCGCGCTGTCCTGCTTCATCTTGTCGTTTTCCAGCGACGAAGAATCGAGCGTCACCAGCGGTTTCAGCGGCTCTCCGTCCTTGCGGAGCTTGCTCAGCTTCCCGTCCGCGCCGCGAAGCGGCTTTTCGGTCTTGGGATCGAGGTTCAGGTATTCCTTCCCATCCTCGATCGTCGTCCCCTCGGGCACAACCTCGATGATCCGCGTTCCGGCCGTGTTCAGCGACTGCACCTCGCAGCGGATCTCGACGTTCTCCGCGCTCTCCACGTTCCCCCGCTCCGTGGTCAACTGGATGAATTCCCCGCGCTCCGCCATGACTCGGTTCACCTCGGAGGTCTCTTCCGTCGAATTGGAGCCCGCCGGGAAGAGCTTCCAGGCAATCGCCGGCAGCACCACGAGGACCGGCACCACGACGAGAAGGGCCCGAACGGAGAACCCGCGCCGCCGGAACAAGGGACGCCGCTCGCCTTGGCTACGGTCCATCAGCATGATCCCTCAGGTAGGCCGGACCCCGCAGACGTTTCTGGCCGCCGTCCTCCCGGGACGAGGCCATCCACGGAACTACCCCATTTTAGTCGATCTGCGGGCCCCTGTCATCATAACCCCAGGGAGCAAGGCAAGTTCCGCCACCCCAGTAGGGCGGATTTGTTATCCGCCATCCCAGTAGAGCGGATCCCCAATCCGCCGGCAAAGTAGGGCGAACAATAGTCCACCCTGCGGCGGGGACCGATTGAAAACCCGTCCTACCTCGCTCGGCGTCCGACCGCCGCAGCCCCAATGAAGCTCACAGGTCGATCCACGGGCCGCTCACGGCCAAAACGTAGTCCAGCGGCGAGACGACCTGCTTCTGGTTCGTGCTGCCGGGAAGGCCGAGCGAGCCGAACAGGCTCACGCGGTCGCTGTCCGGGCCGTTGAAACCGTAGAC
>Ga0315280_10006530_pt1 | contig 16055 bp, 8 predicted proteins | sample YL17G06_40_MG_FD_203697 | JGI IMG/M metagenome (GOLD analysis project Ga0315280, IMG submission 203697) | Sediment microbial communities from Yellowstone Lake, YNP, Wyoming, USA - YL17G06_40 | ecosystem: Environmental > Aquatic > Freshwater > Lake > Sediment | place: USA: Wyoming | collected... | reverse complement strand
TGGTTTCTCCGGAAAACGGCACCGTCGAGGAGTGGGCCGCGGATTTCTCCGGCCTGCAATCCTGGGTCATCCTGGCCTCCGTGGTGGTGGAGCTAATCTGGCTGCTGGTGGCCCTGATCGACGCCGACCGCCGGGGCAGCCACCGGCGCTTGTGGCTGGCCCTGGGCTTGGTGGCGGTACTGCTGGGCCTGGTGGCCTGCATCTGGCTCCCGCCGGCTCAGAGCGGGGTGGTCTACGCGGTCCTGCTCAGCGTCCTGAATGCGGCCCTGCTGTACTGGCTGGGCACCGCCTGGTGGACCCCCGCGACCCACAAATACGATCCCATCGGCTCGGAATTCTTGCGAGCCAGATTGCCCTGGTGAGACTATGAGCTACTACGTCATCGGTGTGGGCGGCTCGGGCGCGCGCTCGGTGGAGGCCCTGATCCATCTCTGCGCCGCGGGTCTGGCGCCCGTTAATGTCGATCACATCAAGTTCGTCATGGTGGATCCGGACACCGCCAACTCTAGCTGGACGCGCACCGAAGAAATCACCAAGACCTACTCCGATCTCCGGGAAGTGCCCAAGGGGGCCTGCGACTTCCAGCGCCTGCTCGTCGAGCGGCTGGGCAGCGTCTGGTCGCCCTTCGGGAACTCCAGGGCGGAATCGCAGAAGCTCGAACAGCTCTTCAACTATCCTGCTCTGCCCTCCGAGAGCCGCTGCCTGTTCGACCTGCTGTACACGCCCGAGCAGCGCGGCGCCAAGCTGGACATCGGCTTCCGCGGGCGCCCCTCGATCGGGGCGGCGATTTTTGGGGCCGCTCTGGACGTGGCCAAGGTGGAGCCCTGGACCAGCCTAGTGGCCGACATGAGCACCGCCACCGCGGGCGGCGAGAGAGTGTGGGTCTTCATCCTGGGTTCTCTGTTCGGGGGCACCGGGGCCTCCGGCCTCCCCACCATCGCCCGGCTGCTGGCCGGCGCCCCCAACGTCACCCGGGCCAACCTGGCCATCGGCGGCGCTTTCCTGCTTCCCTACTTCCAGTTCACCGTGCCGCCCAATCCTGGTCAGGTGGTCTACGCAGATTCCCTGGCCTTTCCGCGCCAAACCCGGCAGGCCCTCGAGTACTACGGCCTGATGTCCTCGGACTATAACCGCATTTACGCCATCGGAGTGGATCAGAAGATCTCCCAGAAGAGCTTCAGCGTGGGCGGGAGCGACCAAGTCAACCGGGCCCACGTGGTCGAGCTGCTGGCCGCCCTGGCGGCCATGGACTTCTTCGCCACCGGCGCTCCCGGCCTCCCGGGCGCGGGCCAGTGCGCCGTGATCGCCCGGGAGCAGCCCGGCGAGTTCACCTGGGCGGACGTGCCCGATGTTCACTGGCAGGACAACGGGGGGCGCACCCACATGGTGCAGTCCCGCGAGAAGATCGGCCAACTGGCGCGCACGGCCTTCGCCTACTTGAAGGTCTTCTACCCCCATCTCAAGCAAGCCCTGCGGGATCCTAAAAGCACCGCCCAGACGCCCTGGTTCGTGGATCTGGTCAAGAACCATGGCGTGGATCTGAATGAGAAGCCGGTTGAAGATTCCCTCTCCGCCGGGGCCAAGCTGGCGGCCGCCTGTCTCCGCTGGCTCAAGGAACTGCACACCGAGACCTCCGGCATCGAGGTGCGGCTCGTCGATGTGCAGGCTTTCGGTGATTTGACCAACGTGCGGGAGGATCCCAGCGTTCTGGATGAGACCCGCTTTTCCAAGCTGGTCGAAGGATGGAAAGATCGTTCCCTGACGGATATCTGGAGGCTGATGTGCGCTCGCCGGGATCGCGGCCCTGTCCGGAGGGTGAGCGGACTGGGCTATTTCTTCAAGGCCCTGTACGAGCTATGCGGATGAGGAGGAAGCTGCCATGCCAACTTTAATGTTGCCCAATCTGGTAGGGGGAGTCGGTTTCCCGCCCCCCGACCGGGCCGGCCACTGGGACTACCGGCCCGCTGGCGCACTCACCACCCTGGCCAACCGGCTCGACGTGGGCGGCCCGCTGGGGGCCGAGCGCCTCGAGTCCATCCCCAGCCTCTGGGCGCGGGCGCTGGGCTTTGCGATTGCTTTGACCGACCCAGCCCACCCCTTGCACTCCCGTTCCGTGGAGGCCTTCCGGGGGCTGCTGGCCTTGCTGGCCCTGCGCGAGCGCCAGCGGGTCATCATTCACGTCCATCCGCTCAATCTGGCCAAAGGCGCCGCTTTCAAAAACCCCTTTGTCCACGTGGCTCAGATGTTGATCCCCGCGGCGGTCATGGATCCAGCCACCAAATGGGACCGCCTGTTTGTCTTCTACCTGGCAGACCATTCGAGCACGCAGGCGATCGGCATGACCTCCCCGCTGACCCTGGTTTATCCCAACGAGGGCGCTCATCTCAGCCTGCTGGCTCACCTGAACTGGTTCAGGGGCGACCGCTTCATCGACCCGGTCCGATGTCTGTCTGACAAAGCCCGCCAGGATGTCGGCTGGTGGATCCAGCAGATGCACCAGCAGTTGGTGACCGCCGGCGCGGCCGGCTGGGACGCGAACTGGAGCGCACCCCTGCTGGCGGAACTGGAGAGTTTTCGAGCCGACTTGCAGGAAGGCCTTCCCATAGCCGCCCCTCCTGCGTTGTCTGCCAACCAGATGCCCCTCAGCTACGGCGTCTACGTGCATCTGCGCGACGCGCTGGAGCCGGTGCCTGACACCCCCTCCGACTTGGTGCTCCAGTGCCTGCATCAGCCCAGGGCCTACCTTCTGAAGGACCTCTACATCTACGATTCCAATCTGCCTGCCAACCTCAACATCTCGGAGGCGGAGGCGTCCAATCTGGTTTTCCTGAAGGACTTCAACTACGCCAGCGTGCGCACCGTCGCGGCCGGGGAAGACCGCACCCGCCTGGGTCACATCGCGCTCCCCGCCAACGCCGAGTGGCGCCGCCCGGAGGAGTTCTTTACCGACCGCCTGGTGCTGATCGGGGAGAAGAACGCCTTCCCAGGCGCCCGGCTCATCCGCGGGCAGGACACCGTGGCCGCCAACGCCACCGCTCTGCTTCCCATCAAGGAAGAGTTGCTGTCCTATCTGACTCCCGACTACATCCAGTGGAACGCGCAATTTCAGGTCGACGGCGCCGGGATCCGGGTGCTCCTGAGACTGCCCCTGCCCCACAACCGGCATCTGAACATCAGCCGCACTTACGCGGACCACGAGATTGTCCGCACCCTCCATTTGCCTTTGCTGGAGGTGTGGCCCGACTTCCACAGCCCGCAGTGGCGCCCCTACTTTACTTTCTGGCACCGGGGCGCGGCCGAGAATCCTTTCTCCGCCAAGCCTTTCATTCCCACGGGAAATAAAGAAAGCTTCGCCGAGGCCGCCTGCGAGATCACGGAATTGGATTCCGCGCCCGGCAGCTTCGTTTGCTACCAGACCGAAATCGGTCCGGCGGGCCCGGAGCTGAAGCAGGCGGGCGTGCTGCTGACCAGCTTTCGAGAGCAGTTGCCGGCCCTGGCGCCCGGGGCGGGCCGGACCTTCGAGATCGGGGTGGACTTTGGGACCACCAACACCCGCGCCGACCTGCGCGCTCCGGGAGGCTTGCCACAGCCTCTCCAGCTTCAGGTCAGCCCGCTGGGCGTGACCGCCGCCACGGCCGGCACCCGCCTGGGGCAACTGCTCCGCAACTTCCTCCCGCCTTTCTCGCTCCAACATGGCGAGCGGATTTACGAGACAGCGCCCTTGCTCAGCTTCTACCGTACGCGGACCGATGCCGCCGGCCCGGTCATCAATCCTCTCCGCGAGGGCCACATTCTCTTTTACGACCACCACTTTTTCGCCGGCGACGAACACGACCCGCTGGCCAGCCGCAACGTGTATTCCTACTTGAAGTGGGAGGCCGGCCATCAGTCCATGGCCACGGCCTACCTCAAGCAGCTCTGCCTGCACTGCGCGGCGGAGGCCTTCCGCCAGGGCGGCCGCACCCTCCACTGGTACTATTCTCTGCCCACTGCGTTTTCACTCGGAAGGCGCGCCGACTTCATCGCCTTGTGGGCCGCGGTCCGGGAGTGGGTTGAACAGCAGACCGGTCTGGCCTGCAACCAGCCGAGCTGGCTGACCGAGAGCGTCGCGGCCGCGCGGTATTTCACGGACCGGGGCGCTCTACCGGGGGTGGCCGCGGTGGTCGTCGACATCGGCGGCGGCACCTCCGATATCGCCATCTGGGCCGAGAACAAGCTCATTCTCCAGACTTCTGTGCGTCTGGCCGGTACCGAGATGTTTCTCCAGCCCCTGTTCGAGAACCGCCGGGAGATGCTTCCTCTGCTGCTCGCCGGGGTGGTCACCGATCCCTTTGTCCATCGCCTCAGCGGCATGCAATCCGCTTACTACCGGCAGTTCTATGCCCAGATGGACGGCCTGTTGCGGGCCGAGGGCCTCAGCGTACGCCAGCGCGTGCTCCCTAACTTTGCCCGGCTCGGCCCGCTCATCGCCCCCATGGGCCTGGGTTTGTGCGGGCTGTTCTACTATGTGGGTTTGATGCTCCGCCACCTCCGGGAACGAGGACTGTACGGAGAGGACATCCCCCAGGTGTTCGTGGGCGGCAACGGCAGCAATTTGTTCCACTGGGTGGCGCGCGGGGCCTGGACCCCGGCCTCGGCGGTCAATGGCTTGTTCCGGGATGTGTTCCTGGAGGCCGCCGGCCTGCCGGATCCCCAAAGGCGTTTCGCCATTAATTTGAGCGCCGAGCCCAAGGCCGAGGCCAGCATCGGCCTGATCGTCGACGTCCAATCCACCTTGGGGCAGTTCGACGATGTCAATGCCGCCGCCTTTACCTCCGTGGTAGCCGGCGAGCCTTTTGAAGTCAGCGGCCTGGCCAGCAGCGAGCACGCGGCTTTCACCAGCCAGCAGCTCAGCGCCGGAGTCAAAGCCGAGAAGGCCCCTTCGCTGCGCAGGTTGCTGGAGTTCTACAAGCAGAATACCGAGGGTCAGAACGCGATTCTTCCGCCGGTCCCGGGCGGCCGCGAGCGGGACCTTCTCGACCAAGCCGCGCTCTCCATCCGCAACTGGCTGGTGAATTGCCGTGGGAAGAACCAGAACAACATCGAACTGGAGCCGCTGTTTATCGTGGGCCTGCGCAAGCTGCTGGAAGAGGCCGGTCGCGCTCGCCCCCAGCAGAACTAAGCGCTGGTGGGACATGCTTCAGCTTGTCCTGCCTTTTTGGAGAAAAGAATGGAACTAAAAGGTAACCTTGGATGGATTCTCGCAGTCGGCATTGTACTTTTGCTCGGGATCGTAGTGCTGTTCCTCTACGACACCTTGAAGAAACTCTGGAGCGGTGACCGCACCGCCCCCCGGCAGGAGCGCGACCGGAGACCTGTCCCCAGCATCACCGGAGGAGACACCTTTGCTGCTTTGCGGGGAAAGCCGCTGGAGCCGCCCCCGGCCAGAGAGCCCGCCTGGGATCGCCCGGCCCCGGTGGGGGCCGCCCAGCCGGAGCCCGCGCCCTTGGCCGCGCCAGCCGTCCAGCCCGCCGAGGCCACTTTGCAGATGATGGCCTCGCTTCAGGCCATCGAGAAGAGCCTGGAGGAGCTCAAGCAGCTCTTCCAGAACCAGGGCGCTGCGGGGTCCAGCCAGCCGGCGGTGTTCCGGTATCCCTCCGGGGCCCTGTCCGGACCGGCGGTCGAGATCCGGGTCAACGTGGCGCGTCCCGAAGACGTGGCCTGGAACCGCCCGGGGGACGCCAGCGCTGAGACCCAACCGGCTGACCGGCCCTTCCGCGATCCGGCGCCGGAGATCATCGCCCACTTCAACACCTCGTCGCAGCCGGAAATGGCGCTCGAGCAGTACCACCCCAAACGCTTGGGGGTGGTCAATCAGTCCGAGATCCGCGGCAGACCCTGGGCTGCGCCGCAGTTTGGATTTGCGGACGACGGGGCCTGCTTGTTCTTTCAGATCGGCGAGGACCGCGGTTATGTGGTCCCCCGGCCGGGCCGGTGGTATTCTGCCGATTCGCACAAGTTCGACGGGCTGAAAGATCTGTTCGATTCCAACTTCCAGGAACAGTACGAGTATGGGAAAACCACGCTGGTTCAGCCGGCCCTGGTGCGGCGTACCGGCAAATACTGGGTCGTCGAGGGCAAAGGAAAGCTCGACCTGGCCGTCCGCTGAGGCCAGTGGGACAGGCTTCAGCTTGTCATGAGGCACAATTGGTAGCACGGAGATTTCCACTCTCATGCCGGATTCGGAACAGGAGATTCTGAAGCGCCTCGAACAGGCCGTAAACAGGCTGCCGGAGATTCTTAAGGACGGCCTGGCCACAGTCACCGGCGTAGCGGGGAACTTGGGCGGTGTCGTGGATGATCTCCGTTCCCATATTGGGCAGTTGCACAAGGCCGCCGAGGATCTCAAGGAGGCAGTGAAGACCCGCCCTGGCCCGGCGCCCCCGCCGCTGCTGGCGGTCCCGCCGGTTTTGAAAGGCCACTGGCCGCGCTGGGCCGTCACTCTGGTGGTCCTGGCCTCGATCGGGTTGGCCATGCTGGTGGTGTTGCTGGTGCGCACCTTCGTTCCGCCGGGCGCCAGCCAGTGGACCCCCGTACACAAGTTCGAGCAGGTCGCTCAGGTGGATAGTGTAGCGCTCTCCGCCGATGGCTCTATAGCGGCCGCCGCCGCCCGCGGCGGCATCGCGCGCTGGTGGACTTCGGCCGGCTTGCTGCTGGATCAGCTCTCTGTTAGTTCGGGTCCCAGCCTGGCCCTGAGTCCGGACGCCAGGGCCCTGGCCTGGGCCTCCCCTGGAGATCACAGCGTGCACTACCGGATGGTCGCGCCCGCGGTCTGGAGCGAACCCCTTGTCGTCCAGGGCCACACCGATTCGGTCAGAAGCCTGGCCTTCACGCCGGATGGGAGAGTGCTGGCCTCCGGCGCAGATGACCTGGCCATCCTGGTTTGGAGGCTCGCGGAACCGGACCAGGTCCGCCGCCTGGAAGGGCACACCAACCTGGTCCGGGCAGTGGCGCTCTCTCCGGATGCCAGCGTGCTGGCTTCCGGCTTCAGCAATGGGGCCTTGTGGGTGTGGTCGGTGTCCGCTGCCGCGCCCAGGCTGCAAGTGCATGAACACAAGAGCGCTGTGACCTGCTTGGCCTTCTCGCCCAAAGGGTTCATTCTGGCCTCCGGTTCCGAAGACAAAACCGTGAGGCTGTGGCGGATTCGAGACGCGCGCGTGCTCCAGACTTTGTCAGGGCATGACGGCAGTGTGAGAAGCCTGGCTTTCTCGCCGGATGGCGCCTATCTGGCTTCCGGCTCTGATGACGACACCATCCGCATCTGGCGGGTGGATGATGGGAGGTTGGCTCGCACGCTCAAGCAACACCAGGGCGCCGTGACCAGCCTGGCATTTTCGGCCGACGGCGCCAGGATGATTTCCGGTTCTGCGGACACGACGGTATGGCTGTGGAGAGTGCGCTGAAGCGCGGCGTCGAGCGGCCCTCCGGCCCGGCGGTGGCCGGCTGGGTGGCGGCCGGCGTCTTTGCGCTTGCCTGGGTTGCCCCCGCTTCTGCCTTTCAGGCCTGCCGCACAGAGACGGTAACCATCCCGCTCAACAGGCCTCGCCCGGGCAATCTTTCCCCCGACGATCTTCCGCTCAGCCGTTTTGTGCAGGATGCCGGGGACTCCCGCGCAGACCGCTACCTGGTGAGCGTGCCTCGGGCGGGCGAACTCAGAGTCGCTCTGCACTCGGATGAGTTTGAACCTCTGCTGCTGGTATTGGCTCCGGATTGCAGGGAACTTGCCAGGTTCCAGCGTCCGCGTTGCGCCACCATCCAGCTCAAGCTCTCACGCGGCAATTACATCATCGTGGCCGCCGCGGCCCGACAGCAATTCGGTCAATACCGGCTTGAGACTCTTTTCGGAGCGCCGCCGCTCCCGCCAGTGCAGATCAGGGGGTGCGAGCCCTCGCTGCCCCCCCCCCCCCCACCCCCCCCACAGGAAGTGCCCGTGGTGAAGCCAGTCCCTTGTCCGGAGCCCCCACTGGCGCCCGGCGCGCAAGGGACAGCGATTCTCAGCGCCCGGTGTCCCGTGAGCCGATTCCAGCTTCCGGTCACCCGGCGCGGCACGCTCGCGGTGGCATCCGATCCGCCCAACCCGGATCTCCGTTTTGTGCTGTTTGATTCCACCGGCAACCCGGTTGCCAAGGGCCCGCGGATTGACAGCCCGCTTCGGCCGGGCAGCTACCGTCTGGCCGTGCATTCAGCCAGCGGCGCTGCCGGCAGCTTTCCCTTCCGAACGAGTCTAGTCGTGTGCCCTGAGGAGCGCGAGATTGCGCTGGGTGCACCCGCTAAAGCGGAGCTCAGCCCGCAGTGCCCCGCGAACGATTTTCATTTCGCGGTCGCCCGGCGCGGCCAGCTCAAGGTTGGGCCCGTCGAGCCCCTCCACTTCGTCCTCTCCGACAGCGCCGGCAACCGGATCGCCCAGGGCCCGCGCATCGACCACGAGGTCCGGCCAGCTACTTACCGCCTGGCCGTGAGCTCGGTCAGCGGCGCGGCCCGCTCTTATGACTTCCAGGCAGACTTGACCTGCCCGCTGTTCGCGCTCAGGCACGAGACCACCACCGAGTACAAGGAAGAGACCCTCGCGGCCTCTGACTTCCGCCTCGGAGACTGCGGCTGGAAGGAAATTCCTTCCGGCTTCGCCTCTGGCCTGGTCCACCAGTATCAGCTTCCGGTGAAAGAGCGCAGCAATGTTCTGATTGACCTGGTTTCCTCGGCCTTTGTCCCCTATCTGTTCCTGCTGGACCCTACCGGCAGGAGAATCGCGCAGGGCGAGGGAAAGGGCGCCAACGCGCACATCGACCGGCGCGGGCTCCTCCCTGGGAACCACACCATCCTGGCCGTCTCGCCCTCGGGCGCCACGGGCACTTACGGACTGCGCAGCATCCTCAAGCCCGCTCCGTGCTTCCTGGAAAAAAACCTCCCCGCGGGCAAGCCCGCCGAGCGGAGCGTTTCCGCCAGCGACTGCCGCCTGTGCGAGGATTACTCCCGCTCCGCGGACTGCGCCTCCCTCGTCCATGAGTATCGTGTCGAGCTGGGCCAGGCCGCTCCCCTGCGCATCGACCTGAACGCCGCCTTCAACGCCGACCTGATCGTGCTGGATGAGAAGGGCGCCGAACTCCCGGCCGCCTGTAAGAGCGGAGGCGGAACGCGGAATGTCCGCATCCAGTGCAGCGCCGCCCGCGGCGGCTACCGCGTCCTGGCGGTGGCGCTGGGCGGCCAGACCGGCGTCTACACCTTCCAGTGGCAGTCTCAGCGCGAATGTCCTCCCCAGGACATCGCCCTCAATGCCAACCTGGAAGAGACCATCACGCAGAACGACTGCCAGCTCCCCGACGGTGTTTTCGCGGATCTCTACCGGGTCACCACCAAGACGCCTGCCGGGTTCACGGTCGAGATCGAATCCAGCGCCTTTGCGCCATGCGTGCTTTTGCTGGACTCGGCGGGCAAACGGGTCGAGCCGGCCTGTTCCCCGCGCATCGCGCACCCGCTCTCCCCGGGTGTTTACTCCATCATTGCCAGGCCGCTCAGCCAGGGCACGGGGCCCTACCGGCTCCGCACCAGTGACCGCACCCCGCCCTGCGCCCTGACCGAAACCAGCGTGGCGGCCGCCTTGTCCGGCAGGCTGTTCACGGATGACTGCCGGATGAAGGACGTGCTGCCCAATGAAACCGGCGAGGCCTTCGTGGATCGCTATAGTGTCCAGGTCCAGCAACGCGGGAAACTTTCCGTGGCGGTCTCCTCGAACGATTTCGTCCCCTGCGTGATGCTGTATGATTCCCGTTACAACCGGCTGGGGCAAAATTGCAACTCCGGCCGGGCGGCGATTGCCCCGGAGCCGGTTCTGGAAACCGGGCGCTACTATATCATGGTAACTTCTCTCGGCGTCAGCGCCGGCGACTATACGCTTCAGAACAGTTTCACACCGCAATGAAGAAGTCTGGCACAGGCATATCATGACACTCCGGAACCGGCTGTATCCGTCGCACTCCTCGCATCTCGGGCTGACGGGCCTTCTCCTGGTCCAACTCGCCGCTTCGCCTCTCGACGGGCAGGCGCCGGTGCAGTCCGCTCTGGTGATCAATGTTCGCGGCATCGGCCTCAAGCACACCATCGGCCATCCCAAGCCGGTGGAGATTGGGGCCGTCGTCACAGACGAGAACAGCCGCCCGGTCGAGGGGGCCATCGTGACCTTCCAGTTGCCCGACAAGGGGCCCGGCGGGACCTTCACCGACAACCAACTCACCAAGCGTGTTCCCACCAACCCTTCCGGAGAAGCGCTGGTGACGGACTTCCGCCCCAACGACAGTCCCGGTGATTTCCAGATCAGGGTGACGGCACTCTACAAGGACCCCCAGGGCAACGTAAAAGAGGGGGGGCCCAACCAGATTGTCCAGGCCAACGTGCTCGCAATTCGGGAGTTGAAGATTGCCGTCCTGCAAGGAAACAAAGCTCGCAATGACGTGCGCACGGGGGTAGGCGTCCAGCCGCGGGTTCAAGTGCGGGACAGCGAAGGCCTCCTTGTCCAGGACGCCAAGGTGACCTTCACCGTCCTTGAACCGGGTCCCGGCGGCATATTCCGAAACGGCAAGGGCGTCCTGGAAATCAGAACCGACCGCAAAGGCGAGGCCGCCGGAGAAGGCTTCCGGCCGGTCCGGCCCTGCGGGAAGTTGAACATCAAGGTGGCCGCTCAACTGGCCCACCTGACGGCCGGCGGGACCATCGAGCAAGCCAATGAAGGCTGTGGCGGTTTTCCCAAGTGGGTGATCGCCGTCATTGCGGCGGGAGGCGCCGGGGGCGCCATCGTGGCGACCCAGGGGAAAGGGAAGACCGCAGCCAGCGGGACCTCCACGCAGGCGCCACCCATCAGTATTCAACCTGGAGCTCCGGTCTTCGGTCCTCCCAGGTGATCCTCGCGGACGGAGATGAATATGTCGCGCACACTGGTTGTTCTGCTCCGGCTGGGGTTGCTGGCGCTGGCTCTGAGCGGGGTCCTCGGGAGCCAGGCGCCCCAGATGTCCGGTCCCATGCTGGGCTATGTGTTCGACCCAGCCCTGGAGGGCTTGCGACCCATTCGCGGGATTCCTGGCGCGGCCACTCTGGGCGAACCGCTCGATCTGGGGACGCCCATTTACGACGCCGCGGTCTCGCCCCGGCAGGATTACGCTTTGGCCTTTGCGGGCGCAGACCGAAAACTGGCGCTCGCTCGACTGACTGGCGCCTCGCTAGCCATCGCGTTCGTGCCCGGTTCCTGGCCTGACTCCGCTCGAATCATCCTCAGCCCCACCGGCGCCACCGCGGTTCTCTACCAGCCCTCCGCCTCCAGGTTGCTGCTCATCACCGGATTGCCCCAGGCCCCCGCCCTGGCGGGCGTGTTCGATCTCTGGCTTCTTCCCGGAGAAGCCACGGCACTGGCGGTCAGCGACGACGGCAGTGCGGTTCTGGCGGCGGCAGGCGGCGGCATTTTCTATCTCGGGCCGGATGGGCCGCCCCAGCTTCTGTCTTCGGCCGGCGAGATTTCCTCCATCGCTTTCTTGAACGGCAGCACCGACGCCGTATTCTCGGACCGGCTGGGCAGCGCTGTCTACCGGCTCCGCGATCCGGCAGGTTCCCGCGAGATGATTCTGCTGGCCGGTGAGCGGGACGGGATCTGGGAGCCGACCGCCCTGGCCCTCTCCGGCGACAACGCGCAGGTGTTCATCGTCCATCGAGGCCCGGCCTCGGTCGGCATTGTGCCTGCCGCGGGCGGCCCGCTGACGCAGGTGGCTTGCGCGTGCTCGCCCGCCACCTTGCAGCGCCTCGACGGCAACTCGACCTTCCGGCTGACCGAACCCTCCAGCATGCCGCTGTGGGTGCTGGAGGCCGCTGCCGAACCTCGGGTGGTCTTTGTTCCTCCTGCGCTGCGCGCAGCCGGGCAAGTGTGGTGAGGTGCGCCATGGCAGGCAGACTCCGACCGGTCGTTCTTCTGGCATGGTTCGCAGGTGCGTCTTTGCTGAGCCGGGCGGACACTCTCACCATCACCACCAACCCCGTTCAGCAAGGCATGCAGAACCGGCCCTTCATGCTGGAATTGAGTGTCGCTGGAGGCCGGTATCCCTACAAGTGGTCGATCACTGGTTCACTGCCCGACGGATTGACGCTGGACGTTGATAACGGCGTCATCAGCGGAACTCCCACCAAGGCCGGCGTGTTTGGATGCGGGGTGTCGGTTATCGACGCGCTTTCCCAACAGTACATGAAAGGGTTTCAGTTCACCATTCTCGAGGAGCTCCGAATTACCACCCTGGCGCCGCTGCCGGGCGCCGCGGTGGGACAGTCCTACTCGCTGACCTTCACGGCCACCGGCGGAACTCTCCCATACCGGTGGATCCTCATGTCTGCGTGGCCCGGCGTCCCCGGAATCGAGCTCAGCGAAAGCGGCGTGCTGACTGGCAAGCCCGTGACCGCGGGCACCTATTCGGTGACCGTGCAGGTGCAGGACAAAAACCAGTACCTCGATAACAAGACCTACTCCCTCAGGGTGGCTTCCGACCCGCTGAGCATCACCACCGCGTCTCTGTTGCCGGGCGGGATCCGAGGGCAAACCTACAGCACCACGCTGGCCGGCAAAGGGGGATTCCCGCCGTACGCCTGGTCGCTCTCAACGGGCTCTCTTCCAGCCGCGCTCTCTCTCGGTTCCGCGGGCGTCATCAGCGGCGTTCCAAACGTGACCGGGACCTTCACTTTCACGGTGTCGCTGAAAGACAGCGCGCTTGGGGAGGTCAAAACCACCTTCACTCTGAGCATCTCGGATCTCCTCGCGATCACCACCGCCTGCCCCTTGCCGGACGGCACGGCCGGCACAGCCTACTCGCTGACCCTGGCTGCCAGCGGAGGCACGCCCGCTTATGCCTGGTCTGTTTCTGCGGGCGCCCTCCCGTCTGGCCTCGCCTTGAATGCCTCGAGCGGTGTCATCAGCGGCACGCCGGCCGTGGCCGGAACGGCAGGCTTCACGCTACGCGTGACAGACGCTGGGAAGCGGGAGGCGATCAAGGCTTGCCAGCTCGCCATCGCCCTGGCGATTACGCCAGCGTCGCTGCCCAACGGGCCGCTGGGTAAAGACTACGCCCAGACGCTCCGGGCCACCGGCGGCACGGGGCCCTATCAGTGGTCCCTGGTTTCGAGCGACTTGCCCCCGGGGCTTTCGCTGTTTGCATCCACCGGGGAGATCCGCGGCATTCCCACCGCACCCGGCACGTTTACCTTCACGGTCCGGGTGCGGGACAGCAGCACCGGAACAACCGGGGAGAAGGCTTTCACACTGACCATCGACTTGGTTCCCCCGGTCCCGACCATCAGTGGCCTGCCGGATCCCATCGTGGTGTCGCAGCAGCCCATGATTTCGCTCAGTCTGGCTTCCAGCGTGCCGGTCGAGATCACCGGCCAGTTGCAGGTGCAATTCAAATCCGAGGCCGTCAATTCCTGCGATGATCCGATGATCCGGTTCCCGGACGGGAGAAGGACAGCGGATTTCAGGATTCCGCCCAACACCACGCGCGCGGTGTTCACTGGAGGCAACGAGATCGGCTTGCAGACCGGCACCACGGCCGGCACGCTCTCGCTGGTGGCCACCTTGAGCGCCGGGGGCAAGGATGTCACGCCTTCGCCAGCGCCCACGCGCACGGCCCGCATCAGCCAGCTCGCCCCGGCCATCACCGTGGACCCGACCGTCGAGCGAACTTCCGGCGGCCTGCTGGTCAGGGTGACCGGCTACTCGACGCCGCGCCAAGTCCAGGAGGCGACCTTCACGTTCTCGGCAGTGACCGGGCGGAGTCTCCAGACCTCGACCTTCACCGTGACCACCCTGGACGCCTCCAACACCTGGTTTCGCAGCTCCAGTTCCACCGCCCAATTCGGCGGCCAGTTCACTTACGAACAACCCTTCACGGTCAGCGATCCCAGCGCCGTGAATTCGGTGACCGTGACCTTGAAAAACTCCGCCGGCTCTTCGCAGCCGAGGAGCAAAAGTTTTTGATTCACCGCAGAGGCGCAGAGAAAACATCCTGGCATCTTCTCTGCGGCCTGTCGGTCTCCGCGGTGAGCAATCTGTTCGCTCTGAGGTGGAACCTGGCTGGTAGTTCAGTTGCATCGGCGGCACTGATGTGTATATGCTCGGTTTGGAGCGCTTCTGATTGAGCCTGTGCTATGCCCGTCCCAGCCAAACTGAAAGGGCGTTACGAGGTCAGAGAGATTCTCGGTCAGGGCGCGACGGGGCTGGTTCACAAGGCCTTCGACCTGGTGACCAAGCGGGAAGTGGCCCTCAAAGCCATCCACAGCACTCCCCCCCGCTCGGCGCTGCAATTGTTCTACAAGCAGTGCGAAGTCCTGGCCTCCATCCGCCACCCCAACCTCGTCGAAATCCTGGACACCGGGGAGTTTGAAGAAGAGGGAGGCACCCGGCCGTACCTGGTCATGCCGCTGCTGGCGGGCGCCACCTTGGCCAACCTGATGCGCGCCCCCGGCGCCGGGCTGACCGTCGAGCGCACCGTAGACATCGTGGTGCAGGCCGGTCGCGGATTGCAGGCCGCCCACGCGCGCGGTGCAGTGCACCGGGACGTGAGGCCCAGCAACATCTTCGTCCTGGACGACGGCTCCGCCAAGCTGCTGGATTTCGGCGTCGCCCATTTGTTCGACCCGCATGAGACGGCCGGGCCGAAAGGAGCCTTGGCCTACATGGCGCCCGAGCAGCATCAGAAGAAGCCGGCCACCCCGCTTACTGATGTGTTCTCGCTGGCTGTGTTGTGTTACGAAGCCTTGACCGGGCGGCAGCCTTTCGAGCGCCCCACCGAAAGCGAGATCATCGCGGCCGTGCAGCACTTCTCCCCGCCCCTGGCTTGCGAGCCCAATCCGGCGGTGAGCCGGAGTCTCAGCCAGGTGATTCACAAGGGTATGGCCAAGGAGTTTCGGCACCGTTTCTCCAGTGCCCGGGAGTTCGCCGAAACCCTTCAGAAAGCGCTGCGCAATGAACCCATCGAGTTCCTTGACCCGGCCCGCATCGGGCCCGGGCTGGCGCGCGCCTCCGAGGCCCTGGAACAGGGCGACGACCAACTGGCTGCCAGGCTCCTGAGCGAACTGGAGGCCGAAGGACACCGCACTCCGGAGATCCTGGCTCTGCGCAGCCGCATCGACCAGGCCCAGCGCCAGCAGAATTTGACGCGCTTGCTCGAGATGGCGCGGGCGCGCTACGAACAAGGACAGTACCCGCTGGCGCAGCAGAAGATCCAGGAAGTGCTCAAGCTGGATCCTGCCAACTCTGCGGCTGTGGCTCTGAAGGCGGCTATGGAAAAGGAACAGCGCACGCTAACCCAGCTTCTCTCAGACGTCTCGCCGCCCCGGGCGCCCCAGCCCGGGGCCGCCCTTCCGGACCCTCCCGAGGGCGCGGCGCCCCCGGCCAACCCCGGCTCCGGCCGGCCCGCCGAAGAGGCCCTCCAGAAGGCCCACCGCGAAGCGCGCCAACACCTGGCGGACCGCGATTTCGCCCGCGCCCTGGCGATCTGCCGCGAGGTCCTGGCCGCTCACCCGGACAACGCCCTGTTCCAGGCCCTGAAACTCGACGCCGAGGAGCAGCAGAAGCGCGACCTCCACGCCCGCATCGCGGAGATTGACCGCCGCCTGGAAGCCGAGCCCGACCTGGAACGGCGGGTCAAGATCCTGGAAGAGGCCGTCGCGGCCTACCCGGCCGAACCCCACTTTCAGGATTCCTTGCGCATCCTTCGCGACAAGCGGGACCTGGTTCACTCCCTGGTCTCGAAGGCCCGCCGTCACGAGGAGCGAGGCCAGTTCGACGAGGCCCTCCAGCAGTGGGAGACCCTGCGAAGCATCTACAGCCAGTACCCCGGCCTGAATATCGAAATCGAGCGGCTGGCCAGGCGCAAGGACCAGTCCGCGCGTTCGGAGTCCAAAGCGCGCCGGGTGGCCGAATTCGACCGCTGCATGGAGGCGCGCGATTTCAACGGCGCTCTGGAGTTGCTGCGCAGCGCGCAGGCGGAGTTCCC
>Ga0315280_10006529_pt1 | contig 16058 bp, 16 predicted proteins | sample YL17G06_40_MG_FD_203697 | JGI IMG/M metagenome (GOLD analysis project Ga0315280, IMG submission 203697) | Sediment microbial communities from Yellowstone Lake, YNP, Wyoming, USA - YL17G06_40 | ecosystem: Environmental > Aquatic > Freshwater > Lake > Sediment | place: USA: Wyoming | collected... | reverse complement strand
CGATACCACTTTATCTCTGTTCCATTCTCTGTGTCGCCATCTGCATCTGAATAAACGTAGTGGCACTCTAAAACGTCTCCCGTTTTGGGGTTAGATGGAGTTATAGTAAGTTCCTTCACCATAGGTAATCTATTTTTAGCAACAAAGTGATATGAATGTAGAGGAGATATTATATTCGGTGGAGTAGATAAATCCTTTGCAGAGATTATAACATCCACTACTTGATCGGGCAAAAATTTATCAGGCGGGCTATAGGTTAAAGCATAACCACCTGAAATGGGTGTTATTAAAGGACTTACAACGCTGCCTTCTACTGACATTTGCAAACTATTTAGATCAACACCTGTTCCATCATCTTTTACTTCAACGTATATACTCATTTCACGGTTTGCTGATGAATCCGGTTGAGGGTTATGATTAGTTACGTAAGGTGGAGTTCTGTCTATAAAAAGAACAAAGTCCATCATCACTGTTTGACCGGGATTCCCTATTATAATTGGTAGCCCGATATTAGTATGAGCGGGTTCCAGATAGGCTTCGCTTACAGAAGTGCCATTGATGAATATACTTGCAGAATCTCCGGATTTCGCAGTATTTTGTCCGATAACTGCCGAACTCATAGACACTTTCAAAACGTAATAATCAATATTATGGGAGTCACTACCCATCGTATATGATGCCAGTGTTTCATTACCTATTTTCAATGATACGGTACACACGGAGTCATTGTGTGTGAGTGTAATGGCATTGGATTGCTGAGGATCTTTTAGATGTAATTGTCCCCAAATGGTGTAATCCTGTACCGGTATTGATGGCGGGGTTTTTGCTGGTAATAATTGGCATAAGCCGCAAATTATAATAAATGCTAATGGTAGTACATATATTTTTCGTGGCATAATTACACTAATGGAAATACCTAAAGTATACTAAAGTTTGGACAATTCATATAATGCAAATCACATAAAATCAAGTGTTCTGGAATATTATGCGAGTAATGAAAAACACTTTTCTCGCAGATAATTGATCTAAATTTGTTTTCAAAACATTCTAAGTTTTGTCATGACAAGCTGTGACAAAAGCGCCTGAAACATAATCCACACAAGGATTTTACCTATGACAACATTGCATGTTTCACGACGTGATTACAAGCAATGTTATTTTAGGTCAAAATTGTCCAAACTTTAGTAATTCATAGGAAAACATTCAAAAAGATTATTTAAAATTTTTTGACACAAAGAGAATTATGTGGTATAATAAGCTGTAATGAAATATTTTAGTATAACTCGACTTTGTGAACTATCCACCCACATATGTTACATTTTTGAGGATTAAAAGCGTTCCTACTTTTAAGTATGGAATATATTACACACATTTCGTTTATTTATCGGAGTCCCATAAAAGCTTGTGGATACTGGGTTATTTACTTTGGGTCATTTAAATGGAACCGGTGTTCTTAAAATGATGTCTTTGCTTTTTTGCATCCAAAAGTGTTGTAAATATAGTATTCATGAGCTTTGGAGCATGTAGGTACGATTTAAATACTCAAATCTGTAACAAATGATCACGGATAGTTCAAAATATGGCTTAGTGATTTTCAGGCGGTTAGGTGATCAAGTTATTATGTTTGTGAATTTTTTACAATACAGAAAGGGGGATAAAAATGCCTATAGGAATTGATCATATAAAAGAAGTTACCAAAAGGTCTTATGTCAGCGGAAACTATAAACGTTTGGGAGGACGTGAACGTGTGTCAGTCTTTATTCGTCAGGTGCCAATGAAAGCTGGCAGTGAATTACGTATCGGTCCCAGATCCTACAAGATAGAGAAGGAATCTTTTCTGGTCTACATTGATCTGATGCATGATGCCAATTTTACCCATCCCGTAATCTATGAACTGCATAATGTGGAAGATGGTAGTGTAAAAATCATCGAAGAAGAATTCCCTATTGCCGATCCAGAGATCGAGCGAAGTCTTATTCCGCAAATACTTCCGGGAAAGGAGATAGAATAAATGTCATACCAGAATATGTCAACAAATATAATCAGACCTACTGTTGATAGATATCATGCTCTTCTTTTCGTTGGAGTTTGCAATCGTGAACGTTATGTTCTAAGCCTTCTTCGTTGGACCGACATACTTAATCAGATGTACGGTTATCCTATTGGCAATATTCGCATTATAGTCGGTCCATACTCCGATCCGAGTTGGGCGCCCATGAGACCCGGGACAGACATAACCTATAACGCGACAAGAACAGATTTGGACAATGCTCTAGCTGCGTATGCCACTGGCAGTGGCGATCCACATGAGCTTGGGACTGATGATAGCCTTTTCATATTCACCTTCAATCACGGTGGAAATGACATCACTGGAAGTTACCTTTGCTGTGATAGTTTCACGACCCAATATTATGCTTCCGATTTTGCAGCTCGCATTTCGGCAATACACTGCAGACAGATAGTCTTACTTGCTGCTCAGTGCAATTCTGGCGGATTTGTTGATCCTTTCATTAATGCTCTTTGGGCTAATACAAGAGGAGCAGTGATGGCTGGAAGTCGTTCTGATCAAACCACTTATGAAGCTGTCTGTGATAAGCTCTTTGGTTCAGCTTTCAATGGTCGCATGGTTCAGGATGCTCTTGATGATAATATTGACATTGGTATTACCGGTGATGGTATAGGAATTTACACAGTTCCCGGCTATAATACAGATCGAGTAGATTGGGGACCAACCGGTGTTATCAGCACCAGAGAAGCATTCAATCGGGTTTATGATCATTACGTCAATAGGATCTATCCTGATCCTAGTTATGCAGCGATTACCGAAATACCCCTATATGATCAAAAACCCTGGATAGAAAGTGGACAACCACTTCACATTTGTCTTGGTGAACCTGATCTTGTAATGCAGGATTGCAATTCTGACATAGGTGAAGAACCGAGTATTTGCAGTGAATGGTGGTATTCGCCTGATCTCTATGCAGACAACACTGATTTGTTTCCCACTGTCGGACAACATCAGTATGTACCTGCCCACCATAATCGTTTCTTTATCCGAACAGCGAATAGAGGAACAGCACCTACTGATGATATATGGCGCTGTATGGAGGTACGAGGTCTTGGTTTCACAGGTGGTCCAGTTGGCCCTCCGAGAATAGATAGGGCTTCTGAAACTTCCAGTGGAATAACAGCTTCTGCGCGTTTGCGTCCCGGACGTGCTCATACCCAATATGAGCGAATACTCATAGGTGGTGATTTCGGACACGGCTGTATTTCCGCAGCAACATGGTGCGGTACTGATCCAATGAGTCATCCATTATGGAGTATCAAAGAAGATAATGATCAGGTTCAATGTAATCTTGATCCGGCATCCGTGAGTGGTTCAGTTCCGGTTGATGCTGGAAGTGTAAATACAAATGCTGGTAAGTTTGTCCAAATCATACCGATAGTGGCTGATGCAACTGGAACCTTCGAGATTCGTGTAGGTAGACCCAGCGGCGATGTTCCTCTTGATGTAAAGGTTGATAAACGAATGATAAAACTTGAGAGGGGGCAGATGGCACAATTCAAGCTGGAAATTGGGATTAAGCCTGGAACTAAGGATGGTGCAAAAGCCCAGGTGTCGGTAACTTTCAGGCGTAGTAAAAAAGTTATAGGTGGAATGTCTTTTTTGATAACAACAGCTACTGCATTTGCTGATGTGGCCATTTATAATCAATACGGTTTGATTGTGGGTGACGTCAAGGTTCTTCTTACCCAACCAGGTGACCCTCGTGAGCTCATTGCAGAAACCGATAAAGGGGGTATAGCACACTTTGGTCCACTAAATCCCGGTTTCTATTTTGCAAAGGTTAAAGGTATCAAAGAACCAATGCGAATCTTTGTTGCTCCTGGCAATAACCATTTCAAACTTACATTGATTGATAAAAAGATAGCTATTCATAGGCCGCTATGGATGAAAGGAACTATTGAACCAATAGGCAAGTGAGTTTGAGGTGTATTGCCTTGTAGTTGATGATTGTCTATAGATACCAAAAAATCCCCCCGAAATCCTTCTTTCAAAGGAGGAAAATAAGGGGGATTTTTAACAATGAAGCCATCAGAAAGGAGATTTATACTACAGTTTGTAGTATATATGAGATAAAATGGTCAACTATAGAGAAGAAATTAGCAAAATTAAGAATCCGGAAAATATTAAAGAAGCAATGTATGCAAGCGACCCGAGAGTCCTTATGGTAGCATTCCAGCGAGATCCGACCGTCAGCAAACTTATTAGGGGTAAAAGTAAAGTCGTTCCACTGATAGTTGAGGAACTGGAGAAGAACGGTTTAAATTTGGATGAGATTACCTTATCTTGCTTTGCCTTCATTCTGCAAAAAGTGGACCTAGATTCTGCAACTAAAATTTTAAAACCTATTTTCATTCAAGCGATGAAAGATCCAGGTCCATTCTTTGTGCATTTTGCTGCGAATGTTCTGCGTCAAGGGAATAAACTTCCATTTAATCCATTTGATCCACTTTATAAAAGAGCAGAACTTTTAGAAACCTTGGAACGAATTTAATTAATAAAGAAGGAGGATAAAATGTCTCTAGTAAATGGAATTTATACTGCTGCTGACGTTCATTTAGATGAAGTTAATGATTACGATGGAGGGGTTACTTTAGATTCTGATCCAAAAACATGCGTTTATACTCATTTTAATCTCAGTACAGAACAACTTGGGAGAACAGGTAGGTATAATTGCTGGGGATTTACATTTCTTCCGAGACGCTATTGGCTTGGTAGAAACGACGTAAATAATATTATCAGGGATAATTGCGATCCAGTATCAGATGGTTCTATACAGGTAGGAGACGTTATTCGCTATCAGGATTTTGGCGGAGATGGGAATTTGTATACTACGCATACAGGTAGAGTTTGGCAAACTGATGGTGCGGGTCATGCCACCTGGATTCGCAGTAAGTGGGGTGGATGGGCGGAATACATACATACACCTCTTGATGTACCAGATAGTTATGGCACTCATCTGGCATATTTCCGACAACGAGCGCCATTAAAAGGCAACACAGACGAAATAGGAAAAATCGCAGACCTTTGGATTAAGGATTCTCCAACAGATGATGGCGAACAGTATTCTGGTGCACCTTGGTGGACAAGCCCTGACATTCTTGTTGATACACCACCATACGATGGAATCCCAGATCTGAATCCTGTATTCGATCATACTAACCATGTTTGGGCATTAGTACGCAATAGGATAAATCAAAGAGTAGAAAACGTATACATAAGGTATTATTGGGCAGATCCGTCAATAGGTCTTGGACCTGCAAACTGGAATCTAATTCCTGATACACCGGGATATCCTAATCCAGCAGGACCTATAGCCATTGATGGCAACTCAAGCATCGAAGCTCCTTATGTGGAATGGACACCAACCGCGGCTCCTGCTCATCAATGTCTTCTGGCAATAGCCTATGTAAACGATAATCCCAGTGATTCTAATAATCCCAATCCCATTGTTTATCCGTTTGATATTCCATGGGATAATAATATCGCTCAACGTAATGTCCATATAATTGAATTAGAAAACGGTTCCAACGCGAAGCTTTCGATAAATACTGGTGCCATATTTCAAAAAAAATCTTCTCTAAATGCTGTATTAACGTATAGTCCAAGATTACCGATTATTGGTTTTTCTGATAAAGTGGTTCCGCTTAAAGTCACTCTCACATTTGACAATAAGGTATATTCCTTGAAGGCATTGAGTAGATATTTAAGATCGAAAAGAGCATTTACACCAGATTATCGTTGCGTGGGAGAAAAACCAATCGCTGGAACCACGTTTATAACAGAAAAGGTAGGACGTCTTGGTGTTGAGATAACTGCTCCAAAAAATGTGAAATCTGGTTCAATATATTATGTGCATATTACCCAAAGTGTTTCCAATAATATTATTGGAGGCTATACTATAGCTATATTAATTGTCTGAGCTTAATTTTCACCATGCTTATTCCCAATGACAGCTTTAGCCTGCCCGTTTTATAATGGTCTCATGAGTTATAGAGGAAAGTAATGAATCGTGGAATGGAAGAAAAAGATAATTGAAAGAATCAAAACTTTGGTTTTCTCAAAGTCGAAAAGAATCCATGGGTAATTCTACTTATTTTTCTGATCTCAATAATTGGATTGTTCATCAATGGATATAACTATGACATCATCGACCATGCGATATACATACCAATGATTGATAGAGCGATAAATCCTGCTCTCTTTCCGAACGATTATCTGTTCGATGAACCGTCAGAAGGATATAATTTTTGGTTGCCTATCATGACATTTCTTGCTCGATTTTTCCCGCTAGAGTGGATATTCTTTGTCGGTTATATACTCGTAAATTTTGGTTTTTTTTGGTCTATTTATCATGTCTCCCTGATAGAAAAAGCAGACCCCGCCAACCTCAGCTTTTTTTCACGCTCTGATCCACGTTTCAGATTGTATTTTAACACAAGTTGCTAGTCATAATTTATAAAAAGCGAAAATTAGTATACAATACCTTCATATTATATTACCAATTCTATCACCTAAATAAGATGATTACAATAACAAAACATGATCCTTGCAATCAAAAGTAGAATGTGATAGCCTTTGTAAGAGATTAATAAAACATTACTTTGCGTTTTTTAAATTAGGGATAAATGTAAAACTCTCTCCCTAAAGGAGGTAGTAGAAATGATCCGATTTAGATTTTTTTATACCCTTATTTTGATTAGTCTCATACTTGTGGGACAAAGTTTGGCAGCAATTGACCTTAAAACTTGCGTTGGAATGTGGCTTTTCGATGAAAATTCGGGTGATATTGCTAAGGATTCTTCTGGCAAAGGAAACAATGGAAAGCTTATGAATAACCCCAAATGGGTAAAAGGTAAGATAGGTTCAGCGCTAGAATTTGATGGAAAAGATGACTGGATCAATATAGGTGATAATGCTATCTTGAAGCCTTCTTCTGATGTAACCTTTATGGCTTGGTATTACTGGGTAGATGGTTATTATGTATTAGCTTCAGGCGGGCAAACCTCTTCAACCGGTTACGCCATTACTCATGAGCCTAAAGATGATACTATCTGGTTTGGGGTAAATACAGATAAAAAAGCGGCAAATACAGGATATATACAGGGAACATCAAGGAAAACATGGCATCACTTAGCAGGATCCTATTCAGATGCAGATGGTAAATTGGTAGCTTATGTTGATGGAATACCCATAAAAACAGTGAACACAGATTTAAAACCGTTTAATAATCAATGGCCTGCACTCCACATCGGAAAACCCAATAACGTAGATAATTATTACATTCAGGGAACCATTGATGAAGTTGCGATCTTTAACGTAGCATTAACCCAGAATGAAATTAATACTATTATGACAAGAGGTCTTGAGGGATCGCTTGCCGTATTCCCTTCAGGCAAATTAGCGATAAAATGGGGTATTATCAAAACCATACCTTAAATATAAATCTGATTGCTCTCAGTTAGGAGAACCACAAATGCCACTCACATTCAAAATTGATCCTATAACTCGCTATGTTTATATATCTTATCCAATTCCTGATCACTCTCCCAAAATAGCTACTATTCGCAACGAAGTCAGTTTTGATAACAGATCGCAGTGGTTTCCTGCAAGCGTTTGGAAATATATGAGTGATACAGCGAAAAATCTTGTTTCTCAAGAAGAATGGGAGAAAGGGATGCTTGAGGGTATAATTACTGAGAATTGTTCTCAGGGATTAACCCGAACTTTGGTATGGAATCCATTCACAACCTTTTCAAAAGACACCAAATTTATATTTCGTGTCACGATATTTTTGGATCAATGAATTCTCTAAAACTATGGAGAGAAATTGAAAACAGCAGGCAATCCCAATACAGCAAAGGTATCTATATCAATCCACCGCATGAAGATGGCAAATATCAACCATGGGGACGATTAAGGGTCTGGATAGAAGGCATTAAGCCTGAGATCGTTGAGTTGCTTATTGATGGAAGACTGATCAATACCTACCAATCCCCGCCATATATACTTACTTCTGAAGACCGATCTGATGATCACGCAATCGAATCAGGAAAGCATGTATTAAAGGTGAGGGCAAAAAATGGAAAAGACTGGCTAGAGCAAGAATTTGATGTAGAATTTTCATAATAAGGATAGCTTTAATAAGAGTGATTTTTTAGTAAACAATAAATCTTAATTTCTCAGAATGCTTCAAAGACCATATTCTATATTTTTTCACAACAATCTACATGGGCAAATAAATTGTTATAGGGAGAATAAAGATGGGAAAAAGTGCATTTTGCCTATCATCCATAATGTTACTATTAACTGCACAAACACCGACAAGTGAAAAGCTTTATAATGGCATTCATTTACCATATTCCTGGCCACCAAGGATCCAATCTCTAACATCAAAGCCTGTAATCCCGCCATATCTTTCTGAACCACCTGATGTTATCCCAATTGGTGTTGGTAGACAGTTATTTGTGGATGATTTTCTCATTGAAGAAACAACCTTACAGAGAACTCACCATAAAGCTGAGTATTATCCCAATAACCCGGTTCTCAAACCGGATCACCCCTGGGAACAGGAAGGTCAATCACCTGTAGCAATGGTATTCAGTGATGGTGTATGGTATGATCCGCAAGATCGCCTGTTTAAAATGTGGTATATGGGTGGTTATGTTCGCTCAACGTGCTATGCTACATCGAAAGACGGCATCAACTGGGATAAACCTTCCCTTGACGTGAAACCCGGAACTAACATTGTTCAGCCCGGAGGCAGGGATTCCTCTATTGTATGGTTGGACCTTGATGAAAAAGACCCTCAGCGGAGATACAAAATGTTTCGTGTTCATGGTGATGGTGGATGGGCTATTTCAATCCAATTCTCACCCGATGGAATGCACTGGAGTGACATAATCACAAGAAGCGGTCCATGCGGTGACAGAACAACAGTGTTTTATAACCCATTTCGGAAAGTATGGGTTTATAGCCTTCGAACCGATGCACCCGGTCTTGGACGTGCCAGAAGGTACTGGGAAAATCCCGATGTTCTGGCTGGTGTCAAATGGGAATCTAGTCAGCCTACCCTTTGGGTCGGTGCAGACAACCTTGATTATCGCCGTGTTGATCTGAATACTCAACCGCAACTATATAATCTGGATGCTGTCGCTTATGAAAGTCTTATGCTTGGATTATTCAGTATTTGGCGTGGACAACCAAAAGATCGTCCAAAGCCAAACGAAGTGCTTGTTGGGTTCAGCCGTGATGGATTCCATTGGCACCGTCCATCCCATGATGCGTTCATACCTGTTTCCGAGCAGTATGGTGACTGGAACTGGGGAAACGTTCAGTCCGCAGGTGGTTGCTGCCTGATCGTGAGAGATAAACTGTATTTTTATGTAAGCGGGAGAGCAGGAGTTCCCGGCACACCTGATTCGGGAGTATGCAGCACCGGACTTGCCATTCTGCGCAGGGATGGTTTTGCTTCTATGGATGCAGGAGAGGTGGAAGGTATTCTTACGACTAGGTTGGTAACATTCCATGGCAGACACCTTTTTGTCAATGTAGATGATGGTGCTGGTGAATTGCGTGTTGAGATACTGGACCAGAATGGGAATGTGATAACTCCATTCTCGAATGACAACTGTATTCCTATAAGAGTAAATAAGACACTTCAGGAAGTGAAATGGAAGGATGGCAGTGATCTGTCTGCCCTTAAAGGCAAACCAGTTAAGTTCCGGTTTTATCTAACCAACGGTAAGCTATATTCCTTTTGGGTCAGCCCGAATAAATATGGAGCAAGTCATGGTTATGTAGCCGCTGGTGGACCTGGGTTTACCAGTTCAGTAGATTTAGAGGGTTCATTATCGTATTGATATAAGGAGTCTCATTCATGACATCTAGGGAACGTTTACTTGCATCAATCAGACATGAAGAACCTGATAGAGTGCCTGTTTCACCAAGAATTCATGCATGGCTTGGGGAATATTATGGGGATGCTTCACTCTCGACATACCTTCGGTTCTGTGAAGAATTCAGTTGTGATGCCGACTTGTCCAGAGTAACAATAGCCACAAAGAGTGATAGGTCCCAATTAACATTGTCAAGTTAATTAACCAGGGTAAACATGATATTTTTGAGCAAAATAAAGTTGAGGTTCCGAAAATATGTCAAAAAGGATGTCCTAAAAAGGAAGGATTATGCAAATCAAGCTTGGTATTTTATCAGAGAAGCAAATTAAGGATATAGTTCAGGATGCCTATCGAGCGATTAAAGAGGTTGGTGTATCAGTTCAGAACAAAGAAGCTGAAGAATTGCTCCTAAGTCATAGCGCTAAAATGCTGAACTCAAACAGAATATCAATTCCAGAAGAGATGATAGAAAAAGCTCTATCCACAGTTCCATCCTCTATTAAGCTTTATGACAGAAACAAGCAACTTCGTATGAATCTTGAGGGGGATTATATTCACTTTAACCCAGGATCTGTCGCTATAAACATATTGGTTGATAACAACGTAGTCCGTAAACCAACTGTCAATGATTACATTGAATTCACTAAGGTCGTTGAGAAACTGGAACATATAGATGCACAAAGCACTGCTATGAAGCCAGCAGACGTTCCAGAAGAAATATCTGACCTTTATAGGCTGTTCATCGCACTTCAATATTGCACTAAGCCGGTGATCACAGGCACTTTTGGGGAATATGGCTTCAAGTTTATGAAGGAAATGCTTATCGTGATTAGAGATTCTAAAGAACAGCTAAAAAAATATCCACTAGCCATATTTGACTGTTGCCCTTCCCCAGGATTGCGTTGGGAAAAGCCCAGATGTCAAGACCTAATAGAATGTGCTAGACTTGGCATACCATCAGAACTAATATCCATGCCACAGCCGGGATTAACCTCTTCAATAACACTTTATGACAGTTTAGTTCAGCATGCTGCTGAAACACTTTCAGGGATAGTCATTGCGCAACTAGCCTGTTCCGGCGCTCCAGTGATATATGGTGGTTCACCGGTAATGACAAACCTCAGATCAGCAGCGGCTCCTGCGCTTATCGGAGATAGCAATACTCACAAGATGGACTGCGCCTATGCTCAGATAGGCAAGTTTTTCGGTCTTCCAACTCATAGCTATATGGGACTCACCGACTCCAAGCTGATTGATTTTCAAGCAGGTGCTGAAACCAGCAACGGAATAATTCTTGCGGCATTGGCTGGCATTAATAATATATCAGGACCCGGGATGCTGGATTGTGAGTCGTGCCAAAGCATAGAGAAACTGATAATTGATAATGAGTATTGTGGAAGCGCCAAGCAATTCGTCAAAGAAATAAAAAAGAGAAACGATCCTCTTGAGCCATTGAGATACCTTACAACTCCCGGTGTAATCTCAGACCCGGAACATACTGTGCAATGGTTAGAGGAAGAGCATTTTGAGCCTAGCAAAGTAATCTATCGGGATGTGCTGCCTGAGAAGCCCATGAGTGGGAAAACAGTTTCAGTGGAAAAACTAAACATATTCCAAAGAGCAAGAGAAAAGGCTAAAGAAATCTTAAACAGTTATGAGTTTAAGCCTTTGGAGACACATAAATTGAAGCATTTAAAAGGGATAGTGAATTCGGCAGGTGAGAAGGTCGGTTTTTCGGTGTAGAACTCAAATTAGTCAAGAATAGTTTTCTTCAGATGAAACTAGAATTCCTCTCATTAAACCGCCAGAACCCCAAGTTGATTTATATGCCAAAACAGGACTCGTCCCACACGGTGTAAGATTCGTTGCTCAACAGGCAAATAAAACTGAACCAATGCGCAAAGGTATTGGTCGAGTAATATTTGATGACGGTATATACCATTCATGGTCAATAAAAGCTTCTTTACCTATAAATAGTGGACGGCATATTGGAACCGCCGGTGGAAGCTCAAGTATAGAGTGGGTTTATGAGACCTTCGGAGCAATTTCATATCTGTATGAGATACATAATGGATACTTATGGTTCAATCCCGACATAAAACCTGAGAGTGTTAAGCTACCAATTGTCTCTAAAGAGGAAATCATCCTTTCAGTTTGGTATGGCATAAACACTTTGCTTAAAGGAGCTTTTGACTTATGATAATAACTTTCTTGGCAATTTCAGGCTTCTCGTTGTTTTCTAATATCCCATCTCAAATTATTGAAACTGAAAACATGCTGAATCTGGCACCAAATCCATCATTTGAGGATATAACTCAAGGCACTAATGGTTGGTATCCGATAGGGGTGGTTGTTGAGGACAAAGAGCCACTAACTATCGCTGATAACATTTGCCATACAGGGACACATTCGATGAAAGTTGATGTAGGTCCTGTTGGAGAGACAAAAGGCATTCTGTAACTGTTTAGTTGCCTTCATTAAAAATTATGGCAAGAAACTTGCGAAATAAACCAGCGAACATATAAATTATACAAAATCTAACGGAATAGAATCATGATAGACAAAGGAACTCCTATAAGAGAACAAGAATTATTAGCACACATCGCTGAACTGAAAGCAGAAAATGCTTTTCTGCGTGCACGTATTGCTGAACTAGAGCAGCAATTATCTAAGCTAATAGATTCTCATGATTCTACAAAAACCTCGGATCCATCTCCTTCTTTTCCTGCGTTTGTGAGACCTAAGCACCAGAAGAAGCGTCATAAAAAACCAGGGCAGAAACCCGGTCACACTGGCAGTTATCGGCAACGCCACATGAATGGTCGTCTGGTTCGTAAGACGTTGTCATACTCAAAGAGAGTTGAGATGCTTGAATCATCGAGTGCGTGGGAAGATATTGTATATAATCTTGTTCGACCATTAAAGACACTCCGTCTTGAAGTAAATGAATATCCTAAGCGATGGCTTCCTCGCACACCAGCTATGGTTGCAGGATTGACCGATCGTATCTGGGCTATTGAGGAGTTGCTAACTATTCGTGTAAGTCCATTATTACTTTAACAACACTAAAAAGGGTGACTACCCTATTTCAAGAGCAAACGCTATTTCAAGAGCAAAGAATATGCTATCAGTCCATTGTCCTAGTGTCCATTGTCCTAGTATGGATTCCATGAGTTGATTTATATCTTACGGAATATATTATACACCACCCAAAAGGTTGCAGAGCAAGGAGTTTTTTCATGGGTAAAACCAAGAGCTTTTGCGAATTCTTTGTCATAGTTACGACCCCATTCAGAGCGCTGTAGCCTTTAGCATCATGACAACGCATGCTAGAGCTAGTATAGCAATGGATGACGTTTACCTTTTGCCTTTCTGAAGTCAGGTATTTCTGTTAAAATCTCTATTAAAGGTCTGCATTGACTTTTCATAATATCACCCTTGTTTGTTATTGGTTAAACACTTAACGAGGGTATATTATCTTAATTCTGAGATTTTGTAAAATTAAACAGCCCTGTATTCAAGGTTGACACCTTGATAAACTGATGTTATAATGGATTCTGGAAGTTGCGGGTTTGTGGTTTTTGAAATGGAGGAATAATCATGTTAAAAAAAATGACATTATCTATGCTTATCATCTCTCTGATGCTTGGCTCAGTATTTGCAGTATATGCTAAATGGGATAAGTCTCGTGATGGTGACCTTGATGGCTATATCCGGGGTTTGTCCTTTGTAAATGAAAATAAAGGCTGGGCGGCTGGTGATGCAGGTACTGTATTATCTACAAACGATGGTGGGGTAAAATGGGTAAAAACACAGGTTGATGTAATTAAGGAATATGATTCGTACACAGACCTGTATGACGTATGCTTCGCTGATGAAAAAAATGGCTGGGCAAGTGGAGAACTTTATAAAGGCTCAGGAGTTATTCTTTACACTAAAGATGGTGGAAAAACCTGGGATCGTCAGAGTAGTGGAACATCGGTTGCGCTATATGGTATATTCTTCATAGATGCCAATAATGGCTGGGCTGTCGGAGCAAATGGAACTGTTCTAGCAACTCAGTCGAGTGGTTCTAAATGGACGATTATTAAAGGTGGATCAGCCGCCGCCGCTATCGGAGAAGGCGCTGCAGGTCTCTGGGACGTTCAATTTGTTACTCCTCAAAAAGGCTGGGTCGTTGGTGAAAATGGAACTATAAGGATGTCCACTGATGGTGGAAAGACATGGGTGGATCAAAAAAGCGGTACTGACAGCAACTTGAGCGCATTGAAATTCGTGAATGAAAACGCTGGTTGGGCAGTCGGTGAAGGTGGCATAATCGTAGCTACAACTGATGGTGGAAATACCTGGACTACTCAAAAAAGCGGTTTGTCGGAAGAGTGGTTCTATGGTGTTGATTTTGTCTCCGATCAAGAAGGCTTTGTCGTGGGGGACTACGGAACTATCCTGCACACAAAAGATGGTGGTAAAACCTGGGCGATTGAACGCAGTGGGAAACAAAAGGATGTAGAGAAAACTACATTCTATGACGTTGCATTCCCCAAGCCCGATGTTGCTTATGCCGCCGCAATGTGGGGACTGATACTCAAGTATACTCCTTGAGATATATAAATGCAGGGACGAACCGCCTGTTCGTCCCTACCATCTTTCCTCTTTTCTCGTGCCTGCCTCTGTAACTGGTGTAGAGCGGGGAGATTCTATATTTTCAACACCCTGATACTGACTGCTTGAAAGAGAATCTCTGTTATCAACAGCATTCATATCCTGTTCTCTATTCCCTTTGATAAAATTATTTGATAGTTTCCCTCCACCAGTTACAGCCCAACCGCCGTTATATGTGAAGTTGTTAAAGCTTATCTCCGGTGAAGCTCCTGCATGGCAGTAAATGCCGTTTTTCCTGTTGTTGTTGATTACATTATACGATATTATTGCAAATGAAGAACCTTTGCACTCTATACCGTCAATGAGGTTAGACGTGATGGCATTATGACTAATGTTTGGTGATGCAGATTTATCGCATATAATGCCTGTAGCGTTTTGGGTTATCATGTTGTCTTCTATAACTGGGGATGCAATTTCAAAGACTATGCCCGCTACACTGCCTTCAGCAATTATACATTTATTTAGCCTTAAAGAATCCGAACTACATAAAATCTGCGTGTGGAACTGAAAGACGCAGTATTCCAGCTTGGAATTCAGGCTGTCTTCGCTGAAAATCACCCCGTCCCAATCACCGGGCTTAGGATCGATCTCGTTTGAGGTTAGGGTAATGGATTGGTTTGGCTTTCCTTCTGCATATAAGGTTCCGTTCACTATGAGCCTGCTGTTCTTTGAAAACTTAACTTTCGTACCGCTGTCAATGGTTAATGAAATTCCTTTTGGTATTACTATGTCACCTTCCACAAGGATATTTTTTGACCAGAATTCATCTGCGGTAAGTTCACCGGATTTCTTCACAGCATTTGATGAACCAGTGTCAGCAGTATCCAGAGGTTCTCCGATCTCAAGGGGCTTACATCCAGTGTAAAATATGAATATCAGAAAAAGCAAACAAATCAAACATATTTTTCCGTTCCATCTCAGCATTTTATCATCCTCTCTTATTTATTGATAGACCAAATTCACAACTTGTGTTAGTTTTTTACTTGAAGATACCAAAAGAGATGTTATCCTTTCTTAGCCTACATTCAACACTTAAAATCCTATTGACAGAGATGTGCTTTTTAATGTCTTTTTACGGTTTTTTAAGCTCTGTAAGAGCGGAATGTTTGTAGAAAACGTTTATATAACAAACTCAAACCCCGTAGGGGTGAAATGTAAAAAATCATGAAAATTCACATTTCGCTCCTACGGAGCTTGCAGATTGAGTATTCATAATATTCTATAAACATATCACTCCTAACGGAGTTTAGTAATCGCTATTAGGATTTTCATGGGTGTTGAAAACAGGCTTAGATAAAGAAAATCGCTCAATTTATCATAGTGTGTAGTAAGATATAGGGGGTATCTCCTCGTTTATTGTATGGGATTTCAAAGTCGTACAATAAAACAAAAGAGAGGAGAAACCCATGTTTATTATCTCATATCTACAT
>Ga0315280_10006528_pt1 | contig 16059 bp, 25 predicted proteins | sample YL17G06_40_MG_FD_203697 | JGI IMG/M metagenome (GOLD analysis project Ga0315280, IMG submission 203697) | Sediment microbial communities from Yellowstone Lake, YNP, Wyoming, USA - YL17G06_40 | ecosystem: Environmental > Aquatic > Freshwater > Lake > Sediment | place: USA: Wyoming | collected... | reverse complement strand
GTACTTGACACAGAAAATTTAAACAGACTCGTTGCGGATGCTCCAATATCTAAAGCTCCTAAATTTCCAATACCGCTTGTAGAAGTTGTGATATATGGATCACTAGATATTCCATTAACCTTTATGTTAGATGCCGCAACAGTCCCGACATTTTTTAAAGTCAATTGTACATATCCATCACTACCTGGCGCTACTGTAGTCGGATTTGTTGAAAAACTAGTCTGTATCATCACTCCTGCCCCAAAAACCGAATTAGCAAAAAAGGTTGCTGCAAAGATGAATGACAAGACCAATAAGATTTTTTTCATTTTTTATCACCTATTATTCTTCCATCTTTGATCTGGATTATATGCTTTGAGTGTGAGGCAATATTCTTATCGTGTGTTACCACAACCATCGTCCTGCCTTCTTCGTTCAGCTTCTCAAAAATGTTCATTATATCTGCTCCAGATTTTGAGTCAAGATTTCCTGTAGGTTCGTCGGCTAGAATGAAAGATGGTTCATTAGCTAATGCCCTTGCTATCGCCACTCTTTGCCTCTCACCACCAGATAATTGCGATGGCAGGTGTTCTGCCCTCTCTTTCAATCCTACAAGTCCCAGCAAGCTCATTGCCCTTTTCTTTCTTTCTGCCTTGTTTTTCTCCATTATTATCATCGGTAACTCAACATTTTCCAATGTACTTAAACTAGGGTAAAGGTTGAATGTTTGAAACACAAAACCAATCTTTTCTCCTCTTGTTCTTGCGATTTCAAATTCTGAAAGTTTGGACAAATCTGTTCCATCAATAAAAACTTTACCAGAGGTCGGTTCATCCAAAGCGCCTATCATATGTAATAACGTTGATTTGCCAGAACCCGAAGGACCCATTATAGAAACAAAATCCTTTTTCATTATTTTAAGATTTATATTATGCAAAACTGGAACTTCTACCTCATCCATTTTGTAGCTTTTATTCACGTCATCAAGTTCTATAACTGCTGCCATACATACCTAACCTTTTTATTCAAATTTTTATTGATTTTATATGTTTGCAACATTATATATAGTTGATTGAAACGAGTTGAAACAAGAAACCACTTGAAACCAGTGATAAAAGATGGAAAAACGATATATGAAATATTCAATTGTTATGATTTTGCTTTTTTTAGTAGGCGGTTTTTCTTTTGTCTCTTACATATTTCAGGCATACCTTACCTTCTGGGGACTTGAAACATTTCCGCCGTTTAGAGAAAAATCCATAAATTCTTCATTTGAAAATAATAGAAGTTTTGAAAATAGAATTCCGTCAAATCCTGAATCTGTTCTCACATCTCCATTTTCATTGATGCTTTTAATCGATGGCATATTCTCTATAGCAGGTGGTATTTCATTGTGGCAGCTAATAAGAGAAAAAGAATTGACATCAGTGAAGGAAAATATTAGTTCATTGTTGCTGACGCCAGAGGAAAAAGCCATTATTGAAGAACTAAAAAAAGCAGGCGGCCAGCTTAATCAGAATCAGTTAGTTAAAAAAACCGGTTTATCTAAAGTCAAGGTTCACAGGGCATTAGTAAGACTTGAGGTCAGAAAAGTTGTTAAGAAATACCCATACGGTTTGACAAACAAAATTATATTAGAGAAGTCTCCTCTTTGAAATTTAATATAAAAGAAATTTTACATGATTAAGTAAAAAGAATCAAGATTTAATCGCTGGTTATCTCTTTTTATTCACAATTTAAGAACCATTTGGAATTTAACTCATCCTGATTTTACCCATTCCTAATACCTATCCAATGATTTTAGAATTTATAGATTTGTTAGACGGGTATTAGAAAATTAAACACCGTTTTGTAGATAAGTTTTTGAAAACTTCAATCATCTATTGAGCAGTCCTTACATTCCCAATATTCTATTACTTTTTTGACTGGTGGACTATTAACTACTTTTACATTCATGTTACCTATTTTACTTCGTCTGATAACTCTTCTTTTCCAATTTTTCGTATCAGGAACACCTAATTTTCCAAAATAACAACCACCAGAATAGGTTCCATCTTTATTTAGTTTTATTATAAGTTTTTTACCACAAACTAGGCATTTTCTAAATATACTCAATTAACCACCATTTAAAACAATATTAGTTTTAATATAACAATTGTATATATAGTGAGACTATGGAAGTAAAGACTTACAATTATGTCATTTTAATGGATGATAAGCCTGTAGCTAGAGGTAAGGATTTAAAAAAAATGTGGGAAGAAGCAAAGAAAAAGTATCCTAGAAGAAAGCTAGCTATAAAGTATGAATATCCACCAGGGGTTTTAATTGCCATCATTCAATTATAAAGAACAAGAAAGCCTGATTTTTGGAAAAATTCTTAGACCTTTGATAGATTTAGAAATTTTTAGTGAAATAGAAAGAGACTGGATTAAGATAAAAGAAGTCTTGGCCGATACTGGTGCTGACATATCTATCATTCCAAGAAGTACTGCTGAATTAATTTTGCAAGATATAACAAAAGGTAAAATACAAGAAATTAAAGGAATAGTACCCTTTGCTAGACTTATTGCTTACATTCATGAATTAAAGTTCAGAATTAATGGAAAAGAGTTTGAACTTCCAGTTGCGGTTGCCGATTCTTTTGATGTTCCACCAATTTTAGGTAGAGTTAAAGGTCTTGATTTGTTTGATGCTAATTTCAAAAAAGGACAAAAAGTAAACATTGAGTCTTAATTTGCCCATTCCTAATACCTATCCAATGATTTTAGAATTTATAGATTTGTTAGACGGGTATTAGAAAAAAATTAGATTGATAACGCAAGAGCAAAACTTGATACAAGTGCCATTCCTGCTCCCAAATATTGATACCAGTTAATTTTTTCTTTATTGAACCAGGTTCCAAGAAACACTGCAATCACAGGATAACTTTCAGTAATTGCTGTAATTATAGATAATTCATTTTTGAAAACTGCAAATGCATAAAAAAGCCAAGCCGAAGTATCAATAATTCCCATTACTAAAATTAAGAATTTGAATTTTTTTGCATTAGCTGTGAATTTAGAAAATCCTTTAACTATATACAGTGAAACAAGGCAGAAGATTGTATAAATAACCCAAGGTATCCAGATAGCCATTATTGGGGAGATTGTTTTTGAAGATGCTGCAGTCAAAAAATTTATCACACCCATCCCAATTGCAACAATGACAGCAATGAAAACTCCCCTTTCCAATCTCAGCTTTCCACGAGCAAAAGATTTTATTGCAATTAAAATTATTCCTATGAAAATTACGGATATGAAAAAGAATTGTTCAAATGAAAGTGCTTCTTTAAAGAACATTAAAGCAAATATAATCGTAATAGGCAATTCCAGTTCAATTACAACATCGATTGTTGAAAGTTTACCAACTCTTACTGCTTCAAAGTCTAAATAACCTATGATGAAAGTAACAATTCCTAAAAACAAAAGGAGAAGAAAATTCGATGGATAGAAAAGTAAACTTAGATCATTTAAAGCTAGGGGAAACAAACCAATGCTTCCAATAATTCCTACAAATGTCAATGATTGCAAATCCCCAATTTTTCTTGTTGTTCTCTGAATTAAGAAATCACCAACACCCCAGCTTACCATTGCAAGAAAAGCAAAAACCATTCCAAATTCCAGACTCATTTTTTATCCTCTTTAAATCATCTATTTTAATTAAATTTTGGAATTTTTACTTAATAATCACTTATTCTTAATTAATTGGAGAACCATTGGTTAAATTCCAATTCTTTTCTATCAACCACCTTCTAACATGTATCTAATGATTGCTGCTATTTATTCTCTGCTAGGAACTTCATTAGAGGGGTATTAGAAAAGTTTATATACTTAACCTTATATGTTAATTAATACAATAAGTTAATAGATGATTTAGTTGTCTAGGGAATTCCACACAACTGAGATAAAAGATCTGCCAGAAGGTGATGTAGCAAGACTAGACTTCAGATGGACAATTGAAAAAGGTAAGATAATAGATTTTGCTATTAACATAAGCCTGTTAGAAGATGAAAAATCAATAGATGTGTTCAGGGTAGATACAAAACACAAGTATCTGCATGAACAAAAATTTTGGATATCAAGTAAGCCAAAACCTTTAGAAATGGATTACAATATTGCATTCGTGGAGAAGAAAAATGAGGTATTTGAAAACTATGCTAAATGGATTAAACTGTTTAAGGAAGCAAGAAAAAGAGGTGAGATATGATGGATAGAATAGATAGAATGGTAAGCAGAATGATAGACTTTGCTTTAGAAAAGCCAGAGTTAGCTCCGAGTAGAATGTTAATAATCAGCTTAAGCAAGCAAAGCTTAGAAAAAGTTCTAACTCCAAGCAGAATGAATTTGGTAAGAACAATAGGAGAAAAGAAACCTAAATCTGTAGGAGAATTAGCTAAGCTAGTTAAAAGACCCATCGAATCTGTTAGTAGAGACTTGAAAATATTAGAGAACTACGGTGTGTTGTCTCTGGTGCAAGTGGGTAGGATAAAAAGGCCAGAAATAGAGAAAGATGTTTTAATGATTCCATTGACGGCTTAGTGAAATTAATGAGACAAGTATTTAAACAAAGTCGGAGAATAGAGCACGAAGTTAGGCCTGAATATATCAAAAAATTAATGAAAATTCAAAAAGGAAAGCATAGAGTAGTAAAAGATTTTGCAAAAGAGTTCGGATTGAAATAAATGTATGAACTCAAACTTTCTGATAAAGTAATTGAAACATTCCATAAAATGGAAAAGAAAAACAAGAAGCAACTTGAGATAATAAACAAAAAGGTTTTAGAAATTAGAGAAACCCTCTCTAGATTCAAATCACTAAGCAATATAATGAAAGGATTTAGAAGAGTCCATTTTGGAAGCTTTGTTCCTGTCTATTCAATAGATGAAAAGACTAAGACTGTCGTTCTAGAAGATTTTGATCATCACGATAAAATTTAAAGGTTTGTTAGAGGGGTATTAGAAAATTAAATCTGTTTAAATATTTTATCTTTAATAAATTTAATATGCTATACGACGTTGTGGTTATTGGTGCTGGTTCTGCAGGATGTAGAGCTGCATATACACTTGCAAAAAATGACTTTGATGTTTGTTTGATTGACGCAAAACCAAGAGGTAGAATTGGAGATAAAATATGTGGAAATGCAATTGGGGATCATCATCTCAGAAGAGCTGGACTTGATTTACCTAAAGATGTTGTGACCAATCCAGTGGAAGGATTGATTATTTATTCACCAAGTCTTCATGGTTTGAAAATTCCTGGCGGAGAATATACAGGCAATATGATTGATAGATGGAAGCTTGGTCAATATCTTTTGGACCAAGCCGTAGATAAAGGTGCTGATTTGAGGGATAGAACTAGAGTTATTGGACCAATAATTGATGATGATTCTTTAAAAGGAGTCGAAGTTTTTCCAAATGAAAGGATTTATGGAAAAATTACTATTGATGCATCTGGATTAAAATCTCCAATCAGACCAAGATTAGGAAAATCTTGGGGGATAGAGACTCAAATAAAAGGTAGGGATGTTAATCTCGCATATAGAGAAATAAGAAGAATAAAAAATTCTTTAGGATCAAATGAAAAGAATTATTGCAAAATCTATTTGAATCAAGATAAATATCCTGGCGGATATGCGTGGATATTTCCTCAAAGTGAAGATATGGTGAATGCTGGTTTAGGTGTTCAAAAAATTGAAGGTTGTCCTAATCCGAGGGAAAGATTATATGAAACTTTGTTAAGAGAGGAACTATTCGAAGGATCTGAGATTGTAGAAATGCATGGCTCCAAACAAGCTGGAGGAATGGAAGTTTCAACAAGAAGATCGTTATCTTCTCTTGTTTGGGACGGATTGATAATTGCAGGTGAAGCTGGACTGGTTATGGATCCTGTAACTGGTAGTGGTCATGGACAGGCAATTGTTACAGGTGAATTTGCAGGTATTGTAGCATGCAAAGCTTTGGAAAAGGATGATACAAGCAAAAACAATTTATGGGCCTATAACTTAATGCATTATGCAAAAGATAGTTATGGTCCCAAGTATACTGCTCTAGATGCTTTTCGTATATATCTGCAAAGTTCAAGACCTGAGCATATCGATTTTGTTGTTGAAAATAGGATACTTGAAGCAGAAGATTTGTTAAACCTCACTACAAAAGGAAAATTAGGCTTTTCAACTAAATTGAAAAAAGTTTTCAGAGGTATAAGAAATCCATCTCTTTTAATGGAATTAGATGATGTTCGTAAAGTTATGAATGAAATTTCTCAACATTGTTTAGATTATCCACAATCTTTTGAAGGATTTCCTCAATGGAAGAAAAGAACTGATCAGATATTTTCTGAGTTTGAGGAAGAGTTTAAACCCTATGCAATAGAATAACTATGAATTAAATCTTATTGATTTCTTCAAACTCATATCCCATAAGACCATATGCCCATATGCTATTCATATCTCAATGCTTCAATCGGATTCATCTTCGCAGCTTTTCTTGCAGGCAAGAAACCGAAGAATACACCAACACCAACTGCAAATGATAAACCCAAAATCAAAAGTTGAGGCGTCACCTTTGTTGAAAAGTTCAATCCATAGCTCTTTAGAACAGCTCCAAGAACTTCTGATAAACCAACCCCCAGAAGATCTCCAATAATTCCACCAACAAGTCCGATTAATGCAGCTTCCATCAAAAATATTTCTATTATGTTTCTATTCGATGCTCCTATCGCCTTCATAATTCCAATCTCCCTTGTCCTCTCCATGATAGACATGTACATGGTGTTGGCAATTCCTATCCCGGCTACAACCAATGCAATCCCTGCAATTCCACCCAAGACAAGGGACAGCATGTTAGTTACAGTTCCAATCTGTTGAGTCAGCTGTTTCGTTGTAAACACTTGAAAAACTTTTTTACCATGCAAATCATCCATCTTCTTCTGTATGCTACTAGCTATATCGTCAATTCTAGCAGGATCGCTAACTCTTGCAAAAATTATAAGATACTGATCTTGTTGTGCAGAAGATTCTTGGACATCTTCTATCGGGGCAATGACAATATTGTCGTACGTTGATTGGCCTGTTTCTTTCAGAATTCCTACAATTTGGACTTTTTGATCCTTTACTGTAAATTTATCATTCACTCTCAGAACAGTGTCGAATGCTTTGGAGGCCACATTACTTCCAATAACAACAACATGCTTTTCTCCAGGTTTGAAAAATCTACCTTGATCGATCTCTACTGCCCTTATTTCCACGAAGAATTTCTGTGCTTCTTTTGTGTCAACACCAAAGAAATTTAGACGATTAGTTTGATCTTTAAATGTTACTGCTGATGATTTTGCAAAAATACCGACTGCAGTTTCTATTCCTCTAGTCGATTGTATATCAGTCAAATCTTTTTTCCCCAGAGTTTCACCTGTGCTTGGTGCACCAAATCCAGCTCCACCTCCTCCAGATGTAACAAAAATTGTATTTGCGCCCAGGCTTCCTAAAGCTGAGCTAACAGCAGCATTTGTTCCTTCACCGACAGAGACCAGTGCGATTATTGCAGATATTCCTATAAGTATTCCAAGAGCGGTCAGAGCGCTTCTAAGTTTTCTTGTTCTAATACTATCGAAAGCCATCCTCAGGCTTTCTTTTTCAGCTTCAAATGCCAAGAAAATCACTTTCTCTTTATCAGGCGTCTGATAGAATTCCTTTTCCAATACAGCACTGCCAGAATTATTATGATTATGACAACTTCGTATTCAAGAGGAATTCCTATTAATCGACGTCCAACATCAAATTCAAGCGGATAAGTTTTTGAGAAATCTTGATTGTAAGAGTCTTTGTATTCTAAATGAAGAGTTATACTATGTCTTCCTGCTGTAACAGGATTTACATCAATGGTCAATGTATTTGTATCGTCTGGATCAAGGTTTCCAACATAAGTTGTTCCTGGCACGACATCTCCGTCATCTGCAGTAGCATAAGCAGTCACGAATTTTGCAGACCCAGTTCCAATGTTTGCTACTGAGATAGTCAAAGTTCCTGTTGTTCCTGTAAAGACGTTATCTGCCTTTTCAATTGAAACAACAAAATCTGGAATACCACTAATCTTCAAACCTACATATTTTGTATCCAAATGAATGACACCTTGTTCATCGTAATACGAAATCAAAACAGGAATGCTGTATGTAATCGTGTCAGAACCGGTACTGACAATCAAATCAAAAGTTACAGATGTCTCTTCATTTGGACTTAGAGCTCCAACAAATTTTTCAGTATCAGTGCTCGCTGGGACGACCGCAAGAGTGAAGTTTCTCAAAGAGACCAGCAAATTTCTTAAAGATCCGCTTCCGACATTTTGAATGGTCACTATCATTTTGATATTGTCCCCTCGTTGAATGACAGCTTTGTCATACTCGACGTCAGTGACTTGTATGATCGTTCTTTTTGTGATTACAATCGTGGCAGAATTATCAGAACTTGCAGACCCTATGCCACTGCCAGTATCATATGAAACTGTAAATGGCAAAGCAACAGTTCCTTCAGGGGCACTTGGAGAGATTGTGATTGGTATAACAACTTGAGTAGAACCACCTGCGTTAATTATGCCAAGATCAAAAAATCCTATGTTAGGAATTATTCCAGTCGTTGATTTCAGCATAAGCTTGACATTTTTTGCAAAATCAGTTCCTGTATTGCTGATCGTGAGCAAGAGGTTTGCATTTGTTCCAGGTTCTATAGTTGCTGGTGTGGATGATGATGAAAACACCAAAGAGACATATGTGGCATTAACAGACGATGCAAAAAAAAGTAATGAAAACAATGAAATTGCGATTGAAAACTTGATTTCACTTTTCATATGAATTCCTCCAATACCTTCCCATCAGCTACCCTCACAATTCTGCTTGATTGCCTTGCAATGTTAGCGTCATGGGTAACGATAATAATAGTTCGCCCATCTTTATTAAGTTTTTTGAAGAGATTCATTATATTTGCCCCTGTTTTTGAATCAAGGTTTCCTGTTGGCTCGTCCGCAAGAATCACAGCAGGATCGTTTGCCAGTGCTCTTGCGATAGCTAGCCTCTGGCTTTGCCCGCCAGAAAGTTTGTTAGGCTTCTCATGTATCTTATCTGACAAATCAACTAATTCTAACAATTCTTTTACCTTCTTCTTCCTATTTTCAGGCGGCAATCCATTAAAGACCATTGGAAGCTCGACATTTTCAAAAGCTGTTAGACTATTTATCAAATTGAAGAACTGAAAAACAAATCCAATCTTTTTCCTTCGCAATACTGCTAGCTGATTTTCATTCATATGACTGATATCTTGGCCATCAATTAAAATTTTTCCACGAGATGGCTTGTCTAATGCCCCAATCATATTCAAGAGAGTGGATTTACCACTGCCAGAAGTCCCCATAATTCCCACCATATCCCCCTCATCTATCACCAGATTAACTCCTCTCAGGGCTTGAACCTCAGCAGGTGTGTGTGGATTATAAACTTTCCAAACATTGACACATTTGATTACATTTTTCATAACATTCGTAAAAATAATAACTCACCAACAAATTAAAAGGTTTCTATGGGCTCAGGAATTTATGTTTCCATGAGAAATAATCTTCATGTGCATAACCACTATAGGAAAAGTCATAAAGATTGATAACAATAAGGCGTTTGTGCAACTAAAGAAAAGCACAAGAGAGATAAGAGTGGATCTTCTGGATGTTAAAGAGGGGGATTATGTGTATGTTTCTGGAAATTTGGGTGTTGAAAAGATAGAAAAGAAAGAAGCTGAGCAGATTTTAAATGACAGAGAAAAAATTGGAAATTTCAAATAGAATTCTTTTTTTTAAATACGCATTGCCATGTGCTGAAACTTTGATCAAAAGAAAAAATCTGACTCGAGAGGAATTTAGAAAAATGATTAAACAAATAGCAGAAGGAAGGGAGCCAGAAAAAAATAAGGAAAATATTTTCAAAGTCGCAATGGCACATTTGACTTTTCTTGCACTGGAAAGGAAGAAGGATAAAATTGATGATGAAATAATTCGTGAATATTTCTTATTCAATCATGATGAAACTGTAGAGGAAAGATTTGAAGAAATGGGAGACTTTGATTCCGAAAGTTGCAGAACTTATCCCGGTATTGTTAGGAAGATAGAAAGTAACAGAGCATCTGTTGAAACCCTTCTTGGAATCAAACCTTACAAGAAAGATTTTGTTGATGATTTGAAAATGCAAGATATTGTTGTTGTTCATAGAGATTTTATTGTGGAAAAAATTTCGAAAAAATTAGCAAGTAAACTGTGGGAATTGAAGAGAAAACAGATTCCTTGTTTAGGGAAGAATATTTTTGACTAGATTCCCGAAAATTTACTTTTGATGTTGGAAATTAGGCAAGCCCCGAAAAGTATTATAGCAGAACCAGCAACTTGAAAGAGGGGAGCAGGTTCATTCAGGAAATAAACGCCCAATATCAAGGTGATGACTGGGGAAAACAAGAGGATTGTGGACGTTTTGGAGACGTTGACGTATTTCATTGACCAGTAGTATGTAAGAACATAAGCGAACAGAATTACAGACGAAATTATAATATACATCCATTCAGTTTGTGTGAGATAAAACAGCAACTCAAATTTGTTGGCGAGAAGGATCATCCCAAACAAAATTAATGCTCCGAAAAACATTCTTCCGAAAGAAACTACAAAGTTGTTTTCTCCCAATATCATAGCTTTTCTTGAAATGATATTTTCAATTGCCCAGAGTATTGTTGCAGAAATGATGAAAGCATCCCCAAGTTCTGGGTAACTCCAAAGTTCAGCGGGGGTAATTCCTGCAGATGATATAATGATCGTTCCCATGAACATCAAGAGCAAAGCAGTAATTTGTTTTTTGCCAATTTTTTCCTTCAGGAAGAAGAATGCAAGCAATGTGACGTAGAATGGCAAAGTTTTTTGCAAAAATGCAGCTCTACCGCTAGTGGTTATCTTAAGACCGGAAAAGAACAATAGGAAGGCAAATCCACCACCAATAACTCCGATTGCAATGAGGTATTTCCATGAGACTTTTTTGAATCCCTTGAAGCTCCATTTGCTTTTATATAAAGAAAGAAGGAAGAATATTCCACCAAGAAGGATTGCTCGAGTTGCAGTGAAAATAATAGGATTCAGGTTCACAATGAAAATTTTGTTTGCAAAAATAGAAAATCCGCTTATGATTGCAGCTATGAAGGCCAAAATAGTGCCAAAGATTTCTTTGCTTTGTGTCATCTAGTAAAATATTTGTCTTATAAATATTAAAGACATTTATAAAAATCAAAAGCAAATTAAAATTATGATGTATGATGTTGCCATAATTGGCTGCGGCCCTGCTGGACTATCAGCTGCGATTTTCTGTGCAAGAGCTCAGCTCAAGGTTATAATTTTTGGAAATCCTAAAAAAAGTCAATTGTTCCTTGCAAGGCATGTGGAAAATTATTTCGGATTCCCAAAACCAATAGACGGACCAGACCTTCTTTCCCTGGGAATAGAGCAAGTGAAAAAATTTAATGCAGAATTCTTGAAAGAAGAAGTCGTTCTCATAAAAAAAGAGGGAAAAGAATTTATTTTGACGACAGAGAAAGAAAAAACTGTAAAATCGAAAACAATCATAATTGCAACTGGAATTCCAATAGTTCTTTCAGGAATAAAGAATGAAGCTGAATTGACTGGAAAGGGTGTGAGTTATTGTGTTTCTTGTGATGCGGCTCTTTATAAAAACAAAAGGATTGTGGTAATTGGGAATGGAAATCATGCAGCAGAAGATGCAGTTGCAGCAACTTCTTATTCTCATGACGTAACACTCATCTCTAATTCTGATAAATTCATTTTTTCAAAACAATTCAAAAAAGAGGCAGAGAAGCACAAAATTAAGACGATGATAAAAGAGGTTGAAGAGCTTACAGGTAAAGAGGTGATTAAAGGCCTGAAATTTAAAGATGGGGAATCTTTGGAATGCGATGTTGTTTTCATGGCCTGCGGAACCACGAGTGCTTTGGATTTTGCAAATGAGATAGGACTTCAGACAAAGGAAAACATAATTGCTGTTGATGAGAATAACATGACAAATATTCCTGGAATCTTTGCTGCTGGAAATTGCATGGAAAGATGCAGACAGATAGCCAAAAATGTTGGTGATGGATGCAACGCTGCTGTGAATGTTATAAAATATCTAAAGATGAAGGAAATTTATCTTGATTTTGGGCACAAGTGATCCTGTGAAAAAAATTAGAGTTGGGTGGTTTTCATTCAGTTGTTGTGAAGATAGCACAATAATTTTCACTGAACTTCTGAACACACATTATGATGAATGGGGGAAAATTCTTGACATAAGAGCAGCAAGAGTCCTTAGAAAAAAGGAAGATCTGAAAGACTTGGATATTTCATTTGTCGAAGGTGCAATTGCGTCCAAAAGAGATGCAGGCAAACTTAAAAAAATAAGAAAGAATAGCAAAGTTCTAGTTGCTATTGGTGCCTGTGCTTGTGACGGCATGTCAGCAGCCCAACGCAATACTTTTAATGAAGAGCAGAAAGCAGAAATTCAAGACGAAGTAAAAAAATTCAATTTATTGAAAAAAACTTTGCCTTTGAATAAGATTGTCAGAGTCGATGATTATGTTCAAGGATGCCCTATGAGTGAACAGATGTTTCTTCAAACACTTGACAAATATATCAGAAGGATGGTATAGATGCACACATTTGACATAAATATTGACAGTTTGAGTAAAATTGAAGGGCATGTTGACTTGCATCTCAAAGTTAAGAACGATAAAGTCAAAAATGTAAAACTGATGATCGTTGAGAACAGAAGATTTTATGAGCAAGCCGTTCAGAACACTGACATTAATTCAGCTCCTCAACTGATGTCGAGAATTTGCGGCACATGCAGCATTGCCCATGAAATGTGTGATATAGAAGCAATTGAGCATGCACTGAATATAGAACCATCAGATCAAACACTGGTTTTAAGGAATCTTGCGTTATATGGATTGATGATCAGGGATCATTGTCTCCATCTTGGCTTCTTCAGTCTGCCAGATGTGATGAAGAAAGACTCAATTTTGGATTTTGATGAAAAAAATGAAAAGGAGCATAAATTATTGCATGACGTTTTTGACATTAAACAAGCAGGAAATGATCTCTCGACTCTAGTTGTCGGAAGGGCTGTTCATGGAATATTTCAAACAGTTGGCGGATTTTCTGCTTTTCCAAACAAGGAAAAAACAAAGGATGTTGTTAGCAAACTAAATGCTGTTAGAAATAAAGTCATCAATCTAATTGGAATTTTTGAAAATTGGGAGGAGAAATTTGATACAAGAACAGAATTTGCTTCCTTGATAAATGACGATTATGATTTTTTGGATGGGCACATTCTTGCGAGGAATGAAAAGATCACTGAAGGCGAGTATCTGAAGCATTTGAATGAGTTTGTGATTCCATATTCAACCTCAAAAGGATACGAGTTTGAAGGAAAAGTTTTCATGGTCGGTTCTTTGGCCAGGATTAATCAAAATAGAAAAAGCCTGCATAAAGAAACGAAGAAAGATGTGAATCTTAGTATATTTCCGACATATAATATTTTCCACAATAATCTCACCCAAGCAATTGAGATACTGCACAGCATAGACAGAGCAGTTGAATTACTTCAGACAAATGAGTTCAAGCAAGAGAACCCCAGTACAGGTCAAAAAAAGAACGGAGAAGGTGTTGGTGTTATTGAAGCACCAAGGGGATTGCTTTATCATTATGTGAATGTCAAAAATGCTAAAATCATGAAAGCTAAGGTGATAGTTCCGACTTCCCAAAATCAGATAAAAATGGAAAAGGACATTGGCTTGTTGGTTGAAAGCCTGTTGCCGAAGAAAAGCAAGAAAGACATTGAGTGGGAGATTGAAAAATTGATAAGAGCTTATGACCCGTGCATGAGTTGTGCTGCGCACTTCTTGAAGGTAAGATGGTAAAGATTATTCAAATTAGTTTTTCTAGTTGAACTTTCACCTTCTCAAAGGCTTCCTTTTCATCTAAATCTGGAGGTATTCCAATTATTCTAAATTTTTTCAACTTTCCAAGTTTTTTATTCAGTTTTAATTCAAAAAGGAAATCATAATCATGCGGCGAATAAATTTTATTAGCAGAAAATAAATCTAGATCTGAAAAAACTTTCACATCTTTTATTCCAATTACTGTGTCGATGATGATTAGTTCTTCAGAAGGTAGGTTCTCAGAAGGATCCAGTTCTTCAAATATGATTTTCGGAAAATGTTTCCGAAGCAAAGGAAGTATTCTTAATGGTAAGCTATCTTGCTCTAACAGTTTGTTGCCAGCAACATAGATTTTCATATTTTCTCTATCTTTATAGCTGCTGCTGGGCATGAGGTCATGGCAAGTTTGTTTTTCTGCAAGTTCTTCTCATCAATTACCAGTTCAAATATTCCTTTCTTGACTTCTTTCGCACCCTTTAAATCTACCTTACCATCCTCAGCTGTCTTCCAGAAATCTGGCGCTGCGCCAACACAATTAAGAGCACCAATGCATTTGCTTCGATTAAAAACTATTTTGTATTTAGCCATATCATTGCCATTTATAAATTAGGCTTTTATAATTAAAGAAAAAAGAAAAGAATTCGTTGTTGTTCTAAAACATTCGATACGATCAGTATTTTCTATGTTTTGGATAACATTCTCTACAATACACAGGTCTTCCTTCAGTAGGCTTGAAAGGAACCTCAGTCTCTGCACCACAATCTGCGCAAACAGCTTTGTGCATTTCTCTTGGTCCTCTGTCAAAACCGCCGAATCTGCGATTTCCAAATGCCATTTTTTTCACCTTTTTTTCAATTACACAAAGATTGTACCAGAAGTATAATCTGTTGTGTATTACTAATCAAGTTTAACTATTACAAATATATAAGCCTTTATTTGAGCCCTTTTTATTAGACTTTTAACTAACATCTATATTTTATGGCAGCTTATCTGGGACTTGACCTGCTTACTGTTGTAAAAATTAATGTCATTATTCAAACCATTGCTTACCTTTTTCTAATAGTGGGATTTAATTTTGCCAGAAAAAAGAATTTCAACAAACACAAAATTATGATGGTCATTGCAACTCTGTTAATTTTTGTTTCTTTGCTTATCGTTATGTTGCCTTCATTCTATTCTATTGTTTCTGGAATTCCTATTGCAACAATCAGTTTTTTTACTTCAATAATAATTTTCCATCATTCACTCGGTGTAATAACTCTTGTCATGGCAGCTCTGGCCCTCCTTCGACCTTGCGTATGGATAGAAAAATTTTGGAAAAGAAGATATTACATGATAGTCCTTTTCATCTTTTGGTCAATCACTTATTTCCTCGGTATTTTCATTTACTTTTCGTTATACCATTAATCGAGACCAATACTAGAATAAGATTGAGAAAAATAAAAGAAAAAAAAGTTTACTTCATCTTGTCGTAAACCACAGCTATCGCAGAACCGGCTATCGCTAGTGAAATTAATCCGCCAAAGAGCCATGAAGCAACTAACGTATCTGGAACTGCCATGGTGGAATAGGTCATCAGCATGCCAGGAATTGTTCCTACGAACCACAGTATTAGTCCATAGTTCAATCCTCTCATCCATCCTTTTCCAGGCAAACCATCATACAGCATGGTAAACACCAAGCCATATATGATTCCTTCTATGATGTCAATTGCTGCCATGTAATACCACCAGTTACCTGTCATAGGTTTCCATAACTGTGGCGTTATTGCATAGTCTGCTGAGAATAGGTATCCTGATATCATTCCAACAATCAGAATTATTATTCCTGCGACTATACCAGCAATAATTCCTTTCTTCCAATCAATTTCTTTCATAATTTGTTTTTAGTTTCTGTTTATAAATAAATCTGATTTGTTTTTTGCAATATCCTTTGCTGCTTTAATCCTAGTTTTGCTTTCCATACTGATTGAAATCAAACAAAAAAGATTTTTAATATCCGGCGAGAAACTAATGATATGAAGAAAGGCATTAGCGATTTGGA
>Ga0315280_10006527_pt1 | contig 16059 bp, 16 predicted proteins | sample YL17G06_40_MG_FD_203697 | JGI IMG/M metagenome (GOLD analysis project Ga0315280, IMG submission 203697) | Sediment microbial communities from Yellowstone Lake, YNP, Wyoming, USA - YL17G06_40 | ecosystem: Environmental > Aquatic > Freshwater > Lake > Sediment | place: USA: Wyoming | collected... | reverse complement strand
AATAAGGAATCATCCTCTCCTTATCCTCAATTATCTCTGCCGTGCCAAACACGATTACACTCTTAAACATTGAAGCATCAGACAAAGCCTCGTCCACTTCAAAACACACATTCGCATTCCGCCTCAAACCATCCATCTTCAAGCCTTTACTGCACGTGTGAAAGAATATTTTGCCATCAGCATACGCATAACCAACAGGAACCACGTACGGTCAACTTTCAAGGCACATGCCCAACCTGCCAACCCTCGCACACGCAAGAAACTGCTCAATCTCCCTCTGAGTCATCTCTTCCGCAGACATTTTCTGCCCACGCCCTTCCCTTCAAAACCTTCACATATTAAAGCCTATGCAACAATTCACCAAGCAAAGCACGTTAGAAGCCAAGGTTCAACCTATATAAAGGGGCTAGACTACACAGAAAAAATTTTTAAGAAATAGACTTCAATTAATTGGCGGGAGTTGAACAAGCTATGAAGATAGGTAGATTTGTTGGGAGTGTAGAAGGGTTCATTAAACATTGTAGGCTTTCCTTTGAAAATTTTGTTCTATGGTTTTTCCGAACTTTAAACCTTAACGCACATCTCAAAATAACTTTACGTAAAATCAGACATGAGACCACCGAGCACATTGATTACTTGGGTTCAACTTTGAAACAAGTTGTCCTGCCGCTATCAATATGCTATCTATGCTTGGGGTTTTTCTTCGGAAATAACGTTGTAGATTCGCTCTTTTTGGGCTTAGTGATCTTTGTTTATAGCCATTTCCTTCCAGACCTACTATCACCTTTTAGAATCAGAAATACAAAAGAGAAAAATAATGACGGAACATGGGTCAAAAAATACGCTTTATTGTTCCTTGCTCCAATTTTCATTTTCTTGCTATTTGGCGACAGGATGCCAGCCTTTAGGACCGTAGAGCATTTCCACAACATAAAATCATTTGGAGCATACAGCATTTTCTTATTCTTGTTAGGCTTGATTTTCTATGGAAACATACCGTTTTCATGGGGAAGAATTCTTGAAGTCTTTTCACTGACAATATTTGGCTCCATTGGATACATCACACATCTAAAAGTCGATAAAATCCTTTAACCTATGGATGTCACGTTTTCTTTTCCGCTCTATATTAGCGACAACGATAAAAAAACTGGAAATTCTACGGAAGTTTCAAACAACCTATATAAGGGGGTCTAGTCTCCGCAGAGAGACAGAGAGCATCAATGCCTCTCTCGACTCAACAACAATATGCGACTCATCGGCGGAACACTGGCACACTGATAGGTTTCGGGTTCCTTTGCTGGGTCTAGAGCGTTTTTGTGTGGATGTAGAAGGCTAATATGAACAGTAAGTATCCGAAGTGGAAGAAAAGCTCCAAGGGGTGTCCTTCGTAGTATGTTTTGTGTGCGGTTGCGTAGCTGAATAGTGAGTCTCCGATGGCGGTCATGAGCATGCCAGTGTTGAAGAGCATCCAAGATTTGGTGACTCTGCTTTTGGCGAGGACTATTAGTCCTGTGATTGCGAGCATTAGCAATATGAAGTCCAATATGGGGTACGCTACGTCTATAGTTTTGGTTGTTAGGTTGGTTTCTTGCATCAGGGCTGGTGCCACTAGGAAGTAGGAGAAGAGGAGGCCCAGTATCAAGACGATCGTGGAGGCTGCTGCGAGAACTGTTTTCGAGATTGCAGGTTTCACCAGCCACAGGTACACTGTTAGAGCTAAGAGTAGTAGTGTGTAGCCTGTCAACCAGAAGGCGTCGGCGACTGATGGGTATGGTATTGCGATCTTGAGTATGAGCGCGTATATTGCCCATGTCAGTTCGCCTAGGAACCAGAAGAAGATGCCTATGGCGAAGCACAACCAGACCTGGGTTAGTTTGCTGCCTAGTCCGCCCCAATATCTTTTCAGCGCGAACGCAGCTGTGATGACGGTTGCGCCTGCGATGAATGGTGGGAACGCGTTTGAGAAGATTTTCATGGAATCCATGTAGTAGGATTCGAATGTGTAGATTGCGGTTAGGCAGATTGCGACGGCTAGTGCAATCCAGTAGATGGTTCTCAACGTAAGCCTCTTTAGTTTTGGTTGGGTTTTGGGATTGTATAAGAGTTATCTTGTTTTGCGGTTAGTTTTTGTTCTTTCTCCTATTAGGTGTTTTAATGTGGAAAATAGAGTTTATAAAACTTCAATCAGAGTATGTAGGGTGGAAGATTCGATGAGGGTTTTGTTTGTGTGTTCTGGTAATGCGCATAGGAGTCCGTTGGCTGAGGCTTTGTTGAGGAAGATGAGGCGTGATTGGGTGGTGGATTCTGCTGGAATAAGCGTGGCTATTCCGATTGCTGAAGAGGTGAGGGAGTTTTTGAGAGAGGAAAATGCGGAGCAGTTTTTGAAGAGTGGTCCTGAGAGTTTGGGTGGTAAGAGGCTTGGTGATTATGATGTTATTGTGGCTATGGAGAGTAGGCATAGGGATTACGTGTTGGGTTTGTGTCCCGAGTGTGGGGATAAGGTTGTGGTGTGGAATGTTAGGGACCCGTACTTTTTGGATAGAGAAGACGCTTGGAAAGTGTATGAGCAGATTAGAGAGAAGGTTGCAGAACTGGCTAAGTCGCTGTGAAGTCCAAAGCGGGTAAAATAAATAGCGCAATGTGGAGCTTCTGGGAAGAGGGATGGTTTGAGAGTAAGAAGACCTAGGCGATATAAGTACTCCTAAGGAAAGACATGAACGAAATAGACTAAAATCTACTTTTTCCCACCTTTTATTCTCGGCAAGAGATTGGTTTCTATCCAACTTCTTCCAGTACCAGAGAGTTTGAATATGTACTTTCCCCGAGGTCCTTCTCTAAGTAGAAGTCCTTTCATTTGACCTATGTTTGCCGCAACATACGGTTGATCCACGGCCTTCCAACTTAAACTGACTAAACTTGTCAATTCTCCCATTGAAAATCCATCCGGATATTTCCAATACAACAAGATCCCGATGATATCTTTGCCAGTGAAATTTTCTGGAGGTATTGTGACTTGCGGTCGGCCATCTGCAGCTACTTCAATTATGCCCTCTAGTTCCTTCTTTAAAGTCAATGGAGGGGTAGGAGTTGTCATTTCTGCAGGTGTAAGGTTTTTTACATCTTCGATCAAAGAAAGTGCATCTTTCAATAAACCGAGAATTTCTTCTCTTGAATCTCCGTCAATAGTGATCTCGCCAAAATTGGTTTTTAACGTTATGTGGAATTTTCCCATTTTGAATTTTTGCTCCTAGTCTTTGCTTTTTTCAGAAGTTATATTATGCTATCTGCTAAAATTTAAAACTTAAGTTCAGCCAGTAGTTTTTCTATTTCAAGTTTATATATCTATCCAAGAGAATAACTATAACGAGATGATAACATTGAAAAAAGAGGAAACGCCAAGTGAAAAATCAGAACTCCCTGTGAAGCTCGTGGTGCGAAGGAGAGGTTTCAAGATATTTACTAAAGGCACAATTTCCTCAATTTCCAAAGAACTTGATGCACTTACTGAGTTCACAGATAAGGTCGCAGAAAGACTAGAACTGATCGAAGAGATTCCCTCTGCTGAACCTGAGCCTACCCTATCCCCTGAAGAAGTAGCCAAAATCCCTACCACTGATATCCCAGTGATTAAGCCTTCAAAAAGAACAATGGAAAATTTGGAGGCATTATTTGACACTCCTTGGGGCCGAACTCCTCGTACTGTTGCTGAAGTTTTGAAAGCTCTTGAGGTTAACGCTGTTCCTGATCGTGTATCTTCCGTAAACGTTTATCTAACAAGGCTTGTCCAGAGAGGCAAACTTAGACGCATAGAAAAAGAAGGTAAATGGGTTTATTTCAAGCTCCCTGAATGAAACTCATTTGTCTGGAATTAACTGAACGCAGAGGACATCGAAGTTGTTAGAGAAGCCTCAAGGAGTAGAAACACCGAACCGCAAATCCCATGTCAAATAATATTGAAAAAGCGCAAATAGAAGAGTCGAAAACAGTTGACTGAAAAGAAAAAAATCCATTTCTTGGGGCATTTCCCCCCAGAAGTGAGTAGAGCTATGGAGGATTCATTTGTTAATCTTCTTTATCGACTCGGTTATACGGTTTCTAGCGAACGTGATCCAGCATCTGGATTAGACGTTATAGCAAAATTCTATGGTGAACCAATTAACCCAACGCCTCCAAATACATGCAGGCTTCTGTCACCGTCTTTCGCCCCTTCGGGAATGACTGCCTTTAGCCTAAAAAGAGGAAATTTTGTTAAAAAAGATGTTGACGAACTTATTGAAAAATTCCAGAAAGCCAAAAACTCAGTAGGCAGTCCATATAGCGAAATTAAAGGTATGGTTATTGTAACCAACTATACAAGAACGGAAGAAGATATCGATAAACTTCTTTTACAGAGAGTCTATTGCTGGGATGGCAGAAGGTTAATTTTCTACTCAGCGAAGGCTCGAACAATCCAAGAACTTGCATCGAGAGGCCCGGTACAAGAGATTGGCATTGGAGTAGTAAGCAAAGGCTCTTATCTTATAGAGACAGAAACACTAAAAAATGCGATTTTGGCGAATATTGTTATTTTTATAGATGACCACGATAAGAAATTGCTCATAAGCTCTGAACAAATGGAAAAAATGCTTATGTATATTTGTGACAACTCTTTGAAACCGATCGTCCAATCAACGCAACTGGATGTCCAAGTGCTTCTTAAGATTCATACACTGGGTATCGCAAACGAAACCATAGTGAAAAACTCTTACAATAGATATGCTCGAGAAAATTCCCTACGTCCCAAAGTATTCTTCTCTGTAGAACCTATGATTTTTCAGTATGGTGCCGCACCATGGGCTACTTTATTCAGGCAATAAGAAGCTTCATCGAGACTTAAGAAACGAATTCTTCATTTGCAGAATTCTGATTAGCAGTAGTAATAAAATCCTGCGAAATCCAATGTATCTGTTTCTTCAAGCTTCTTTGGGAAGCCGTCTATCATGCTATTTTTCTTTCTCAAAGTCACTTTCTACGGATTTTTCACCACTGTTCGTTAAATTCCAGGCTTTTAGATTATCTTTCTTTTCCTTTGATTCCATCATGTATCCTTTTTGGATGTTCACAATAACTTTGTAATTTATATTCTCGGGTGCACTTTCTTTGGCATCATGAAAACCTTTTTCCAAATCTTTCACATTGAAGGAAGGCAAGCCTTCGTGTTTTTCAAGATAGTAGCCTATAGCCAACGTTTTCTGACTATCATTCGTTGGATTTTTGGACAAAATAAACTCTTTGATCGAAAGTTTTTTCTCAATAATTAGAGGTCTCGAAACGAGCAAGTTCTCCAGTTTGACAATTCGTTTTTCATGATCTTCTAATGTCTTCTTGATTCTTTCGATTTCTTCGTTTTCCATTATTGTCCCAACCACCTCACGTTTTCAATTTTCTTTCTATTGCTTTCAAAATTGGTTCGACTAGATTAATGGGCATATAATGCGCTACTTGTTTCTCTTCCTTAATCTGCTTTATACCTGGCTTCTTCCTTAGAGCCATCAACCACGGTAATAAAGAACCTTCTGGAATACCTAACTCGTTCATTAATTCTTTGTTGCCTACATTATCAGAGGGTGCAAGCCCAGCTTCTTTTGCGTATAGTTTACCTGTGAGATATAATAAAATGCGGTCTTGCCCGCTTACTTTGTCTTTAATAAGAATATCAACTTTACCATCTTTTGTTATTCTTATAAATTGCTTTGCTAGGTCAAAATTCTTCTCCAGTGTGCCTGAATATTCCACAGTCATTTCTTCAATTATTTTTCGCTTCAGACCTTGGTCGCCTTTACTATTCATGATTTTCACCTAATAACTATAATACTCATAATATGTATAATGTCAACCATTTAAATCTATCGTTCTCTTCGACTTACCACACAGCAAATCCACTAGAGGTTCAATCTATTTATAAGGGGGGCCTAGTCAAAACAGAGCATAAGCATTTGTTGTTTAACAACAGAATTTTCGGTGTTTGACAAATCTACTGCTTAATCTGCTCAACATCACCAAACCTAACATGAACCGTAACCCTCCCAACCTCACCCATACCAAACCACACACATCATATTTGGCTCCAAAAAGAGGGGCCTAGCACTGTTGCACGCACACACATAAGCCTAACCCATCTTGCCCCTAAGCCTAGACAAAACATCATCCTCAATCCAACGCTCACCCTGCACAGTCAACTTAAACTCAGGCCTATTAGGATCAGGCTTAAACACTTGACCCCTCTTAGTCATCTCATTCAAACGCGCAGGAACCATACACTTAATCCCACTAGACTCCAAAAGCTTCGTTATTTGCGCCGCCGTGTTCCTCTTTTCCTCTGAAGTATACAATATTAAACCTATCGCTTCATAATGGGTGAGTTTTTCACGAGTTATTATGACAGGACCCTCCGTAGTAAATTCAACAACACCCTTCAACTGAGCAGTCGACGGAACCAACCGACTAGAAACAAGATTTGCAACTTTTTCTATGAAACTCTCTGGAAAAGTCTCAAGCATGCTAAGGACTTCCTGTGGACTTTCACCTTCAACAACAATTTCGCCAAAAGGCGTCTTTATCCGCGCTTTAACTTTCTTCATTCCGCATCTTCCCTCAAGGTAATGCTTCTTTTTCGGCGAGAATATAAACGTAGCCAGCGTCAGTCTTCCAACGCCTAACCCTTCCCTTCCTAACAAGTCCCATGAGAACTCCTGCCAAGATACGTCCTGAAAAGTTCAACTTATTCTCCTTTAATGCATCCTTTAATTCAGTAACTGTGCGAGGCCGCCATTTTCCCCAATCAGTTTCAAGAATCCTCAAAATAGCCTCATCACATTTCTCTGTTCGCAAAATCTTCGGATATTTTTGCATAAGAGCCTCCTCTTTTGCACCTTCCTTTTTTAACGTGAGCGTTGCTACTGTTTTCGGTTTTAAACTTTCAAAAGCTTTGTGAACATTAACCGTCAAACTTGGCAACTCTTCAATTGTTTTTAAAACTTCTTCACGGGTTCCGTTAATCTCCACCTCATACTCACCCATTTTCACACGAAAAACGAAATTCTTCTGCGCTTCTCTAACACCCTTACCTTGCAAAGCTATCCCCCGATATAAAAGAGTGCTAACTCCTTTTAGAATTTGCGCATTGCGATATATATCGGAAATAGGAATATCTGTATTAAATATTAAGATATGCTACTTTAATTGTTATAACACACAATAAGGCTAGAGGAATATGCTTGGCTAAAAAGGGAATATCCATATGGCTCTTCAGCTCCTTAACCTTTATAGCTCTTCTACACCTGGCTGAAGCAATTTCTGTTTTGGTTTTTAATAACGAAATCAGACTTCTTAAACTCTATCCTTTCATAAACGAAAAGTTGCAAGCCATAACGCCAATAACATATTTTTGGGTAAGCGCCGCCGCAACCTTCATTTTATGGGGCATTACATGTGCAATAGCCTTCACAAACCCCGTGGAAACTTTCCTAAATAAGATACTTTCAGACGCTAAGACACAAGGCACAGTTGAAGCCCAATTATTAGAAGAGAAAAGCGAAATACTTGATTCAATGAGCGAAACAATAGAATCAAATAACGAAATTTTGGCACAGGTTAGGGATCTAATATGCAACGTAAGAACGGAAGTCAAGGAAATTCACCCATTAAAGGAAAACTTGGAGAAAATGAAAACGGAACTAGGCAGTTTAAGGAAAGAAACTAAAAAACTTGAAGACAAAGTGAACTTTCAAATCTTGTGCCCGACATGTGGGAAACCATTGCTGCCAGAATTTAAGATATGCCCCTACTGCGGCGAAAACGTGAAACTTCTTCCTGAACAGGTTATTTCATTGAAAGAGTACAAATAGAATACCTGCTTTATGTTATTCAAGTTTCTCCGAGGCTATTGGATGGAGACTAAAATGGAATAACACTTATAAATGTAAACATAACAAAACTGAGGTTCGAGCTAGTGTGTAACATGGAAAAGAAAAAAGTATTTTGCAATGCAATTTTGCTTTTACTTCTAATGATAGCAATTATCAGTCCTCTTAGTACATTGCCTATTGCAGCTGGAGCCGAAAATATCTTCGTGATGGCTTATCCTTCTGATATCGGGGAGATGAATCCTCTATTCTCTCGTAGCGAACGGACTGGATGGTATCTCATACAGATTTATGATTCGCTCATAGCTTACGATACGCAGATGAATCCGATTCCTTGGCTTGCTACAAGCTGGGAGATCACACCAGATGCGAAAAACTTCACGTTCCACATTCGGGAAGGAGTAAAATGGCATGATGGCGTGTCATTGAACGCCAGCGATGTCAAGTTTACGTTAGAGTACATAAAGGCTGCTCCGGAAGACGCGTTACGTTGGACTTTGCTGCAGAAAATGGAGAGTTGTATAGTTCATGATGCGTACACGGTGAGTGCAGTTTTTAACGAGTCGCTCGGATTTGGCCTCATGCAGATTGGTGAAATCAACATAGTACCTAAGCACATAAGAGACTGGGGCGACTGGGAACATGGTAATTCTCAGCACGCGGAATGCTGGGACGATCCAAACAATGTAACAGCCCACACTGGTAGCGGACCATTCAAGTTTAAAGAGCGCGTGGAAAACGAATACATCCTGTTAGAGAAGAACACAGACTGGTGGGGCAAACAGCCAAACGTTGACGGCATACGAATCGATGTTATCCGCGACGAGAGTGCCCGAATACTTGCAATGAGACAGGGTACGGCGGACACAGAACGTTACGAGCTAACGGGAGCCGCTGACATCCAAGCTGTTCAAAACGCACCTGAACTTAAAGTAATTACGGGTGTTGCCAGCCAATGGGACTATGTGTTAGGCTTCAACCTTACAACACCTGGCTTGGACGATCCGATTATACGCGAAGCCATGTGCTATGCTATTGATCGGCAGGAGATTATTGATGTTGCACGTGGAGGCTACGGCACAGCAACTTGGACCACCATCCCTGAGGCATTCTTCCCAGCTTACTATAATGAATCTGCCAAGTTCCCTGCGCAAAACATAACTTACGCAAACCAGCTGTTAGACAATGCTGAATACAATGATACAGATGATGATGGCATTCGCAACTTTCCATCTGGAAAAAACATGGTCTTTGATTTGCAAGTGCTTAGCTGGGACACTATCTCTGTAGATGCGGGAATGGCCATTCATGACGAGCTCGCCGAAATCGGCATCAGCGTGACAGTTTCGATAACTGACGATGCCGTTATGTATCCTAACCTCTACGCGATTCCTCGGGATTATCGAATGTACGAGATGAGCCATGGCTTCGCAGGTTACCCAGATCACGTTTGGTATCGTATGCACTCTATAAACGACAGAGATTGGGGTGACAACTGCTACGGATTGCACAACGCTACCATGGATGCAGCATTAGACGCCTTAATCCATGCCATTAACTACACGGCAAGGAAAGCAGCCGCAACTGAAGTACAAAAGCTATCTGTGGAATTAGCTCCGTATATACCCTTATTCTTAAGTGACGACACTCATGCCATCCGCAAGGAATGGATCAACTACACTTTCGTGCCTGGTGGGATATTTACTAGCATGAACAGGTTGACCATGATCAACATCTACGAAGCGCCGCCGGAAATAATGCCACCTACAATAGTCGTCCTATCCCCTGCCAACGCAACATATGACACAACAAATGCTTCTTTGATCTTTACTGTTAACAAGGCGACTTCTTGGATTGGTTACAGTTTAGATGGAGCAACAAACGTAACCATTACAGGAAACACTACACTAACTAGCCTATCTCTTAGATCCCACAAAATAGTCGTCTACGCAAACGACACGTACGGAAACATGGGCATCTCAAACACTGTTTACTTTGTTATCGTCGCGATTCCAATGCCACCTGTGGTAATTATTCTCTCCCCGGCAAATACAACATACACATCAACATCAGTAGATCTAAGATTAAGCATCAGTGAGGCAACTACTTGGATTCGTTACAGTTTAGATGGGGCAGCAAATGTAACCATCACAGGAACCAGCGCCACGCTAACCGGTTTATCTATAGGATCACATCGGGTAAGAGCATACGCAAATGACACCACAGGTCTCATTGGTTCATCAAGCACCATATACTTCACGATTAAGGAAGCACCGGCTCCTGGAATTGACTGGACCTTGATTATTGCTGTAGCAGTCATTTTCATAGTAGTCGGCGCGGCGGCTGTATACCTTATAATGCGCAGAAAGTAACCGCAAACAATACCCCTTTTTCTTTTTTAATCGTAAGCAAAGTAGAAAAATCTTTTTGGTTTATGAATAACCGAAAAGTTAGCAAGTTATGATTGTGATGAGTATTTGCTTTTTCTAATTTTCGATTTTTATTAGCAATCTGAATCTTTTTTACATAAACTTAATCTGCTTTTCTACTTATACGAAAAGGTTATCAAAGTTAAAGATTAAAAAGAACATTTGAGTGAAACAAATTGCCTGCGGGTGTACGTCGATTTTTGGTAGGTCGAGCAGTTCAGTGCATTGTTGTGTGGTTTCTCATTATCACATTTAATTTCCTTCTTTTCCGAGTCATGCCAGGCGACCCGCGAATGGCGCTACTACACCAAAACCTAGACCCAAATGTTAGACAACAAGTGGCGGAGAAGTTTGGTTTGAACCTACCAATCTGGGATCAATACGGACTTTACCTTCTTAATCTATTTAGAGGAGAATGGGGAAGAAGCTTCACTATAAGTGCAAATAAGCCTGTGATGGAAATTGTTTTTGGGAGCAGATTGATAAACACGCTTGTCTTGATGGGATCCTCGTTGATTTTGAGTATACTCATAGGGATGATTATAGGTGTCTTAGCGGCTTCTCGAAGAAATTCTTTGTTAGACAAGTCTTCAATTGTGTTTTTCATGGTTACCTATAGCATACCAGTCTTTTGGTCGGGGCTTCTCATACTATTATATCTTGGGTTTTATCTGAATCTTATTCCACTAGCGGGTACCATCACTCGTGGTCGTCAATATGCTAACTTCCTCGAATATGCAGGAGACTATCTTTGGCATATGACTGGACCTTTGATTGTGTTAACTCTGTCGTTCATAGGAAGTTTTTTCCTTTTGATGAGAGACACGGTGCTTGATGTTTTTACAAAAGATTTTATGGAAGCCGCCAGAGCCAAAGGGCTGAGCGAAAAAAGCGTGCTGTATAGGCATGCTATGCGAAATGCTATGTTGCCCATGATAAGCGCAATCGCAGTGGACTTGACTTATTTGATTTCTGGAGCAACTGTTACTGAGAGGGTTTTTTCTTGGGTAGGTCTCGGTGATTTGACAGTTGAGGCAGTAGTGAACGCTGATTATCCTGTTCTACAGGGAATTTTCTTATTGTTAGCTACCCTTGTGGTTATTTCGAATTTCGTTGCAGATGTAATTTATGCTCTCGTAGACCCGCGGATCAGATATGGTGGAAAAGGAAAATGAAGAGCCGAAACCACCGTTTTCGAATCACAGAAGTTTTCACGATTTGTCTTCTGATGCTAATAGATGCTCTAATCGCCTATTTCGTTATTAATGGAATGGCAAAGCCATCCCAAACCGCACTATACATTCTTGCAAATGCGCTGTTTATTCTTTGGCTAACTATTGCTTGGCGGGGCAAAACCGCCATGGCTGTGAGTATTCTTGTAACGATGTTGATGATTATTGGGGTGGCTATAGGATTAGACTATTTTACCACTGTAATAATGGAACTTTCAAAACTCGAGTTTTCCGTAACATTAGGACTTAGAGTCATTCTTGGCGCATTAGCAGCTATTTCCACATTACTAGTTCTTCGCAAACTGAGTGTTCAACACAGAAAAGTGCAAAGCTCTTTGTGGGTTCTCTTTTCTATTGGAATGGGCTTATACATTTCTACGCTTTCATTTTCAGCGAGTTTAGGAGAAGTTTTCCTTGCTTCAGGGTTAACCATTTTAGTTTTTGGGGCAATTTACCAGAGACGAAAACAAATTGGGAAAGCACTAATCTTAGCGATCTGGGTCTTAACCTTTATTGAAATGATTGGCGTTCGTATCTGGACTGGCTTTCCAATTCTGTCGGCAAGTTTAAGGGAGTTAATTGCCAGTCTACCTCCCTATGTTTACGCAATGCTTTTTCTTCCTGCACTTTACTGGCTTTTGCCAAAAATCTGGAAGATGCTCTTAAACAGCAAAAGGCGCATAGCAAGCGGATGGAAACTCTTCAGCGAGTCGACGATGGGAAAAGTAGGATTAGGCATAGTATTAGCTATAGTCTTGATGGGAGTTTTTGCCCCCTATTTAGCTTCATATCCCTATTACGAGTTGAACTTAAAAGAAATAACTCAGCCCCCAAGCTGGGAGCACCCCTTAGGTACCGACCACTATGGGGAGGACTTATTGACCAGGGTCATATGGGGTAGCAGAGTTTCTCTTCTTGTTGGCTTCACTGCTGCGACTTTATCCATGATAATTGGCACTCTCATTGGTATGATAAGCGGCTATTATGGTGGAGCCCCAGACTCGATACTTATGCGTGTCACAGACCTCTTCCTCTCAGTGCCAACGCTTCCTCTGATGCTTATTTTCGCTGCTTTATTTGGAAAAGGATTGTTCAACATAATCCTTGTCTTGTCAATACTCGGTTGGACTGGCACAGCAAGAATGGTAAGAAGCGAAGCATTATCATTGAAAGAACAACCGTTAACTGAGGCAGCAAAAGCCATAGGGGCAACGGACACCCACATTCTAGGCGGTCACATTCTTCCTAACGTTTTGCCACTGATTTTAGCGAACATGGTCCTCAGCATTGTTAACGCAATACTAGGAGAAGCTTGGGTGAGCTTCCTCGGATTCGGCGTATCTCTTCAAGACCCCCCAAGCTGGGGAATTATACTATACTGGGCAGACCTGAAACTGGCAGTGATAAATAACTATTGGTGGTGGATTATACCCCCCGGTCTACTGCTTATGCTTCTGGTGCTAGGTTTCGCTTTCATGAGTCATGCCCTAGATCAAGTCATGAATCCTAGGCTGAGGAGAAGACGAACATGAAAGTTCTAGAAATCGAAAACCTCAGCACGCACTACCTATTGGGCAAGGAGACTGTTTATGCCGTCGACGATGTTTCTTTCTGCATAGACGCGGGGGAAACGTTCGGTCTCGCCGGAGAGTCAGGTTGCGGCAAGACAACAGTGGCAAAAAGCATAATGCACATACTGCCTGACAACGGTTTAATCGTTGGCGGAAAAATCTGGTTAGACGGCCAAGAAATTGTAGCCTTAAGCGAGAATGAAGCCAAAAAATTCCGATGGCGCAAAGCAAGCATGGTTTTCCAATATGCCATGAGCGCTTTTAACCCAGTTCTTCGAGTTGGAGACCAAATAGCAGAGGTATTACAGGAAAAAGAAAGATGTACAAAGGATGCAGCTTATGAAAGAGTGAAAAAGCTCTTTGAAGTAGTCGGATTAGAACGATCTCGGATTAGAGACTATCCTCACGAGTTCAGTGGTGGGATGCAGCAAAGAGCGATAATTGCCCAGGCTCTGGCTTGCAACCCGAAACTAATAATCGCCGACGAACCTGTTACGGCACTAGACGTAGTTATACAAGGGAAAATTTTGGACCTATTGAAAAAACTTAAACAAACGCTTAGTCTTGCAGTGTTGCTCATTACCCATGACCTTTCTGTGATTGCGGAGGAATCAGATTGTGTGGGAATAATGTATGCAGGAAGCTTAGTAGAGGTAGGCGATGTTATTTCTGTATTTAAAGAACCACTTCACCCTTACACAGCAAAGCTAATTGGTGCTTTTCCAAGCGTTGTAGGTGAGAAAGTAAGATTAGAGTTTATTCCGGGAACCCCTCCTGACTTAATATCTCCGCCTAAGGGATGTAAGTTTCATGAACGATGTCCCCATGCAAAACCTATTTGTAAAGTAGAGATTCCAAAACAAAGAGAATTTGGTAAAGGTCATCTTGTTGTATGTCATTTCGCTGGAGAATTGGATCTGCGCACATGAGGTGTGTCTTTGTCTGAAGAGAAAGTCCTCCGCGTTCACGGCTTAAAAAAGTGGTTCCCAGTAAGAAAAGAATTTCTTGCTTTAATCCTTGGAAAGGAACAAGAATATGTTAAAGCCGTGGATGGCGTTGACTTCGACGTAAATGTTGGTGAAATCCTCTGTTTAGTAGGCGAGTCTGGATGCGGGAAAACAACAACAGCTCGAACGATTCTGAGATTAATTGAACCAACAGAAGGCAGCATCCAGTATCATGAAAAAGAAATAACTATTTTAGGTAAAGAGGAACTGCGAAAGGTGCGAACAAAGATGCAGATCATCTTCCAAAACCCATTCGAAGTCTTAGACCCGAGGCTGTCTGTGAAATCTTTGGTAGGAGAACCCCTAGAAGTTAATAACTTGACTTCTAATGAAAGAGAACTCGAAGAACGCGTTTTTGAAGCTTTGAGGGAGGTCAGATTAACTCCACCCGAAGATTTTGCCAGAAGATTTACCCATGAGTTGAGCGGTGGACAACTTCAGAGAGTTGCTATTGCCCGAAGCCTTATTCTTCGACCTGACTTCATGGTGGCTGATGAACCGGTGTCCATGCTGGATGCTAGCATTCGAACAGAGATTATCAACCTTATGACTGAGCTTCAACGTCTTCATGGATTAACATATTTGTACATTACCCATGACATAGCTCAAGCACGATACATTGGAAACCGAATTATAGTAATGTATCTTGGCAAAATTGTGGAACATGGTCCAGTGGAAGACGTAATCCGAGAACCGTTACACGCATACACGAAAGCCTTAATCAGCAATATACCTGTTCCAGATCCAACAACAAAAAGAAAGAGAATACTGCTAAGCGGGGAAACTCCAACTCCAATAGATCTTCCTAGAGGGTGTAGATTTCATCCGCGATGCAGTGAAGCTTCAGAGGAATGCAAGCGTAAAGAACCGGAACTGCAAGAAGTTAAAAAGAATCACTGGGTTGCCTGCTATAAGGTTTAGACACTAAAAACGACTGTCGGGTCTGCTTTTAACATCGGAGCTGTTTCAACTTCTTTCTTATCAATTCGCCAACCAATGCAGCGTTTGCCTTACCTCGCACTTCCTTCATAACCATGCTCATAAGCGAACCAAAAGCTTCTATTCCGCGTTCTTCAACTATTTTTTTGTTATTCTCCAATATGCTATCAACTATTTTCATCAGCTCTTCCTTTGAAAGAATCTTTAACCCTAGGCTGCTAATTGCTTCTTGTATGTTTTTATCTTCGTGTTTTGAGAGCCAACTGACAACTTCTGGTATTGCTTCTTTGGTTAATTCTCCAGTACCAACGTGTTTGAAAATTTCTCGTATCTGTTTTTCTGAAACGTTATCCACTTGGACACCATCACGTTTCAATGCCCTTAAGGTTTCAGTTAAAAATGCTGCAACAGTTATTGACGAAACCTCGCTTTCTTTTATGATAGTCTCAAATAGTTCGCTATATTCGGAATCCAGAATCTGCTTAGCCAATTTCTGATTTAGCCCATAATCTTTCATTAAACGTCCAAGTTTTTGTTCTGGGAGTTCGGGCAAGCGTGAGCTAATCTTCTTTATGTAATCTTCTGTTATGTATGTCAGTGGAATGTCTGTTTCTGGATACATTCTTGCCGCTCCTGGTCGCGGTCGCATGTAGCGTGTTGTTCCATCAGGATTTGGCGCTCGAGTTTCTTCCGGCACACCGTTTATGGCTTCACGAACTCTTTCTGTGACTGCTTTTAGCGCGTCTCTACCGTTTTCTAGGCTGTCTGCGACAAATACTAAGGCGTCTTGTTCTTTGGCTTTTGTAGTTTTCTTTACCTCTTCAATTTCTTCTGCTGTTATCCCGTAGGCTGGCAACTCGTCTGTGTGAAATATTCCGCCAACTCTTCCCCAGAAACGTGCCCTATCAGCCATCTCTGTTCCAAGGCGGAAATTTGGCATGAGCTCTCTTTTTAGAAAACCTTTGAATTTCGGAAGT
>Ga0315280_10006526_pt1 | contig 16060 bp, 11 predicted proteins | sample YL17G06_40_MG_FD_203697 | JGI IMG/M metagenome (GOLD analysis project Ga0315280, IMG submission 203697) | Sediment microbial communities from Yellowstone Lake, YNP, Wyoming, USA - YL17G06_40 | ecosystem: Environmental > Aquatic > Freshwater > Lake > Sediment | place: USA: Wyoming | collected... | reverse complement strand
CAGGGGCTTCCTCGGATGAGGGCGGCGGCCCCGGCGGACCGGGCGGCGGCCCACCGGCGAAGCCGGGCATCATGCCCATCCCTGGAGGCGGCGGCCCACCGGCGCAGCCGGGCATCATACCCATCCCTGGAGGCGGCGGCCCACCGGCGAAGCCGGGCATCATTCCCATCCCTGGACCTCCTGGCGGTCCACCCGCGAAGCCGAGCATCATGCCCATCCCTGGAGGCGGCGGCCCACCGGCGAACCCACGCATCATGGCCGCGCCTGGAGGGGGGAACTGGTCGAACTTCTGGCGTTGCTCGGCGGTGAGGAGGGCGCGGAATTTGGCTCTCGCCTTCGTCTCATTGGCGGCGAGTTGCCCCGCCAGTGTCCCCATCGCCCCGGCCAACTTCTCGATCTGCTGATCGCTGGCGCCGGTCTTGGCCGCGTTGTTCAGATCTTCCTCTGCCTTCTTCAGGCTCTTCCGAAGCTCCTTTCCGGCTTCCTCCGCCGCGCTGAAAAGGCTGGTGGCCTGCTGCTTTTGCGGGTCAGTCAAATCCAGACGGCGAGCCAGGAAATCGATCCTCGTCGGTCGCCGCCCCTGCGGGTCGCGACCGAAATCTTCATGCCTCGGACGCTGTGCGAGAGCTACTCCAGAGGAAATCGCAATCACCATAATCAGTCCCAACAGTGTGTTCTTCACTTCGGTTTACCTCCCATACGATGAGACGCAGAGTACATGAGAAGTGTTTCACTCAACCCGTCAAATCCGCGCAAAACCTTGTTTACGTCGGCTTGACAACGAAGTGAGCCATCCGAAGCCCGCCACCGAGTGTCGTCGGTTGAGGTCAGGACGCGTGGATGCAACTCCTGCCCTCCTACGGAAACTCGCAAAAACAACCCTGTCGGCTCGCTGCGCCAAGCCGGCACGTTGAGGACAGGGCGGACTTTGGATGGAGGACGTAACTTTCCATGGCTGCGCTTCGTAGAAACGGTTGGTGCTTCGAATTGTATTTTGCCGATGTTTCATGGAGCGCACGGCCGAACAGATTGGGTTGGGTACGTTGACCGGCGAACGGAGCCCTTCTTCGAAGGCAGTCAGACGTTCGATTTCTTCAAGCGAGAGGCTGACACTGCCACCCTAAAGGGCCAATGGGCAGATCTAGGCCTCAATGGAGAGTCGGGGGTTCGTAACATGTCAGCGCCAGCTGATCGCGATGCGGCGGGAGAGCGGTCCTCGGCTGATGTGCTGGCCCGCGGCGTGGTGCTGATTCGCGGGAGATAACACTTCTTGGGCAAAAGGCATCTAACCCTGCTGACTCGCGAGCGCAACACAGGAAGTGGATTTTCGTCTTCTGCAAATGGTCACGGCGCGAACAGGCAGGCTCCAAGGCGCGCAGCATGGGGGAGAACCCTAAGACAGAGGTGTTGCGATCATGTCAAAGTGAAGTACCCGGCTCCGGACGTCAAGGCTCTGGTTCGTTCACGCATGGCGGAAAAGCTGGTCAAATTGGAAAGCATGGCACTGTACTTGTAGCCACTGGGGCTTAGGAAGCGGTTAGAAATGGGATCACGTTTTTCGCCTGACACCCTGAGACTGTTATCCAAGCGCTCGATTCTCTCCTTTGGTGTGCTTCTGGCTCTCGCGGTGATTCTCGTTCTGCTCGCGGTCTTGCAGTACCGGTGGAGCGGACAGGTGAGTGAAGCAGAACGCGAGCGCATGCAGAAAAGTCTGAACACCGCCACTCGTCAGTTCCAGGAAGAGTTCTATCGCGAGATAGCGCGGGTCTGCCCCACGTTTCAAATGGAGCCGGTGGGGTTCTCGCGCACGAGTAGAAACCAGTATGTCCGCCGCTACCAAGACTGGATGCACACCGCAACCCATCCACAACTTATAGCCAACCTGTTCCTTTGGGAGATGGGTAGGGATGGAGACTCGCTGCTCCTGCGCTTGAACCAGGCCTCCATGCAATTCGAGCCTGTGGAATGGCCACCGAGGTTTGAGGAGCTGCGCAGGCGCCTCGTCGAAGGTGAACGCCTCGATTCCCGCCGCCCTGGAGGTCCGGATATCCCGCCATTCGGATGGACGATGGCAGAGGAAATACCTGCGCTTGTTCATCCACTCTTTCAGCTTCCTCCACGGGTGGAGGATCCGAGACTGTTTGAACCACACCATTGGGGCTATTTCCTGGTGGAGTTGAACTTGGAATATCTTCAAGTGGAGGTCTTTCCCAACCTGATCCAACGCTTCTTTGGGGGACCGCGTGATTCTCCGTATCAGATCACAATTGTGAGCCGAAGCCAGCCGCCAAGGATCATTTACCCTCCGAATTTTCAGGGAGCTAGAAAAGACCTTCTTTCCGGGGATGCCATCGTTGACTTGCTCGAGGCGCGACTGGAAGGTCCATTCCCGCCCCGGCAACGGGGACCGCGGGATGAAGGTGAGCGGGATCGCAACGAGAGGATTCGGCCGGCAGAACCGGGGTTTGGCATTACTCGCGATTTCGCGCGGCGCGCACTAAGGCTCGGTCCTCCCCTGCTCTTGCCGGGTAGTCCGGAGGGCCGCTGGCAACTGATTGTCAAGCACAGATCCGGCTCGCTTGAGGCGGTAGTGGCGGCGGGTCGCCGCCGCAATCTGGGTATCAGCTTCGGCATCCTGTTACTCCTTGCCGTAAGCGCCGTGATGGTTATTGTCTCCACCATGCGCGCTCGGAGACTCGCAGAGCTCCAGATGGAGTTTGTCGCCGGCGTTTCCCACGAACTGCGCACGCCGCTGGCTGTTATCTGCTCGGCAGCGGACAACCTGGCGGACGGGATCGTCGAGGCCAAGGACCAGGTGCAACACTACGGGGCGCTCATACGAAGCGAGGGATCGCGGCTCTCACGCATGGTGCAGCAGATCCTCCTTTTTGCCTCAGGCCAAACTGGCCGTGCCCACTATGAACTTCATCCCGTTCAGGTCGGCGAGATCATTGACCGTGTGCTGGCAGACGCCGCACACATGGTTGAGACGGCTAGTTTCTCCGTGGAGAGGCAGATTGAGCCTGATCTCCCGCTGGTAATGGCCGATGCGAACGCGTTGGGGCATTGCCTCCAAAATCTCGTCAGCAATGCAGTGAAATACGGGGGCGATCGCCGCTGGATTGGCATTCGCGCACGGAAAATGGACGGCGCTCGGGGACCGGAAGTTCAGGTCATGGTCGAAGACAAGGGCCCGGGAATAGAACCGGCAGAGCTGAGCGACATCTTCAGACCCTTCTACCGATCAAAATCCGCTACGGCTGCCCAGATTCACGGGACCGGGTTGGGTTTGAGCCTGGCAAAATCCATCGCGGAAGCAATGGGCGGGAGTATCAGCGTGCAAAGCATGCCGGGTAAGGGCAGTGCATTCATATTGCGCCTACCCGCGCTGAAGCAGGTGGAGCAACGGAATCAAGGGAAGGCTGGATGAATCTTGTCCCAAGGAATCTGGGGCCTGCGACGGGGTGCAGTGACGATGGACGAAAAAATTCTGCTCGTGGAAGATGAACCGGGTTTGGTGACCACCCTGGGCGACCGTTTGCGCTCAGAGGGCTATAAGGTAGAGACCGCTCCGAACGGCGTGGAGGGACTCAGTCGCGCGGTAAGCGATTGTTTCGATCTGATCATTCTGGACCTTATGTTGCCGCGCAAGAACGGCCTGGACGTGTGTCGTGATCTGCGCCAGCAAGGCTTCGCTACGCCCATCTTGATGCTCACGGCGCGCGGCCAGATTGTTGACAGGGTTATCGGGTTGAAGATCGGTGCAGATGATTATCTGACCAAACCGTTTGACATGCTGGAATTGCTCGCGCGAGTTGAGGCGCTACTGAGACGTGCGCCCAGGGCCGCGGTCGGCCCATCACCTATCTACGAATTCGGCCATATTCGGGTGGATTTCAGACGCACCGAAGTGTTGCGCGATGGAAAGCCAGTGGCGCTTTGCGCGCGGGAATTTCAATTGCTTCGCTACTTCCTCGAACATCGGGGCGAAACGCTGTCCCGCCGAGTACTCTTGAGAGAAGTATGGGGGTACAGTGGGGCACAACTGACTCGCACCGTGGATGTCCATGTCGCCAGCTTGCGACGAAAGCTGGAAACTGATCCTGGGAACCCCCAATTCATTCTCACGGTGCTCGGCTTCGGATACAAGTTTGTAGGGTGAGCTGCCTCGGTATCAGGGCACTCGAAGGTTCGCTCACGTCCCCTTCACCGCCTTATCCGCCTGCGCCACGGCGATTATTGAGGCGACCAGCGGGCTCGCTCACCTTCCCCAAGTAAGCTGCGAACCCAGCGCGGACTGCCTTCCTTCGGCCTCCCCCACCGTGGTGTTAGGAGGTTGTAAAGCATTCTTTACTGCGGTTTCACAACCTAGGTGCAACTCCCCCCAGCACAGCAAACGTCTTAACGAGCGGGAAAGATTTCACGACGTAAGGCAGACTGGTGCGGTTGGCGTGATCCACAGGGTTGGCAAGAAACATGGATCGCAATGCCTGCGCGCGACGGCCGTCTGAGCCGCTGCAGAAGTGAATCGATTCTGGAAACGAGAAGGGAGCATCCAATGAGCAAGGCGAAACTAGTCTTCCGCATAGTAGGAACGTTCATATTCAGTCTCGGCGCTTTCTGTGCGGCCCCAGCTCAAACCGATTTTTCCGGCACCTGGGTCTTGGACAAAGCGAAGACCGGCAACCTGCCGTCTCGGCTCCAAGGCTACACGATGGTCGTCACGCAGAGCGAGCAGCAGCTTACCGTTGAGACCAAGGTGGAGGGCGATTTCAGGCCACCCGAACGCGAGTCCGGTGATGGCTTCCCTGGGGGCGGTGGGTTTCCTGGCGGTTCCCGGGGCGGAGGCTTTCCCGGTGGACCCGGAGGCGGCGGATTCCCCGGTGGGCCCGGCGGTGGAGGATTTCCGGGAGGTGGGCCTCCCAGCGGGCTCATGGCATTAGGCATGGTGATTCCAAGCGCAACCTACTCGCTGGACGGCAAGGAGACGACGGCGGAATTAGAGGGTCGCATGCCGGGCACGGCCACACTCAGAGCCAAATGGACCAAAGACCGAAAGGGTCTTGAATTGTCCATGGTCCGGCACGTCGACATCCAGGGAAACAGCGCAACCTTCACCAGTAAGGAACGCTGGAAGCTCTCTGAAGGCGGTGCAGTGCTCAGTCTGCAACGGACTGTGGAGACTCCACGGGGAACGGACACGGTCAAATTGACATTCAATAAGGAAAAAGGACTTGGGCCTGAGGAGAACGTTCAGTAGACCGATGAACGATATGGCCGGTTCGGAAGTTGTCTACCTCACGAATCGTCTAAACTTCGCGCTGCCTTCGAACCTCGACTTTAGTGACTGAACGCACTTTGGGTAGATCAGTTGAACGCGAGACAACCGCAACGATGCGCGCCAAATTCGGTTCGCTCTGAAGTTCCTTTTCTGAGGGAACAAGACGAATCACAGCAGCCGGTCAGGCTTGCCGTGGTTCCAGTGCAGGCTTAGTCGTGGAGTCAGTCATGATTCGATTCTTCCAGTCATGCGCGCGCGGACTGAGTGCCTTCGGATTGTCTGCGCTTGCGACGTTGCTTGTGGTTGGCCAGTCCGCAGCGGCCAGCTTGAGCGGTGAGGTTAGGGATCTCTCCGGAGCTCGGATCTCTGGAGTCGCCATAGCGGTCATCGCTGCAGACGGGAAGGTGAAGTTTACCGTAAGCGACCGTGTTGGCCGCTATCTCATCACGGATCTGCAACCCGGCAGATACACCGTGTGGGCTTGGTCAAAAGGCTTTGCTCTATATGAAAACAACAGCTTGTTAGTCAGGCGTGGGCGCGACAGTACGTTTGATATCCCCTTGGAGGTGGGGATGCGAGAGCCATGGGCCCCTGGCAGGGAGTTGTCCAGGATTGCGTACGAACCTGCCAGGAACCTGTGGCAAGGCGACAAACCCGACATGGGTTGTGCGCGGGCGGGCGTGCTCGCGACGGGGCTTTCAACCGATTTCCAGCTTTCCTATGGATCAGATTCCGTTGCCGGACGCCTTGGCAAGGGGGCATGTCCATGAAGGAAAGATGTTGGGTGGGTTGCCACGGGTTGGCGGTGCGGCTCGCGGTGTGGGCCGTGATTATTCCCGCGAGTCTTCTCCGTGCGCAGTACATTATGCGCCAAGTCAACCTAACCGAACTGGCGCAACGTGCCGACATCATCGTGCAGGGACGGGTCATCGAAGCTCGCTACGAAATGCTTCCCGGCTACCCGAACATTCCGACTGTCCTCGTAACGCTCCAAGTTGAAAAGATGCTGCACGGCCCCACCGATCAGCGCTTCACCTTCCGTGAATACCTGCCTGGCCCAGCAGGGTTGGCGCGGATGGGGAAGCGGGGCTATCTCGTTGGCCAGCGCTTGCTGCTCTTTCTGCCTAACTCTTCGCCATACGGCTTGAGCAGCCCCTTGGGGCGCGAACAGGGACGGTTCCAAATCACGCGAGACCAGCGTGGAAACGAAGTGCTGGCCAACGGGTTCGGCAACGCCGGCTTGTTCAAAAACGTGGCCGAGGAAGCCGGCAAGGGGGGCGCGACCCTTTCTGCCCGCCAATTGCGCGTGACTAGCCTCGTGCGCGGGCCGGCGCCGCTGGATGATTTCGTCTCTCTGGTCCAGCATCTCGCTTCGATGCCGAGGACGGAATGAAGATTCGCTGCGTGCTCCGGCGCCTGATACCGCTCGCCCTCGTGCTGGCCGCTTGGCCAGCCCACGCGGGCGGCCCACTGTACGTTGGCGGAACCTTTGGCGCGCCCGGGGTGCCCTTCGTCTGGAACATCAACCCTCTCACCTACTGGACTGACAAAGGAAACCTGGGGGCCATAACTGGCTCTCAGGCCGACGATTTGGTGCGCCAATCGTTCCAGGTCTGGGAGGACGTTCCGACAGCAAGCATCAGCTTCAGCCGTGCGGGACAGCTCGGCCAGGATGTTACCAAAGACAACATCATGACCGTGCTCAACAGCTTGTATGATTGCGGAGGCTCCCTAGGATCAATCGCCAGGGAACGCTCGATCATTTACGACACAGACGGCAGCATCATCAGGGCTCTGGGGGATGATCCCAGTACGATTTTGGGCGAGGCATCCGCGGCCTGTATGGATAGCAGCGCTGGGAGCAACTTCTTCACCACAGGATTCGCGATACTCAATGGCTACTCCATTGATGGAAGCTCGGACAGCAGAGCGCAGCTTAAGGCCGTCCTGATCCATGAGTTTGCTCATCTGATCGGCCTCGACCATTCCCAGATCAACCTCAACTGCCTGACCGACACCTCTTGCTCCTCTGAAGATCTCGAGGGTTTGCCGACCATGTTCCCGATCTTGGTCGACGTCAACGCCATGACCTCCTTGAGCCAGGACGACATCGCGTGGGTGTCGGCACTTTATCCTGAATCCAACTTTGCGAGCTCGACGGCTACCATCACCGGCCATATTCTCTTTTCGGATGGCGTGACACCGGCGCAAGGTTTCAATGTAATCGCGCGGCAAGTGGCTAACCCGCGGGTGATTGCCGTCTCGAGTGTCTCCGGCCTGCTATTTACTGCCGACGCCGGCAATCCTGTGTATCCGTGGGAAGGGAGCGAGTACGGCTCGCGCAACACGGCACTGATTGGGGTTTACGAAATCCCCGGACTGCCGCCGGGCGAATATACGCTGGAAGTCGAGGCCATTTACGAGGAGTTCGTGAGCGGGTCAGGTGTCGGGCCCGTCGGCGGCGAACTGGGATTTCAATTTCGCATGCCCGGCACCTGCACGACGGAACTCTTGAATGACGCGGAGTCTGCCAGCGACGCCTGCGATGCCCAGTCACCGGTACTTGTAAGCGCCGGTGAGAACCTGTCCACTGGCACGGACATCATCTTGAACGGCACGCCACCGAGGTACGACGCCTGGGAGGACGGACCGTAACTCAGTGCCCGGTCTTCGCCGGGCAGCGGGGAGGGGTGGACGGCGTTGCACCCAGCAGGTAACGAATCGACGCGGGAAGTCGTGAACGGACACCACAGCATTCGGCCGCACTCACTTGCCCATGCCCGAGTGGCGGGGACACTCGCGTGCGTCTCGCTGCTGGCGCTAGCCCTGGCAAGTTGCGGCGGTTCTTCGTCGTCGTCCAATAATGATAATCCGGTGCCCTCCATCGCAGCAATCTCGCCATCGAGTGTTACCGCCGGCGGTGCGGCGTTCACCCTCACAGTGACAGGGACGAACTTCATTTCCAGCTCGGTGGTGCGTTGGAACGGAGCCGATCGCACCACAACCTACCAGAGCCGAACGCAGCTAGCGGCGACGATTTCCTCCAGTGACATTGCCGCCGCTGGGACGGCCAAAGTGACGGTCTTTAACCCTGCGCCCGGCGGCGGGACTTCCGGCGCTCTGACATTCACGGTCACCACGCTGACGCCGCCCGTCATCGCGACAAAGCAACTTCCTGACACTGCGGCCGGTAAGGTCTACGACATCACCTTGGCCGGAAGCGGCGGCGCATCGCCGCTCACTTGGAGTCTCGCCTCAGGCGCGCTGCCGCTTAACCTGACGCTGGACGCGGCTACAGGGCGAATCTCCGGAACCGTGACCCCCTCCGCCGCAGGCTCCACGGCAAACTTCACCGTGCGCCTTACGGACTCTGCGGCGACTCCCCAGACTGTCGGTCAGTCGTTGAGCATACTGGTCCGCGCCGCGGGGCTCGGAAGTAATGATTCTTGCACGGCCGGGACGACCGGCGGGACGACCTCGATTTCCAACGGTCGCATCCGCGCCTCGATCAGCCCTTACGGCGACATCGATGTCTATTCCTTTCAGGGCAGGGCCGGCGCACAGGTGACCATCGAAATCTTCGCGCAACGTCTTGACCTGGACGGAGACTCTGCTACCCGTGACTCTTACCTGGATTCCGTACTTGAGCTGCTTGACAGCAATTGCAGCCTGCTGACTTTCAACGACGACATCGACCCGGGCGTCGTGCAGGACTCGCTCATCCAGAACTATGTTCTTCCTTACAGCGGCACCTACTTCATCCGTGTGCGCGACTTCCGGGGCGACGGTCGTCCCGACCTGATCTACGAACTGAGCCTCTCCGGCGCGAATTGACCTGGATTGCTCACCACCAACACCTCTGTTCAATGAGACTGCACCAAACAGACCTTGAAGCGCGGAGCTTTGGCTCTGCGGCGTTTGGCTGAGAACTGGCGCAGCGAGTGCAAAGGAGAAGCAGTCGCCGAGTGACCGACTCAGGGAGTTACGCCAGCCTCCTGCGTGGAATGCATCTCGTTCCTATCGAACCATCTGTTTCACCGGTCGGAATCCCCAAGTCAAAGCTCCAAGTTCACCAGGCCTCGACAATAAGGACTGCGCCTGTCTGCACTGCACGTGACGTAACTGTCTGTCACACCCTCATACCTTCACCCCGCCAGGAAACGCATGTCAGAACCACGTAAAGAACGTTTTACCTAGATTTAACAAGCGGCGGGAAACCCTTTTCGCCTCCGCATCCGTCAAAGTGTAGGTGACGGTCTTGCAACCGCGCTCATCACGCGTAGTCAAAGGAGCATCTAGTGGACGGGTTCATGCGGCCGGCAACAGGGCTTCTCCGGCGGTTCAGAACAATTGCTGTCGTACTCGTTGCGCTGTCCGCAAATGAGGTCGTTCACGCATAGGTGGGCACGGGAGTAGTACTGGGCGCAGTAAGGAGTGCCCGCGAGGGAGCCGGCGGCGCAGTGGGGGATGAGACGTTCTGGAAGGATCGGTGCGAGATCGTTTTGAGTCAGGCCCCTGGCATGTCAAATGCGTTCTTGCTATTTCCAAACTCGCTTCGACAGGAGGTCGAGTCGCAGCGAAACGCAGGCCAGCTCGGGATGCGGCCAACTTCGTAATGATGAACAGGAGAAACTGGTGAGATCATTTCACGCGGTCCTGCTTGCCATAATTCTGATGCCATGCCTAAGCGCCGCGCAGGAGAACTCCGAGCCTGCTCCATCCTCTGCTGAGGATTCCGGATCGACGACGGGCAAGATTGTGAAGGCACCCGGCCGCGCCGTGGGGGCAACGGCCCGCGCCTTGGGGAAATTGCTCAAACGCACGGGGGGCACGCCCTCTTCCGACCAGGCTGAGCCAACAGGTCTAACTGGCTTCGTGCAGTTACAGGGGACTTCGACTCCTCTGGGCCTCGTGATGAGCCTCAATACGAGCATAGGTTACAACTTGAACGCTCATCTCGGAGCCGACGTCGGGCTGCCGGTCTTCCTAGTCCGTAGTCCGTTCCCTCTTTACACGGATCGCGATTATAGCTGGACCGCCTTATGGGGGGATCCCTACATCGATGTGCGCTACAAAACGACTCGTTCAGGAGTGAATTTTGCCTCCGTGTTAACTGGCACAATTCCGGTATCCAGCCCTGAAAGAACTCTTACTACCGGACGCTTCGGGGTTGATTGGTTCAATCACGTCGAGGGCAAGCTAAAGGGATTCACACCCTTCCTGAATTTTGGGGCCGCGAACGGAACTGTAAACCGATACTACATGCCCCGGCCTTACAGTATGACTCGGCCCTACCAGACTTTAGGCTTCATCTCTGACTTCGAAGGCGGAACCCATTATCAGGTCCGGCCCGGCTACAAAATCGGGGCCTCACTTTATGCTCTTGTGCCTGGCGGCCCGCAAACTGTTTTCAGCAGATTAGTCGCGCCGGGCTCGATCACCGCCGGTGACTATAACCATAACCGGTACTTCTACCATGAGTTTCAGACGATGTCACAAACGTATTTTGACCCAGATACGGGCGAGCTTGCTGGCCCCGATGAACACAACCTGCGCCTGGGGTCGGGGATAGCCCGTGACAACGGCTTCTCCGGATGGTTGGAGATCAGCAAGGTGCATAACGTGACGCTGCTGATTGGTTACACTCACAGCGTTCACTACGCGTACGACGCGCTCAACGTGGGCTTGAATTTCGATGCGACCTCGCTGATCAAGTATCTGGCCACGCCGCGACGGTAGAATCGAAAACCGGCTTGCCGTCCGTGCCCCGTCGGCGGAACGGTCGCCTACTTCGGAAGTCAGACTGCCATGAAGGTTTCTTTTCTGCTGCTTGGCTTGATACAACTTCTGACACCCAACGCCGGGGCAGAGGCGGCGGGGGCGCTGAGCCGAACCGAGACAAGTTCCCCGGCCGGGCAATTCGCCTTGTACTCCCATCTGCCCTTGAGCTTCGAGCTGAATCAAGGGCAGACCGACGCGCGGGTGAAGTTCCTGGCGCGGGGACCGGGCTACACGGTGTTTCTCGCCTCCGACGAAGCTGTCCTGGCCCTGCAGCCCAGCGCCACAGCCTCGGCAGGAAAGGGAGAGAAGCCGGCCGTGGTGCGGCTGAAGCTGGTAGGAGCGGAACGGAGCGCTCGGGTGTCCGGGGAGGGGGAGTTGCCGGGGCGGAGCAACTATTTTGTGGGAAACGATCCACAGCGCTGGCACACCAATATTCCGACCTACGCGCAGGTGCGCTACCGCAGTGTGTATCGCGGGATAGACCTGGTGTATTACGGGCACCAGAGGCAACTGGAATATGACTTTGCCGTGGCGCCGGGGGCGGAGGCGAGGGCCATTGGGCTCGAGATCGTAGGGGCGGAGGGCGTCGGTCGCGGGCCCCTCCGAATTGACCCGAATGGGGACCTGGTGATCGCGACCGATGCGGGCGAAGTTCGCTTTCATCGCCCGGAGGCATACCAGACCGAGGGAGGGCTCCGACGCCAAGTGGGAGCTCGATATCGGCTCCGGGGGAAGAGAGAGGTGGGGCTAGAGGTGGCGGAGTACGACCGCCGCCGTCCCCTGATTATCGATCCGGTGTTGAGCTACTCGACTTACCTGGGAGGGTCGGGCGGCGACGTGGCCTACGGCATCGCTGTCGATGGCTCGGGCAGCGCTTACGTGGTGGGAACAACGGGCTCCAGGGACTTCCCCCTTACGTCCGCTGTACAAACGACGAACTACGGCATTGGCGACGTTTTTGCTGCCAAGTTGAATCCCACCGGCACAGGCCTAATCTATTCCACTTACCTCGGAGGAGGTGGGCAAGACACCGGGACGAGTATCGCCATCGATTCCTCAGGGAACGCCTACATAGCGGGCTTCACCTACTCCTCCTATTTCCCGACCACCACGGGTGCCTTCCAACCCACCTACGCAGGCGACGGCGATGGGTTTATCGCCAAACTCAGCGCTACCGGATCAACCCTAATCTACGCGTCGTATATCGGTGGCAGCGACCCCGACTTTGCTCAGGCCGTGGCGGTGGATTCCTCCGGAAATGCCTATCTGACTGGGTCAACACGATCAACTGATTTTCCAGTTGTTAATTTCCTGCAAATGGGCAATGTCGGCGCCTCTGACGCGTTTGTGGCCAAAGTCTCGCCGTCCGGCACGAGCCTCATCTATTCAACGTACTTGGGTGGCTCCGGCGCGGACTTAGGACAGGCCATTGCCGTGGACGGGTCCGGCAATGTGTACTTGGCTGGATATACCTATTCATCGGACTTTCCGACCCAAAATGCCTTTCAAAGTTCGAGCGCCGGAGGCGCGGACGTTTTTGTCACAGAACTGAATGCCGCCGGCACAGCCCTGATCTACTCCACTTACCTCGGAGGGAGTGGACAAGACAGAGTCTTCGGCATGGCCATGGACGCCGTTGGCAGCGTCTGCATTACCGGCGACACTCAGTCAACGGATTTCCCCACCACGTCAAACGCCTCGCAGCGTTACAACCAAGGTCAAGGAGATGTTTTCGTGTCGAAACTCAGCCCGGGAGGCTGGGGATTAGTGTATTCGACGCTCCTGGGGGGAAGCGACATTGACCAAGGGGATGCCGTGGCGGTGGACTCTCTCGGCAATGCCTACGTCACGGGGTTCACACGGTCGGCCGACTTTCCCACCGTCAATCCGTTTCAAAAAATCCTTGGCATTTTCGGGGCGAGCTCTTGCGGAGGGACTACTTGCACGGACGCGTTCGCGCTTAAACTCAGGTCGTCCGGGCAGTTGGTCTATTCGACTTACCTTGGCGGTAATGGGACGGAGTCCGGCTGGGCCATTGCGGCTGGTTCCTCCGGCCAAGCCTATCTGGCCGGCAGCACCACTTCCGGGAACTTCCCCGCCATTGCAGGGGCGTCGCAGGGAGAGTTTTCGGGCAGTGACTCAATGAGTAACGCTTTCGTGGCGAGAATCGACGATGCTGACCGGCCCGGAGTCGCGCTGAGCCCGCAACAAGTCAACTTTGGGAACCAGGCCCTGAATGAGGCGAGCGACCCGCGTAATGTCACACTGATCAACGCAGGGAGCTTGCCCCTGAACATCACTAGTATATCGGCGACTGGCGACTTTGCGCAAACGAACAACTGTGGCGCCACTGTGCCAGCGGGCAGTGGAACTTGCAGGATTCAGATCACCTTCACACCCACGACGCCCGGGACGCGGACAGACCAAATCGCCATTAACGACAACGCCGCGGGTAGTCCTCACCAGATCACCGTCACGGGCACTGGAGTTACGTCCTCGGTCAGCGCTCTTACGATCACGCCTTCAAGCCTCAATTTCCCTTACGAGACCATTGGTGAGAGCAGCCCGGCCCAGGTCGTGCAGATAATGAACACGGGACAGGTTTCGATCACTCTCTCCAACATTAGCATCACGGGCGACTTTGCGCAGACGAACACGTGCGGCTCCTTACCCAGTGCGCTGAATGTAAGGGATGGTTGCACTGTCAGCATCACGTTTACTCCCACGGCCAGCGGCAAGCGCACGGGCGCGCTAACCGTCGAGAGCAACGCGGCAGGCAGTGCGCGGACGGTCGCGCTTGCGGGAATGGGAAATGCCGTCTTCTCGCTCTCTGCCAACCCCCGATCCACTGTCATCCAGATCGGGGAGGCATCCACCACTAAGCCCACTTTCACGGTTTATGCGTCCGCCGCAAGCTCCTTTGCCGATAGTATCGTGCTCTCCTGTTCGGCCGGGGCTTGTGCATTTGATCCATCGGCGATTAAGGCCGGTGAGAGCAGCACCTTGACTGTGAGCGGTCTTTCCGCCACCAGCGCCAATCCTCTGAACTTCACGGTCACCGGAACGAGTGGCGGCCAGACAGCGACTGTAGCACTGACGATCTTCTTCAGTGATTTTGCGCTCTCGGCTTCTCCGACCTTACGCACGATCAATGCCGGACAGTCCGCGTCCTACACCATCACTGTGACGCCATCCAACGGCTTCGACGGGGTCGTGCTGCTCAGTTGCAGCAATCTGCCGAAAGATACGGATTGCTCATGGTCGCCTTCCGCTGTCTGGTTGAATGGTTCAACAGTTACGGCGACGGTGACCGTCGAAACAACCACACAGGAGTCGGGGTCGGGACTGAGTCCTCCTCCGACCCTTCGGCTCGGACCAAGGTCCGGCGTAGCACTTTGGGCAGCCTGGCTTGCGCTGGCGCTTGCTCTGCTTGCAGCCAACGCAGCCTCCAGCCGGAAGCGCGACGGAGGTGGATTGGCACGCCTACGAATGAGTCTTCGCCTTGCGGCTCTAGGCATGATGCTGGCTGTCGTTACGTTCGGTTTCGGCTGCGGATCCACCACCACCGCCCTCAGAATCACACCGGTGGCCAGCGGGACTCCGTCGGGGAACTACACCATTACGATCACGGGGACGCTAGGGAATAACAACAGTGTCTCGCGAGCAACAACCGTCAACCTTTCTGTTGGCTCCGGATAATCCAGCAGGGATGTTCTCGAGCCGCTGGCTCAGACAATTTACAGGGGCTTCGAATACGGCCCAGCCAGGCACAAGCATTTGAAGCTTTGAATTCTTGGGGGAGGGACTGTCGTGAGTGGGATCAGCACCAACACATGGCTTGGCCACAAGGCGAACATGGGAAAGAGACGAATACCCCCGCTGGTGCTTTTGTGCCTGATGGGACTCTGCACCCTGACGCTAAAAGCAGAGATGGCGAGTGGAGTGCCGACCCGAGCCGAGGCAAGTTCCCCGGCCGGGCAATTCGCCTATTACTCCCATCTGCCCTTGAGCTTCGAGCTGAATCAAGGGCAGACCGACCCGCAGGTGAAGTTCCTGGCGCGGGGGGCGGGCTACACACTGTTCTTGTGCTCCGACGAAGCTGTCCTCACCCTGCAGGCGAGCGCCACAGCCTCGGCGGGAAAGGGAGAGAAGCCGGCCGTGGTGCGGCTGAAGCTGGTAGGAGCGGAACGGAGCGCTCGGGTGTCCGGGGAGCGAGAGTTGCCGGGGCGGAGCAACTATTTTGTGGGGAACGATCCGCAGCGCTGGCACACCAATATTCCGACCTACGCGCAGGTGCACTACCGCAGTGTGTATCGCGGGATAGACCTGGTGTACTACGGGCGACAGGGGCAACTGGAATATGACTTTGTCGTGGCGCCGGGGGCGGCGGCGAGGGCGATTGGGCTTGAGATCGTAGGGGCGGAGGGCGTTCACCGCGGGCCCCTCCGAATTGACCCGAAGGGGGACTTGGTGATCGCGACCGATGGGGGCGAAGTTCGCTTTCATCAGCCGAAGGCCTACCAGACCGAGGGAAGGCTCCGACGCCAAGTGGGAGCTCGATATAGGCTCCGGGGGAAGGGAGAAGTGGGGCTAGAGGTGGCGGAGTACGACCGCCGCCGTCCCCTGATTATCGATCCGGTGTTGAGTTACTCGACTTACCTGGGAGGGACGGGCGGCGATGTGGCCAACGGCATCGCTGTCGATGCCTCGGGATATCCCTACATAACCGGAATCACTAATTCCAGTGACTTTCCCACTTTAGGGGCACAAAAAGCCGCCAACTCCGGCAACGGCGACGCTTTTGTCGTGAAGCTCAATACCACCGGTAACGCGCTAGTTTACTCGACGTATCTGGGGGGAAGTGGCCAGGACACAGCCACTGGGCTCGCCGTGGCAGCGGGGGACGCTTACATAGTGGGCACAACGACGTCGGCTAATTTCCCGATAACTGCGAACGCCTTTCAACCCACTTATGGCGGCAACAGCGATGCCTTTATT
>Ga0315280_10006525_pt1 | contig 16061 bp, 14 predicted proteins | sample YL17G06_40_MG_FD_203697 | JGI IMG/M metagenome (GOLD analysis project Ga0315280, IMG submission 203697) | Sediment microbial communities from Yellowstone Lake, YNP, Wyoming, USA - YL17G06_40 | ecosystem: Environmental > Aquatic > Freshwater > Lake > Sediment | place: USA: Wyoming | collected... | reverse complement strand
ACCTTGGCTCTCCAATCCACCGGGTCCTCCGTTCCGGGCTCAGCCCAAAACAGAGTAGTCGGCTTGGTTCCCAGGGTGGGCCAAATCAGAGCATCACAGTGGGCCAATTGAGAGTATCGAAATCACTTGGATTAAACCCTCCCCATTCTTTGTTCACAGTGCAGATTAGCAGGACTCCACCCGCCCTGAGCACACGTCTGACCTCCCTGACAAACTCCTCTGGATTGGGAAGGTAGTAGAGCGCCTCGTAACAGATCACAGTGTCAAAGCACCAGTCTCGGAAAGGGAGGGACTGCGCGTCCAATCTGCAAAGGGTCACGCGATCTTGGCCTTGGTTAATCTCCCAGGCAAGGCGGAGGTTTTTCTCATCGATGTCACCGCCAACAACATGCCGAGCGCGGCGTGAAATATAGCGAAGACCCAGGCCACCTCCGCATGCGACTTCTAAGACCACCTTGCCTTCGCAATGCCTCGCTACAAGATGATACCGAGTGTAAAGCATGGAAAGTTGTTCGCGGGTTGCACCGACGCCCGGCAACTCAGTAGTTGTAGAGAAGTCGTACGCGGACACCTAATTATCTCCTGAAATGCCACGCGGCTTCGAAAATCAGCTCACATAGAATTCCTTAACCGTGGTTGCGACGTATTCTACCTGATCGTCTGCCAATTCCGTATGCAGGGGCAGCATCAGCGCCCCCCGGAACACCTGATCTGTGCGAGGCAAGTTGTGATGGCCGAGTCCTAGAGATGGGAAATGATGCACACCTTTGCCCCCCCACGGCTGCATCACTTCCACCCCCCTGGCCTTCAGATACGACATGAGTTGGTCGCGTTTTTCGGCTTCAATTTCGTAGTTTTGAAAGACGTCAAAGTACACGCCCTCGTCGGAGGGCGGAGGGGGAAGCAAGACTTGCGGGGCGGATGAAAGGATATCGTCGTAAATACGTGCTATCTCACGCCGGCGCGTGATCCAGTTTGGGACGTACTTGAGCTTCAGGTCCAGGATAGCTGCGTGAAGATTATCCATTCGGCAGTTGAAAGACCAGCACGCAATATCCCCGTCGGATGTGCGCCCGTGGTCGCGTAGGAGACGGACTTTCTTAGCAAGCTCCTGGTCATTTGTAACCACGGCCCCTGCATCACCGAACGCACCCAGCAATTTCGCGGGGTAGAAGCTGAAGCAACCTGCCAGTCCAAATGAGCCCGCCCGGTTGCCGTCATATGAAGCTCCCAGGGCCTGCGCGGCATCTTCGATTACCAGCAGGCCGTGCTCTCGCGCTAAGGGCATAAGCCGGCCCATGTCGCAGGTGCGTCCGTTCAGGTGCACCGGCATGATCGCTCTAGTCCGGGGCGTGACGGCCTGCGCGACCAGGTTCACATTCATATTGTGGTCATCGCCGATATCCACCAGGACGGGCGTCGCACCCACATGGTGAATGGCCGCAGCGGTGGCGACAAACGTGTGCGAAACCGTGATGACCTCATCGCCCGGGCCGATGCCGGCTGCGAGCAATGATAAGCGTAGTCCGTCGGTGCAATTGCTCACGCCGATCGCGTACTTGGTACCCACGAAGGCCGCAAGATTGGCCTCGAACTCCCGTAACTGCTGTCGGAGCATGAGATCGCCTTGCGCGAGCACCTGGCGAATGGTGCCCATGATTTCCTCTTCCATCCTCTTGAACTGAGCCGGATAGTCAACATACCGAACCTTCCAATTCATTTGTTCCCCCCGGAGGTTTCTTTATTGGCAACTCGCAGGTCAGGCCCAACCTGCCTGCCGGCGCAGGCCCGTCGGACCGCATCCGCAATATGGTGTGCTGAAATGTAATAAGCCTTCTCCAACGTGCGGCTGGCCGGAGCGGGGACATCCCGCAGGGTCACCCGCTGGATCGGAGTCTTGAGATATTCGAACGCCTTCTCCGCCACTAGTGCTGAAATCTCCGCAGCCACGCCGCAGGTCTCCCAGGCAGCGTCCGCCACCACCAGCCGCCCCGTCTTTTGCACCGAGGCGCAGACCAGCTCCTGGTCCCAGGGCTTGACTGAACGGAGGTCGATCAACTCTGTGTCAACCCCTTCTTGACTAAGCATCTCCACGGCCTTTAGAGCCTGGGCGGACATGTACGAGGTGGCGACAACTGTCACGTCCTTCCCCTGCCGCCGGACTGCGGCCCTCCCAATGGGTACCGTGTACATTTCTTCGGGGACTTCGCCCAGGTCATCGTAAAGCCAGCGGTCGTCAATGTACATGACGGGATTGCCGTCGTTGACGGCCGCGATCAGCAAGCCTTTGGCGTCGTACGGGGTGCTTGGCATCACCAACTTCAGCCCGGGGATGTGCATGAAGAGAGCCTGCAGTGCCTGGGAGTGCTGTGCCGCCTGCTCCCCTCCCCGATTGATGACGGCGCGAATGACTATCGGGACATTTACCTGCCCACCAAACATATAGGACCAGTTGGCTGCCTGGTTGACGATCGGGTCCACCGCGAGAAGCATAAAGTCCATACGGGGGTGGAACACGATAGGGCGCATCCCGGCCAGGGCCGCGCCGACGGCGGCTCCAGTCGTTGCGTTCTCACTGACCGGGGAGTCGATCACCCGTTCGCGGCCGAACTGCTTGTCAATGTCCGATAGGCTGGCACCCGCATACCAGGGGCTCCACAACCCTTGACCGATCAAGAACACGCGCGGATCACTGGCGAGCAACTGTGCGTGGGCCTCTCGAATCGCCTGGGCGTAATTGAGAACACGCATGCTATTGAGTCCCTTCCTCAGAGCAGAAGACGTGTTCCAACAATTCGCTTTGCGCCGGGTAAGGCGATTCGCGGGCAAACGCGATAGCTTCTTCAATTTGTTCCCGAATTGCCAGCTCCATCGGTCTCATATCCGCCTCAGTAAGCCCCAGTTCAAGCAGGCGCGCGCGGGCCCGTGCGATGGGGTCTTTGGGCATCCATTCTTTCAGCTCATCTTTCCGCTTAACGCCGACATCCATGTCCCAGCCGGGTCCGACGTGACCTCGCCAGCGGTAAGTGCGACACTCCAAGAGCGTTGGTCCCTCACCGACACGAGCCCGGTGGACGGCTTCCGCCGCCGCCTGATAAACCGCAACCACGTCGTTGCCATCCAGACGGACGCCCTGCACGCCATGCGCCTCGCCGGCTCTGTAAATGTTGTCGTCGGCGCGATGCTCCAGCAGGTGCATGTGGCTGGAATAAAAGTTGTTCTCGCAAACAAATACGACTGGTAACCGGTACAGCGCAGCCAAGTTCAGGGACTCATGGAAATGCCCTTCGTCTGTAGCCCCGTCTCCGAAGAACGATACGGACACCCTGTGGTCGTTCCGCAACTTGGACGCTAGGCCCGCCCCGACAGCAAGAGGTATTGTGGCCGCAACCAAGGGGACGGTACCCAGGATTCCCACTTCGCCCGCAAAGAGATGCATTGAACCGCCGCGCCCCTTGGAACAGCCTGTGCGCTTGCCAAACAACTCCGCCATCATGGCGCGCAGGTCGCCTCCCTTGGCCAGATAGTGGCCGTGCGAGCGGTGACCTCCCCACACGTAGTCGGTTTTCTCCAGGGCGGCGCAAACCCCCGTGGCAACTGCTTCTTGGCCGATATACAAGTGGCAGGGCGTGCGGACCTCGTCTGCCGTAACGAGGTCCCCGGCCCTCTCCTCGAAGAGTCGAATCTTCAGCATCGTCGCATACATCTCCCGCAACAAGTCGAGGCCGACTGTGCTGACCACGGGACCGGATCTCATCTCAAACTCCGCCTTTCTCACCCAGGGCCTTGACAGCAGGAGATTCTGCCCGGGAGAGAACCACCGCTAGCGTCTTCAACATAATCTGAAGGTCGACTCCCAGCGACCGTCTTCGAACGTACTCAAGCTGGAGCCGTATCTTCTGAGGCCGAATCTCTTCCCGGTACGTCTTCTCGGGATCGGGACTGCCGGCCAGAATCGCCCCTTCATCTGGATTCCATAACGAAGCCCAGTCCGTGATGCCGGGACGAACGCTTAATATAACCTTTTCCTCTTCCGAGTACAGGTCAACGTACATCTGGACTTCCGGCCGTGGCCCGACAAAGCTCATTTCGCCCTTGAGCACGTTGACTAATTGAGGCAGCTCATCGAGCTTGTACTTCCTAAGGAACCGGCCGACTCGTGTGATTCGCGGATCATCATCCGAGGTCGAGGGCCCGCCAAGTTTGTCTGCATTTACCACCATGGTGCGGAATTTGAAAATGCGAAATGGCATTCCACCGCGGCCAATTCGGAGGCCCCGATACCAGACTGGCCCTCGACTATCTACCTTAATCCAAACAGCCACCAGCAGGAAGAAGGGCAGCAGAGCAAAAAGTCCCGCAACCGAGATCAAGATGTCAAATGATCGCTTGAGCATGGTGATCTTCAAACTCCCGACCTAAGAGGCTTCTTGGGGTGAGACAAGATAAACACTGCCATCCACGCTTGCCACCTGATCACAGGAAGCTTCAGCAGAACCGCATCGACGGCTTGGAGGACTCGCAGGATACCGCTGAATCCGGGAAGGTTGCGGAACGGTACCGCTCCGATTGTTGCCAGATGGAAGAACTTCGCGACCTCCACCTTTTTGAAGTATTGCTCGGCCATATCAATTTCCCTCTTGCCTAAGATGTGACCGACTTCCCAAGCCGACCTGAGATGAGGGGTCAGTTTGCGATACAAATGGATGAGGGGGTTGTGCCGGAGCGCCTCCGTGCAGATCACTTCACCTTCGGGCTTAAGGATCCTAGCTAACTCACGGTAGGATTTCTCCAGGTCGAGATGATGGAGAACACCATTTATGACTGCTAAATCGAAATAATCCTCAGGGAATCCGGTGGCTTCCGCATCCATCACGAAAAACTTCACCTTCTCTCCCAGCCCCCGACGGTTTGCTTCTTTGCATGCGTTGTCCACCGACACCGCGGAAATATCAATCCCGTATGCTTGGGCTCCAGCCTCGCCCAGCCACAGTGCAAAATCCCCGTTCCCACAACAATAATCAAGCACCCTCTTCCCTTGACACCTTTGGCCAAGCCATCTCTTCACAAAGTCTCGATTACTCTCGGCAATGGCATAAAACTTCTTATTCGAGGTATAGTACGGGTCCGAAGCTAAGTCACCCCGCAGATGGTCGTGGAGGTCTCTTTCGTTAGCTTTCCTGTCTTCCATTTTTTGCTCCATGTTACCCACCGAGTGGGAAGATTCTCTTCCAGAATTCTGGCACCCACACTAGCTTCGCCACGCCCCAGCATGATCCTAACCCATAACCGAAGTGAAGCATGCCAAAAGTCAGAGGCATGGCAAGAAGATATCGGAGCCCGCGTTCGCGCCAGGCGACCTGAGCGGACGCTGCGAGGTTTGACAGTCCATACGCAAGGAGAATCGCCAACAGTAGCCAGTGGGCAGGTCTCCAAAGCAAGCCTAGCAAGGAACTCCCTAGCAGAGCGGCAACAAACCCAAGCGGCACCAAGTGCCTGAGCGAAACCGGCATCACATCGCTATATGCAAATGGCAGGATCGCCCACACGCCGTTGCGGAAGTTGTGTTTTGCAAAAGACCTCAGGTCCGAGCGCGCATAGTAATAGGAAACGATATCAGGCGCCAGAAGAGTCTTGCCCCCAGCTTTCTTGAGCCGGAGGTTGAATTCCATATCCTGGCTCCCTGTCAGGTGTTCATTGAACAGTCCGATCTTTTGGAAAACCTCCCGTCGGTAGCAGCCGCCAAAAACCGTATCCACCCACCTGGGTTTGTCGGTGTGGATCCTGAAATACGAACCTCCTACCCCAAACCGGTGGCTCAAGCAGGCCGTGATCGCTTCCCCCACGAGCCCGGGCTTCCGGGGCAGAGTCTTCATAATGCCGCCCACATTGTCGGCATTATACTCATCCAGATAATGAACACATTTCGTGATGTAGTCTTTCGCGCAGGTGCTGTGAGCACCCAGAATCATAACCACCTGTCCGGTTGCATGCCGGATTCCCAAGTTGAACGCCAAAGGAGTGGCCTTCTTCTCATTTTCGAGGATCTTGATTTGGGGGAATTTCTCGGCGTACGCTTGAAGTATTTCTCTACTCCCATCCGTGCTCATACCGTCCACGACAAGTATCTCCAGGCCCTCTGCCGGGTAGTCGTTAGCAAGAACGGAATCAAGACAGCGACCGATGAAGGCTCCCTCATTTCGGCAGGGGATGATCACAGAAACCATTGGGAGTTCATTCATGCCTGCGCTCCAGCGTGACGAGGCAAATTCCTCCCGCTCTTATCGGGTCGTCGCTTCATGCTTCTTACGCTCGATTGCTCTCATACGGTCGTGGTCTGTTTCAGGCTTTGTAGAACGCTCTAATCTTTTCTACCACGTGGCTCTGCATCTCCGAGGCTAATTCGGGATAGATCGGCAAGGCAAGTGTCTCTTTCGCCGCTTGCTCAGCGCAAGGGAAGTCTCCTTCTCGGTAGCCGAGAGCACGGAAGCATTCCTGGAGATGGAACGGCACAGGGTAATAGACTTCGCTTCCGATACCCTCCTGTTGAAGATACGCGCGCAAGCGATCCCGGTGTGGAACACGGATGACGAACTGGTTGTAGATATGGCCGTGAGGGACGCCCACCTCGGAATAAACGGCCTGCGGCAGGATCAGCCCGACTCTCTCCAACAGTCCGCTCTCTTCGAACAACTGCGTATACCGTTTGGCATTTTCCTGTCGCCGTCGTGTCCATGCGTCCAAATAGTCCAGTTTCACGTTGAGGATTGCGGCTTGGAGGGCATCGAGGCGAAAGTTTCCCCCGATAAACTTGTGGTAGTACTTGGGCTTGCTACCGTGCACTCGAAGCGTCCGTATCTTCTCGTTCAGCGCCGCGTCGTTCGTCAACACCATACCTCCGTCGCCCAAGGCGCCGAGGTTCTTGCTGGGGAAAAAGGATAAGCATCCCAGTGTTCCCATGCTGCCCGCCCTGTGACCGTCGCGGTACTCAGCTCCGATAGCCTGAGCCGCGTCCTCGACAACTGCCAAGCCATGCTCCCCAGCGGTCTCAAGGATCGAAGCCATCTCCGCGCATTGACCATACAGGTGAACGGGTAGGATTGCCTTTGTCCGGGTGGTGATTGCCGACTCCACTTTGTTGGGATCCAGGTTATAGGTCGCTGGATCAATATCCACGAACACCGGCTTGGCACCCAGCCGGGCAATAACTCCGGCAGTGGCAAAGAACGAGTAGACGGTGGTAATCACCTCGTCCCCGGAACCGATTCCCAAACCCATCAGTGCTACAAGCAGGGCGTCCGTCCCGGAAGAGACGCCAACGGCGAACTGAGTCTGACAATATGCAGCAATTCGCTGTTCCAGTTTTTCGACTTCCGGACCCAAGATGAAGGCCTGGCTTTCCACAACTCGACCTATTGCTTCGAGGATCTCTCGCTGAATCGGCGCATGCTGTGCTTTCAGGTCGAGAAGCGGGATCTTCACCCTAGGGGTTCTCCTCTGCTCTCCTGGTTGATGGGTTCTATCCGTCCGTTCTCCAGATGGTACTTTTGCCTGCAGGTGGGGCAACTAGCCTCACTCGCATTCACCACCAGCTTTATCCCACAGGCGCACATCCACCCTTTCAGGCGCGCAGGGTTCCCTAGCACCAGGGCATAATCGGGAACATCCTTAGTAACAACTGCACCGGCTCCTACGAATGCATATTTGCCAATCGTCGTGCCGCAGAGAACCGTGCAGTTGGCGCCTAATGAGGCCCCTCGTTTCACTAGTGTGGATCTTAATTCGTGCATGCGGGGGATCTCGCTGCGAGGGTTGAGGACATTCGTGAAGACCATGGAAGGGCCGCAGAAAACGCTGTCTTCGAGGGTCACACCTTCGTAGACTGAAACGTTGTTCTGAATCTTGACGCCATTACCAATCGTGACGTTGGGTCCGATAACCACATTTTGGCCTATCCTACAATTCTTGCCGACCCGAGAGCCCTTCAGAATATGAGACACATGCCAGATGGTCGTGCCGTCGCCGATTTCGACCTCCTCTTCAATGAACGCCGACTCGTGGGCGAACCAAGTCCTCTTCGCTGGGGCAGGAGAGGTTGGCTTTCCTCGCGGGGCAGAATCCAGTGCCTTCTGGCATTCCTGAAGGACCTTGAGCACCCTAATCCCCTCCTCTCCGTCAGTTCGGGGGCGACCGCGGGTTTGGATGCACTCGAGGAAATGGAGGCACTCGGCCCGGAGCGGCTCGACGAAGTCGAAAGGAACAGACTCACCCATGGCTTTGTTCACAACGGGAACCTGGTTGTGCCACGTGATAGTATGAGGAAAGACGACGAGTTTATCACTCTGCTCCATGTCATCGAACACGGCCATTTTGCGATCGCCGACCACCACCAGCTTTTGTTCCTTGACGGGATGGAGCCATGACACAAAGATATGAGCCTTAGCACCGCTGGGGAACGAAAGTAGACTCACTGTCACGTCCGGGATGTTCTGATGAAGGTAGTTTCCCCCTTGCGCCTGGACAATTTCCGGCATCTCATTCAGAAGACCAAGTATGACGGAGATGTCGTGTGGCGCGAAGGACCACAGGATGTTCTCTTCGCGTCGAATCTTGCCCAGGTTGAGGCGGTTGGAGTAGATGTACTGAATGCGGCCCAGTTCACCTTTTTGGATTAACTCCTTGAGTTTGAGCACTGCCGGATGATACCAAAGCAGGTGACCCACCATGAGAATGCACTGCTTCTGCGAGGCTAGTGCGACCAGCGCTTCGCCTTCCTGGGGCGACATGCCCAGGGGCTTTTCGACGAACACATCTTTGCCGGCCATCAGCGCCTCGCGCGCTAAGGCTGCGTGTGACGCAGCCGGCGTGGCGATGGCTACTCCCTGGACTTTCTTGTCACGCAACACATCTACCACGCTTCCTGAGATTGCCGCACACGGATACTGCTCGCTAAGTTTGCTGCGAGTCTCAGCATTCACTTCGCAGATCGTGTGTAGGGCACCTAAATCCTGGAAGTTCCTGGCTAGGTTCTTACCCCAGTGCCCTACACCGACACAGGCGATGCGTGGGGTCACCGCATTCCTTTTTTCACTCGAAGCCGACACTTGCAGGTTTACATCCATCCTCTGACCTCCGTGATCACCCCTTTGTCTTCGGCTACCAGGCGACGTCTCTAAGGGGGTGGCTTCTGCTCTTGCCAGGCAGTCCCCAATGAATTTCGCTTCGTTACGGCAGGGAACAATAACCGAAGCAAAGGGTGAATTCACAACGGACTCCCTGGTACCGCGCGGGCTGGGCAGTATATCTGCCACCTGTTCATTCCTACCAGATCAACTATTCTTCAAGTCGAGGCAACCCAGCTCGTCATAAAGGAGAGCATCCGGGCCCTAGTCCTGCACCCGTACTCGCGAATAGTAAAAAACCGAAGCACCCGGACCTGGCGGACCACCGACTTCGACCAGAGATGAAAGCGATCCGGCTCGTAGGGCCTCCCGAGAGATGATCCTCCTTCGTGAAACCTCAGGAGAAATCGCGGGCGACGGAGGTCAAGCCGTGCAGGCGATTCAAAATCCTCTTGCCCTGCGATCGAAAAAGCCCATGGTGCCCCGGACCAACTTCCAAGTCGGTGTTGTGTCAAACGAAGCAGCTGGTTAGGTCCTGCTTCTTGAGCCATTCATAAGTCTTCCGCAGGCCCTCATCTATCCCGACCGTCGGGCGGTATCCGAGTTCCCCTGTCGCACGCTCGATCGAACCGAGCCGGTGGGGAACCGTGTCCCAGTTTCTCTGCTCGGCAAATTCAATGCCGGCCGGATTGCCGGCGATCTCGTTGATCTTCCGGGCGAGCGCCAAGATGGTGGTTTCCTGCCCGGAACCAATGTTGGAGGTCGCGCCGGAGTGACCCTTTTCGGACTCCGCGATCGTCCCTGCCACCGTATCCTCTACAAAGGTAAAGTCGCGCGTCTGATCGCCCGACCCGGTGATTGGCAGCTTCCGGGAACTCATCGCTAGGTAGAAAAAGTTCGGAATCACGTTGCGATAGCGATCCGGAAGTTCGCCGGGCCCGTAAGCATTGAAATAACGCAACGTCACTGCATTCAAGCCGTGGTGCCTCGAAAAGAATTCAACGTATCGCGCGCCTACTGTCACGGGTCCCAAATCCGTATCCTGCTTTTGAAGGTGCGCATCAAGAGACGAGCAGCTAACTTTCGACCAACCTCTCGAGCAAAATTCCGACGATACGCTCCGCAGCATGGCCATCCCCGTAAGGGCTCACCTTGCGGGACCTGCGTTCGTATTCTGCGGCGTCCCTCAGCAACAGTTCCGATTCCGAGATAATCCGATCCCTATCGGTTCCAACGATTTTCACGGCTCCGGCTTCGACGGCTTCGGGGCGCTCGGTCTGCTGGCGGAGGACGAGCACGGGCTTCCCCAGAGCCGGTGCCTCTTCCTGGATTCCGCCGGAATCAGTAAGGATCAGGTACGCACGATTCATGGCCAGGACAAAATCCGCATAAGGAAGGGGAGGCGTAAGATGTATCCGCTCCTCCGACCCCAGAATCCGATAAACCGGCTCGTGGATATTGGGATTCAGGTGGACGGGATAAAGGATTTCAACGTCCGAATTCCGCTGAACCAATTTCTTCAGGGCCGAGCAGATCTCCTCGATCGGATCGCCAAAACTCTCCCTGCGGTGAGCGGTGACGAGGATGAGCTTCCTGGAGCCGGGAATGCGTGGCAACTGGCACGAGCCGTGCCAGCGCGAAGTCGCCTGCAATGCATCGACAACCGTGTTGCCGGTCAGGAAGATCCGGGCTGGGGGGACACCTTCCGCCCTCAGCGCCTTCGCCGCCGTTTCGGTGGGGGCGAAATGGAACGTGGTTAGTGTGCTGATCAACCGGCGGTTCATTTCCTCCGGAAAGGGAGTGTAAGGGTCGTAGGTCCGCAACCCCGCCTCGATGTGGCCCAGCGGAATTTTCTGATAAAACGCCGCGAGCGCAGAAGCCATGGCGGTCGTCGTATCCCCCTGAACAAGGACAACATCCGGCTTGACCTGAGCGATCACCCTGCACACGCCTTCGAGCGCCTGAGCCGTCAGCACACTCAAGGACTGGTTCTCCGTCATCAGATCCAAGTCGAAATCCGGAACGATTCCGAAAATCTGGAGGACCTGGTCCAGCATCGTGCGATGCTGGCCGGTCACGCAAACGACGGCCTGGACTCGGTCCGGGAACTTCTGAAACTCCTTGACCACAGGGGCCATCTTGATGGCCTCCGGCCGCGTCCCAAAAACTGTGAGAGCTTTCAGCATCGAAATGGATTACTCCTGCTGCTGTCCCCTCATCCCCTGAATCGACTGCGAGCACCTCTGGCAGGCCTCCTCGTCCTGAGTCGACCTTGCAGGATGCCCCTTGCATTACTAAGGCTAAAGTCGAGTCTGAAGGGCGCCGTCTGCTCGAAAGCGCCTCGGGAGGCTGGGATTTTACTTCGTCGAAGCCAGGCGAGGAGAACGGCTCGGGTTTCCATCCAGCAATTCACGATAGACCCGGAGCAGTTTTGCTTCTTCGACACCCCAGTTGTACCTTTCCCGAACCGCCTGCCTACCCCGGCGCCCCATCGCCGCCGCTTCCTCGGGATGGGTCAACAGGTACTCGATCGCGTTCGCGATGGCCTGAGAGTCCGTGGGGTCAACCGTCAGGCCAAAGCCGTTCCCCTCGACCAATTCACGCCACTTCGGGAAATTGGAGGTGACGACGGGCAGGCCCGCCGCCAGAGATTCATAAAATCGGTTGGAGCGGATGTCCAAATGATTCGGCTCGGGGGAGTAGAGGACCAGGGCCGCCGCCGCCGCCTCCGCCATGAGGGCTTTCACTTCCTCGCGCGAGATGATCCCCCGGTACTCGACCCGTTCCCAGCCGGGGGTGCGGATCACCTCGTCCAGATAGGCTGGCGAAGCAATGCCTCCGGCGAAAATCAGCTTGGCCTCGAGGTCGCAGGGAAGAAGACCCATCGCCTTTACAATCTCCCGCCCTGCGTGAGCCGAACTGATCCCTCCCAGGCAAATGATCTTCTTGCCGGTGTGTCGCGCCGGTTCTAGTGCAATCGAATCGACGAATTCTTCGAGCAAGGGATAATTATGAACTATCGTCGTTTGTTTGTTACAAGCGCCAAGGCGCTCTCCAATCTCCACCCCGGCAGCGATGACGGCCGAAAAGCGCCTCGCCCCAAAGTGTTCCATTTTCTTCACCATCCATGCCAATGGTTTGCGAATGAGGGGAGGAACCCAGGTCTTGAACGGCACCTGATCCGGCGTGTCTTCCAGAACATCGTAAATGACTTTCTTGCCCAAAAGGCGAAGGAGCAACGCCTGGGGGATCAGCTCGATGTTTTCGATCTGATATACGGACGCTTTTTCCCGTAGCGCCTTGGCCATCACCCACCAGGGGATCAGAAACAGCCTTTCCAGCCTGTTGCGGTAGATGGGCAGGGACCTGATCGCGATGCCGTCAACCACCTCGTCGCGTTCGTGCGGGGCGATGATCACGACCTCATAGCCGGCCTTCACCAGGGTGCGGCATCCCTTGAGATAGACACGCGGATGAAAGGGGGCGTTCATCGACATCAGGATGCAGACCTTACACGCACTCATCGTAATGCCCCCTGCCGAGGTCTCAAATGAGCCAGGTTCCACTGCTGGCCTTCCCGGCCCGGCACCCAGATCACCTTCACAAACCACGTAATCGCCGCCAGATACAGCCCGCAGTACAAGAATGCCATGAAAGACTGATAGATCGAGCCCTTAACTGACAGAAGCAGGAAATAGACCCAGGCGGACCCGATCAGGTTGTGGACAACATCGTTCTTGTGACGGCTGATCAATTTGTGTATCCAGCCAAACAGGCACCCCCACAAGAACGCCCCGATCCAGAAGAAATAACCGAAATTGATGTAAAGATCCCCGGGCAGCGTCGGGTGATCGCTTCCGCGCTCCCGGAGAGTGGCAGGATCGCGTGAGACCGCGTAGGCGAAGATGTACATCGTATCTACCTTTAATCCCCCGGACATCGAAGCTGGGAGCCAGAACAGAAGAATAGTCTTGTACGTGTTTCCGTAAAGCCAGTCGTGTTGCCTGGGAAACAAATCCACCGCGTTATAGAGAGCCACGCGGGAGTTCAGAGTGGACGCCGGGTGGTAAAACACGAACTCATACGACTGGGGGTCGGTCACAACATTGACAAACGTCTGGAAATCGCGCCGGACTTGCCACCGGAACACGTGAAGGATGCCGACCACAGTCAAGACGAAAAGAACCCCTATCAGGCCCACCCAATAGACGCCCGCGCGCGCCTCCTTTTTCCTCATGGCGACGTACTGGAAAAGGACCGGCGCGAAAAAGTACAAGACGTAACTGCGTTCAGTGAAGACCACAATCGCCAGAAGGTCCAAAGCGACGAGACTCCAAAAAACCAGCTTGTGACGGCCGCTCGACAAGGCCAAGTAGATGGCCACCATGCCGACGCTAACCATCCCCCGCGCCAGGGTCCCCGACAATTCCGCTATGAACTCGAGCCGGAGCTCAGCCCCCTCCCTGCTGATCATCTCGCCAATCGAAAGACCTCGGCCGAACAGCAGATACAGAAACCCCATTAACGAGAGGGTGAAGGTTAACCAGACGAGTCGGTCGGTCTCCTTGGGGCTGAGGGGTTCCGTAAACCAACTCCCCAGAGTGGCGCGGGACGCTTCATTCACTGAAGCCGGAGCCGCCGGGGCGGTCTTTCGACTGCGCAAGACGACTTCCTCGCCCATGTACATCGCCAGGATTGAAACCAGGGCAATCGTATTCGAAATCGTCACAACGGTAACGGAAAACTGGAAATCGACGTTGAAGATCCAGCCAGCCAGCGGCACGTAACCAAAGATGATGGCCTCCGCCATGTACACGATGAAGGAAATGTTCCGCTTCTTCCAGCGGTCCGAAGCCACCAGGGTACCGATGACGATGATGCCGAGGACGGTTAGAATTTCCAGGGCGCCGACGCTGTCCGAAGCAAAGAGGATCCCAATCCCCAGGACGATGGACACCGCAATCGCCGGGATGACCAGCCTTGAGGAAAAGACGGCCCTCGAATTATTCATGCCCGACAATCCTTCTCTCAATCTCCAAGACACCTCGAACGCCCCTATGACGCAACACAAGGACGTAGACGGCAAAGAGCAACCCTTCCGTCATCGCTACAGAGACGATTAAAGCCGGCCCCGACAAGCGCGCCGGCAAAATCAAACCAAACCGAATCAGGGTGGCGCTCACGACCAGGATCGTGTTCACAACCAACAAGAGTTTCAGCCTCAAACCACCAATCCCAAAGGGATACCGCTTCCACATGAACAGAAGCGTCAGAAACCCCAGAAGCACAAAACCCGTGGCCGTCCCGATTGCCAGCCCGACTACGCCGAGCCCAATGCGGGCGAGGACAATAGAAATAATAACTGTCACGGCCAAGGAAAACAAGAGGTTAACTGTATTCACGGCCTTTTCCTCGACCGCGTCGATCACGGCGCGAAGAACTACATAGGTGAGATACGGAAGCAGCGCAATCAGCAAAATCCGGACCAGCGGGATCGCCGCCTCATACCCTGGGCCCAGCAGGACATGGATGATTTCGTCCGCCCAGACGAGCAGGTGCAGGGTTGAAAAGAGACCAAAAAAGAAAATCAGCGTGACTAAATCCACGATTCTTTCGCTCAGGAATTCCTTCCGTCCCTCGGCAAAGAGCTGCGTGACTTTCGGCAAGGCAACCAAGCCAAAAGCCGTCAGAGTGCTTTCCACGACTCTCAAGATCGCCTGACCCGCCACGAGGTACCCTGCGTCCTTGAGAGAACCGAAATAGGACGCCAGAAACGGGCCCACCGCCAGGAGTCCGGCGAAAGCCAGCCCGCCGGGCACGCGCGGAATACCGTATTTCGCCAGTTCCCGGACGCCTCCCATGATCCGCTCGAGTCCGACGCGAAGGCGCAGGGCTTTCAATGCGTTGTAGGCCAGCGGAAAACCGGCGGTCGCAAACAGCACGGCGCTCAGAAGAACGATCAGGGCCACCCTCCCAGTGCGAGCCCATATGGCGGCGACGATAAGCGGCCCGATCACCATCGGACCCAGTTGCCAGAGATTGGCCTTCGTCATTTCCCCCGAACCGCGATAAAACGCGTACAGCACTCCATAGGTCGAATAGCCGACAATCATCAACAAGGTAGCACCAAAAAGCGTCACGTAAGTCGGGTCGCGGAAGAATAACTGAGCGAAGTCCGTTTGAAGCACCCATCCCAGTGTAAGCACGACGAGGCTGGGAACCACGCCCAGCATCAGCCCTCCCAGGAGGTAGGCGGCTCGGCTTTCGGGCTGATTCGACAAGGCCATGTATCGGGCGACGGCGACGTCCATGGCCAGCAAGGAAAAGGGGGCCGTCGTGGATAGAATTCTTCGCGCCAGGGAATAAGCCCCGAATTTCTCCGGTCCCAACCCTTGCGCCAGGATTCGGGTGGTGGCAAGGAAGCAGAGGACCGTCAAGAAAGACACGACGGAGGTGAAGGCCACGTCCTTGAAAAACGGGCTTAGTCTAATCCTCTTGGCCACGGTGTGTCCGAATTCCGGTGAGTCACAAACCTGACTTCGCGACGGAGGTGGACCCCAAAGTCAAGACCAATTTTCGTCGGCAACAAGTTAATGTCGGCGGAGTCCGATTGTGTCTCGTCGTCGTTTCCTCCAGCGGGGGATGGGGGTTTGGGGGAAGGGTGCTGGCGTTTGAAGCCCCCTTCCCCCAATCATCGCCTTCAGTCACCGCCGTTAGGCTTGCCCGGCATAGATCGCCGCCGGGGTGCGGTAGCCCAGGCTCTGATGCAAACGCTGGTGATTGTAAAAGTGGAAGTAGCGCCCGATGCCGTCCCGGGCTTCCACCACCGCTCGGTAATCTTTCAAGTACACCTCTTCGTACTTCAGCGAGCGCCACAGCCGCTCGATGAAGATGTTGTCCAGGCAACGTCCCCGCCCATCCATGCTGATGCTGATCCCC
>Ga0315280_10006524_pt1 | contig 16068 bp, 14 predicted proteins | sample YL17G06_40_MG_FD_203697 | JGI IMG/M metagenome (GOLD analysis project Ga0315280, IMG submission 203697) | Sediment microbial communities from Yellowstone Lake, YNP, Wyoming, USA - YL17G06_40 | ecosystem: Environmental > Aquatic > Freshwater > Lake > Sediment | place: USA: Wyoming | collected... | reverse complement strand
CGCCCTGGCCCGGCTGGGCGCCGCCCCGGGCCTGTCCCCGGTGCGGCTGCGAACCGGGGCCTGCCTCTTCGGCCTGACCCTGATGGGGATTGGCTTTTGGGGTTGGGCCTGCAGGGGCTCCTTCCTGGCCAATTTCCTGCCCGCGGGCGCCCCGGGGGCGTTCGCCAGCGGCGGTACGACTCCCATCCTGCAGATCTTACTTGGTTTCATGGCTGCCCTGCTTCTGGCCTCCATCGCGGCCGATTTGCGGGGATAGGGAAGTGGAGACCTATCTTTTTTTCCTGAGCTCCGTTTGCCTGATCCTGGTAGGGATCTGCGCCGCCCTGGCGAGCGGGAACCTGCTGCGGGTCCTGCTGGGGGTCAAGATGGCGGAAACGGGGGTCTGCCTTCTGCTTGTCTGCATGGGATATTCGCCTCAGGGCAGGGCGCCCCTGCTTCCCGGAGGCGCAGGCCGGCCCCAGGTTTTCGTGGATCCCCTGCCTCAGGAACTGGCTCTGGTCTCCATGGTGGTCGGCTTCGGCGCTACGGCCCTGGCCCTGGCGCTCATCCTGAAGTCGGAACGCCGCCGCAGGTCCCGGCTCCAGGGCGGTGCCGGATGAGCCGCGAAGCCCTCCTCCTCCTTTTTCCCGCCTTCACCGCCCTCTGCCTTCCCCTGGGAACCAAGGTTTCGAGGCTCTTCGGCAGGCTGGCGGCCCTGGCCTCCTCGCTGGCGGGGCTTGCCTACGGGTTGATGCTGTTCCCGGGCACAATGCTGCGCTCCAGGCCACTGGCCCTGGCCGGATGGCGGCTTCCCTTCGGCAGCGGCCTTTTTCTGAGCCCCTTCTCTCTGGCGGCGGTTCTTCTGATTTACGGGCTTTCCGCTCTGGTCCTGGGCATGGATTGGAAAGACGCCAGGCTCGCCTCCGGCCGCGGCACCCTTCTCCTGTGTCTCCTCCAGGTCGTCGCTCTCGGCTTGGTTCTCAGCGCGGACCTTTTCGGCCTTTCCCTCTACCTGGCCCTGGCCATTACCTCTTCCACCGCCCTGGCCTCCGCCGGCGGCGGGCCATCCGCCCACAGGCGCCTGTTCGGGGCCCTGGTTTTGGGGCAGCTGTGCTGGCTGCTCATGCTGGCCGGCATCGCCCTGACCTACAGTGCCTGCGGGAGGCTGAGCCTCGCCTCCCTGGCGCGTTTCACGCCGCTTTCCCCGGGCTATGCCTTTCTCGCCGCTTTCCTCATCCTGCTCCCCGTTCTGCTCCTGGGCAGGATCTTCCCTTTCAGCTCGTCCGCGGCGGGCCCCTGGCAGGAAGGGGACCCCCGCGAAGCGGCCTTCCTCTGCGCCACCCTGGGCGTGGCCGGGGCAACCCTGCTGGCGCGGATGCTCCTGACCCTTATGGGGGAGGGATCGGCCTTCGGCTCCGCCCTGGAGCGGATCCACCTGCTCGTGCTGACGCTGGGAGCCGCGACCGTGGTCGCGGGCGCGGCGGCGGCTTTCAGGGCCAAGAGCCTGGCCAAGGTATTGGACGGGTCCGCAGTTGTCCAGATGGGGATGTTCGCCGTCGGGATCGGCGCGGCCAACGCCGCCGCCCTGCGGGGAGCCCTGATCCTGCTGGTCGGCTATTCCGCCGCCAGGGTTCTGCTCTTCCTGGCTGTGGACCGTTTAAAGGACCCGAGGGCCAGGGGGTGGTGGAGAGAGCTGAGGGGAGCGGCGAGAAGGCACCCCTCAGCCGGCGCCCTATTCCTGGCCGGCGCCCTGACCTTGATGGGGGTCCCCTTGTTCCCCGGCTTCTGGGGCAAGATCGAGCTGCTGCGGGGAATCTTTTCCAGCCCCTTGCCGAAGGTCGCAGCCCTGCCGGGCGGTTGCGCCGTTCTGGCTGGCGCGGGCCTTGAGGCGATCGTCATGATGCGCGTTCTCGCCCGCCTCTACGAGCGGACCGGAGCGGAGAGGGGCTCGCAGCGGCCCGCGGGAGGGATTTCCCTGGCCGGGATCATCCTGGCCGCGGCTCTGGCCGTGGCGGTGCTCCTCCCCTCCCTGCTGGACCCCTGGCTTTCCAGCGCCGTGCACGAGCTCCTCGATCCGGCGGGCGATTACGTGGATGCGGTTCTGAGAATGGGAGGTGGAATATAAACCCGATCGTTGCGGGTCTGGCCGCAGCCTTCTGCCTTGGCCTGCTTTCACTGGCCGCTTTTCACCGGCGGGAGCGTTGGCAGTGGGCTCTCTTCCTCGCTTCACTCCTGGCCACGGGGATCCTGACCGCCGCCCTGTACGGGAAGTGGCAAGCCACGGCCACCTGGCGCTACGGGTTCGTCCTCCTGAGCTTCCAGGCCACCCCGCTGGGCTGGATCTTTAGCGCCGTCCTCGTGATGTCGAGCCTGCTTATCGCCCTGTTCTCCTATCCCGCCGCCGGGGGTCAGGGGGGTGCAGGGGCTGCCTGGCTTTGGACGCTGCTCTGCGCCGCTGGAGCGGGGATCTTCCTTGCCGCCGACTGGATCACCTTTTTACTTGCCTGGGAGACGGCTGCTTGGACCTCGGCTGCCCTGGCGATGCGCAGCCGGGAGAGATCCCCCGCGCGGGACAAGGCGCATTTTGCTCTCAGCCTGGCAGCCTCCTGCTTGATCATGGCGGCGATCTTCCTGCTGGCCGACTCCAGCGACAGCCTGGCTATGGCGGAATCCGTCGCCCTGCTCGCGGGTCAGTGGACCGCCCGGCCTGGGCTGACAGGCGTCATACTCCTGCTCTTCAGTCTGGGTTTTCTCCTCCAGGCCGCCCTGGGAGCTCTCCCCGCAGCCGAGCGGGATACAGATTCATCCGCCCTCCTGCGCACCGTTCCCGTTGCCTGCGGGGTCTACGGCCTGGCGGTTACGCTTATTCCCGCCTTTTCCGGCCCCGGCGCGCCGTCCTTTTACGGCGATGGCCTGGGATGGCTAGGGGCCCTTGCCGCCCTCTGCGCCTCTGTCCTGGCTCTGTTCCAGGCAGACATCCGCAGAGTCCTGGCCCTGAACACGGTGCAGACCCTGGGCATCATCCTCCTGGGGCTTTCCAGCCGGAGCGCGGCCGGCGCGGCGGGAGCCCTCTTCCAGGCCCTCAACCACACCCTGTTCAAGACGGACCTGAGCCTGTCTCTGGCCGCCTTCGCTTCCTCCGGCGGGGAGGGGAGGGCGCCGTTCGCGGGCGGCCGGTCCTGTTTTTCCCCCGCCGCCGTCGCCCTGCTGGCCGGCGGGGTCGCCGCGGCGGCCCTGCCCCCGAGCGGCGCTTTTGTCTCCATGCTCCTGATCCTGAGCAGCCTCGCCTTCAAGGGGTCGTGGGTCCTGGCGGCGGCGGCCCTTTTTTCCTGGGCTTTGAACCTCCTGGCCCTGGTCCTGACCCTGCCCCTTCCCCTGGGCCCCCTGCGCTGGGGCGGCGGCAAGGGGTACGCGGCGGCCTCCTGGCGGAAGACCGCCCTGATCCTGCTGGCGGTTTTGATCGCCGCCGCAGGGATCTTCCCTCGCTTGGCCCTCGTGCCCCTGCAAGCCGCCCTCGGTGCGCTGGGAGGCAAGGATGCGGGTTCCCTTCAAAGCGGGGTATTCTGGTGGGTGGGAGGAGCGTTTCTCTCCTACGGCGCGCTGGGGCTGGCCCTTCTCCTCGGCCGCAGGAGGAGGGCCAGGGCGGAGGAGGGGGTTGCGAGCGGGGCGGCTTTTCTGCTGGAAGTGAAGCGTGCGGCCGCCTTGGTGCTGGAAAAGGTTTCCTTGCGGCGCTGGAGTCAGCCCCTGGCCTCCAGGTATGCGCGCGGCAAGCGGCTGCTGGCCCGCCCTCCCTGGGGCCGCCTGGCCCTGGCCGCGTTCCTGGTGCTCATTCTGTGGCTCGGCCTGCTGCGCTGGTAGGGCCTCTTGAGCCCCGCATCCCGGAACCGAGGGTAGGTGAGCCCCTATTGAGGGCCGGAAGGGTTTGAGGCGCGCTTATCGCGCCTTGAAGAGCACGTAGTCCAGGGGCCCTCCGGACACGTGGGGGGAGAAGACGCCCTCCGTGCCCGAACAGTAGCGGTTCCAGTAGCTCTGAATGGCTTGCCGGGCATAGGCGTAGGCCTCGGTGGCCGTCACGTACCCGTCCCCGTTGTGGTCGCCCCTGGAGGCGGACTCCAGGAAAAAGTAGGTGAACACCCCGTGTTCGTACCCGTCGCCTGCCTCCCAGGAGTATTCCCGCTCTCCGGCCGCGCTCAGGACGATGGCCTCCCCGGGAGGGATGTCCGCCGAGTCGCCTGCGAAGGAGCAGTACAGGCTGAAGGCCTTGCCCAGGTTGGAGAAGAAACCGTAGCTCGAGCCCGAGTAGTCCGGGGGGATCCCGTCGGCTTCCAGCTCGTTGCCGATGAAGCCGCCGGCATAGCAGGCGTCCAGGACGACGACCTTTTTCAGGCAGGGGACCTCCCGGATCAGCGCGGCCAGCTCGTCGTCGGTCAGGAGGGAGCCGGGGACAGGGTCGTCATAGAGGAGGATCGCCTCGTCCGCACTGTCGCCCCCGGGCGGCTCGCCGCCCTGTCCGGGGGCCACGGGCCCGCCGTGCCCGGAGAAGTAGAAGAGGAACAGGTCATCCTCCCCGGCCAGGGTCTTGATCGAAGCGATGTCGGCCTCCAGGGCGGCCCGGGTCGCCTCGGCGTCGGTTTTCAGGGTTACGTTATAGTCGTCGGCCTTCAGAAGGTCCCTCACGGCCTGGGCATCGGAGACGGTGTATCTGAGATCTGAGGCGACCGCATAATTCGCAATCCCGTACACGATGGCGTAGCGCTCGTAGTCCAGGGTGAAGCTGCAGGCTGTAAGAGTCCAGAGGATGGCAAGGGTCCAGAGGATGGCAAGGGCCCAGGGGATCGCAGAGGCGGTCAGTCCCTTCAGGTAGGGCAGGCCCTTCAGGAAGGGCAGGCCCTTCAGGAAGGGCAGGCCCTTCAGCAAGGGCAGGCCTTTCAGGAAGGGCAGGCCCTTCAGGAAGGGCAGGCCCTTTGGCAAGGGCAAGCGTTTCACCGGCTCGCCTTCCCGGCTGCCTCGGGCACTCCGGCCCAGGGATGGATCTTCCACAGCAGGCTGATGCCGATGGAAGCGCTGGTTTCCAGATCGCGGCGGAAGTAGAGCGTCAGGGGCAGAGAGGCGCGCAAACCGTGGCGCTGCAGGCGGGCGAGGCGGAGCTCCAGGAAGGGCTCCAGAACCAGCCCGGGGTAGAAGAAGGAGAGCTCCGTGAGCTCATACTTGTCGAACCTGGCGGCGGCGCCCAGGCCGCCGCCAAGGTCGAGCCGGAGCTGCCGCCCGAGGGCGCGCAGCGGCCACCGCCAGTCCAGCTGGAGCCTGGAATCCAGGCCGGAGAAGCCCCGGTAGGCGAAACCTCCCTGGAGGGAAGAGGCCAGGGTCCGGTGCAGGGCCAGGAGGAAGCTCACGCTGCCCGCTGAAAGCACGGGAACCTCGAACTGAAGCCCGAGCCAACCCCCCGCTTGGGGTTTCAGGGGGAAGCGCTCCTCTTTGCTCAGGAGGAGCTCTCCCCCGGCCCCGGCTCCCAGGGCCGGACCCCAGCGCGGGCTCCAGCTCAGGGCCGAGACTGTGACAAACAGGAGAAAAAAAGGTATAATCCGCTGACTCTTGGCCACGGCCTCTCTACGATGGAGGCGTTGGGCGAATAAATCAAGGGGTAATATGGGAAGAGCTCTTTTTTTTCTGGTTTTCAGCCTGGGATTGCTGGGCGGTTCCTGCGGCCGGAAGGAGTCGGAGGAGAGGATCCAGCTGCCTCCCACTCCCGTGCTATCGATCCGCTCCAACTGGGCGGTAGTGCGCTCCCCTTTCCTGAGGATCCGTGATGAGCCCTTCGAAAAGGCCAAGGTCCTGGTCCACCTGCGCCGGGGGAGCATCCTGGAGATACTCTCGCGCACGGAGAAAAAAGAAACCCTGGATACGGAGACCTCCTACTGGTACCAGGTCAACTACGAGGGCCTGCGCGGCTGGGCATTCGGGGCTTACCTGGAAATCCTGGACACCAAAACCAGAGCTGAAGCCTTCGCCCGCACGCTCCAGTGATGTCCGAGCCTCTTTCGCTCTTCTTCACCTGGTTCCTGCCCCCCATCGTTGGGGCCGTCATCGGCTGGGTGACGAACGACATCGCCATACGCATGCTCTTCCGGCCCTTGAAGGCGATAAGGATCTTCGGTCTGAGGCTCCCCTTCACCCCCGGAGTCATCCCCCGGCAGAGGGCGCAGCTGGCCGAGAGCATCGGCCACATGGTCTCCACCGAGCTGATCACGGCCCAAACCCTCCGGGTACGATTGGAATCCCCAGGCTTCCGGCTCAGCCTGGAGGAGAATATCCGCTCCCTGATCCACGGCCTGCTCAACAGGCCCCTGGGCGAGCTGGCCGGCGGCGGCCGGGAAACCCTGGCCGCCTCGCTGCGGAAGTTCCTCGCCGAGACCCTGTTCCGCTTCTTCTCCTCCCGCAGCTTCATCCTGGCGGTACGGCAAGCGGCGGGCTCGGCGGTTCGCTCCCTGGGGGAGAAACAGCTTGAGGATCTCGCCCGCAGCCTGGATATCCGCTCCCTGGTCGCCGACCGCCTCCTGCCCCTGCTCGAGCGCCCGGAGACCAGGAAGAAGATCCTGGCCGGAATGCAGAGCTGGCTGCAAGAGCAGAGTGAAAGGAAGGCTACGATCGGGGACTTCCTCCCCGAAGAGGCCCTGCTGGCAGTTTCGCAGTTGGCCTCTGCCGGCCTGCCGGAGCTGCTCGGGAGGGTGTTCGAGCGCCTGAGGGAACAGGACCTCCACCTGGAGCTGGAAAGGCGGGGCAAGTTCCTGCTGAGCGATATCCTGGACAAGCTGAACCTGTTTCAGAGGTTCATCCTCACCGCCGGCCAGTTCGACCGCACCCTGGAGCAGAAGATGCCGGAGATCGTGGACGAGACCCTGGAGGTTTTCCAGGCTGCGGCGGAGGATGAGGATAACCAAGGGAAGATCCTCGAGACGATCCAGAAAGCCCTGCTCGCCTGGAGGAAAACCAGCGTCGCCCAGGCCTGCGCCAGCCTGAGCGCCCGCACGCCGCTGCCCGAGCTGCTGGAAAAGGGGCTGAAGCTCCTCACCGACGGGGGAGCCAGGAGAAAGCTTGTCTCGGCCCTCGAGCGCCTGCTCGCCCGCCAGGGCAAGCGGAAGTTGAGTGAGTTCCTGGCTTCCTCCCTGGGCCTGCAGGAGCAGGAGATCGTGGATTTCGCCTCCTTTCACCTCCTCGATTACCTTTCCAAAAGGCAGACCGCCCAGGCCTTGGCCGCGGAGGTGGCCTCTTTTTCCCTGGGCTTCCTGGAGGAGCACCGGGAGACGAACCTGGCCCAGTTCTTCCATTTGGATGAATCCCAGGAACTGCGAGCGGCCCGGTTCATCACGCCTCGGCTGCTGGGCATTCTCGACCAGCGCCTACCCTCCCTCATCCAAAGCCTCGATGTCCGAGAGCTGGTGGTGAAGAAGATCGACGGCCTGGATGTGGCGGAAGTGGAAAGGCTCCTCCTCATGGTCATCGCCAAGCACTTGAAATGGATCGATTTTTTCGGCGCCCTGCTGGGAGCCCTGATCGGCCTTTCCCAGAGCCTGCTGCGCCTGGCCGGATGAGCGTTGACCAGGGGGAAGGGGATTTAGTATAACTTGCATATTATGGATGGGCAGGCGGCCAACCTGTTGATCGTAGACGACAACCCGAAACACCTGGAGCTCATGTTCGAGATCCTGAAGGATGAGAATAAGTACAACCTGTTCAAGGCCGGCTCCGGGGCCGAGGCGCTGAGGATCATCGGGCAGGAAGATATCCAGATCGTGCTGCTGGACATCTACATGCCCGAGATGGACGGCTACGAGGTCTGCAGGCGGATCCGGCAGATGATCGTAGCCAAACCCATCCAGATCGTCCTCATTTCCGGGATCAAGAGCTCCAGCGATTTGGATGAGCTCCTGGACCTGGGAGCCGACGATTTCATCCGCAAGCCCATCGCTCCTCTGGAGCTTTTCGCCCGCACCAAGGCGGCCCTCATCCGCTTCAAAAACCAGCAGAAGCAGCTGGAGGAGGCGCAATCCGAAACCTCGAGCCCGGAGCAGGACCACGAGCTGGATTCGCTCATCGCGGAGAACAGGTCCCTGCGTCAAAACTACGAGCAGGCCCGCCGGCTCAACCTGGAGCTGGAAGAGACGAACAAGGAGCTGGAGAAGCTGGCCTCCCTGGATATACTTTCCGGCCTGCTCAACCGCAGGACCCTCTTTCAAAGGCTCGAGGTGGAGGTGGAGCGCTCACTGCGGCTCCATCTCCCCCTGACGGGGATCATGATCGATATTGATCACTTCAAGCGAGTGAACGACAATTTCGGCCATGCTTGCGGGGACCAGGTCATCAAGGAGATGGGCCGCAAGCTAGGCAGCAGCCTGCGGAAGTACGATTTCGCCGGGCGCTACGGGGGAGAGGAGTTTTTCGTCATTTTCCCCAACACCACCGCCCAGACGGCCCTCTCCATCTCCGAGCGGTTCAGGAAGGAGATCGAGAAAAAGACCTTCACCTACGCGGGGGAGAGGCTGAGCATCAGCGTGTCCATCGGCGTCGCCCAGTACCGGCCCGGGGATTCCCAGGAGAAGTGGGTGGTCCGCGCCGACATGGCCATGTACCGGGCCAAGCAGGAGGGGCGCAACAAGGTCAGCCTCGAATAGACGGCCTAAGCCTGGAGTTTTTCGATCCTTTCGATCAGCCAGCCATAGAGGGCTCTCATCCTGTTGTAGAAAGAGTCTTCTCTCGTTCTTTCCAGGCCCAGGAATTTCAAGGTCCGTGCGCAGGTCAAACCGTAAAAAAGGATACCCTCCTCCACGGGCAGGACCAGGAGGTAGGTGCTGATTCCCTGCGGCTGGACCATGGGCAGGAAAAGGTACCAGAAGGTGGTCAGGTTGCGGGTTTTCATGAGCAGGCAGCCATCTGCGCGGCTATACTCCGCCAGGTAGAGGTTCTCCCCGAAGGTAAGATCTTTCTGGTAGATGGTGATGGCGCTTTGCTCCGGGATCTCTTCCACCAGCGGGTCGGGGAGCCTCCTGCGGTCCTCCTCGGAGGCGACCACGTAGGATTCCTCGTACAAGGTGCGCATTCTTTTGCGGCTGGCCGAGTAATAGCGGATGCCCCGCATCGTGCTGATGGAGCGCAGGATGTTGTAAAGCTTCAAGCTCCCGGCCGGGGTATCGAGCTGGAGCGAAGGGCGCTTGTAGAAGATGAGCAGCTCGACCCCGATGGTGTGCCGGAGGGCTTTTATCTCCTCCTGGATGGACTCCCTGAGGGGCAGTCCGGGCAGGAGGGAGGGAGCTTCGCCGGACCAGAAGGTGCGGCTGAGCTCCTGTCCGGCAGCCAAAGCCCGGTAGACCTCCGTTCCCAGGACAGCCTCCAGGTCCACCGCGCCGAGCAGGGGCAGGGCGAGGAAAAGAAGCATCAGCGTTGATACGGCAAACCTTCTCATGTATGATGATGATAGTTAAATCGGAAGGCGCTGGCAAGAACCGCTGGGCTCATGATCATGGCAGAGTGCATTGTCTTTACGGGTGGTGGAACCGGGGGGCATGTCTTTCCCGCCCTGGCCGTGGCCGCTGAGCTGAGGCGCAGGTGGCCGGGCAGGATCGTCTGGATCGGCTCCAGGGGGGGGATCGAGAGGTCCATTCTGGAGCAAAAAAACATTCCCTTCTACGGAATCCCCACGGGGAAACTGAGGCGATACCTTTCCCTGGGCAATCTCCTCGACGCCTTCAAGATCTGCGCCGGCTTCATCGCCGCCGTATTCATCCTGATGCGCGAACGTCCCCGGCTGGTTTTTTCCAAGGGGGGTTACGTGAGCGTGCCTCCGGCTGCGGCGGCTTTCCTCCTGGGCATTCCCGTCTTCACCCACGAATCCGACTTGAACCCAGGCCTGGCCACGCGGATCAATTCCCGCTTCGCGGAGCGGATCCTCACCTCCTTTCCCGAGACCCTGGGCTACTTCCGGGGCAGGGCCCGCGCCAAGGTGGTGCACACGGGGAACCCCATACGCCCTGAGATCCTCGGCGGCGAGCCGGCCAGGGGAAAGCGCCGCCTGGGTTGCCCGCAGGCGGCGCCCCTGGTGCTGGTGTTGGGAGGCAGCCTGGGCTCCGCCTTCCTGAACGGGCTTATCCAGGAGGTGATCGGGGAGCTGACCGCCGCCTGCTTCCTGGTCCACCAGATGGGTCCCCAAAACTACAGCGCCCGGCGCAGGGACAATTACTACCCCGCGCCCTTCTTCAGCGAGGAGCTTCCCGATATCCTGGCCGCCAGCGACCTGGTGATCTGCCGCGCGGGCGCCAATACCCTCTGGGAGCTGGCCGCCGTGGGCAAACCGGCTCTGCTCGTTCCCCTGTCCCAGAGCGCCAGCCGCGGGGACCAGATCGAGAACGCGGCCTATTTCGCCCAAAGGGGAGCGGCGCGGGTGCTGCCCGAGCGGGAGGCCACCGGCGCCAGGCTCCTTGAAATTGTTGCCAATCTCCTGAATAATAAATCAGAGCTTCGCCGCATGGGCGAGAGGGCGCGCGGCCTGGCTCTGCCGGAGGCGGCCGCTCGGATCGCTGAAATTCTCTGCCAAAGGAGCGGGAGAGCAGTAGGTGGGATTGCGATTTGAGATCGTGGATGTCGTTTTTTCCCTCCTGATCCTGGCCGCCTCCATTCGGGGCGCCAGGCGGGGCTTCGTGGCCGAGATGGGCTCCATGGCCGCCCTCGGCCTGGGAGTGGCCGGCGCCGCGCTTTTTTCCAGGAGGCTCTCCGCCTTCGTGAGCCAGACCTTCGGTCCCTCGCCCTGGAACCAGCTCATCTGCTTTCTGGTGATCTTCCTGGTCGTTTACATCCTGGTCAAGCTGATCGAGAGCGCGCTCCACTCGGCCTTTGAGAAGCTCAACCTGGAACGATTGGACAGGGCGCTTGGTTTCTTCCTGGGTCTCGCCGAAGGCGGGGTGCTGGTGGCTGCCCTGCTCTTGATCCTCACCTGGCAGCCTTTCTTCAACGTCAAGCCCCTTCTGGAAGGCAGCTTCTTCGCCCGCTTCCTGGTCCCCCTTCTCCCGGCCCCCGGGGCGGTGCTACCCTCCCGGACCCTGTAGGCCATGCTCGAAAATATCATCGGACAGAAAAAAACCTGTGAGATTCTCAAGCAGGAGCTGCAAGCGGGCAGGTTTCCTCAGGCGATACTGTTCCACGGGCCCCGCTTCTCGGCTAAAATGTCCGCAGCCCTGGAGGTAGCCCGCATCCTGAGCTGCGAGGACGCCTCCGCTCCCTGGTCATGCCCCTGCCCCTCCTGCCGCAGGCAGAGGTTGCTCACGTATCCCCACACACTCTTGCTGGGTCCTCGTTATTTCGATCTGGAGATCGCCTCCTGCGCCGACGTTCTGCGCCGCAGCAGGAAACGCTCGGCCCAGTACCTCTACCTGCGGGCGGTGCGTAAGCTCACCCGCCGCTTCGATCCCCTCATCTGGGAAGGGGATGAAGCCAAGCTGGGGGGCCTGCGGCCGAGCCTGGCGGAGATCGAGGAGCAGCTGGATTCGCTTTCCCCCGAGGAAGAGCTTCCCGAGGACCGCAGCCTGGAGAAAAGGCTGGACTCTATCGCCTCTGTCTCCCGCAAGCTTACCGAGCTGGTCAGCACGGAGACCATTCCCATTCATCACCTTCGCCAGGTGGCTTCCTGGCTGCGCCTCTCCGACGGGGGGCGGCGCAAGGTTGTGATTCTCGAGAACGCGGACAGGATGTACGAAGCCTCGAGCGCCTCCCTGCTCAAGCTGTTGGAGGAGCCCCCTGCCAGCGCCACCCTGATCCTGACCACCACCCGCAGGAGCTCCATTGCGCCGACGTTGCTCTCGCGGTTGCGGACCTATAGCTTCGCGGACCGCGGCGAAGAGGAAACGCGGGAGGTCCTGGCGCGCGTCTTCCAGGAAGAGCGGTCGCAATGTGCCAGCCTGAGAGATTATTTCCTGAACTGGAGGGAGCTCGACCGGGAACAGGTGCGGGGCCTGGCCAGAAAGTACGCCGCCGGCCTGCTGGCCCGGGAAGCCTCCCCGGGGGAGGATGCCGAGCTTATGGAGGAGCTGAGCTCCCTCTTCGGGCCGAAGTCGGGAAAGGGGGCGGCGGGAGCTTTTTTTGAAGAGCTGTCCCTTCACTTCCAGTCCCTGCTCAGGCAGGGAACGGTGGGGGCTTCCAGGCTGAGGCGCTGGAACCGTCTGCTGCACGAGCATTACGGAGCCCTGGAGCGCTTCAACCAGAATCCGAGCCTGGTCCTGGAATCCTTGACCCTCCATTTGAGGACAGTCCGCTGAGGGGAAGGCCATGAGACGCTTTCTGCAGAAGGCCCTGGAGAGGATCGAGAAAATGGACCGGGAGCAGATCCGTTCCCTTCTCTCCGCCATAGCCGAAGAAAACGAGCTTCTGGGGATGGTTCTGGAATCCATGACGGACGGGGTGGTGGTGACCGACCGCCAGCACCGCACCCTGCTCTACAATAAATCCTCCGAGAGGATGATCCCCTTCCGCTCGGGGGACCTGATCGAGAAGGTGGTCTGGGAAACCATCGCCGACAAGGAGATAACCGCCTTCTTAAGGGAGAAGCTGGGCAACCAGGAGAAGGTGATCGACAAGGAGTTCACCCTGAGCAACGGATACACCAAGACCCTGTCCTGCAGCATCGTGCCCCTGGTGAGGGGAGGGAAGATCCAGGGCAACCTGATTCACCTCGAGGACATCACCGATCGCCGGGAGAAGGAGGCCCGCCTGCGCAGGGCGGAAAGCCTGGCCGCCCTCACCACCCTCACCGCCGGGGTGGCCCATGAGATCAAGAATCCACTGGCTTCGATAGGCATCCACCTGCAGTTGATCAAAAAGGAGATGGGAGGGAAAAAGGAGGTGGGGACCAGGAGGATCGCCAATTATCTCTCCGTGATCGGCGAGGAGGTAGACCGGCTGAACAGGATCGTGGTGGACTTCCTCTTCGCCGTGCGGCCCATGAACGCCGCCCTGGAGCCCGGCGATCTCAACAAGGTGGTGAGGGAGCTGTTCGATTTTGTCAGCTTCGAGCTCGAAGAGGCGGGGATCACCGTAACACTCAGGCTGGGTGAAAAGCTTCCCCTCATCCTCCTGGACGAGAAGTACATGAAACAGGCCTTCCTGAACATAGTCAAAAACGCGATCGCCGCCATGCCCGAGGGAGGACTCCTGACGGTAGAGACCTACCTGCAGGGCGGAGACCTGTGCCTGAAGGTGAGCGATACGGGCAGCGGCATCCCGGAGCAGATCATCGGCAAGATTTTCGAGCCCTACTTCACCACCAAGGAGTTCGGCTCCGGGCTCGGCCTGACCATGGTGTACAAGATCGTTAAAGAGCACCTGGGGGAGATCACGGTCTCTTCAAGGCAGGGCGGGGGGGCCAGTTTCATCTTGAGCTTCCCCATCCCGCAGAAAGAGAAGCGGCTGATCAGCTATAATGGGGAGAAGGAATGAAGTTCAACATCCTGGTTGTCGATGATGAGAAAAACATCCGCGAGGGCCTGGGGAAGGTCCTCGAGATGGACGGCTATAAGGTCCTGCTGGCCTCCGATGGCCTCGAGGCTTGGGAGTCGATCAAGCGGGGGGACATGGACTTGGTGATCACCGATCTGAAAATGCCGGGCCTTTCCGGCGAGGAGCTGCTGAAACGCTCCACCGCCATGTTCCCCAACCTGCCGGTGATCATCCTCACCGGACACGGCACCATCGAGAACGCCGTTCAAGCCATGCGCGACGGGGCCTACGATTACCTCACCAAACCGATCAATATGGACCATTTCTCCCTGTTGGTCCTGCGCGCCCTTTCCAACCGTGAGCTGATGCTCCAGCACAGGCTGATGCTGGAAGAGCTGCAGAGGAAGAGCCAGTTCGCCAACATTATCGGCAAGAGCGCGGCGATGAAAAAGGTGTTCGAGGTGGTAAAGCAGGTCGCCCCCACCAAGGCCTCCGTGCTGATCACCGGCGAGAGCGGGGTGGGCAAGGAGATGATCGCCGACGCCGTCCATTACAACTCTCCCAGGGCGGACAAGCCTTTCATCAAGGTGCACTGCGCCGCCCTGACGGAAACCCTGCTGGAGAGCGAGCTGTTCGGCCACGAGAAGGGGGCTTTCACGGGGGCGGTGGCCCGCAAGCGGGGCCGCTTCGAACTGGCCCATCTGGGAACGATCTTCCTCGATGAGATCAGCGAGATCAGCCAGAACGTTCAGATCAAGCTGCTGAGAGTCCTGCAGGAAAAAACCTTCGAGCGGGTAGGGGGCGAGGAAACGCTGGAGGTCGATGTGCGCATCGTTTCGGCTTCCAACAGGGACCTGAAGGAGGAGATCGCCAAGGGCAAGTTCCGGGAAGACCTCTTCTACAGGCTCAATGTGGTTAACATCCTCCTGCCGCCGCTGCGGGAGCGCAAGGAGGACATCCCCCTCCTGGTCTCCGCCTTCCTCAAGGAGTTTTCCTCCGAGAACGACAAGCAGATTGAAGGGATGGACCCCAAGGCGATGAGCTTGATCTTCAGCTACTCCTGGCCGGGCAACATCCGGGAGCTGCGCAACGCCATCGAGAGCGCCGTGGTCATGTGCAAGGGGCGCATCATCGCCGCCGACGATCTTCCCCCCAGCATCCGCTCCGATGCGGAGGAGAATTACCTCAAGCTGAGCATGGGCATTTCCCTCGCCGAGGGGGAAAAGCAGCTGATCCGTTCCACCTTGACCCAAAAAAAGGGCAATAAATCCAAGACGGCGGAAGTCTTGGGCATAGGCCGGAAGACCCTTCATCGCAAGATCCAGGAATACGGCCTGGAGGCGTTAGGTAAAGAGCCATGAGAAAAACCATAACCAGCAAGCTGATTCTAGGCTACGGAATCTTCAGCCTGATCATTATCGTGATGATGCTCCTGTTCATCATCAATATCAGCCTGGACAAGATAGGAAGGGCCGAGAGGGGCATCCTGGCCGGCATCAACCTCAAGGTGCAAGCCCTGTGGACCGCTGCCGGGCTGCTCCCCCTGGAGCCTTCCCAGGAACGCTTCGCTTCCTTCAGCGCCCAGCATGCGCAGCTCGTGGGCCAGGTGGAGAAGGTGCCCTCCCTGCCGGGCGGGTTTTTCCTGCCCCAACGTTTCCAGGCCCGGTTTGCAGGTCTACGGGAGGAGGTTTTGGGCAAGCTCCAGAACACCTACCGTGCCCTCTTGCTCCAGTGGGAAAGCGCCGAAGACCAGGAAGGTTTCTCAGCCGCAAGCCCCCTACCCGCCGGCACCAGGGAAACCGTCGGCGGTTACCTGCGATCGGTCTCCGCTCTTCAGGAAGCCCTCGAGAGCTATCGGGAGGAGTCGGACCAGTTTCGGGACCACCTGACCGACCTGGAGATCGTCTTCTTCTGCCTGCTCCTGCTTTCCGCCGCCGCGGCCGCCACCAGCTATCTTTTCTATTATCTGCCTGGAGTCGGGCGGGATTTCCACAAGCTCCTGAGCTTCGCCCAGCAGGTGGCGGAGGGAAATCTCGAGGAAGAGCTTTCCTGGCCCGCGACCCGGGAGGACGAGCTGGGGTATCTACTCCTGCAGCTGAAGAAACTGCTGGCCGTGAAGAAGGCCATGCTTCTGATCCAAGAGGCGGCGGGCGGCTCCACGCGCAGTATCTCCGAGATCGAAAAGAGGGTCTCAGGCATCTACGACTCGGTGGCCAAACAGACGGGGCTGCTGGAAAAAACCTCCAGCAGCTTTTCCAGGATCACGAGCGCCATGAAGACCGTCATCGCGAACGCCACGAGCAATGTGGATGCCGCGCAGGCGAGCGGGGCCGAGATCGAAAGATCCACCCAGACCATCGTCAAGGGCAGCGACGACGTGCGGCTTCTGGAGGCACAGACCAGGCAGATCGAAGAGATCACCGCGCTCATCGGAGACATCGCCGATCAAACGGACCTCCTCGCTCTGAACGCGGCCATCGAGGCCGCCCGGGCCGGGGAGTTCGGTAAGGGGTTCAATGTGGTGGCGCTGGAGGTCCAGAAGCTGGCCGATAAAAGCGCCCGCGCCGCCTCGGAGATAGCGGAGCTGGTCAAGTCGGTGATGGGCGTGGTGGG